>Ga0187893_10004102_pt1 | contig 28283 bp, 29 predicted proteins | sample MA1701074metaG_FD_139574 | JGI IMG/M metagenome (GOLD analysis project Ga0187893, IMG submission 139574) | White microbial mat communities from a basaltic lava cave in the Kipuka Kanohina Cave System on the Island of Hawaii, USA - MA170107-4 metaG ... | reverse complement strand
AGCACACTGCTGAGGAAAACAATACTGGACTCCGCTACTTCTGCTTTTCCTTCTCGCCATGAGGCTTCCCGTCTTTTGTCTTGAACAGCTTTTCTTCCATGCGGTCGGCCATCTCCATGAAATCCTTCCTGTGCTCGGGGTCGCGCCACATGTGGATTGCTGCAGGAAGGACGGAAGCTACCACGACCACTACTATTATCGGCAGGAGATAGAGCTCTATATCCGGAATGATGCTCCCGAGGTAGTAGCCCAGCAGGGTTATGCCAACAGCCCACAGCAGGCCGCCTATAATATTGTAGAACAGGAAGCTTCTGTATTTCATGTCTGCAATGCCTGCTACTATGGGCGCGAAGGTGCGTATGAACGGCAAGAAGCGTGCGAGGACTATTGTCTTGCCGCCGTGCTTCTCGTAGAACTTCTGCGCCTTGATGAGGTTCTTCTTGTGGAAGAAGACCGAGCTTTCCTTCCTGAAAAGCTTCTTTCCCCATTTGTGGCCTGTCCAGTAGCCGACGCTATCGCCTGCTATTGCGGCAATAGCCAGCGCAGGAACGAGTATCGCTATGTCGAATATGCCCTGTGAAGCAAGAAGGCCCACGGTTATGAGCAACGAATCCCCGGGCAGGAAGAAGCCGAAGAACAGCCCCGACTCGGCGAAAATCACTGCCAGTATTCCAATGTAGCCGAAGTTGATGACCAGGTCTGTCAGGAATGACATATCAGAGAACTAACATCGGCGTTTATTTAACCACTTAAATAGCTTCCTCTGACAATAGCAACAATCATAGCGGAGTAGAGCAGCCATTTGCCGGGTTTCGTACCTAGCAAACTGCAATGGAGTGCTCGCGAGGCCCATAACCTCGAGGCCGTTGGTTCAAATGCTACGTTCCTCGGAACGTGACTGAAAATCCAACCTCCGCTATCATTTTATTCTTCTTTACAATATAGTTTTGATGCGTCCTGAGGCGCTAAGGAAATTGGATCTGACCATACCAAAAAAGAAGCAACTTCTAAAGACGTTTCTTTAGCTAACCTTTATTTGCCCTGCTGGAAATCTAGTGTTATGACCAATTCCAAGCATTCTGACCATCCACAGCCTGTTGTCGGTGCGATGGTGGTGCACAAGGGGAAGATGCTGCTCATTACTTCGGGAAAGAAGTGGGGGCACCCTATCACGGCAATAGAGTTCGGTGAGGAGCCCCTTGATTCTGTCAAAAGGCTGCTGGGCGAATACGGGTTGAAGGCTGTTCCAAAGAAGCTCATCGGCGCCCACAGCATAATGCGACAGACGATGGACAGGTATGAAATGGAATTCGCCAAAGAGCACCTGGTCTGTTTAGAGTACTTTTGCAAAGCGAGTTCTGATAGAGTAAATAAGGATGGCATTGCCAAAGAGGTAAAGTGGTCAAAATACCACGAAATAAGGAGGCTTCCGCTGCAGCATTATACCGAAGAGCTCCTGCTCATGCAGAAAGTCAAAGCCCCGAAAACGATGGGCGGGGAGCTTTTCGCGGACAGGATTAAAGTGAGATAACTACTTTAGTTCTCACGTTAAGAGTAAGGTATGGTATCCAGTAATCAGTCCGTTAAGTTGGCCGAATGTATAGGTCTCTGGATTGCAGAAGGCGACGACAAGACAATAAGAGAAATAACATTTACAAATAACTGCGAAGTCCTGATCAGACAATTTTATGATGTATTATCGAATCTGTTCCCTACCGGAAAATTTAGATTATATTCTTACACACCAGGCAAAAGGAAATTATTGAATCTAAAGGGATGTATTAGACGCTGTTATACAGACACCCGTGCAAACAGACCTTACTACATTCTGAGATATGCAGATACCAAATCTGTCATAAAATGGAAAAGTATGGTCCAGGACATTGTTAGTCAAGAGCGATATTTTCCCGACATATTGAGAGGTTTCTTCGCTGGTGAAGGTAACATAAAGACCGGAGCGCATTATAACAGAACACTCAGAATCGCTCAGAAGGAGCCTATTGCCCCAATCGACACTATGCTGAAATTTCTAGGAATTGCATACAAATTCTCTACTAGAGAACGTGCGTATGTCATCACCGGCTGGAATAACTGGGAGAAATTTTATAGGCACAAAATCTATATTCTGCACCCAGAGAAACGGGAAAGATTTCTAAGCACATGGGAATCTTACAAAGAAGTTCATTACCCTGCAAACTTTATACGCAATAATCTTCTCCAAAAGCTCTCTAGACCTATGACTAGCAGGGAACTGGCCATAGCCTTCGACAGAAGCCAGGCGACTCTCCAAGAACTACTTTGTGAGATGAAAAGTGAAGGAAAATTAATGAACTACAGGTGCCGCAGCCTTGATTACTGGGTTAGAGCCGACTCCAATTTAGTTGTAATTTCTGACAGAAAGTCTGAAGTTTTGAAGCTTTTGCAAAAATTCCATCGAGTCTACGAACTTGCACAAAAAATGGATATTGATGACAAATCAGTAAAGAGGCGATTGGTGGAGTTGGAACGATTAGGTTTGGTAAAACATAAGGGTTATTTATGGAACAGCGCGCCAACTACTAAAGAGGTGTTAGTCTTGTGACTAAGAAAATTCTAGGGATCGATGAAGCCGGTAGAAGGTGAAACTCTTGTTTTGCCTGCCGTAAGGTCCTGTCATCGGCCCTCTTGTAATGTGCGGCTTTCTCCTGAGCGAGGACAAGCTTGACACCCTGAAAGAGTGGAGGGTGAGGGACTCCAAGAAAGTCTCTCCGCGTATGCGCTCATTCCTCTACCAGAAGCTCAAGAAACTGGCTGACGATTACGCTGTTATTAAGCTTGAAGCCTCGGACATCGACAGGCAGCGGACCGAGACCAACCTCAACAAGATCGAGATAAGGCACATGCAGGAATTCATCAACCACTTCAAGCCGGACAAGGTAATTATTGATGCTATTGAGGCAAATACGGTTAAGTTCCGCAACCTCATACTTGCGGGGCTGAAGCAGGAGCTTCGGGAGAAGGAGAAGGCGGGCGAATTCGAGCTTGTCTGCGAGAACTTTGCAGATGCAAATTACCCGATAGTCGGCGCGGCTTCAATAATAGCAAAGGTCATACGGGACGCCGAAGTTCGCAAGCTTGAGGACAAGCACGGGCAATTTGGCTCAGGCTATACGTCAGACCCGCGAACAAAGAAGTTTCTTAAGGATTGGCTTGAGAAACATAAGGAATTCCCGCCGTTCGTAAGGCACTCGTGGGTGACCATAAAGGAGCTTAAAAAGAACCACGAGCAGAAAGGGATAAAGATATTTGTAAAGACAGAGCCTGAAGAGCACCACTGACGAGCTTGTAAATATGGAAAATGTAGAAGAACACAAAGCCGCCCCCGAAGAGAAGCCTAAAGAGGCACGCTCCCAGGAGTCGCGGAAGGAGCATGAAACTCAGCACAAGGCAGAGCTTCCTTCGGGCGGAAGGCACATTTCCGAACGCGTCGGAACAGTGCTCTTTGCCGTGATAGGCGCCATCATAGGCTATGCTTCTTACGCCATTAACGTTCCTTTGTATTCACTGGCACTTGCGATTGTCGTTGCAGTAGTGCTGTGGGCGGTTCTCGCCAAGGCTCTAAAGGTCGCTGAAGCAAGGAAATGGTGGTCGGGCAAGATAATCCTTTACATATTCATGTGGCTTGTGGTCTGGACTATCCTGTTCAACGCGCTTACCGTCAGGGCGCTGTAATAAATTAATGAATTGCCTGTTTTTGGTCTTTATAGGCAGCGGCTCATACTTCTTCTATGATGCTCTCCGGAAGAGCTGCAGCTGCCACACTAGTGCTAAGCCTATTGTTTGCCGGAATAGCCCTTGCAGCCATACCCACGCAGGCGATCCCATTTACCGGCAGGCTGGCACTTGCAAATGGCAGCGCCATAACACAGGCGTTTAATTTCACCTTTAACATTTACAGCGTTTTCTCCGGAGGGGCGGTTCTATGGAACTATACCACGGAAATACAGCCTACTGCAAACGGCATAGTCTACGCAGAACTCAACATATCGCTTCCATTCGACCAGCGCTACTGGCTTGAAGTCGTGGTGAACGGCACAACCCTCTCGCCGCGCAGGGAACTGGGCGTAAGGCCGTGGGCAATTATAGCCAATACTTCTGATAACCTCGGCAAGCTTCCAAGCAGCTTTTTCCAGAACGGCACCGAGCAGGTCACCACCGGCCTTCCGGCGAGCAACATAACGGGCCTGGATAACTCCCATGCGCATGACGCAGCCAACGTTTCTACAGGAACGCTCTCGACATCAAGGCTGGCTGCAAACGTGAGCATGCTCGGCCAGACCATAGAAGACAACGAGGTTGACAACGACATAACAATAGACACCACCAAGGATGCAAGGATACGGGGGAACCTGTTTGTCAACGGGACAATATACACCGTCAACCTGACGTCATTGAACCAGTCCAACATAAATGTGAACGGCTCGTTCTATCCTTCGTTTGACAGCCTTTTCGACCTGGGAAGCTCTGCGCTCCGCTGGCTTAACGTTTTTGCAGTTACAATCAATGCAACCACCCTGTTAGGCGACCTCCAAGGCACGTGGTTTGGCTTGAGCACCAACTTCTTCCAGAACGGGACGGAGCTTGTTACTACGAGCCTTCCGGCAGGCAATATTACGGGGCTCACAAACTCACACCTCCATGACGCTTCAAACATAACAGGGACCATCAATGCCCAGCAGCTGGGAGGGCAGACCTCAAACTTCTACAGGAACACAACTGAGCCTTCCGGAGGAAGCCCAACGACCAGCCTTCCTGCGGCAAACATTACCAGCGGGCAGTTTTCAGGGCTGTTCAACTTCAGCAGCAACGTGTTCGTGCTCGGCGTCCTCAATGTCACGGGAAGGATAAACGGCACAATAGACTGCTCTTCAATCGTAGGCGGCGGCGACTCTGACTTCTGCAACGACGCCACAGGCTCAGGGGCGCCACCCACGACCTCGCTTCCAGCATCCAATATAACGTCAGGGACATTCACCGGCTTCTACAACTTCACAAACATCATCAGGTCGATACTTTTTACTGAGAACGTCAACGTAACAGACTATGTAAATTCCAGCAGGATATTCGGCAATTTGCTGGGAACTTTTGCAGGCCAAGATTCTAATTTCTTCCAAAACGGTACGGAGCTAGTGACTACGAGCCTGCCTGCCTCCAATATAACAGGCTTGAACAACTCACACTTCCACGACGCCTCCAACATAACCGGCACAATAAGTGCCCAACAGCTTGGAGGGCAATCGAGCAACTTCTTCCAGAATGGAACAGAGCTTGTCACAACAGGCTTGCCGGCAGACAACATAACGAGCGGCACTTTCTCTGGGTTCTACAACTTCACAAACATCATAAGGGCGCTGTTCCTTGCAAACAGCGTCAATGCAACAGACGTTATCAATGCGACCAGAATCTTCGGCAACCTTCTGGGGACTTTCGGCGGGCAGAATACCAACTTCTTTATCAATGGAACCCTTCCTGTCAATGACTCCCAAAGATTGGGCGGACAAGCGTCGAATTTTTACCAAAACGGGACTGAGCTAGTAACTACAAATCTTCCCGCCGAGAACATAACATCAGGCACACTGGATGACCGAAGGCTTTCGACTAACGTAACTTTCCTGAACAGAAACCAGACCGTGATAGGCGACACGAACTTCACGGGAGCTGTGCGAATAAACAGCCTGCTTTCCGGGACAAACATAACAGGAGCTGTCCCCAACTCTAACCAGCTCGGCGGGCAGAACTCGAACTTTTACCAGAACGGAACGGAGCTTGTAACCACTTCGCTTCCCGCAGATAACATAACTTCAGGCACATTCAGTGGGTTCTATAATTTCACGAACATAATCAGGTCATTGCTTTTTGCAAACAATGTCAATGCGACCGACGCTCTCAATGCCACAAGGATATTCGGCGACCTTCTTGGGACATTCGGCGGGCAAAGAACAAACTTCTTCCAGAACGGGACAGAGCTGGTCACGACGCAGCTGCCTGCATCAAACGTGACAGGAAACTTCAGCAACGTGACAGCCACAGACTTCGTCAACGCGAGCAGATATTTTGGAAATCTATCCGCTGCTACTTTCCCTGCTTCAACCTGCGCCGGTAGCCAGAAAGTGGTTTCAATAACTACAAGCGGCACTGTCGTGTGCGGCATTGACTCAGGCAGCGATGGCAACGTGACGGCTGTCAACAACTTGACGGGAAGGGTGAACATAACAGAGGGCAGGGGAATCGCAATCACAAACAGCTCAAACCAAATACAAATAAACTCTACCCTGAACGAGAGCGGTATTGAGCGAGTTATTTCCGTAAGGCTTACAGCCACACTGGCCGAAATCAACCTTTCCATCCCTCAGGACACATACAATTACATAACGCTCTCCGCCTGGCTAAACATGACAGGCTCTGCGGGAAGCATCAACATGACATTCAATAGCGATGGGCAGCCAAACTATGCTACATACAGGATAACCGGAATAACTGTCAGCACACTTGCGTCTGCGCGGGGCATAGTTTTTGAAAACCTTCCAGGAACAGCTGTCAGGAACAGGACGCTTGAAATGACTATTTTTGCCCCCAACCAGAGGGCTGCAAACGGAAGGTTCTGGTTCTCAAACCAATCAAACACGGTAGCCGCGCCGATACAGACGCCGGTTGATGGCTCGTTTGTCTGGGTCAATTCTACCTCTGAAGATGTAACTGCAATAAACATCAAGCACTCCACAGGCGCGGCTGTGTTCGCTCCCGGCAGCTGGGTGATAATCAAGGGAGAGAGGTCATAGTGGCTTATGAAAATCTTTGCATGCCTGCTTTTGCTTGCCTTTATTTCAATGCTTGCGGTTCCTGTGACCGCCGCTGAAGGCGGGCAATTCACCCTGATCTGGGAGATAGATGAGGGGGCGTCCCATAACATCCCGCCGCAGAATGCGACATTCGACTTCTCTCTTTCTGAAGGCGGCTCAAACTCAAGCACTTTTAACGTGCAGAAAGTTGTCGAAAGCATAACCGGCGTTGCAGGAGCCGTGCCAGCGGCTCCGGTTCCCGCCCCGCCTCCGGCTGCCCAAGCACAGCCTTCACAAGGCGGCGGAGGCGTTTCGGTACCTGCAGTGAACTTCAGCGTCAGCCCCGACCTGATTACAGCAAGCCTGGTCAAGAGGGAATCCAAGAAGGTCAAATTAACCATAGTTAACAGAGGCACGCGCGACATAACGATAAGCGCGTCCATATTCAATCTCAGCGATGTTGCAGTCCTCAGTGAGCCTTCAATAACCTTGAAAAGCGGGGAATCAGCAGATATTACGCTCCTGCTTTTTGCAGTTGACGCGACCCGGGCAGGGGTGCATATAGGCAAGATATTGTTCGTTTCGCAGGGCATGCGGCGTGAAGTAAACGTTGCAGTGTCCGTTTCCGAGAGGCAGGCACTCTTCGACGTGCGGGCTGTTGTGGATCCTGAATACAAAGAAGTCCCGGCAGGGACCGTCTTCCTCGGAAAAGTCACTATGGAGAACATAGGGCTCAGGGGAACGCACGTGGACGTCTTCCTCAACCTTTCAGTTGTGTCCACGGACGGAAACGTGATATTCCAGGCCATCGAAGTCCTGGCGGTTGCAACCAGCCTTACTATATCAAGGGATGTCAGGATACCGGCGTCCGCAATTCCAGGCAAATACTTGCTCGTGGCTGAGCTTTACTACAATAACATTACCATAAGCTCCTTTGACATGTTTGACGTAACGCCCCCATTGCCCGGCCCGCCCATCCCTGCCCCTGTGCTGTTCTACATTATTGTGTTCGTAGGCGGGGCAGTGCTCGCATCCTTCGGAATCCACAGGCTGCGCGCAGCAAGGAAGCTGAAGAGAGAAACCGCAGAAAAGGAAGAAAAGCCGCAATACCTCTACGTGCGCGTAGAAGGCTGGAAAGAGCCTCCGGAAGAAAAGGTCCGCGTTGTGGAGCCTGAAGAAGCAAAACTTGAGGAGGAGCACCCGCCGGAAGGCGAAGGCGGGCAGGAACAGCCTGAAGAGGGCCGGCCGGAAGACGAGCAGCAGGATGAGGAAAAAGACAAAAGCAAAAAGGGCAACGGCAAATGGAACGGAAGCACGGACTAGTATTTTAAATAGTCAGCTTCCAATTCTTTGCTCTGGTAGCTATGCCTAAAATCCCCAAAGAAACCAAGGAAGAGCACAGGAAGGAGCATTCTGCCTCCCACAAGAAGGACATGAGAACCCACCACGTATACGACATTTCTGCAAAGATGGACGGGCAGGAAGTCACGATAGGCGGATGGGTCAACAGCGTAAGGGAGCAAGGCTCTTCCCTGGCTTTCCTTATCGTGAGAGACTTCTCAGGAACCGCGCAGGTCATTGCAAAGAAAGGCGAGACTTCCGACGCGGTGAGCGCTGCGATAAAAGGTCTGGGCAAGGAAGATGTCGTCCTCGTGACAGGCAAAGTCAAGAAGAGCGACAAGGCGCCCGGTGGGTACGAGATAGTCCCTTCTTCTGTTGAAGTGCTGAACAGGACTGAGGGCAAGCTTCCGCTGGACCCAAACGTGCCTGCTTCACTTGATACAAGGCTGCAATGGCGCTACCTTGACTTCAGGAACGCCAAGATACGCGCGATATTCAAGATACAAGGCGAAATCATCCAGTCATTCAGGCAGTTCTTCAAGGACAGGCACTACATGGAAATGCAGCCGCCCTGCATAATATCCTCGGCATCAGAAGGCGGGGCAGAACTTTTTGCAATTCCCTACTTTGAGAAGGAAGCCTTCCTGGCGCAGTCGCCGCAGCTCTACAAGCAGATGGGCGCAATTTCATTCGAGAAAGTATTCTGCGTGATGCCCGTATGGAGGGCTGAGAAGCATGACACGCCCACGCACCTGAACGAGGTGCGCCAGATGGACTGCGAGCAGGCGTTCGTTGACGACGAAGGCGCGCTCAAGGTACTGGAAGAATGCGTCGTGCACATGCTCAAGCAGGTCAAGGAGCAATGCGCGGCTGAACTGAAGCTTCTCGGGCGCGAGGACTTGATAATTCCCAAGCTCCCGTTCCCGCGCGTAACTTACTCCGCTGCGATAGATGCGCTGAAGAGCAAGGGACAGACAATAGAATGGGGCGAGGACTTCAGCAAGCTTCAGGAAAAGATGCTCTATGAGATATTCGGCGAGGCTTTCTTCCTCAAGGACTGGCCGACTGAGGTAAGAGCGTTCTACTCAATGCCTTACGAGAACAACCCCAAAGTGTGCAAGGCGTACGACCTGCTCTACCGCGGGCTCGAGATAAGCAGCGGAGCGCAGCGAATCCATATTCCTGAGCTGCTCATCAAGCAGCTGAAGAAGAAAGGCCTCAACCCCGACAACTTCGAATATTATATCAACTGCTTCCGCTACGGCGCGCCGCCTCACTCAGGCTGGTCAATAGGGCTGGAGCGCTTTACCATGCAGATAACAGGGCAGCAGAACGTCCGCGAGGCTGCGATGTTCCCGAGGGACAGGACGAGGATTTCCCCTTAGCTCTTCCGCGCTCACTGCATGAGTTGACTTTTAGGTATCTGCAGTTTGACCTTGCGTTCTAACTTTTCCCTTCCGCAGCGGTTCTTAACCTTTAGCCTGGAAGCTTGTTTCTGGTAGATATGAAGCGATCCGTGCCTGATAGTGTAAAATATGCCCTGGGAAGGCTGGATGAGATGATAGATACGGACTACAGGGTGTTCGCGGACATGGAATGGGAAAACCTGACTTCAGCGCGCGTCATGCTTTCGGGCGACAATCTCAGGGCAAACGCAGTCGGCAGCATAAGCTTCGTGCTGAAAAAAGCGCACTCAGAAGGGCGTATCGACGGCGGGCGCTATGCAGAATACGAAAGCTCGCTCAAAGAAATTGAATTTTATCTCAAAGGCCTTAACGATGGAAAAAAGCAAGATTAAAGGAACGATAAACCACGCGGAAGGCGTGGTCGAGGAGCTATACCGCGCAGGCCAGATGGAATTCAGGTATGCCCAAGCCATGTGGCAGAACCTGGACATGCTCGCCGCGTACTTCTCGAACGGAAGCGAAGACTTGCTCCCGGCAAAAGGCTACATAGGAAACATAAGGAGCGCTATGGTGGAATCCGGCTTGAGAGACCACTTTTCAAAGTGCCTGAGGAAAGCCCTTGACGAGATCGAGCAGGCGATTTAGCCCTTATAGTGAACAAAATAACATCAGAAATAATATTCTTGTTTGTTCACACATAGTGCACAAGAAATATAATACGATCAAAGTAGCTTCTTGTAGCACTATAAATAACTATCGAAATGTAGTTGTTTTCAGTACTAACTTGAAAGGTAGCTTCACGGGGAATGTAAGTTGAACCGTGATGGATTTTGCGCCAGATTTCTTCTGCCGCTTGTGTCTATCTTTCAGTTAGTTCTTAGACACAAACGGTGATTTAGAATGGATTTCAAAGAAATAGGAGTACGGGAAGACATAGTCCAGACGCTTGAGAAGCTAGGAATCAAGACCCCGACGCCTGTACAGGAAAAGTCAATACCCATCCTGATGCAGGGAAAGGACCTTGTCGTGCGCTCAAAGACTGGCTCTGGCAAGACGATAGCATTCCTTATGCCGATAATACACCAGCTCAAGAACGAGAGATTTATCCAGGCGCTGATACTTTCGCCTACGCGAGAACTGGCGCTGCAGATAGGCAAGGACCTCGCGAAAGTGTCGCCGGGTACGAAGCATTTGGTGATATACGGCGGCGTAAGCATTGAGCAGCAGATTTCTCGATTGACAGAAGGCGGCTATCCGATTGTCATCGGCACTCCCGGCCGCATTTTGGACCACATAAACCGCAGGACGATGAACCTCTCCCGCGTGCGGTTTGTCGTGCTGGACGAGGCGGACCGCATGCTGGACATGGGATTCATCGAGGACATACAGGAAATACTCAAGCACATCCCGCTGGAAAAGCAGATGTCGCTGTTTTCCGCGACTGTTCCAGAGGAAATCTGGGCAATCGCGAAGAAATACATGAAGAACCCAGACAGGCTCATCCTCGAGAAGGACGAGATCACAGTCAAGAACATCTCCCAGACCTTCTACGGATGCTCCCGAAGGGAGAAGCTGGATGCGCTAATGGCTTACCTCAAGAAGCACGAGATAGGCCATAAGAAGGCGCTTATTTTCGTCAACACGAAGACGTGGGCCGACACATTGAACCGCATACTCTACAAGAAAGGCTTCAAGGTCAAGACAATCCATGCGGACTTGTCGCAGAACCTGCGCGAGCGCGTAATGGACGAGTTCAAGCAAGGGCGCTTCAACATCCTTGTAGCCACGGACGTGGCTGCAAGAGGCCTGCACATCCCCGAAGTCTCGCACGTGGTCAACTACGACCTTCCGAAGGACGCAAAGGCGTACATACACAGGATAGGCCGAACGGGAAGGGCGGGCGCCAGCGGCGACGCCGTATCATTCATGATACAGGAGGACTGGCCTGCGCTCAGAAACATAGAAGTGGAGTTACAGAAGCGCCTGGAAGTAAGGGACGCAAAGGAGCTTGCCGCGCATCACAAACATCCTGCCGGCGAGAATCCGCATCGCCGTGAGGAAGAATAAAGAGTTATAAGCGGCTCTTTCTTTCTATTATAATGACTTCGATTGCGATAACCCTGCTTGGCACGACGGCAGGCGTTCCTACGCGCGCGAGGAACCACGCTGCGATACACCTGAACTACAAGGGCAGGGAGGAGTGGAACGGCCTGTTCGACTGCGGCGAGGGGACGCAGCGCCAAATCTTCTTAACAGAGCACGTCAACTTCATGCGCATCAACGACATATTCATCAGCCACTGGCATGCAGACCACTTCATAGGGCTGCCCGGGCTTCTGCAGACGATGAGCCTTGAGCAGCGCTCGCTGCCGCTCAAGATATACGGGCCCGAGTCGCGGCGCTGGGTTGACGCGCTCCTCAACCTGGGCTACCAGGTCCACAGGTTTCCCGTCATACCGAAGGACACGGAATTCCACGGCACCGAAATAGCTGTCGTAATGGACACCGAGGAATTCCAGGTGCTTTCCATACCTACGAAGCACGGAGTGCCTGCAGTGAGCTATGCCTTCGTGGAGAAGGACAGGGTAAAGATAGACGTTGAAAAAGCGAAGAAGCTGGGCCTCCCCGAGCAAGGCCTGATATACAAGAAAATCAAGGAAAAGGGCGAAGCCGAGTTCAAGGGCAAGAAAATCCGGCTCGCAGACATAATGACTGTCGAGAAGGGCAAGAAAGTGGTCTACTCGGGCGACACGCTGCCTTCCAAGACTGTTGTTAAACTGGCGCAGAATGCAGACCTTCTCATCCACGACTCTACCCTGTTCGAGGACGAGGATGCGATGGAAGGCAAAGATTTCCGCCATGCAAGCTTCGAGCAGGTACTGGACATAGCTAAGCAGGCGAACGTGAAGCAACTGGTACTAACGCACATCTCGCGCCGCTACCAGGACACAAAGGAGCTCGAAGACGAAGTGAAAAAGCACCCAAACGTCAAGCTGGGCAAGGACTTCATGAAGATAGTGTTGGAGTAACTTGCGGTTTTAAGCCTTACGTTTTATTTCCAGTGCGTTCAGTCTTAAATCGGTTAGAATCCTAGCTTTGCTATGCCAAGGAGAGCGCAGCGCAAGCTTCGTAGAACTGGTTCTAGGCAAAAGAAAGAACAGCTTATCGCAAAAAAGGTCGACGAGGAAGTTTCTGCCGTAAACGCCGCTGCCGAAAAGAAATGGCACATGATGAAGGCTGAGGACGTACTTGCTGTCTTTGATTCTTCCACAGACGGGCTGACCACGGGCGAAGCCGTGGCGAAGCTCAAGGAGCTCGGCCCGAACGTCATCGAGGAGCGCAAGCGCACAAGCGCAGCTTCCCTATTCCTGGGCCAGTTCAAGTCGCTTCTCGTCATAATCCTTATCGTTGCGACAGTCATCGCAGCTGCGCTAGGAGAAGTATTCGACGCAGGCGTGATACTTGCGATAGTCATCCTCAATGCGGTTCTCGGCTTCAGCCAGGAATGGAAGGCTGAGAAGGCGCTTGAGGCGCTGAAGAAGCTATCCGCGCCCAAGGCGAAAGTGATAAGGGACGGCGGCGCAATCATCGTCGATTCTTCTGGCGTTGTTCCTGGCGACGTCATCATGCTCTCGGAAGGGGACAAGGTGCCTGCCGACTGCCGCATAATAGAACAGATAAACCTGAAGGCAGACGAGTCCGTCCTCACGGGAGAGAGCGTCCCCGTGGTCAAGTCCGAGAAGATCCTGAAGAAAGAGGCCATACTCGCTGAAAGGAGCAACATGCTGTTCTCCGGCACGACCGTCGTCTACGGGCATTGCAAGGCAGTCGTCACCGCGACCGCGATGTCGACGGAATTCGGGAAGATAGCAGCGGGGCTTTCAGCCGAGGAGGAGCCTACGCCGCTGCAAATCAAGCTCAACACCCTCGGAAAGCGCCTTGGAGAAATCGTGCTTCTAATCTCTGCACTCATATTCCTTGCAGGCTACTTCTCAGGCGTAGACCCGGTCGTGATGTTCCTGACTGCGGTTGCGCTTGCTGTCGCGGCCATTCCGGAAGGCCTGCCTGCGGTAGTGACCATCGCGCTGGCGCAGGGCGTGCGCAAGATGGCTGCAAAGAACGCTATTGTCAGGCGCCTGAGCTCTGTCGAGTCCCTTGGCGCTGCGACCGTCATATGCTCCGACAAGACGGGAACGATGACTCTCAACGAGATGACGGTGCGCAAGCTCTATGTCGACGGCAAAGTGCTTGAGGTGACAGGCGAAGGCTATTCTTCAAGAGGCAAATTCTACTTCGAAGGCAAGGAGATGGAAGTCTCAAAGATGGACGACGTCAAGCTGCTCCTTGCATCGGGCATAATGTGCAACGACGCCCTCGCGGATGCGGGAGTCCTGGGCGACCCAACTGAAGTAGCGCTGATAGTGTCTGCAAAGAAAGCGGGCTTCAACGACATGAGAAAGGAATACCCGCGCCTGGAAGAACTTCCGTTCGACTCGCGCAGGAAAATGATGTCCATATCCGCCATAGTCGGCAAGAAAAAGGTCGCGTATGCGAAAGGGGCTGTCGAGTCCGTGCTTGCCGGCTGCACGCACATACTCAGGAACGGCATGGTCCAGCGCATAACCTCCGAAGACAAGGAGCGGATAATGGAAGTAAACGGGCTCTTCGCACAGGATGCCCTCAGAGTGCTCGCATTCGCAGTGAAGAAGATGGCCAGGGAAGCAAAGCTCAGCGAGGGCGGGCTGACCTTCGTGGGCTTGCAGGGCATGTCCGACCCGCCGCGGCCCGAGGTGAAAGATGCGATTGCCAAGTGCAAGCTTGCGGGAATCAACGTAGTCATGATAACAGGCGACCACCGCGACACCGCCGTTGCCGTGTCCAAAGAACTCAATCTGGCTTCAGACGAGGAAGGCGTGCTCACGGGAGCTCAGCTCGACCAGATAAGCGACGAGCAGTTCGAGTCCATAGTCGAAAGGGTGAAAGTCTACGCCCGCGTGTCCCCTGAGCATAAAGTACGCATAACGGACGCGCTGAAGAAGCGCGGCCATATAGTCGCGATGACAGGCGACGGAATCAACGACGCTCCTGCCCTCAAGAAGGCGGACATAGGGGTCGCAATGGGCGTCACAGGAACAGACGTGACGCGCGAAGCCGCCGACCTTATACTTACAGACGACAATTTCGCCACCATAGTCGCCGCTGTCGAGGAAGGCAGGGCGATATTCAGCAACATTGGCAAATTCATCAAGTACCTCCTTGCCGCGAACATAGGCGAGGTGCTTTCCATATTCGCCACGATGCTGCTTGCGCTTTACTTCCAGAACGTGGCTCTTCTCATGCTTCTGCCCGTGCAGATATTGTGGATGAACCTTATTACTGACGGATTGCCTGCAATTGCGCTGAGCACGGAGCATAGCCATGCAGGAATAATGACCCGGAAGCCCAAGGACCCGCGGGAGCCTATACTCTCGAGGCGCACATCCGGCTACATTTTCGGGGCTGCGATACTCATGGCCCTTGGAAGCGTGTCGCTGTTCTTCATGAACCTCGCGAACATAGACGCCGCGCGGACAATTGCCTTCACGGCGCTGGTGTTCTACCAGATGGCCATCGCCTACAGCGTGAGGTCTGAGAAGAACGTGTGGAAAGCCGGGATATTCGGCAACAAGAAGCTCCTCCTCGCAATAGCAGGCTCGATAGTCCTGCAGCTTGCTATCGTCTTTATACCTGCGCTGAACACGGCGTTCAGCACAGTTCCTTTCGGAACAGACGGATGGATCGCGGTCATCGCAACGGCTGCCGTGCTGTTCATCATATTGGAGGCTGCAAAGGCCGTTTCCGGCTACAGGAAGAGCGAGCCCCGCATGCGAGTGGTGGCTGCAGGGTTCGAGGAAGAGTAGCTAAAGAAGCTTTTCTATCCTCCTGAGCTGCAATATCGAGAGCTTGACGTTGTCAATTACTTTCCTGAGGAAGCTAGCAGCCTCCACAGGGTATTTTCCTACAGCTGTCTCATTCGCGAGCAGGAGGTAGTCGGCGCCGTCTGCAATTGCGTTGGTTATGTCGCTGACTTCCGCGCGCTTCGGGTCGTTCTGCTCAATCATTGATTCCAGCAATCCTGTAGCTACTATGGCAGGGACCTTGCAAAGCTTGCATGCTGCGAGGATGCGCTTCTGGGCAAGGCTTACGTTTTCTATCCCGATGTTCTTCGCAAGGTCGCCGCGCGCAACCATGACCATGTCCGAGCTTTTCACTATGTCCTTGACGTTATCCAGGGCTTCCTGCGTCTCTATCTTGGAGACTATCTTGGCTTTTGTGAGTGTCCGCGCTTTCCTTACGTCCTCGGAGCTTTTCGTGAAAGAAAGAGCGGCGTAGTCGAACGCCTGCGGGATGTTTCTAAGGTCTTCTACCTTCCTGACGTCGGCCATTATAGGTATTCCCTTGAGAAGGTCGAGCTGCTCGGGCTTTGCGTAAGCGAAGTTCAGCCTTGCAATGCTCATTCCTGCCGCCGCCAGCTCCCTGACCTTGCCGAAAGTTGCAGGACCGATAGTACAGATGATTCCGACCATTCCAGAATCTTGGGGGGAGGGCTAGATAAAGAAAGCGGTAAGCGGGGTTAGACTGCTTAAGGCAAGCTTATAGTGCATCCAAGCCGAATTATTTCATGGTTTACGAGCAGATCGCCATATTCATAGGCGCGCTGCTGGTCCTTGTCAAGGCTAGCGACGTTACCGTAGACAGGGCGCTACACATAGCGCGGCTGACGGGCATGAGCCAGATAGCTGTCGGAGCTATTATATTAGCCGTCGGCACCTCCCTGCCCGAGATGGCAATAACCATCATATCCTCCTTCACGGGCGAGTCGCCGCTGGCGCTTGGAACGCTCATTGGCGCCAACGTCGCAGACATAACGCTGATGTTCGGCATAACCGCGCTCTTCGGCACGGTCGTGTTCAAGCGCAAAGACCTTGAAAGATCATGGATGATACTGATAAGCGGCGGGCTTGCCTTGCTCCTGCTTATCAGGGGCACTGCGGACATACTTGTCGGGCTCATAGCTATCACAGTCTATTTCCTATTTACCAACTACACGCTGCTAAGGGGCTATCACGTTCCCAAGCTCAAAGAGCACAAGATACTCAGGAGAAACATCGCAAAGGAAGGGCTGGCGCTTGCAATCGGAATAGCACTGGTGCTGCTAAGCGCAAATTTCCTCACAAATGCCGCAGCTGACATCGCAAGGCTCTACGGCATCCACGAAGCTGTCATAGGCGCCGCCATAATTGCAGTAGGAACCACGCTGCCCGAAGTAAGCGTCTCAGTAGCGGCAATAAGGAAAAGGAACAGCACGCTTGCCGTCGGCAACCTTGTCGGCTCGCTCGTGACGAACATAGGACTGATACTAGGCATAGGAGCGATAATCGCGCCCATCCCAATCAACGGCCTTGAAAGGTTCATGCTCGTGTCCTTCATGGTCATTGCGCTGCTATTCCAGACGGGAATAGCGACGCGCAGGAAGATAAACGGGGCAGAAGGAATCCTGCTAATATCAATCTTCATCGCGTTCCAGGCGCTGGTGCTTGCAGCGAGCGGATTCAACTTTGCTGGGCTTCTGCCCTAGAACTTGACGAAATTGAGCTTGCCTGCTATCTTCCGCGCTTTCTCGAGCTTCTTGCTGAAATCTGACATGAAGGCTTCCATCTTGTCCACTCCAAGCTGCTTGAGCTCTCCTGTGGCCATCTTGCCGGACTTGTATTCGTCATAGATGTCCTTGAGCTCCGCATCGTCTTCCACCAGGTGCTGCTTTAGCAATTCAAACACCATGTCCTTCTCGGGCTCGCCGCCCAGCTTGCGGTGCTCTTCCAGGCTTCCGCGCCCGCCGCTCAGGGCTTTCATTATCTTCTTGCGGACACTCGCCATGTCCTCGGGCAGCTCTATCATGGACTCGGGCTTGGACTTGGACATCTTGAACTCGCCGTTCAGCGCCGGCGTAAACTTGTGGTAAATCGAAGAGGGAAGCCAGAACTTGTGCGTGCTCCTGGTCCTGTGGACTATGTCCCGCGCAAGCCGTATGTGGGGGTCCTGGTCTACGCCCACAGGAATTATCCCAGGCATCTTTTCCTTGAGCTGGGGGTACAAAATGTCGCCTGCCTGAGTCAGTGCGGAAATTATCCTGCTCGGGTCTGCATGGCCGTAGATTGAGCGGAACTCGTTGAGCGTTATCTTCTTTGCAAACTCGTAGGCGTGGCGCATCACTTCCTTGTTTTCGGACTGGAAGTAGAACGTGGTCTTCTTGGCGTCGAGCCCCAGTGCGATGTAGGCGGGTATGTGGAAGTTCATCGCGCGTTCCTGGGCTTCCTCAAGCGAGATTCCCCTTGTGGCTGCGGCTTCGAGGTCTGCTACAAGCACGTAAGCCTTGCCCCCGTGCTGCTGAAAATAAGAAACTTGCTCGACGACCATCTTCGTTCCAAAGTGCACCTTCTCCGCGGAGGGCATGATTCCGCTCAGGACGTAGAATTTTTTCTTGAGCTTGACGGCTTCTGCTATTTGCTTCAGGTCCCTTCCGGCAAAGACTGCGCCCCGGCGCATCAGGCGGTTCGGCTTGGGAAAGGCGCCAACGTCGAAAGGCTCCAACCCAAAGCTCTCGATCATGCGCTGGTAGTCTTCAATCAGTATAGAGCCCCACGGGTCTATGGGCGGCTCCTTTATTGGTTTATCGAACTCGGTTGTCATAAGTCTATCTAGAATTCTGGAAATTAAAAGGAGAATAAGGACGCAGAATATCTTTTATACTTCACGCTCGCATTACTTCTCCTAGCAAAGGGCTCGTAACTCAGCCTGGTAGAGTGCTTGCCTCTTACGGCCCTTTTCGCCGAAAGGTCGCAGATGGTATGATATGTTACCCGAACAGGTTCGGGTTGCAGCCTTCCCATCTGCTCCATCAAAAAGCGCCGGCGGAAAGCCTGAGAAAGCAAGACGTCGCGGGTTCAAATCCCGTCGGGCCCATCTCGGTTTGACAGCTCGGTCTAGACGTAGATACAAGCATCCGAGCGATAAACGGAAGATTCGCAAGCTTACAAGCGAAACGAGCTTGCGTATTATACAACTTCTCAAAGAGGAGCCAGCCACCGGAAAGGAGATACTCGACTTCCTGAAAGACAAGCTGAATTCCACGAATAGAAACTCCAATTCGGCAAGGCTGAGTATGCTATACCGAGATGGCTACATAATCCGTAGCAAAGCCACCGTTGGTCCGTTTGGCTTCATTTACGCCCTGCCTGGCGACGAAGAACGAATAAAGCCCAAGCTGTTCTCCGTTACACCCGAATCCGTCAAGAAGGCTATGAGCCTGCTTGCAGACGGTCGTAGCCTTTCGTTCCAGGAACTACACGAAGAATGCAATCTTAGCTTCGACGAATTCGAGCTATGGATAAAGCAGACGCTGAAACGCTGGGGTCTTGCATGGACAACCAGATATCGCGGTTTTACCATCGTTCATCGTGCGGACGTTCAGCCCGATTTCACACAATTTGACAAGCGGATATCCGACGTTCACGCTAAAACACGTGAACAAGGACTCGAATTCGAGCATCAAGTGAAAGACAAACTGAAGCTTCTGACTGAGCAGTTAAACAAGCAAGGCCACACGGCAGAATACATCCACACGGTAGGCAACAGCCGCGGCCAGTGGATAGACGGCGAAGTCCGCGTTAAGCTCTTCGGTAAAATTGGCACAATCCGTTTGCTCGTCGAAATCAAGTCCTACGTCTGCCAGGTAAACCAAATCATAGAGTTCCTGCACAAAATTCGAGACTTCGAGGGGCTGATTGTGCCCGTCATGATAGCGCATGCGTTTACGGGCGACTGCTACAAGTATTTTCCGTCGAAAGTCTTGCTCCTGAGGGCGCAGGATGTGGAGAAGATGGCCGGTCTGATAGAATGTAAAACCATAAGCTAGAATTTTAGACTTAAATCTGACAAACATAAGTATTGTCTATGCAGTCGACTCTTCAAGCTCCAAAAACAGAAGACACAGATTTGACATTTGCTCACATCAAAGAACGATTTAGGACAAAACATGTTCACAGAATGCATCCATATCTAGGCAAATTCATACCACAACTGGTCGAATATTTCCTCAGACGCTATTTCAAACCAGGTGACACGATTTTGGACCCGTTCATGGGTTCAGGAACAACCTTAGTCGAAGCCAGCGTTCTAGGCATGAACTCTGTAGGCATCGACCTATCCGAGTTTAATTGCACCATTTCCAGAGCAAAAACCTCGATTGCGAATGTGCCGAGTCTCGAAAAGGAAATAAAAGACGTTATAACTAAAATCGACCAGTTCGTTTCTTCTAATTCATACAAGCTGAACCGATTTTCGAGTAGGAGTGAATATCTCAACAAATGGTATTCGGAACGAGCTCTTCAAGAGTTATTGTACTTTAGAAGTATAATACCAAATTACGAAAATCAAGATATACTTAGAGTAATTCTTAGCAGAGCAGCAAGGTCGGCGAGGCAGACTCCTCACTATGAATTAGATCATCCCAAAACGCCTGTGAAGGCTCCCTACTATTGCTTCAAACACCGCAGAATGTGCCAGCCCGTTGACGAGGCTGCTAAATTTATAATCCGATATTGTTACGATGCTCTTGTAAGGGTGAGAGAATACCAAAGTCAGAGAAAGGATGTCAACGTCCAAATAATTCACGGGGACACCAGAGAAGTCAATCTTGATGGGCGTGTAGACGGTATCTTTACTTCGCCTCCATATGTTGGGCTCATCGATTACCACGAACAGCATCGATACGCTTTTGAACTGTTTGGACTTTCGGATTTATCAGAAAAGGAAATAGGTGCTCTTTCAAAAAGAAACAATGGAAAATCCGTTGAGGAATACAAACTAGACATGATACGCGCTCTCAGCAATGTATCCAGATTTGTTAAGCCAAACGGGCTTATTTTCATAGTTGTTAATGACAAAAACAACATATACCCAGAAATCGCGGCAAAAAGCGGTTTGGTTATCGACAACGTATTCAAAAGAAAAGTTATCCGCAGAACCGGTCTAAGAAGCGGTGAGTTTTCGGAGAACGTATTCGTTATGAAGAAGTGTTAGTATGCAATTGTCGATACAAGCTAAAAAAGCAATAAAATCGGAAATACATGGATTTGTCGATTCTGTCATCAAAAGACGCGTTCAGGAACCGTTCAAAATTGCAGAAGAAGAGTTGAGCCGACCTTTCCATACGGCATTATTACCTGAAGAAATTCTGAAGAGTAGCAAGTTTGAGCGTTCCTTTGTAACAAGTCTGGGTCAAATAGGATGGGAGCATATAGCCAAACATGTAGCCGAGGGCAAGGGGTATCAGGCTGAGAATTCTCACAAAGTTTCTGGAGAAATATACGAGGGGCAGCTGAAGGTGATTCAAACAATTTTGGATGAGCTTGAGCACCCATCAGCGACTGGCAGGCGAGTTCCAGATTGGTCACGTGAGACCAAAGAGATACTTGGTGCGAAAGCAGGTAGCAAACAAAAAATCCAAGTTATATCTGACCTCTATGTAAAGAAAAAGGACGGGAAAGAAATCTTCTTTGAAATAAAATCGTCTAAACCCAACAGCGACCAAACAAAAGTCTCGAAAGAAAAGATGCTCAAATTATTTGCTATGAAACATAGTGAATCTCCGGGTGTGTTCTTTGCTCTTCCCGATAACCCCTTCATAACGCGTGCCAAATATGCATGGCCTCATCCGATGAGATGGTTCGATATGCAGACGAGTCCTGTCGTATTGATTGGGAAGGACTTCTGGGACACGCTCGGCGGAAAGGGTACATATGAGGAGCTACTGGCAATTTTCAGAGAAGTTGGAAAAGTGACGAAGAAACGGATACGCACAGAGTATCTCAAGACCAATTCGAAATCCTAAACCTCAGCGCAAGCGCAATGAGGTTTCTAGGACCAATAAGCCCAGAAAGAAGACCGATTTTAATAGATGCAGGCTTCTGAATGTCAATGGCGCACAATTCCAGATGTTCAGCCGCAAGAAGCTCCTCCTGTAAATGCTCTTGTGGAGGCTCTGGTCATGGCGGAGGCGATTCAATGAAACCAAAAAAGCTCAAAAGGAAGCCCAGGGTTTTTGTAAGCTTCCATGGTCCTGACAGGCACGCCAAGGAGCTTCTCAAAGCCCAGGCAGAAAGCGGGAAGTTCGACCTGCAATTTTCAGACCAATCGGCCGGCAAGCCCTTTTCCAGTAAATGGAAAACGCGCATGAAGAAAAGAATCAAGCGCTCATCGGCTACTATGGTTATGGTTGGAAAGGATACCTACAAAAGGCCTGCCGTGAAGTGGGAAATCGAGCAAAGCAGAAAAGCTGGAAATAAAATTATAGCGGTACAGATCCATAAAGGCAAACACCACAGACTTCCGTCTGGCGTGAAAAAGAGCGAAGAGACCAAATGGAAGCTGGATGCCCTTTCCAGGAGAATTAGAAAACGGAGGCGCAAGTAATGTCCAAGAGATCTTTCATAAGCTTTGATTTTGATCACGATTCTGATTTACGCGATTTGCTGGTCGGCCAATCCAGGCATCCGGATTCGCCGTTTGAGATACAAGACTGGTCGCTGAAAGACCCTCTCTCTGGAGACTGGAAGGAAAAGGTAAGGGCCCGGATGCGAAGAACCGAAATGGTGATTGTTATCTGCGGCACTCATACAGCTACTGCAACCGGAGTCTCGGAAGAGTTGAAAATCGCACAGGAAGAAAGATTGCCGTACTTTCTCCTGAGGGGGAGAAAGAATGCTCAGGTCACAAAACCTCGATCTTCACTGCCTTCGGACAGCATTTACGAATGGACTTGGGAAAATCTAAAACTTCTAATTGGGGGAGCAAGATGAAAGAGCGAAAAGACTTGCAGTTTGCGCAATACGAACTGTACATAGAAACTGCAGAGAAGGTAAGCGATAGGAGGCAAAATGCCAACATGTACTTTTTGAGCATTAATTCACTAATCCTTGGACTTTCTGGATACCTAACAACAATGTCCATTGAGATATGGTACCTGGTACTTTCATTGATAGGTTTTATGGTAGCCTTCTTTTGGTTCAGGATAATAGAATCGTACAGGCAGTTGAACGCAGCCAAGTTCAGGGTCATTCATGAAATCGAGGAGAATCTACCAATATCCCTATTCAAAAGTGAGTGGAAATACCTTAAGGAATCTGACCAAAAATATGCAGAGTTAACCAGTGTGGAAAAGTATGTACCTCTGGTGTTCATGCTGGTTTACATAGGCTTTGCAATATTTACTATCTACGGCCTCGGTATTGTCTAAACAAATCTGTCTGGACTTAAGGATTTTTCTTGGGCAGCACTTCTTCATATTTTTTGTATTCGTCTTCTGCCACGCCTAGTACAAACTGAGTTTCTCCTCCAGAATATGCTAGACCACCCATTACAATGCCTTGTATAGCTGTGCCTGTCGCTTGCACCGTCATCATAGGCTCATCACCAGAATATTCAGATTCCGATGTTAAATCTCGCATTTTGATAATCTGCGGCCCATCGGGTTGTGGGAACCATCTTTCTATTTTTATCATATTACCTTTGGCTAAGGTGTTGTTTCCACGAATTCTGCACTTGATGTTGTGTTTGTACACTTCTGGATCGAAATAGGGCACTTTAGTAGGGCGATTGCTTTCACCTTTTATTCTTCTGGCTAGGTCTTGTATATTTTCTGCATACTTTCCGGGATTCCTGAAATCTGCATATTTTTTCATCTCGAGGAACGGCGGAAGCTGGCATTCTTTATACATCAGTGGTAGAACTACAACTCGTCGCTCTTCTATCTCACGTACAAGTGCTGCATTAAATTCCTTTTTCACCCATTCCGAGGCCATTGCGTCTGGCGAGAGTATTATGATTAGGAATTGGTTCTCTGCTATGGCTTCCTGTATTTTTACGGTAAGATCGTGTCCTATTTCTAGGTCCCATTTATCGAACCATACATCAATCCCCCTTCCTTGTAAATCGCGGGCAATTTTCTCGGCGAATTCCTTATCCTTACTCGAATGACAAACAAACGCACTACTCTTTGGAGAGTCACTAATTTTATCGAGTTCCTCATTGGCCCCAATATCAACTTCATCTTTCAGCAAATCCGATAGCGCTTCCAGGTGAGCTATTTGGCGCAACATATCACGTTGAAGAAAGCTTATTTCTCCATGTTTTGTGCCCAGGAGATTTTGCCATTCAAATGTCTTGTAAAGCGATACAAATACTTTGTAAGCTCTAGAATCTTTTCCGAATGCACTTTCAATGATATAGCTAGCCTTAACAAACCACTTCAGGCACTGTGCTTCCGATTCTGCAACATGTACTTCGCTTGTGTCGAAATTTGCATCTAAGGGTCTCTCCTTTACTAGCTCTTTGCCCTCTTTTATCAGGTTGTCAAACTTGTCTATATATTTCGAATGCGCCACTAGGTCACCTTGGACCAGATACCTCGTGCAAGAAACTTTAAGAATCGAGCCATATCTTAATGAATAGAGGAGCCTCGTCTATTAGTGGGTGACAAGCTGATGTTCAGTATAGCAGGCGGCGAAGCCGTCGCGTTGGAGGAGGGGAATCAGAAATCAAGGAAAACTGGGGAGAAACCTTCAGTTTCTCCGCGGTTGTCTTTCAAATCCCGTCGGGCCCATTTATGAAACGCGTATTCATCCTGCACGGATGGGGAGAGTATCCTGACAAGGGATGGTTCCCATGGCTGAAGAAGGAGCTAGAGAAAAAAGGTGTCAAGGCAGAAGTTTTGAAAATGGTGCCACAGCCCCCTGTGCTCAGCAAGTGGAAGGACATTCTCTCTAAAGCTGTGGGCAAGCCTGACAAGGATACTTATTTTGTATGCCACAGCGCTGGTGTTCAGACTGCGCTGCACTACATCGCTGAGCTTCCTGCCAAGACCAAGGTGGGTGGCATCGTCATGGTAGCAGGATGGGTGGACGGCCTCGGAATGCCGGAACTGAAGCACTTCTTTGATGCGCCGCTCAACTGGAAAGCAGTGAGGGAGCACTGCGCCAAGTTCATTGCGATTTATTCCGACAACGACCCTTACGTCAAGACTTACCATGCGGAAAGCCTTGAGGACGAGCTCGGAGCAGAAAATTGGCTTGCTGAAGGAATGAAGCACTTCAGCCATGAAGAGGGCGTTGACAAGCTGCCTATCGCGCTGAAGGCCGTGATGGCGATGATGAAATAAAATCAAAGGACAATCTTTCCTTCCTGGAGCTCGTCACGGAACTTGAGGAGGTCGGACTTTGCTTTTTCCCGCTCTTCCTTTCTTGTCGCGCCGAGGGCTTCCCATTCAGGATTCTTGAATTCCTCATTAATCCAGGCAACGCCTGCCGCAATGTCCATGCTCCTGTCGGCATTTTTGCTGAACGGGAATACCATCAATCCATCCGGATATTTTCCATATTCCACAGCTGCCGGCGGAATCGCTGCGACGCGCTTTCCTGTATACGAAGAGATGACTCCGCTAGCTTCGTCCCTTCTTCCTACGCAGGTCAGGAAAATAAGGCGGTCGCCTGCGCTGTCTGCAATATCCGAAAGGTGATTTACATAAGCGACTGTGCCGTCCAGATCCCTGTGCACAGAGCCTCCGTTGACTGTATAGACCTTCTCAGCAGGGTCGCTTGGCACATAGATATGGCCGTGCTCGGAGCGCGCCCAGCCATATTTCCTGAGCTCTTCTGCGACCAGCTTTGAATGGGGGTCAACGTCTTTCCTTGATCCCATCACAAGCCCTACGATATTCTTTCCAGCCATGTTACCACCCTCTCAAATTCTTCAGAATGCGCTCCTCGCTGATAGGCTCGCTGAGCGGCTTGAGGTCGCTGCCAGTGACAATCTTGACGCAGTCAAGATAGCGCCCTGCGGCAGTTGCAATGACTTCATCGGGTATTTCAGGCACAGGCCCGCACTCCTCCCCGGTCCATTTTTTGTCCGTCAGCCAGTCCCTTACATATTGCTTGTCGATCCAGTTCTGCCTTTTGCCTTCTGCAAACCTTTCCTCATATTCTGCCTGCTTGAGGTATCGCGACGAGTCCGGAGTATGAGCCTCGTCTATGATAATATTCTTTCCACCGAACTTGCCTGCCTCATATTTGGTGTCGGCAAGCCTGCCGCCATTTGCCCTGGCTATTTCGTCCCCTTTCTTGTAGAGGATGACTGCCATCTCCTTAAGCTCTGTCCAGTTCCTTTCTGCTTCTCCCCTGGTCATCTTCATGTGGCTTTGTATGAGGTCTATGACTTTCTCGTCTGTGTCGATAGGCATGTCATGGCCTACTTCGGCTTTAGTGGTCGGGGTTACTATAGGACCCGGCAGTTCCTGGTTTTCCTTGAGCCCTTCAGGAAACTGGTAGCTGTAGCAGTTCCTCTCGCCCTTCGCATAGCGCTTCCAGAGGGAACCCGCTATCATCCCGCGGACTATTATTTCTACAGGGTACCTTTCATCAACTCTCTGGACAACCATGACATTCGGGTCAGGAGAGTCTATCAAGTGGTTTGGAACCAAGTCGCGCGTAGAGCGGAAAGTAAATGCAGATATCGTGTTTAGCGTCCTGCCTTTTTCAGGCACGTCCCTCGGAAGGACTTTGTCATAAGCAGAAATCCTGTCCGTTGTTGCAACATAAAGAAAGTCCTTTCCTTCCCTCTCATAAATGTCCCTTACCTTTCCGCGGCTTCTCAGCCTGAGGCCATCTTTGCCATCCAGATTTGTCTGGTGGACAGTTGGAACGTCAAGAATCGCTGCCATTTACAACACCTCATATTTTTGATTCCTAGAATTGGAATCGAAGCTATTAATTACTGAACTGATTTTTCGCGGAATCGCAGAAATAAATATCCATCCTAAGCTTTCTTCTGGTAAAACTTGCAGCCCGCGCAGTAGTCGGAGGGAAGGTCTATGATAGTTGAGCCCGCCTCGTTGAAATAATGCTTGAGCGTGGAAGATATTTCCCTTATCGCATCAGGGCTAATGCACTTTGGGCTGCGGGCAAGGACTGCATAAGCGCACGTGCTGAACCTTGCTTCTTCCTCCTTTGATTCGGGATTTCCGAAAAGCTTCCTGATAACCATAACTAGAATACTCCTTTGCTGAATTAAAAGTTGCTGATTTTTGCTTCCATCGGGCTTTAACCCGAAGGTCAAAATTGCTTAAACCCTCCCTTTATTGAAGCCTCTGCGCAAGCAATGGTATGCTTTTGTTCAACGAATGCAAGTGCGGCTGCAGGAAGCACCTGAACGGGCTCGGGACGTGCCCTGCATGCGGCTGTATAGAAAGATGATTGTATGGACGACGAGCAGAAATACCTACAGGTCGGCAAGATGGAAATACCCATAAGCCCCGAGGCTTATGTCTCGCTTCCGGATACCCACAGGCCGTGGTACGCAATAATGGTTGCAGCCAGCGTAGTGGGCACACGGGATACAAAAAGGATTGCCCTTACGAAAGAGTACATAGAATCAAAGCTGGCCATTCCCCAGGAATAGCTGCTAGAAAACACGGGCTTCGTTCTCGCCGAATTCGACTGCAAAAGGAAGGTCTAGAGGCATTCCTGCAACGGAAGCGTGCATTACCATTTCCAGCCTTACGACCTCGCCGCCTTTCTCGATTGCAAATAGCTCTGCGGCGTTGACGCTTTCAGGAATGTCCCACTTTAGCTGGAAAGGGACGGTTCCTTGCGGAGGAATACTGAGGCGGTCTATGGTCTTGCTGCCTATGTTCTCGCCACCATAGTAAACTGTGAAGTCCGTGCGCGGAAGAATTGCGAATTCGTCCTGGGTGTTCTTTATCCTCAGGAACATCTCGAACTGCGTCAGGCCGCTTATTGCGCTTATTCCGCTCTTCGAGAACTCGGCGTACTTTATGACATTATAAGGAGCGATGGTTGAGCTGTAGGCGACCGTGGCTGCGGTTATTATCACAAGTGCCGCAAGGAGCAGCGCATTTACCCTGTTCAGCCCGAACGAGCCCTTTTTATTCATCATAGAAAAACGGCTGGCGGGAAACTATTTAAGGTTACCCTCGCCAATAGAACAAACTTTAACCGAAATTTTATTTTTGGTAGATAAGATGGAAAGACCAATAGACGTTTTGAACAACGCGAAAGGAAAGAGAGTCCTTATCCGCCTCAAGCGCGGAGCAGAGATATCAGGAATCCTGCAGGCTCTGGACCTCCACCTCAACATGTGGCTGGAGCAGGCAGAGCAGAGGGCCGAGGGCGAGACCATTAAGCTTGGTACAGTCCTGGTCCGCGGCGACAACATCCTGTACGTCTCACCTGCAGGCGAGAAATAGCCAGTGAGCAACGCGAGGAAGGGAAGCGAAAGCTGACCGAAGCCGAGCGCAGCGAACGCGGCAGAACTCTCAACCGACATAATGAACCTATGTAAAATTTTTGAGGAGTTGAAATGAGCAAAGGAACGCCCGCATTCGGAAAGCACCAGAGGATAACGCACATACGCTGCCGAAGGTGCGGGCGGCATTCCTACCACCTCAACAAAAAGAAGTGCGCAGCCTGCGGCTTCGGAAAGAGCCCGAGGCTGTACAAGATGAGCTGGAAGTGGAAGCCTGTGAACAGGGCTAAGCGCAAGCGCATAGAGCCCAAGCACTTCAAGCCAAAGGCTACGCACGACACAAAGCCCCGCTGGGGCAAGT
>Ga0187893_10004101_pt1 | contig 28285 bp, 29 predicted proteins | sample MA1701074metaG_FD_139574 | JGI IMG/M metagenome (GOLD analysis project Ga0187893, IMG submission 139574) | White microbial mat communities from a basaltic lava cave in the Kipuka Kanohina Cave System on the Island of Hawaii, USA - MA170107-4 metaG ... | reverse complement strand
TCGACATCTTTACGGCGATCGGCAAGGCGCTCGAAACCGCCCGGCGTCCGCCGGATTTATGAACTGATCTTGGCTGGTTCCGCCTTGCCAATTCCCGTGATGAGAGTCATTCCCATCTTGACTTTGTCGAGAAGCGACTTCTGGGAAAGACAAGTGAACAGGCACAGCGACTCACACCCCACCGTCTCCTTGCGGCGCCGTGCCGCCTTCTCGCTATACCAGATCTCACGCGCAGTGTTCTTCGTCACGTTTCCGATTGGCTTGTAGTACCAGCACACCTCGACATTGCCATCGGGGCGGATCAGGTAGTTTCGCATGCCGACCCTACAGGGCATGTATTCCACAGCCGCCTTCTCTTCCAGGAAGTGCTTGTCCCAAGCCTGCAATACCAACTCGCTGTTGAGAATTGGCGCACCGGTGCGCTTCATCTCGATGAGGCGATCACGCACCTTCCTGAGATCATCCAGGTCTTGCGGCTCGCTGATCCACAACTCCTTATGAGTTTCGGGACTCCACCGGTGGACCGGCTGGAAGTTAATGACAGTGCCGCCGATCTCCTGGATCCAGTCGACCATTTCCACCAGATACCGGAAATTCAGCCGGTGAACCACCGGTTTGATAATGATCGGAAAGCTGAGGCCTTCCGCCTTGCGCAACGCCGCCATCTTGCCCAACCCAGTAACGATTCGGCTCAGAGAGTCCTCGATTCCGCGCGAGTAATTATGGATTTCAGGACGCTTGGAATCGATCGAGACGTTGATGTTGAAGGGCCACGCTTCGATCGTTGCCCGGACGACCTTGTCACTCCTTTGGTCTCTCGACAGCCGAAGCGATGGCCCACGGAATCCCAATCGTCGCCTTTCGCATCGGTGCGCTGGTGGAGTTAGTGGAGGATGGTGTAAACGGGTTCCTGTTTGAACCCAGTAATGCGCGCGATCTATCCGATAGAGTGACCCGTCTTTGGAACGACCCCGATTTGTGCCGCCGCCTCGGCGCTGCCGCGCGCCGCAAGAGTTTGCAGCGCTGGGGCACAGAACACCACATAGCGAGCCTGAGAAAGGTTTACGAAAGCGTCGTGGGCGAAAGGGCGGCGCTAGTGCGCGACAAAGACCCAACCTACCAGATCATCTTCAGGCCGAACTGCACATGTCGCGGGCTCTGCGCGCTCGCGATCGTCCCAAAGGTGGGCGATCCAAAAAACAGGTCAGGAAGATCGAAGTTGGTCCGGTCTAGCAGATTGAAAAACTCCGCGCGGAATTGCAGACTTGCCGATTCCCATAGCGCAAAGTTCTTCACAACAGAGGCATTTACCGTCGCCAATCCCGGCGCATCAACTAGATTCCGACCCGCATTGCCGAAGGTCCCGCGAGCCGGCATGGCGAATGCTGCGGTGTCAAACCAGCGCTCGGGCGTCGGATTGTCCAGACGGGGATTTCGCAAGACATGCGGCCGGTCATTGGCGCCGAATCCAAGGCTCGACCGTCCGGTGCCGCTGTTGTCCAGCTCCGAAAGCAGCGCGACCGTGAATGGGCGGCCGGTTTGGAACGTCCACACGCCAAAGGTCTGCCACCCGCCGAGCCAGCGTCCCTTGCCAAACGGCAGATCGTAGGCGTAGCTCACCGTCAGGCGATGCCGGATATCGAAGTTCGATCGTGCCCGCTCGAGCCGCACATTCCGCGAATCCTGCGGAAAATTGGGATCGCCCGCGCTCGGGAAGAAGTTGGAGGCATCGTCAATCGATTTGCCCCAGGAATAGGAGACTAGCGCGGACAATCCCTTCGCGAGCCGCTGCTGGAAACGCGCTTGCAGCGAATGATAGTTGGAGCTGGCACGCGATTCCAGGAGGTTTACATCTCCGAAGAAAAAGTTGGGACGAGGGTTGATCTCGGCAGCGCTCGGGCCCGGCTGGTTAATATCGCGGGCGGAAAGGAGTTTTGTGCCTTTGGAACCCACGTATCCTACTTCAAGCACACGGCTTGCGCCCACCTGCTGCTGCACGTTGAAGTTCCAGTGCTGCATGTATGGCGAGCGAAGATTTCGCTGGAACGCGGTCGCCGAAGGCGGGATCGGGAAAGGGTAGTTGGCCGGAAACACATCGTGCAGGAAAAGGGGAAATTGAGCCAGTGCCACGAACAGCCGGAAGTCGAAATAGGGAGCGCTGAAGTACAATCCTTCACTGGGTGCCAGAGCCGATTGGTCGTCGTAGAACCCGTACCCGCCCCGGACAAGCGTCTTCTCCGCCACCGCATAAGCGAATCCGAACCGCGGCGCCCAGTTGTTTCGATCAGCGGAGTAGCCGCTGCGCGGAAATCCATTCTTGCCCACGGGCACCAACCTGCCCTGAGCGGGATCGTAGAGATTGGCGCGATCGTAGCGGTCCACCGGCGGCGTGTTGTATTCATACCGCACACCGAAGTTCAACGTCAGGCGCGGACTCACGCGCCAAGCGTCGTTTACGAAGAAGTTGTAACTTGACGATCGCAAATATTGCTGATTGTCCAGCCGGGCTACGCCAGTAGCCACGGGCATGCCGACCAGCAGATCCGCCATCGAGCTTCCCGTGAATCCGAAGAAGTTAATGAATCCGCGAGCCTGCACGTCGCGAGATGCGTTCTGTTGGAGGCGGCGGAAATCCGCGCCTAACTTCAACAAGTTCCTGCCGCGTACCCAAGTCGCCTGGTCAATCAACTGATAACTGTTGGTGACACTCTGTTGTGGGTTGAGGTATTCGTCGCCGACGGAGGAGAATCCCGGCAATGTAATAAAACTCATGCCTGCGTCGCGCGGATTGTTCGAGATCACCGGCAGGCCCACCTGCTGGTTGGTCAGACCGCGCCGGCCCTCCTGCAACACCGACCCCGCCACGCGCGTGAAGGCCGCCCGGAACTCGTTCAAAAGCGTGGGACGGAACGAATGCGTTTCACTAATCATCAGGTTATGGGCACGCCGCGGCACATCGATCCCGAAGCCGGGAATCGCGGCGAACCCTGGGCCGCTAAACGGCTCGTAGAATGTCCTGTCCGCCAGGCTGTAGCGGACCGAGAGATCTGAGGCTCGTGCCAGTTGATGATCCAGCCGGACGTCGAATTGATCGTTGCGGTCCCGCTCGCTCGGGGAGGAGACAAAGTTCTGCCGCGGCACACTCCGGTTCGGTAAAGGATAGAGAGCAGCGATGGCACTGCCAATGGGATGAATGCGATCCCGGGGGATGCGGTTGCCGGGGAATGGCCGCTGCGCAAACGGATCCAGGATGAAGTTGACGCCGCTTTGAGAAAAATCGCCGGAGCGCTCCAGAGCCGTGGGTACGTTGGTTGCGCGGGTTATGCCTTCCCGTACCCGGCGTCCTTCATAGCCGCCAAATAGGAAAGTTTTGTTTTGCTTCAGAGGGCCACCCAACGAGAAACCAAACTGGTTTCGCTGGTAGCGGGGATCTTTCTCCGTTGAAGGTACAAAGTAATTCCGCGCATCGAATGTTCCGTCGCGGAAGAATTCGTACGCCGTCCCGTGCAACCGGTTCGTTCCCGATTTGAGCACCACGTTTACTTGAGCCCCACCGTTGCGCCCGAACGATGCGTCGTAGGCGTTGGTCACCACCTCGAACTCGCGGATCGCATCGACACCAGAATTCACGCCGAACGTATTCAGCTTGGGATCCCCGTTGTAAACCCCGTCCAGTAGGAAGTTATTCCCGTCCTCCCGGCTGCCGTTGATATGTAGCGCGAAATCGCCGCGCTGCGATCCCGCCGAGCCTTGGGCCGCGGGAGCAGATCCGGCACAAGCAGCGCGAGCTCCAGGAAATTCCGCCCGTTCAAAGGCAATCCCTGCACCAGTCGATTGTCGATCGTCGCCCCTAGCGAAGCGGTATCCGGCTTCAGCAACCCGCGCGCCGCGGTCACCTCCACCGTCTGGCGGCTCGTGGTCAACAGTGGCACATCCACCCGCAACTCCTGGTTCAGGATTAGATCAAGAGTCTGTGAGTAAGACTGAAATCCCGCTTTGCTCACCTCAATCCTGTACCCTCCCGGGGCCACTAATGGGAAGACAAACTCACCGCCCTTCTCCGTTGCCGCCGTCCTCTCTACGCCCGTATCCTCCGATGACAACTTCACCTGCGCGCCGGCCACGGCGCCTGTATTATCCTTTACGGTTCCGCTGATCCTGCTCCGCGTCGTCTGCCCAAAGGCCCCGGTTGCCAAAACGAGCCAAAAGACACTTAGCGCTTGAAGTTTTTGGATCACGAGACCTGCCTTGGATGCTTAGACGAAAGTCAGACTTCCATGGTAACGCGTCCCGCCGGGCTTACGGTCTTTTCATGTCGAACCGGTCCTGCGTACGCGTGTAACTGGATCCTCCCATACGCCCGATTGCTCTCAACAAATCGGGATCCACTGCTCCGGCGCGAAGCACTTCCTCCGCAACATGCATCCGCAGGACATTCCCCATGACCAGGCTTCCACCCAGCGGCGCATCACTCACGCGGATGATTTCACGCAGCTTGCATTCCATTTGTACGCGTGACTCGCCCACGCGCGCCGGCCGCACCGACTCGCTCGCCACTGGCGTCAGTCCCGATATGGCGAATTCATCCACCTCCGGCGGATAGTCGCCCGAGCACAAGTTCATCTGTGCGGCGAAGTCCTCCGATACGATGTTCACCACGAACTCGCCGGTGTCCTCGACATTGCGCAGCGTATCTTTCTTCTGCCTGAGCCCGCGGCCAGGAACCTGTGGAGCGAAGCACACCACGGGAGGATTCGCGCTAGCGACGGTGAAAAAGCTGAATGGCGCAAGGTTCGGCACTCCATCGACGGACAGAGTGGAGACGAACGCGATCGGCCGGGGTATGACACAGCCTATCAGAAGACGGTAGAAATCAACGATGGAGGCCGCGCCCGGGTCGAAGGATGGCACGAGGAAGCTACTGCTTCGCCGCCGGCTTCTGCGCCGGCGGCAGAGCGAACTTCACCGCGATCGTAATTCTCTTGCCGACCTCGGGAACGAACACTGCAACCTCCATATCCGGCTTCAGAACTGAATTCGGAGGCCGGTAGCCGATCCGCAACTTTGCGGTTTCCCCCACAGGGAGATCGGTCTTATCGAGCGCGACGATCAGGCCGGCCATGTCCGGATAAGCCAGTTGTAGCTTCACAGGACCCTCAAATTCGTTCTTGATCTGAAGGTATTCGTCGGAAGGCTCGTGGCTCGAAAGCGTCACTTGGGTTCTGTCAATCTTCACCTGATCAGGCAGCGCCTTGCCTTTCTCGAAGGCCTTATCAATGAGGTCTTCGATCTTGGGATGCTCCTGCCCCTTTCCATCCGGACCGGGCTCGAGTATTCCAAACGCCGTTTCTCGCTCTTTCCCTTTTAGCGTGTGCCACCACCACTGGTCTTGATCCAACTTCCAAAACGACACCCAAGCGACGTTCACATCTATCTTCTTGAAGCCTGGAAAATGATACTCCGTCCCCAAATCGATAACCACGCGCGCTCGCGTGTAGTTCTCCTGGTAGATGATGTTTAAGATCTTGAAGTTCCGGACCTTGAACTTGTCCGCGAGGAAGTAGTCGTCCTTGGAGTCCTCGTGGACCACTTGGTCCGCCTGCCGGTACTTTCCTTCCTTGAACCGGTCGAAGAAGAAGGTCACCTTCTCCCGTAATGCCTGATCAATGTGCGGCGGCGCTTTGTCGAAGATCCCCGCAAACCCCTCTCCCTGGCCAAATACCAAGGCGGGCCCCAAAAAAAATGACAGAACCAGAACCAAGCGCATGCTCCTATTCTATTCTGACGCACCCGCCACGTTTCCGTCCCGCGTCCGGGATCCATACTTCCGGCGCAGCTTTTCCAATTCCGTCTGCAGCAGAGCATTCTCAGGGAACTCCCGGGTCAATCCCTCGAGCATCTGCATCGACTTGAGAGGCTGTTTCTCGCGCAAGTAGATGATCGAGAGTAGAATCCTTGCGAACGGTCCCAGGTACCTCCCCTCAGAAGCCACTTTCTCGAGGTTTGTCACCGCCTGTTGCTTGCTCCCCTGGGTGCCATCGAACTTGACAAACCACTTCACGAAAAACGGCAGACTGCCAACCAGATACTCCGTGATTCCCGTCGTCAGATATGCGTCCACGTATTTCGGGTCGCGCTTCAGAAGCTCTACCGCATGCTGGTGCGATTTCCGCGCCACAAGTAAGCTCCGCAATTGTTTCTTCTCGATGAAGGCCATGTAATCCACGCGCAACCCTTCCGTGATCGCAAACGAAAAGAGAGCGTCCGGATCTCCGGGTTCCGTTTTTAGCCGCTCGGTCGCCAGAGCCTGAGCTTCGGCCACTGCGGCAAGAAACTGCTCGCGAACCTTTGGGTCCGGTTTGAGCCTATCGTTGCCACTGATCCTCTTGTCGTCGGAGAAAAACTCGCCTTGCAGGATGCGCAACCGGTCGAGCTCATAGAACAGATAGGCCGCCGCGCGGAACGTTGGCCCCAATGGTTGTTTTGGATTCGCCGCGATGTAGCGATCGAGGAGCTTGTGCGAGCTCGCAAAATCGAAGTTGTACATGCGCGCGAGCGAATCGTGGAGGATGTCAGCCCGCAAACCGGACGCCGCCACCAGGACGCAGATGGTGGATCTGAGCATTCTTTCAATCCTATCAGCCAAACAGCCGGTCGAAGAATTCCCGGGTCCGGCTCTGAATCTGCTCCAGCTCATCCGGCAGCGGCTGATCGTGCAGATGGTCCGGGGTCCAACGCCCGACCAGCTCAGAGAGCATCTCGAGCTGCAATTGCGACCCTGGCAACTGCCCCTCGGCGTGACCTGTGGTCAATCGCAGCCCGTGATCCACGGCGCGATAGAAGGTGGCTGCATCGATCAGGAACCGCGCGTCATTACGGTCCAGGTGCCCCATTTTCTCGATGATGTCGATGCGGGCCGGGGTGTTCAGTACCTTGAAGAAAATTCCAGCGCTCTTCAGCCGCAGGTACATCAGGGCGAAATCGATGTCGTAGTATCCTCCTTTGCCTGCTTTTAACGGGTTGCCCGGACCCTGCTCGTGTTCGAGTCGCATCCGCATCTGCCGCAATTGCTGGCGGCTCCGGCCCGCCTGCCCGTATTGACGCCAGTCCAGATCCTGTAACTGACCCAGGAACTCGGTGCCGCGCTCGATGCTGCCAGCCACCATGCGCGACTTCATATACGTGATCCCTTCCCAGGCTTGCGCTGTCTTGGAGAAGTACTCCTTATAGCCGCTCTCGAGTTGCATCAAGGGACCTTCCCGCCCGTTCGGGCGCAGCCGTGTATCCACAGCGAACAGGACCCCGTCCCCGGTATAGGCGGTGAGCATCTGTACCAGCCGCTCAGCAACCCGGGTCCAAAACAGAATCTCCTCAGCGTCCTTGTCGGGGAGGATGAACACCAAGTCCGCGTCCGAAGCCAAGTCGAACTCCTGCATACCGAGCCGCCCTAGCGCAACCACCATCATTTGGTTCAGCGGCTGATATCGGGCTCCGACCGGCGGCTGCGACCCGGCCACTTGGTCGATAGCCATCCGGTAAGCAGTCGCAATTGCGCAATCGGCCAACTCCGAGCAGTGCTTGAGGGTCTCGAAAATTGGCGTGTACAGGCAGATGCTTTCACACTGAATGCGGAGCATCTCGCGGTTGTAGAACCGCCGCAGGTCAGCCGGATCGGCCAGCATCGGCGGCATTTCGCCGTAGCGGGTGTGCAATTCCGGCCTCAATCGCATCTGCCGCAGTTCTTCGAGCATCTCGGGCCGCCGGTTCAATTGCTCGGCGAAGAAAGGGCTGTGCTCGAAGATGTCGATCACAAATCCCGCCAAAACTGGATCTGCGTCCAGCCAGCCGACCCATTCCGCTGTCGGCAGGATTCCTTCCAGATAATGTTCAAAGGCGTGTGTTCCGTAACGCAACCGGCTCCGCGACAAAGTGAAGGCCAATCCCGGAGCCCGTTGCGCCAGGAGGCGCCGGAGGTTCTCAGAAATCGGCGCTGGGGCCTCCGGCATGGATTCCAGCGGCATGGCGGGGGTCACTCTATCGGGTTCCGGGTCCATAACAGGGGCCTCCATTTGATAGTGCAACGGCAACTGCATATGGACCACGCGTTCGTAAATCTCCTGCACGGCGTCCATGTGCCGCTGCAACTGTTCGCGGAGCGCTCCCGCCGAAGGGGCGCTTCCCACAATGGAGGGTTGCATCCGCCGCGCCAGCACTTCCATCTCATCTTCATCGGCCGGCAGCGCGTGGGTTTGGCGGTCCTCGGGTACTTGCAGCCGATGCTCCAGATTCCTCAGAAAGATGTAGGCCGGGGCCAGCCTGCCGTACTCGATTTCCGACAAATGATTCTTGCTCCGCAGCCGGAAAAGCGCGTGCAGTGTGCTTGCGTGGCGGATCCACGGCTCTCTTCCACCGTGCAGCCGCTGCAGGCATTGCACCAGAAACTCAATGTCGCGGATGCCTCCGGGCGCCAGCTTGACATCGAATTCGCTCCTGTTCCCGCGCCGTCTGGCCAGCTTTTCGTGAAGCCGTATCCGGGCTTCCGACACGGCTTCCACCTTCGAAAAATCCAATGTCGAAGAGTACGTCTGCGGCTCCACCAGATCGAGCAACACGCGTCCAGGCTCCCGGTCTCCGGCCGCAACCCGCGCCTTGATCATCATCTGCAATTCCCAGTCGCGCGCCCTTGTCTGGTAGTACGCCTTTGCTCCGTCGAGCGAAATGCAGACCTCCCCTAGAGTGCCCTCCGGCCGCAATCGCAAATCGACGCGATAGCAGGCTCCGTGCGCCGTGTACGCGCTCAATACTTCGGTGAGCTGGATGCAAGCTCTTTTAAAGAATTCCTTGTTCGTGTTCCCCTGTCCATCCGTTTCTCCGTTGCCTTCGTACACAAACATCAGGTCAATATCGGAGCTGTAGTTCAATTCCCGGCCCCCGAGTTTTCCCAACGCCAGTATGGAAAACCGGCATGGCCTTCCATCCTCGAGCTTTGGTTCCCCATAGCGGTGAACCAGATCGATCCGTATTCGCCGCCACGCGCATTCCAGAATCCCATCCGCCAGGTTGGACAACTCCTCCGTAATGTCCGAGAGCGACCCGTATCCGTGTACGTCCCGCAACAATATCCGTAGAAGCTGTTCCCGGCGGAACGCAGCAAGCTCCAGCGCCGGCGCCTCCGCCAGCGGATATCGGGCCAGCCTCGCCTCCAGCCGGGCGGAGTATTCTTCAGCAGCGATCACGCGGTGCAGATCGCCGGACTGCGGCAACGGCTCGATCCACTCCGGGCTCCGCAGCAGCTCTTCCGCCAGGAACCGGCTGTGGGAAAACGCGGCCACCAGCAACTGCAGCGCCGCCGGAGACCGCGACATGCGCTGGAACGCGCCCGGCTGCTCTTCCTGCAAGCGCCGCAACGAAAACAGCGCTCCGTCGGGATCCGCGCACGACTTGAGCAGAATCTCCAACCGATTCCGCACAGCCGGCGGAATCTGTTCGTGCAGACGGACAAGGTTCCCCATCGCCCGTCCGCGATCGCGAAACGAGATTTCCGCTGTCTCCATGCTCCGGGTGGCGCCTGCCTCCGCTTGCAATTTCGGTCTTACGCTTTGATATTCACCCAGGTATGCACGTGTGGATGCCCCCGGAAGTACCACACCATGTTCTCACTCTCCAATTGCCACACATCCCAGACTCCATCGTCGCCGAGATCCAGATTCTTGTAGAAAGACATGTTCAAAGCGCTCACGCCTCCGCGTGCCTTGATGTACTTCATCGCTTCGTTCACGTCCCGCTTGCGGAACGGAAGCAACAGGTCGGCGAGGACCTTCTCCACCAGCTCGCGCTGGTCTTTGGTCATTTCACTCACCGGTAATCCCGCGAATCCCTCCGCCTTGGTGCGAAGCGCGACAGTTTTGTTCTTCGCCTCGGCGCGCGGCGGAGTCTTGAGGAGCGCTATCTCCCGCTGCTTCCCATCGAGCGCCTGAAATACTTCGTTGGCGCGCTTGGCTTGATACCAGTAAACGTTCTTCGGATGATCGGCCGGCTCCATGCCCTTGGGACCCGACTGGTGCCCGTACATGATCGGGCCGCCGAACGCCGCGCCCTCCACCGAATCTCCATCGCACCGGATCGTGCAGTGCCGTCCGGTCAGCACAAACTCGAACTTGCCTTTCTTGTCCTTCGAGGGTTCGCCGAACAGCGCCATGGAATAATTCTCCAGTCCGCCCGCGTCTTCTTGCATGTGGTACAGGACCTTATCCATGAACTCGGGATTGTGGAGCCCTTTGAAAATCTCATCGATCATCGCCCGTTGATCGGCTGTGAAGAACTGCCCGATCTTGTGCGGGGTGATGTGCCAGTTGGCGTCGACCTTCGATCGCAGCTCGTGATCGAAGTCGAAACAGACTTTACTCTTCTGGTCCGGCGTCAGGCTCTTGTAGAGCGTCGCCACCAATGTTTCTGACTCGTTCTTCGTAGCTTTCGCCAATGCGGCTGGCGCGGCGGCGGCCCCGGCCGTGGCGGTTTTCAAGAAATCGCGGCGATCCATCGGTTGCAACATGCGGTTCTCCTTGCAGCGATCTTTATCTCACTTCTTACGCTCGAATGCAAGCCGAGGCAAGGGGCCGAGGCAAGGGGTCCGGACGTGGCGCCTTAGAAAACGTAGCCGCGCCAGGTTTGGCCGCGATCGTCGCGCAGAAGGATCCCAAAGCGGTCGCTCATGCCGGAGATGGTGCGTCCGGTGGAGTCACGGAAGCGGTAGCGGATGGTTTCGTCATCCTCCATTTCGGCGGAGCCGCGCCAGACGTTGCCGAATTCATCTTTCAGGCGGATGAAGTCTCCATCGCCGAATCCGCTCACGGATCGATGGTATAGGTTCTCAAAATGGTAGAACCCGCTGGGTGCGCGACTCCTGGATCTCCTCCGTCTAATCATGGCTGTTCGCGTTATCGGCGGAAACCGACGGAAACGGGATAAGGGGAAATACCGGGGAGAGGGCAGGAGGAACCTGAGAAGGAGTAACGCGGCGTTAGCGTATAATCCGGAGTGAGCCCATGGAGATGATGGTCGCGACCGACGAAGAGGCTGTCCTGAACGTTCAGGACATGACCAATGACGAGTTCTTCGAGTTTTGCGCCGCCAACCCGGAGTACCGCATCGAGCGCACGGCTGAAGGGAAGGCGGTGGTCATGTCAGGAACAGAGGGCAAGACGGGCAATCGGAACATTGATTTGTCGATGCAGCTCCAGTTGTGGGCGCGCCGGGATGGAAGAGGCGTCGCCTTCGATTCCAGTACCCTTTTCCTGCTTCCCAACCGCGCCATGCGGTCGCCGGATGCCTCCTAGGTGCAGCGCGAGCGGCTGGCCCGGCTCTCAAATAGTCAGAAGGAAAAGTATCTGCAGCTCTGCCCGGAGTTCGTGGTCGAACTCACGTCGCCCAGCGACCGGCTGCCTAAGGTCCGGGAGAAGATGGCGGAATGGATGGAGAATGGATGCCAGTTAGGATGGCTGCTGGACACCAATCGAAGGCAGGTTCACATTCACCGGCCGGGAGGGATTGAAGTGATCGACCAGCCCAATCGAATCGTCGCAGACGATCCGTTAGCAGGTTTTTCGCTGGAGTTGATTCTCATCTGGGACCCCGGCTGGTAGCATGATCGATCATGGAAAGCCGCTGTTAGCTGTCCTTCTGGGCAGCTGGCGAAGATAGCATATCATCAAAAGACGTTCGCCATGGTCGGCCAGACCATCTCCCATTACCGCATCCTCGACAAGATCGACGAGGGCGGCATGGGTGTCGTTTATAGAGCCGAGGATCTGAAGCTCCGCCGCATTGTCGCGCTCAAATTTCTGTCTTCCGGCGATCCTGAGCTACGTGCCCGATTCCTCCACGAAGCTCAGGCCGCGGCTGCGCTCAATCATCCCAACATTTGTACGGTGCATGAAGTCGACGAGGAACACGGCTTCCTGGCAATGGAGTTCATCGAGGGGAGTTCCCTTAAGGAGAGGATCACCGCCCGGCCGCTGCCGCTCCCTGAGGCTCTCGATATCGCGACACAAATTGCACAGGGCCTGCAGGCTGCACACGAGAAAGGGATCGTTCATCGAGACATCAAGCCCGCGAACGTCATCGTGACAACGCAGGGCGTTGTAAAGATCATGGATTTCGGCTTGGCGCAGTTGAGCGACCGGTCGCGGATCACGAAGTCGGGCGCGGCAATTGGCACGCCAGCTTACATGTCGCCGGAGCAAGCGCAGGGCATGACAACCGATCGGCGAACGGATATCTGGTCACTGGGCGTGGTGGTATACGAGATGCTAACGGGGGCGTCCACCATTTCAGGGCGACACACAGCACGCAGTCTGCTATGGCATCGTCCACAGCCAACCCGAGCCGCCGACGGCGTTAAGAACCGGGCTACCGGTTGAGTTGGACCGCATCGTGGCCAAGGCGCTTGCCAAGCGGGCGGACGAGCGGTATCAGAATATCGCCGATCTCCTGGTGGATCTGCGCTCGCTAGAAAGCCATCCAGGGCTGGCGAAAGCTCGCGATAGGGGCCGCCAGCCAAGGCGCCAGTGGATTGGAGCGGCGGCGCTTGCTCTGATGCTCGTGATCGCTGCTCTGGCTTGGCGCTTTGGGTTCTCTTCGAGAACGCCAGACCCCGGCGATTTGGGATTAGCGGTGTTGCCATTCGTTAACACCGGCGGCAACGCGGAGATGGAATACCTGAGCGACGGGATTTCAGAAAGCATCCTCGGTGCGCTATCGGCATTGCCATATCTGAAGGTAATGTCCTGCAGCTCCGTGCAACGATTCAGGGGGCCCAAGGCCGATCCGCTGGAAGCCGGACACCGGTTAGGTGTTCAGGCTGTGCTCGTAGGGCGGGTGGTGCAACGCGGTGAGAGTGTCTCGGTGTATTCCGAATTGATCGACGTCAAAGACAACCGCCAGCTATGGGGCGGGCAGCACCACGGAAAACTCGATCAGATAGTCAACCTGCAAAGCAGGATCGGCCAGGATATTGCCACGGCTCTGAGCTCGCGACTAGGTGGCCGGCATCAGGGAATAGTGTCCCAGCCCCACACGTCGAGCGACGAAGCGTACCAAAGCTATCTCAAGGGACGCTATCTCTGGTACAGGCGCACTGGCGCTACGTTAAGAACCGCCATTCAACATTTCCAGCAGGCAATCGAGAAAGATCCGGCATTTGCGCTGGCACATGCCGGCTTGGCGGATTGCTACGCGGTGATCAGCTCCTACACCACTATTCCTCCTAGAGATTCCTTATCCAAGGCGACGGCCGCGGCCGAAGCCGCTCTCGCATTGAACCCCAGAGTCGCGGAAACCCATACTGCTTTGGGCGTGGTGAAATTTATCCTTGACTGGGACTGGACCGGCGGTGAAGAGGCGATGCGAAGTGCACTGCGAATCAGTCCCGGTTATGCGATCGCCCATCAATGGTATTCCCATTACCTCACCTGTATGGAAAGATTCCCAGAAGCATTGTCGGAGATCCGAAGCGCTCAGCAGAATGACCCTTGTCTTCCATGGGAAGTGCTGTGGCTGGGATGCACTACTACATGGCGCGCCAATATGACGAATCCCTCCGCGAGTTACGGGCGATGCTTGCGTTGGATCCCGGCTTCGGATTTGGCCGCAGCACGCTCGGACGCACACTGATGGCCAAGCAGATGCATCCCGAGGCTATTCGTGAGTATGAGGCGGTTCTCGATCAGGATCCGGGCCAGCCGCGGGTGATGGCATACTTAGCCGATGCCTACGCGATATCCGGAAATCGCAACGGCGCACAGCGGATCCTCGGCGAGATGATCGAGCAATCCCGGAGGGACTACTTTCCGCCTCTCTACGTTGCGATTGCTTTGACTGCCCTTAACGAAAGGGACCAAGCCTTTCAATGGCTCGGCAAAGCTCTGGGAGCGCGGGACGAAGGGCTGTTCTGGCTCTGTCCTAAGGTCAACCCGTTGTTCGATCCGTTGCGGTCAGATCCCCGCTATGCGCAGGTGCTGGAGAAAATGCGACTCGCCCCATAATTGGCCAAAATCTCTCACTACCGCATCCTCGATAGGATCGGCGAGGGGGCATGGGCGTAGTCTACAAGGCCATGCCCGCGGAGGAGTTGTCAAATCGATCGTTGCTGAGGAGGCCAAAACGCCGCGTTAGCGTATAATCCGGAGTGAGCCCATGGAGATGATGGTCGTCACTGACGAAGAGGCTGTCCTGAACGTTCAGGACATGACCAATGACGAGTTCTTCGAGTTTTGCGCCGCCAACCCGGAGTACCGCATCGAGCGCACTGCTGAAGGGAAGGTGGTGGTCATGTCGGGAACGGGCGGGAAGACGGGAAATCGAAACATAAAGCTATCACGGCAACTGGACGCGTGGACTGAGAAAGACGAACGCGGAATTGCTTTCGATTCGAGCACGCTGTTCCTCCTTCCGAACGGCGCCATACGGTCGCCGGACGCCTCCTGGGTGCATCGCGAGCGGCTGGCGCAGCGCTCGAGCAGTCAGAAGGAAAAGTATCTGCCGCTCTGCCCGGAGTTCGTGGTCGAACTCACATCGCCCAGCGACAGGCTGCCGAAGGTTCGCGAAAAGATGGCGGAGTGGATGGACAACGGATGCCGTCTAGGATGGCTGCTGGACACCAACCGAAAACAGGTTCACGTCAACCGGCCGGGAGGGATTGAAGTGATTGACCGGCCCAACCGAATCGTCGCGGACGGTCCGTTGTCAGGTTTCTCGCTGAACCTTACCCTCATCTGGGATCCCGGCTGGTAGCATGATCGATCCCGGAAAACCGCTGGTGGCTGTCATCATGGGCAGCCGCTCGGACTGGGAAACGATGCAGCACACCGACCATGTGCTCGCCGATCTTGGTGTTCCGCGGGTGTGCCGGATTGTCTCGGCGCACCGGACACCAGATCTAATGGCGGAATTCGCCAGATCGGCGGAGGGCGAGGGAATCGAGGTGATCATCGCTGCGGCGGGCGGCGCCGCTCACCTGCCGGGAATGACGGCGGCTCATACTGCGTTGCCGGTTCTCGGCGTTCCGATTGAGAGCGCGGTGCTGCGTGGCGTGGATTCGCTGCTTTCGATCGTACAGATGCCGGGTGGGGTACCCGTGGGTACTCTCGCGATCGGGAAGGCGGGCGCCGTCAACGCTGCGCTGCTAGCGGTTTCGATCCTCGGAAACAAGTATCCGGAGTATCGCGAGAAGCAGCGGGCGTACCGGGACGGGCAGACCCGCAAGGTGCTGCAAGACAGGCTTCCATGAGCCAGGCGATCCTTCCGGGCGCCACCGTGGGTGTTCTGGGCAGCGGCCAATTAGGGCGCATGTTTGCGATCGCTGCACGGCGGATGGGTTACCGCGTCCACACGTTCTCGCCGGACTATGACACGCCAACCGGCCAGATTGCTGATGTAGAAGTGCGCGCTCCTTACGACGACTTGGACGCTGTGCGCGAGTTCGCGCAGCGGGTGGCCATCGTGACGTTCGAGTTCGAGAACGTTCCCGCGGCGTGCGCGGAAGCGGCGTCGGTACTAGCACCGGTGCGGCCGGCGTTTTCCGTGCTCTATACTTCGCAGAACCGGAAACGCGAAAAAACATTTCTGGCATCGCTCGGGATTCCCGTAGCGCCTTTCGCGGTAGTGGAGTGCCTGGAGCACTTGCGAGTCGCGGTGGAGGCGATCGGGCGGCCGGCCGTCCTGAAGTCGGCCGGATTCGGTTATGACGGCAAGGGGCAGGTGAAAATCACCGAGGGAACGAGTCTGACAGAAGCCTGGAATCGCGCAGGGGCTGGAGAGGCTGTCCTCGAAGGCTTCGTCGATTTCGATTGCGAAGTGAGCGTCGTGGCGGCGCGAGCCATGGACGGGTCGTTTGCGCATTATGGCGTAGTCCGGAACGATCACGCCAACCACATTCTCGATGTGACCACCGCGCCGGCGGATGTTCCCGCATCCGTTCATCGCGAGGCGGAGGAGATCGCGCGTGCGATCCTGGAGGAACTCGACGTCATCGGCGTGTTGTGCGTCGAGTTCTTCCTGACACGGCAAGGCAAGCTTCTGGTGAACGAGCTGGCGCCCCGCCCGCACAACTCGGGTCATTTCACGTTCGATGCCTGCGTCACGTCCCAGTTCGAACAGCAGTTAAGGGCCGTGTGCGGGTTGCCGTTGGGATCCACACGCCAGCATCGGCCCGCAGCGATGGCGAACCTGCTCGGCGACCTTTGGTCCAATGGCATGCCGGATTGGGAAGCAGTGGCTGGAATGCACGACGTCAAGTTGCACCTATATGGGAAGGCGGAAGCGAGGCCAGGGCGGAAGATGGGTCACTTGGCGGCGATGGCGGAGACGGGACAAGCGGCGGCGGAGCGGGTTCGCAAGGCGCGGCAGCTTCTTACTGCTTGAGGAGTTCCTCGGCGTATAGGGCTCCCGCAGGAGACTCTTCGTGCTTGAAGAAGACGTATACGTCCTTCCCGTCTGCGAGAAGACTTCGGACGCGCTCGCGGATCTCGGCGCGATCTTCCGCCGAATAGTCGGGCTTACGCAGGCGAAAGTAAACGAATCCCGCCGTGATGCGTTGCGGAATGACCAGCTTTTCCGATTCTGCCAGGCACAGCGCCACGCGGCGCGATTCGAGTAGCGCATACACCTCGTCACACAACCAGGACTTGTTGCGAAACTCGAACGCGGACTGGGCCTCATCGGGGATTACTTTGAGGAAAGCTTCCAGCCGCGGCAGGTCCAGAGCGAGGTTCGGGGGAAGCTGAAACAGGATCGGGCCCAGCCGATTGTTTATGCGAAGCGGATCGATCGCCTGGAAGAAAACCTCCGTGAATTGGGACGGCACGAGTCGCTCAATGTGTGTGATCCGCTGGTGCGCTTTGAGCGCAAACACAAATCCCGGTGAAGTTTCCGCAAGCCAGTTTTCGAGCGTCGAGCCCGACGGAATGCGATGGAAGGTGTAGTTGATCTCCACCGCGTTGAGCCGCGTCGCATAGTAATCGAGAAACTTCTTCTGAGGCAAGTTGGCGGGATAGAAGTCGGGTTTCCACGTGGTATAGGCGAATCCGGACGTGCCCGCAAACAAGGGCATGGGGATAGGATACTATCAATGCGATGAAGCTTACCCGACGAGAGGCTTTCGCCGCCGCGCCCGCGTTTGTGCAGTCACGAAGGCCGTCCGGCAAGCCGAACTTTCTTTTCCTGCTCGCGGACGATCATGCCGGCTACGTGCTCGGAGCGTACGGAAATAGGCAAGCCGAGACGCCGAACCTGGACCGTCTGGCTTCGCAAGGCACGTACTTTCAGAATCACTTCTGCAACTCGCCGGTTTGTACGCCGTCGCGGCAGTCCTTCTTTACGGGACTGATGCCATCGGCCGCGGGCGTAACAGTCCTTCGTACGCCACTCTCGGAACAGAAGCCTACGCTCGCCAAGCAACTCAAGAAGGCTGGATACCAGACCGCCGTAATGGGCAAGATGCACTTCAACACGCCGTCGCGCCCGGGCTTGCACGGGTTCGATCACGTGATGTGCGAGGATGCCTTGCAACGCGAATGGGCCAAGCTCCCGCTCCAGCCGATGCCCGAGAACTATCGCACCAAGCCCCAGTGGAGGCCCTTCCGCGACCCGGCTCGCATCTGGCTCAATGCCGAGAAGCTCCCCTATCCGCGATTCGACAAAGACATGAAGGGGACGTACCTGGCGCGACAAGCCTCGCAGTACCTCGAGGAAAACAAGGACAAGCAGTTCGCGCTATGGGTGTCGTTCCACGAGCCGCATTCGCCATTCGATTTCCCCGTCGAGGATGACCAGCGCTTTGATCCGGCGAAGTTCACCGCGCCCAGAATCGGACCCGAGGATGCCGGCCAGATTCCGATGATCTTCCGTGATCTGAGCGAGGCCGAGCGGCAGGGGATCATCGCCGCTTACTACACATCAGCGCGATTTCTTGATCGCAACATCGGGTCCGTACTAAACAAACTGCGCGACCTGGGACTCGACGAGAACACTTACATCGTATATATGGCCGATCACGGCTATTGCCTCGGTCACCATGGAAGATTTGAAAAGCACTGCGGTTACGATCCCGCGCTTCACGTTCCGTTGATCATGCGATGGCCAAGCCGGATCAAGCGGGATTCCGTGCGTGACATGACTGAGCACATCGACGTCCCGGCGACCATCCTCGATATGCTCGGCGCGGAGCCTCTGCCTGTAATGCACGGGCAGTCGCTGCGTGCTTATCTCGAGGGCCACAAGCATCTCAAACCGCGGACCCATATCTTCAGCCAATACCTCGAGAACGAGGAGGCGTTCCTTCGCACGGATCGATGGAAGTTCATTTTCTGCTCGGGCCGGCGTGAGCGAACCGATGGATACAAGACCGACAAGCCAACTCCCGGACGTTACACCCGGCTATATGATCGCAAGGCGGACCCCGGTGAATTCACCGATGTCGCGGCGAAACACCCCCGGGTCGTCGAGGAGATGGAGAATCTGATTCTCGAGCGGTTCCGGCGGACCCACCCGGAAGCCGCGATCGAACCGGGGAATCTGTCGCGGGAGGCCGCGATCGAATGGTATGTGCGGCCGAGGGACGCAACTTAATCTTCGAGGCAACTCAAGTCTTCCAGATCTTTGTGTCTGCCTGTAGCCCGCTTGTTCTTGATCAGCGCGTCCTTGTCAATGTAAAAGACGGGAACACCGTCTAACATTCCAGGAATCTTCTTATGCCAAGGCTCCTCGAGAGCTAACCCCGTGATCCCATTCATCAGATCGATTCGGTTGGGGAACACACCAAGTTGAAAGAACTGCCCCTGCACCATTAGGTCCGCCTGTTTGATACTCAAACTTGCGAAGCCAAACGCATGCAGCGCCGCCACTAGGCGGTCAGTGTTTTCCGCCGTCAGCCGGTAAAGGATATCGATGTCACCGGTAAATCGCGGCAGCGCGTGGTAGGCGAACGCGAATCCTCCGACGATCATGTATTCAACGCCGTGGGCGTTGAGACACTGTAAGAACTCTTTCCAGTCTTTCGGTAGAACTGCTGCCATCACCCACCCACATTCCATGCAAGTAGAGCGCGATCTCAACTCTCTGTTGGGGAGTCATTCGTTTGTATTCTTCGCGGTCAGCCTTCTCGGCCTCCTCAAAGCTGGTGAACTTGCGCACCACTCTCTCCATATTTTTATTTTACCCGATAGGCCCTATTGCACGGTCTCAATCGACTGAGTGATTTCCTCCCACTCCGCCGTGATCTGCTCGATGCGAGCGCGGACCTGGTCGATCTCAGTCATGCGCCGGTGTGTCTCATTAGCATTGACAAAGTTGGCAAGTTCCCGTGTGTGCTCATCGATCAGCGCCTCCAACCGCGCGATTTCCGTTTCGATTTCGATCTGACGACCCTTCATTTTCTGCAGCTTAATCGGATTGACCCGTTGTTTGAGCGCGGGAGATTCCACGATAGGTTCTGGTCGGACCGGCGCAGCCGATTCGAGAGCATCCTGAATCGTCGGCAGCGGTTGCCCACTGATGCGCCACAGGTAGTCTTCATAGTTGCCAGGATAGATGCGAATTTCGCCATCGGCAATCTCGAACACGCGGGTGGCGAGCCGGTCCATGAAGTAGCGGTCGTGGGAGACGAACACGACGGTTCCGGTGTACTCCGTCAACGCTTCCAGCAAGACGTCTTTGGCGCGCATATCCAAGTGGTTGGTGGGCTCGTCGAGCAGCAGGAAGTTCGCGGGTTGCAGCAGGAGACGGGCGAGAGCATAGCGGTTGCGCTCGCCGCCGCTGAGCACTCCCATCCTCTTATGAACATCGTCGCCCGAAAACAGGAAACAGCCGAGCAGATTGCGAAGCTCGGTAACGGTGCGGTTCTTCGCCGCTGAGGATATGTCGTCGATCAGAGTCTCATTGGGGTCGAGCTCCTTGTACTGGTCCTGCGCGAAGTACTCCATCGCGACGTTGTGACCGAGTTTGTAGTCGCCTGTCGTGAGTGGCTCGGCGCCGGATAGCAGCTTGATCAACGTCGATTTGCCCGCGCCATTCTTGCCGACCAGCGCGATCTTGTCGCAACGCTCGATGGTGAACGTCACCCCGGCGAAGACTTCCTTGGCGCCGTAACTCTTGGAGACGTTCTTGAATTCCGCTACGATCCGACCGCTCTGCTTCGGCTGGGGGAACGAGAAGTGGATGGTCGACTCTTCCTGTGGCGGCGCCTCGACCTTGTCCATGCGCTCGATCTCCTTGATGCGGCTCTGGACCTGACGAGCCTTGCTGGCTTTGTACCGGAAACGGTTGATGAACGCTTCCAGTTGCTCGATCTTGTCGCGCTGATTGTTGTAAGCGGCCGTGATCTGCGCGATTCGCTCGTCCTTCTGCTGCTTGTACTGCTCGTAATTGCCAGGATAGAAGTGCACGCGCTGGTTCCAGATTTCGATGATCTTGTCCACGGTCACGTCCAGGAAGTAACGGTCGTGCGAAATCAGGATGTAGGCGAACGGGTAGTCGGCGAGGTAGCCTTCGAGCCAGTTGCGGGCATCGATATCGAGGTGATTGGTAGGCTCGTCGAGCAGCAGCAGGTTAGGCTGCTGCAGTAGAAGCTTCGCCAGTGCGATGCGCATCTGCCAGCCACCGGAGAATTCCTCTGTACGGCGGTCCCAATCTTCCTTGGGAAACTGGAGTCCATCGAGCACGACGCCCACTTTCGACTCGAGCGCATAGCCATCCCAGGCAGTAAAATGACTTTGGATGCCGTGGAATCGCTCGGTTACCGCAAGGTATTCCAATGACGCCGGATCCAGTTCGCCCATCTTGTGAGCGAGGTCTTCCATTTCGCGCTCCATGTTGCGGAGGTCATCAAACACGGAGAGACATTCCTGGAAGATGGTGCGGCCGGAAAGCGTCAGTCCTTCTTGAGGAAGGTAGCCGAAAGTGATCGACTTGGCCTTGTTGATCGAGCCATAATCGAGTGACTCGATGCCGGCCAGTATTTTCAGTAGCGTAGACTTGCCTGTGCCATTGCCGCCCACAATACCTACGCGATCCTGAGGGGTGATGAGCCAGTCGAGGTTTTCGAACAGAATGCGGGGGCCATAGCGCTTGCCTGCGCCGGTGAGCTGAATCATTGTGCTGTCGACCGATGCGTTATCGCTTGCCCAGCCCGCCGTTCCGTAAGTTTCCCCTCGTCGACCATCACCACCCCGTTCACCAGTACGAAATCGAATCCTTCGGTATACGCGTGCGGTTGCTGATAGGTAGCCCGGTCCTGGACTTTCTCTGGATCGAACACCAACAAGTCCGCGGCCACGCCTTCTCGAATCAGACCGCGGTCCCGGAGGCCGAAGGTTCGTGCGGGCAGCGATGTCATGCGGCGGATGGCATCTTCGAGCGTCAGAATCCTCCGCGTCCGCACGAACTCCGCCAGCACACGCGCATTCGTTCCATAGGACCGCGGATGCGGCATCCCGAGGCCGAACTCACGGATGCCACCGTCGCTCGCTACGGCCGTGAACGGATACTTCATGATCCGCTCGACATCCTCCATCGACATCGAGTGGTAAACCATCGATGCGCCGCCGCGCTCGATAATTTCGAGGATCGTTTCGATTTCATTCTCGACCGACCTTTCACGACCCTTGAGTTGATTCACCTGCGAAATGTTCTTCCCTTCGAGCGACCGGTCCGGTTGGAAATTGGCGACGATGGCATAGGTGTAATCGGGCTGGCCCTTGCCTGCAAGCATCTCCGCCATCTCTTTCTTGATTCGCGCGCGCGTTTCCGGATTCTTCAGGCGTTCCTGCACGGCCTTGGAGCCATCGGCCAGCGCCCAGGAAGGGAGCGTGATGCCAAGGTTAGTGGAGGAGTGGTCATAGGGATACTGGTCTACCACTACATCCACGCCCTCGCCGCGGTGTTTCTCGATGAGCGCCAACGAATTCACGCTTGTACCCCAAAGCCGGCGGTTATCGATCTTGAAGTGCGAGATCTGCACGGGTATGCGGGCTTCGCGCCCGACCTGGACCGCTTCATCGATGGCCTCCGTGATCTTCTCGCCTTCATCGCGCATGTGCGAAGCATAGACACCGCCATGTTTGGCCGCTGCTTTGGCGAGCGCCACGACTTCTTCGGTATTCGAATATGTTCCTGGAATGTAGATCAACCCCGTGGAGAATCCCACTGCACCCTCGCGCATCGCTTTCTCCACCAAGTCCTGCATCTGGCCGGTCTCGAGGATCGTCGCCTTGCGATTCGCCGTACCCATCACCTCAGACCGTACGGAGTTGTGCCCGATCAACGTGGCGACATTCAATCCAAGACCCAGCTTCTCGAGTTGCGCGAACCACTCGGCCAGCTTGACTCGCGAGCTGCCGCAGTTGCCGGTGACCACCGTCGTAACGCCATCGAGAAGGTAATTGTCGCCCCGCGGTACTTTTTCCACCGCGCCCTCAATGTGTGTGTGAACATCGATGAAACCGGGAGCCACCACGCGCCCGCGAGCATCGATCACACGATCGCAAGTGGCATTGGGCGAGATGGCGCCTACCGCTGTGATCCTTCCCGCGGCAATTCCAACGTCGCCCCGGAACCATGGATTCCCCGCGCCATCGATAATTCGGGCATTGCGGATCAGGACATCAAAGTCCGCGGCCGGAACCAACACCGCAATGGCAAACAAGGACAGTAGCCGCATCAGAGTTTCCCTTGGAAGAAATCAAGAGCGCTGGCGATGTACTGTTTCATCTCAGCGCGCTTGACCACAGCGTCGAGGAAGCCGTGCTGCAGCAGAAACTCGCTCTTCTGAAAGCCGTCGGGAAGCTTCTGCCGGATGGTCTGCTCGATTACACGCGGTCCGGCGAAGCCGATGAGTGCGCCGGGCTCAGCGATATTCAAGTCCCCCAGCATTGCAAAGCTCGCTGTCACGCCGCCAGTGGTGGGATCAGTGAGCACGCTAATGAAGGGAAGCTTCGCCTGATCGAGGCGCATCAGAGCGGCCGAAATCTTCGCCATCTGCATCAGACTAACCGCGCCCTCCTGCATGCGAGCGCCGCCGGACGCCGAGACGATGATGACGGGCGTTTTCTCGCCGATCGCACGCTCAATCGAACGTGTGATCTTCTCGCCGACCACGGCGCCCATCGACCCGCCGACAAACTTCAGCTCCATCGAGCTGATGTGAACCCGGCGTCCATTCAAAGATCCTGCCGCGCAGATCACCGCGTCTTTCTGCCCCGTCGACTCCTGCATCGCCTCGAGGCGCTCCGAATAGGAGCGGGAGTCGACAAACCCTAGCGGATCCGTCGAAGCCATGCCTTCGTCGAACTCCTCCCAGTCGCCGTCAAACAGGAGTTTCAACCGCGCTGGCGCGTCGATTTTGAAGTGAAACCCGCACTTGTCGCACACCCACAGATTCTCCTCGAGCCCCTTGCGCCAAACGACCTGGGCGCAGCTCTCGCACTTGAGCCACAGTCCTTCCGTACGGACTTTCTTTTCTCCGTCGGGGGGATCCGGACTCGGTTTTGGGCGGGAAAACCAGGACATCTGTTCGGAGACTAAGGTTCCAAGTTAGCGCGGGTACGGGTGCCCTCGCAATGTGGTGAAAGCGCGATAAATCTGCTCCGCGAGCATAGCGCGAGCCAATTCGTGCGGAAAGGTCATGGGCGAAAGCGACAGGAGTAAATCCGCGCGCTCCCGCCACTCCGCCGGCAATCCATCCGCTCCGCCCAATACGAACGCAACGTTGTTCCCCTCGATCTCCTGCCGCCGGATCAACGCGACAAACTGAGCGGACGTGATCGGCTTTCCGGCGGGATCGAGAAGTATCCTGATGGCCTGGGGAGCCACTGTCCACGGATCGGTGCGTTTAGGGTTGATCTCCCGCATTTCGCATTTCGCATAGCGAGTGGTTCGTTTGACGAATTCTTCGGCGATCGCGTTGGTGTGAGCATCCCGGGGCTTGCCGATAAACAGGACGGAAACCTTCAATTCGACTCCGGATTCCGGATGGTCACCTTGATCGCCTGACTGCACACGCGGCCGGCAGGGTTATTGAGCGGAGTTCCGCAGACGGCTACTTCCGTGGTCATGCCCGGCAGATATAGCGGGATTGAGAAGTTCACACGCTGAACCCCTGGAGATCCGGGCGCCGGTCCCGCATATGCGGGAGATTCGATTTCGACGTCATGAATCTTCGCCGAGATCGTGCCGAAGTTTGAGACAGGCAGTCCAGTCGCGATAATCTGAAACATCTTCCCTACATTCTCCGGATTTGATTCGGAGTTGCGGAACCCGTCCTCGTTGTAGACGCCATCAGGAAAGATGGCGGGCGCTGCCGCGGTGAGCGGGACAGTCTGCACCGCGCTCGGCACACTATCCACTGTGATCTGTAACTGCGCGTTCGGACGACCCGCGAGCTCAGGCGGCACGACCACCGTTAGAACACCATTCGAACCGGAGACAATCTGGGCGGCCACGCCGTCGAAGGCTACGATCACATCTCGACCGGCCAGACGCGTGCCTTCGATCATGGCTTGCGAGCCGGGCACCAGATTCGCGATGGTCAGGTTCGCCGAATTACCGACTGTCCAGAAGCGCGGTGGGTCGAGCGCCGGCTTGGGTGGAGGAGGCTGAGAAATCGCGGGAGTTACTTCGAGCATCACAGGCAGAAACTGAATGCCCGCTACTGGCCCGGCATCGATCGTGAGCGTGGCTTCGTAATTGCCAGGTGGAAGCCGCTCGGGAAAAGCGCTCAAGATGATCGACGTGTTGTTGACACCCGTCGTGGGGTTCGCCTTAAGCCAACCAGAGCCATTCCGATACGAGATTGTGGCGCCCCAGTTCAGAATCCCGCCACGATCGTTTCGCACGGTGATGTAGTGGCTGTAATAGCCTGGTGTGCCGGCGGGGACTCGGAACTGGAGCGTGGGCGCCCCCACCAGGAGCTTGGGGTAGTAGGAGGCGTTGCAGTCACTGAGCTGCGCGCAATCGTTGGGGGGCGCGATATCGAGGAAGCGCGGGATCGGAAGATTAGCGCCCGTAGCGCCAGGGGTTGAGATCGGAGCGTAGCTGACCTGCGCGGAAGCGGTTACGACGGAATCACCGCTGTTCAGGGCGGGCATCCCGAGGAACGTAGGGAGGTGTGCCGATTCAACCACGAACGGGCTGGAGTCGACCACTTCGTAGACGGCGTAGCCCGCGCCACCGCGAAGATGAACTTCGCTGACCTCGAATAGCGACAGAGTGCCCAAGCCACCCGGGAAGAACATGGGCATGTCGCCCGCGCCGGTGGAATCCGCGGATCGCACGCGCGCCAGCAGCAAGCCGCCGACGTTGTGGGAGCCTCCGGAGGCGGGAACACCGAGGTCGCCCGCGGAGGTTTGCCCCGCTGCGCTCGATCCAGCGATCAAGTCGGGAACGAACAGCCGCGCGTTGGCGGGAAATCCGGAGTAGCGGACCAGGAACCGCGTGCCGTTGGTCGTGTTGGGCTCACGGGGCGCAAAGGCAGCGGGAGCGGCTTCCGTGATGCGGAGAGTGGCGCTGGTGGAGTTCGATCCAAGCAGAGACGTGAAGGTGATGATTTCGGGCAACGGCGATCCGCCGCAGAAGATCCGTGCGGAGGAGGAGTTCGCGAGCAGGCTTCTCCGGACAACGCCTACTGTGACCGGGTTGTTGCGAATCCCAATCTGCGAAATCCCACTTGTGGAAAGAAGCACGGTAATGGGACGCTCGGGTGAATTTTCCGGGTTCACGCGCACGTTGCTGATCTGGATCCTCGTTTTCCCCGAGGCTGGCAGATTGAAGGAGAAGCTCTCGAAGATCAGAGCGCGGCTGACAAGGATTGGCGATCCGCCAATCGCGACACGGCCCACGTCGGTATCGGCAGTCATGACAACGTCGGCGGTTCCACTGCTGGAAAGCCGGTTGGTTACGGGAGCCGAAACAAACAGAGTCATACTCCCGGAGACAGAGCCGCCGGCTGCTCCCTCGCAAACCAGCACGATCGAGCCTGTACGCTCGGTGAGTCCCTCCGAACGGATCAGGAGTGGCTCGCCAGTGGCGTCACAGGTAATGGGAGTAATGGCGGCTCGGGAAGTTACAACGGACGCGAGAATACCTACAGCGATGAGATATCGCATCTCACACCTCCATAAAACTGGGACGCGATACTCTATTGTAACCGGTAGCCGCCCGAAACTTGGCGAGAAGGCGCTGATGGTATCCTGATTCGGAAGGAAATGACGAAGGTTCAAGCCCGCTATGCTCTCACCCGCCCTCTCAATGATCATCTCCTTAGGAGCATCTCCGATGCGCCCAGCTTGTTCGGACTGACCCGAGTCCGGATGACTTCCGAAGATTCCCTGCTCGTGGAATACGACGCCTCGCGTCTCACCCCGGCTCAGGTGGATGCGGCGTTGCGCCGGGCCGGCATTCCCGCCGAGCGGCGAGCCTGAATGGCCGCCGTGGAAGATTTCCTCGAAGCCGCGCGAAAAGGCGAGGTTACGCTTCTCGAGTCGATGCTGGCCGAAGATAGCTCGCTTCTGGGAGCCCGAAATCACCTGGGACAGAGCGCCGTGCTCCTGGCGAAGTATCACCGCCAGCCCGCGGCCGTGGATTTCCTACTGTCGAAGAATCCGGAGCTAACCCTTCACGAAGCCTGCGCCGTTGGTGCGATGGACCGTGTGCGCGAGATCATCCGCGCCCGCGGCCGCCTAATCGACGAACACGCTGGGGATGGCTTCACACCATTGTCTTTGGCCTGCTACTTCGGATATCCGGAGATCGCCACCTACCTGGTGGAGCAAGGCGCCAGTATCAATCTCGCGGCCAACAATCCGATGAAGGTCGCGCCCATCCATGCGGCAGTGGCGGTGAGCCAAATGCCGATCGTCCGCATGCTGGTTGAAAATGGCGCGGATGTGAATGCACGGCAGCAGCACGGGTGGACTCCACTGCATGCAGCGGCGCAGAACGGCGACGAAGAAATCGTCCGTCTACTGCTCAAGAAGGGCGCTGACCGCGGCGCATTATCTGAAACGAAACAATCCCCCATGGATCTTGCGCTGATGCGAGGCCATGGCGTCGTGGTGAGCTTGTTGGAAGGCTGAGAACGGCCAAAGCTACCAGCGCTGCGAGTTGGCGCATGGATCACCAGCGTAAGAGCGGATACCTTTGATCACTGCCGGCGTGGCTGTGTTGCTGACGTTCGCGCTGCGTAAGAACCACGCGCAGATGCGGTATTGGCTCTGGCTGGCAGCATCGGTAAAGTTTCTGATCCCCTTTTCCCTGCTCGTTACCCTCGGCAACCAGTTCGAATGGCGCACCGCTCCCGCCATTGGGCCTACGGTATCCACCGTCGTGGAACTCGAGCTGGCGAAGCGTTCAGGATCCTCCACAGCGTCGATTTCAACGATCTTCCCGCCCCTGAAGTTGAGGACCATCATCAGTCGTCAGTCGTCCGCCCGGAGCTACTACGACCATTCTGCCGCCAGTCGCTCTCGCCCGCAGTCACATTCCTTCGTCGCGGTTCGTCATAGCAGTGACGAACGAATGCTGCCCGATGTGACCAGCATAGCGACTTGCCCGCCCCAAGTGGGTCCTGCGGGAAACGCATTGTTGGCCTAGCATGCAAGCCCAGAAGAACGAAAGGAGAGCAGAGATGAGACTCAAACCGATTGAGAAGCCCGTGGGGCTTATGATGCGCATCGCATTCTGGATGACGCGTCGGCAGTTTGGCAAAGTGATGACACCGATGAAGGTGCTGTATCCGCGCGTGCCGGAGATGACGAAACTCGCCTACGAGATCGTGGAGTTCGAGAAAAAGGGGATCCGCATCGAGCCGCAGCTCCATTTCATGGTGGGGACGCTCGCCTCGCAAATCAACGGATGTGGGTTCTGCGTGGACATCGGGCGGGCAATGGCGATCCGCGAGCAACTCGGGATGGAGAAATTCAACGCGCTCTCTGAGTACCGTACCAGCCCGCTCTTCTCCGATCGGGAGCGCGCGGCGCTGGCCTATGTGGAGGAAGCCACGCGCCACAAGCGCGTCTCCGATCCAACCTTCGAAGAACTACGCAAGCATTTTAACGAGCGGGAGATCGTCGAGATCACGTGGCTCAACGCACTTCACAACTACTACAACCTCATCTGCGTATTCCGGTGATGTGGGCCACCCATTCCGGTGGAAGTGGGCCAGGCGAGAAGAGCCAGCCGCAGGGGTAAGGACATCATGACGGAAGTGGCCCACTTGGGTCAATAGTAAAGTGGACGG
>Ga0187893_10004099_pt1 | contig 28290 bp, 11 predicted proteins | sample MA1701074metaG_FD_139574 | JGI IMG/M metagenome (GOLD analysis project Ga0187893, IMG submission 139574) | White microbial mat communities from a basaltic lava cave in the Kipuka Kanohina Cave System on the Island of Hawaii, USA - MA170107-4 metaG ... | reverse complement strand
TCCGCCACACCACAATTATGCCAAGTGCCAATCAAGTGGCCGCGCAGCTTTCACTCTAAATCGAACACGGGGCTGACACCAACTTGGCATAATCCGGCACTCAGCATAAATCATGGGATGCCAGGGTAGATATGCGTCTTTGAAAGCGATGAGATGTTTCAACTTTTGAAAGGTCGCTTGATATGACATTGAGAATCTGCCAGCGGATGTGCCAGCGAATCGGTAGTAAACGAGTTAAGATCGGTTACTTCCGGTTAAGCAAAGTAAGATTTGAATTCTGGGCGGAAATGCCTGAACATAAGAACGAACCTAGTGCTAACGCATTGGTTTGAGTGCCTGGAGAAGGAGGGCAAAGAGCCGGGACGGCTCGCGGTCCGTTGACGTCGCGGCCGCTGGATAGCGAACGACCTTGGCCATTCTTTCGCTTTGCCAACCCGGCTTCCCAAATCCATCATCGCGTCATGTTCCAGAACGACCTCAAGCTGCTGCGCCTGGTTTCCAGCGGCGTAGGGCTTGCCACTCTCGCGGGACTGTTCGCGGCCACCCCGGCCCATGGGTGGGGGCCGCACCCAGCTATTACTCAAGCCGCACTGGACGCTCTCGGAACGAATGACGCGTTGATTCAGTCGCTGGGCTGGCAGGCGCAACGGCTGACCAACTATTGCTGGATGGCCGATTTCAAACGTCTGCCGTTCAAGGAACCGGATCAGGATTTCTACGCCGACGATTACCTCCTTTTCCCCCAAGCTCCGGCGCACTGGGACCATATCTGTCCTGAAGTCAAAAAGACCTACCGCCCTTATTTCCTGCGCGCGTTGCAGGCGTTGCGCACGGAAAGCTCCGCAAATGCGGCGCGCTGGATTGGATCGTTGCTGCACTTCGTGGAGGACACCGGCTCGCCGCCGCACGCGGCGGAGATTCGCGGCGGCGTCCACAGCAACATGGAGAACTGGGTGGACGCCGAAGCCATTCGCCTCAACGGTTATCGTCCACAGTTGTTGGGCGCAACCGACACCGAGGCATTGGCAGGTTTTGTTCGCCGAATGGACGGCTTGATCGAGTTCTCGAAACCGCGCGGCAAAAGCTTAATCACGCCGGTGCTCATTGGCAACCGCACGGCGGTGAAGCCGGTGGCGCTGGAGTGCGCGCTCGAGACGAGTCGCGTCGTCGCGGATTTGTTGCACACGCTCGGCCATCTTTCCCCACTGCCGGCGGGAGGGCGGGCCGGCCTCGTTGGCACCGTGGTGTCGAAGACCGCTCCTGGCTTCGAGCGTTGCCCGGCGCGAATCGTTTTTCACGGCACGAACATTTCGACGATGACGGACGCGACGGGGCGGTTTGAGTTCAACCACCTTCCGGCGGGCAAGTGGCTGGCCACGGTGTTTCAGCCAGGCAGCAGCGCGACGAATGTGACACTCAGCCTCGTGGCCGGGCGGACGAATGTCATTGCCATTACGTTGCCCGAAGGAAGCGCCAACCTGATTCGCAACGGCGATTTCAAACTCAAGTGGATTCGGCCCGACGCGCCGGACTGTTGGACGCAAGTCGGCGCCGCCTGGGAGGGCGAAATCATTCCGTTGATGGATGGGCAGCGCTACGAGGTTGCCGCCCGCTTCAAAACCAACGCGACCGGCCAGGTGCTGTTGCGTTGGACCAGGCAGTTGCCGCACACGCTCCCGCAAAACGTCAAACTACCAAAGATTGAGTCCGCTCCACTGACGCCGATGAACAGTTCGCTCTCCTTCACCGGCAGCGTGTCGATGGCATTGCTCCAGGTTTCGATTCGCACCCCCAAGCGTCCCGATGAAGTCTGCGAGAGCATCCGGTTGATTGCGGTGAAGGACGACGAGCGAAAATCAAGCGGCGGACGGAAGCGGTAAGGGAGCGCAAACTCCTCATCAAGCTGGCGCAGTGGCGCGATGGCGCATTGAGCATTAGTCATTGAGCATTAGTCATTGAGCATTTTACATTTCTCATTTCAGCAATAGCCAATAACAAATGCCCAATGCTCAATACTCAATGAACTTTCCTCTCCCATTCGCCACCTTAGGGGGGGGCCCGCGGATGCGCGCTTCGCTCGTGACAAAGGAGGACGATTGTGAAAGCGTGTGGCTGCCGCCCTGAGCCACCGGGGTAGTTGCTCCTTGTTGATATGAAAATGATCGTCTCCCTCGTTTCGTGGGCGGTGGCTGCCGGCTGCTTGCAGCTTGAATCTCCGGTTTCGGCCCAGCCCTTCGTCGCCTTCGGGCTGACCAACAGGCCCATCGGCGATGCCACCATCACGTTCGAAAACCGAGCGATGGTGGTGACTGCGCCAGGAGGAGTGGGCTACGACGCCAGTTTTTCGGCGGCCAACGCCGGTGTGTTGAGCGAAGGCGATTGGGGTGTATCCATCCAACTGGGCGAGGCTGACGCGGGCATTTTCGTTTATCCCTACCACCACGGTTATGTGAACGATGGGAACTTCATGGTTGGCCGCGTGCTCGGCGACATCGATGACCAGGCAGACGCGCACGTTTGCTCCGTGCGCGCACGGCGCCAAAGCGAAGGGAACCATTCGGTGGTTGTGGATTTCACTCCGATTGGCGCGCACACGCAGGTGTTTGAAGTTTTCAGCGGCGAGCAGTTGGTTCGGCGTCATACCAATGACGGCGGCGCGGCCATTATTCATACTTACAGCCAGTCCGGGCCGCGGGTGAATCCGTTCTGGCGGCTGCGGGACGGCAGCATCGCGGTGGTCGTCGAGTTGAGTGAGAGCGAATCCATGACTCTGCCCAATGACGTGGAGGACGCGCAGGCCTGGGGGGATCGGCTCATCATTCAGGCTGTGGATCCAGCGCGCGACGTGAGATTCGTCACGCGAGTGGATGTGACGGGGGGCGGCGGGTTGGACCATTTTCTGATCACGGAGATGCGTTTGGGCGTGCTCAACCATCCGCATATTGCACTCGACTCAACCTTGCTAAACGCCGTGGACGGAAAACTGACAGTGAGGAACCCAGACTACGGCAGCAACAGTCCGCAACACGCCGTTGCCATTGAGTTGGAGAGCTTGACCCGGTTCGACGTGGACCTGTTGCCCGTGCCACTCGGCACCAATGGCGCATCGATGGTCGCCAGCGTTGTCGGAAGAGTGAACCGCATTGACGGGGAGTTCGTGGGCAACACCGGGGTGCGTAACTCGAATGGCGTGCTTCAGGCCTTTGCCAGCCTGCCAGCGCTGCAGCCGGAAATGGAAATCGCCATTTATCGAGACGGCTGTTTGGTGGGAACGGCGCTGGCACCGGGTTCTGAAGCGATGGTCCCGCTTTCAGGCGCGCCGAAGGTCGTCGGATTTGGCGCGATGGCTGATGGACCAGACGTGCGCGCCGGCTTGACGATTACGCTGGATCGACCCGTGACATTCGCGTTGCCAGGCGGGACGATGCTGGAAGGAGACCAGATTCGCTTTCGCGCGCCGGGAGCTTTCCACATCGAGAAACTAAGCGCGTTCGTCCTCTGCGCATCGGAGTTTCCCACCTTCACCATCTGTGGTGAAACGACCCCGCAGACGATCCACCTTCAGGATTATTTGGCGGAATGGACTCCGAACATTTCGATCAAGCGCTTTGCGGACAGAGATGGGGGGAGTTTTCAACGCACGGTTACGAAGACCAATCGGCAGGGGCAGTCGCTCGTTCAGGTGAATGACATCTATTCCGCCTCCAATGTGGTGGCGGCATACTACAGTTTAGACGGTGGCGACTTGTTTCTTCATGGGAGCACATCGGGGGCGGTTGACCAGTTCAGCGCGGCTGGCGTGCGCTGGCTGCCGGAGCAGATTCAACTGGGGCAGACTTACGTGAATTCAGGCAGCTTTGCCGGTTACGTGGCTGGCTCCGGCGAGACTTACTCGGTAACTGTGACGAATACAGTTCGCGCGGCGGGCTACAACACCCTCGATCTACCAGCCGGCACATTCACCGCGCTGCGGCTCGAAACTGTGACCAGTTCGAGTTTTTCCACGGCGAGTAACAATCCCGTGCTGGTGACCACGCAGACCAATTGGCTGGTCCCGGGAATCGGCATCGTGAAGTTTTTCGCTACAACTCAAGCGGGCAGTGTCGCCGGCTCCGGCGAACTCACCGCCTATAACATCCTCGCCGCCCAACCGCGCGACCAGGTGGCCAACGTCGGCGGCAGTATTGCCTTCCGCGTTTCAATCAAGGCGCCCTTTAACGGTCCGGTCAGTTATGAATGGCGCCGCGATGGTCTGCCGGTCTCAAGTGAGTTTTCAAGCGGCCCGGAGACGCTTTCTCTGCTCAACCTCGCGAGCGCCGACGCCGGCAATTATTCGGTGGTCGTGAGCAACGCCGCAGGCATGATCACCAGTGGCGTGGGACGGCTACGCGTAGTCCCATTCAGCAACCCAGGTTGCTTCTGGGCGACCCGGGCGGGCGGCACATTGACGGGCCACGGACACACCGTTTATAGCCAATCAATCGTTCTGGATGAGGCGGGCAATCTTTATGTGGCCGGTTCCTTCGCCGGCGCCGCGGTGTTCGGAGCAACGACTCTGATTTCCGCCGGCGGCTACGACGCTTTTCTCGCCAAACTCAATCCCAACGGCCAATTCCTTTGGGCCAGACAATCCGGCGGCAGCGGGGACGAATTCACTCGCGCCGTTGGCCGGGATGCGGCGGGCAACCTCTACCTGGCCGGCGATTTTCGCGGCACGGCCGTATTCGGCAGCGTTACGCTGAACAGCGCAGGGGAGAATGATGTCTTCGTGGTGAAAACGGACGCCAACGGGAACTTTCTTTGGGCGGTGCGGGCGGGCAGCAGAGACTTTTACGACAGGGCCGCTGATCTTGCGGTGGATTCGACTGGGCACGTTCATGTGATCGGTTCATTCGTCGGCACTGCTGATTTCGGCGCGTTTACCCTGAGCGCGGACGACTATGCGGTGTTCCACATAAAACTGGCAACGAACGGAAATTTCCTGCGCGCGCGGTCCATCGAAAATGCGGCTCCAGGCGCACTGGCCGGCGGTCCTGCGGGCAGCGTTTATTTGACGGGCACGATTTATCAGCCGACGACTTTCGGCACGGACGTCATTACTCCTGGAAACTTGGGCGGGGCAGGGTTCCTGTCGAAGCTGAATGCCAGCGACGAGTTTGTTTGGACGCGAAAGCTCGGCAACGGCCAGGGCGCCCACGATGTCGCAGTGGACACTGCCGGCAATGTCTTCGTGACTGGAGCCGCCTATGGCATCGCCACGCTGGGGAAAATTGCTCTGGGCAGCGGAGGCACGCGGTATTACCCGAAAGGGTTTCTCGCCAGACTGGACGCGAATGGGAACTTCCTTTGGGCCGGAAGCGCTTTGGGCGGCACACTGGCAGTTGATGGCGCGGGCGACGCCTACGTGTTCGGCTCTTTCTACGGCTTCCTCGAAACTCCCACTGCGGCATTTCACAACCTCTTCGGCCCGTCCGCGCCGCTTCTGGTGTCGAAGGTGAATCAGCAGGGCCAGACGCTCTGGAGCCGGCAATTGGGCGGCGATTATGACCGCGCTATCGCCGTCGATACGGCGGGAACTGTCTATCTGGCCGGCAACTTTTCCGGCTCGACGCGATTCGGCGACTTTGTCCTCACCAGCGGTGGTGGACACTATAACAACCTTTTCGTCGCCAGAATGTGCGGGCCAACTTCTCCTGTGATAACAGAGCCGCCGCAATCACTGACTGTCGAAGCCGGGACCAACGCGGCCTTCACAGTCACCGCCACTGGCACCGCCTCTCTCAGTTACCAGTGGCGAAAAGACGGGGTGGACATCCCGGCAGCCACCAACAACAGCCTTACTCTCGCCAATGTTCAGGCGGCTGACGAAGGAAATTACTCCGTCGTCGTGGATAGCGCCGGCATCGCCGTAGTTAGCAGCCGTGCCACGCTCACAGTCATTTCTCCGTTTGCAGGGACCCTGGCCTTTGGAGCGGTCACTTACCAAATCAGCGAGGCGGGAGCGGTCGCGGTCGTTGACGTGAGGCGAACCGGCGCGATAACTGGCGTCGTCACCGTGGACTTCGGCTCAGGCAACGGCACGGCGCAGGCGGGCCACGACTACGTCGCCAGCGTTGGGACGCTGCGGTTCGGCGACGGCGAATCAGTCGCGACGTTTTCAGTCCCGATCCTGGACGACGCACTGTTTGAAGGCCACGAGACGGTCACGTTGCGGCTTTGTCGTCCCGGGGGCGGGGCGGTGTTGGCAGGTTCAGAAACCGCCATTCTGACCATCATCGACAACGACCCGCCATCGCCAGTGATTCTCTCGCAGCCGCGCAGCCAGGCCGTCGCCCGGAGCGAAAGTGTGACGTTCCGGGTGAAAGCGACCGGGATGGCGCCGCTTTACTATCGGTGGCTCAAGAACGGGATCGAAATCGCAGGAGCAAATGATTCCGCTTATCTGATCGCAAGCGCGCAACCGGAACACGAAGGTCGCTACTCCGTGATTGTCAGCAACGCCGCGGGCATTGCCGTCAGCCAGGAAGCCGTGCTGACGATTCTACCGCCGCCGACAATTCTCGTGCAGCCGCAAAGCCAGACTGTCATACGCGGCCACAGCGTCACTTTGAGCGTCGTCGCTGCGAGCGTGAACACCTCGACGCAAAGCTTCGCCCGAGCGGCGACGGGGCCGAGGGAAGACCGGTTCCTTATCAACACCGCTGGCCGCGAAGGCCGGCTCGTTATTCACTACGACTTCTTTGTCGTGCCGGATTCGTTGCGCATCTATCGCGGGGGCGCCTTGATTTTTGATACGGGATTCACCAATGGTTCAGGTTCGGTGACACTTTATTACGGGCCAACCCTGTATTCCCGCTCTGAAGACCTGGAAATTGTGGTGAACGAAGGTGACACGTCCAATGCGATCACTGCGTGGGGTTATGAACTGTTTCTTGTTCCCGAAACTCTCAGCTACGAGTGGCGCAAAGACGGGGTTCTCATCCCCGGTGCCAACCGACCCTTGCTCAACATTTACTACGCCCGCTTCGCCGACGCGGGCAATTATACCGTCACGGTTCGCGACCGCTACGGCTCGGTGGTCAGCCAGGTGGCGACGCTGTCCGTCGTGGCGCCGTCACCGCCGACGCTCCGCATGACGCGGCGGGACAACGGCGAGATTCAATTCTCCTGGGAGGCTTCGAACTTTTCCCTGGAAGAAGCCGAAGCCGTTCAGGGACCATGGTACTACTATTCCAGCGATTACCATGGCACCTTGATTGAACCGGTCGACTATCAGCGTTTTTATCGCCTGCGAGAAAACTTCAGCGAGTAAGAGCGGACGGACCGCGAGCCGTCCCGGCTCGCAGCGCGTCGCCACGACGAAAATCCTGTAGAACTTGCTGCAACGTTCTCCGCCTCGACCTGCTGCGACCGCGAACCGGTCGCGGTCCTGCGTTTGGGCCCCTCTGGATGCACTCACCATCCGCCAACGAACTGGACTCGGCGCTCGACAATCGGTGCATGGCGCCCGAAATTCTCCGGCATGTTTCGTCCGTGCATTGACCTGCATGAAGGCAAGGTGAAGCAAATCGTCGGCGGCACATTGGGAGCCGATCCGGCGCAGTTGCGAACGAACTTCGTTTCGGAGCGGTCTGCCGCGTGGTATGCCGGCCTCTACAAACGCGATGGGTTGAAAGGTGGCCACGTCATCATGCTCGGGCCGGGCAATGAAGTTGCAGCGCGTGATGCGTTGCGGGCCTATCCAGGTGGACTGCATGCGGGCGGCGGCATCAATCTCGGCAACGCAAAAGGCTGGCTGGATGCGGGCGCGTCGCACGTCATCGTTACGTCCTGGGTTTTTCGCGACGGGCGATTGGATCCGGAGCGGTTGAAGGAACTCGTGTCCGCCATCGGCAAACAACGGCTCGTGCTCGACCTGAGTTGCCGCCAGCGCGGACCGGATTACTTCGTCGTGACGGATCGATGGCAGAAGTTCACGGAGATGACGCTGTCGCGCCAGACGCTCGAGCAACTCACCAACTCCTGTGATGAATTCCTCATCCACGCGGCGGACGTGGAAGGCTTGTGCCGAGGCATCGATTCCGAACTGGTTGCGAAGCTCGCCGAATGGACGACAATTCCAACCACATACGCCGGTGGCGCGAAGTCGCTGGCGGATTTGGAAGAAGTGACGCGCGTTGGCAAAGGGCGCATCGACCTGACCATCGGCTCCGCGCTCGACATCTTCGGCGGCACGGGTGTGAAGTACGATGACGTGGTAGCGTTCAACCGCCGGGGTCAGGGCGAAGTTGCACGGTAGAAACGGAACGGTCCCGGCAACGGCGGAGGGTCGGTGAACAAGGTTGAAGAATCGGTGCTGACGAAATTCGTCAACGTGATCCAATCAATGAAATCAACGGAGCCTTGCACTCGATAGCTGCGGTTCGGCGTCACGCTGATGGTCGCGGAAAAACCAGCTCCTTGCGAATGGCCCGGTGTGCTCAACGTCGGGGCAGCGGCTGCGCCGCCGGGGACGTTCGCCTGTTCGCCGAGGAAAGAGAGCAGTTGCGCATCGGACACGGCGGCAGCGCTGGAGAAATTCGCTCCAGACAGATTGCCAGGAACCTGGGGCCGCGCGTAGCGGACGTATTCAAACGCCGCGACCAAATCCGGATTGCAACCGCCGACGGTGGCGCCGTTGGGCAATCGCAGGCCATTCGTCAGCACGAACTGGTTTTGATATTGGAAGCCCACCGCCTCGCACACCGGCCAGTCGGTATAAACCGTCAGTCCGGCTTGCAACATCGCGGGCATGTCAGGCCGAAAGTAACGCCGATGCACCTGCCATGCGCCGCCTTGATCGCGGCGCAGCATGATGAGGTGTGGACCGAGCCGGGCCACCTGGATGCTCGCCCGCGCCGGGGCATTATTCGAGATGTAGAGAGTCGACACGCTGTTACTGGTGGTCTTTACTTCGTATTGGTAAGTGCCCGGATTGCTGGCCGCGCCGAGAGACAGGAAAACGTAGTTCTGTCCGCCGGGCGTCCATTGAGCAGGGCTGGTCATGGGACGCGGCGAACGCACCATGATTCCCGCCAGGGAATACTGTGAGCCGGGAGCGCCGGTGCCTGCGCGGTTGCGAGGTTCCACACCGTGGTGATGATGAAATCCCCGGTGACAGTCTTGAACGTCAACTCGCCCCGCCATTCCGCATACCAACTGCTCGTGTAGGGCACCATCGTCATCCGGCCGGGGCGCGACGTGTTAATGTCGAATTGCTGGAGCACATCGTTGCCCCAGCCTTCGACTTGATAGATGCGCTGCCAGTTAGTAAGCGTATGAGCGGCGTCGAATTCGTCGCTAAGAATAGTCAGGTCGTCGTAAGCACGAACCGACGAAGACGGCGCGGCAAGGCCAGCCACCGCGACGAGCAGAATGGACAACCGCTTCATGCCGGTCAAAGTAGCATGGATTGCCGCTTCCGCGATCACTGCCCCGGTTCCGCGCCGACGCGCCAGACATTGAGGCGGAGGTCGCCGCCGTCCAGATGGCCAGTGAGGTAATCCGCCTCGGCTTCACCCACGGTCGGGAGTTTAGTCACGTCGAGAATCTTCGTGCGCGGGGCGTGAGTGCCCGCGGGCAGGTTGTTGATGAGAAGCGTGGAACTGTTTAACGAACCCGCCTGGCCAATGCCCGCCACGACCTGCCAGGCGTCGAGCCGCAATTGATCCGCGCCATGGATGACCGCGCTTACCGCCAGGGTGTCATGGATTTTGCGCAGGGCAAAGTCCGTGATGGCGGGCGTGTTGATGCCGCCACCGCCGCGGTAGTCGGGCGTGAAGAGCAGACGATAGCCGTAATCCCAGAGGCGCGCGGAGTCGCCCCCCATCGCGCCGGTCTGCTGCAAGGCGACGATAAGCGAGCGGTCCAGCCGCGTGGATTGGCCAAGATAGCAGGTAGTGCAGAACGGAACGCTGAACCCGGGCACCGTCCAGCCAACCGCCCCGCCCTTCCAAGCTTCCAGTCCGGGATACCACGGCGTGCCTTTTTCCACGAGGAAGCAAAGTTGCTCGCCTTGCGCATCGACGCCGCAGTCGGCGTAGCTCAAGGTGCTGCTGGCGTAGGCGCGGAACAGCGGGTGTTTCCAGCCTTCGCGCCAGAGGGTGACCAAATCTTGTGGCGTGGTCACACCGCCGTGCGCCGGATGACTATACTGTGTGTTCACCATCTGGAGCGCATCCGCCTTGGCGTTCATCAAGCCAACGAAATAATCGAACGCCTCATCGGTGGACAGAGCTTCTCCTTCGACAAGCAGGCTGTGCTTGGCGCCAAGATACTCCGCGATGGCACGCGAAGATTTGTTGCACGACGGCACCATCATTCCCGCCAGCAGCATTCGCAGGGGAATTTCATCGCCTGCGAGAATTGGCCGCTCGCCGGGATCAACTGTCGCGTTGCTGTCGAGGTCACCCATGAAACTGCCGCCCGTGTTCGCGGCGTTGGTGCTGATCGGAACCAGGTCGCCGGTACCGGCGTTGATGCCGGGCAAATCCAGGATTTCGGATGCGAGCAGCAGTGTCATGCACTTGGTCACGCTGGCGGCGTGGTTGTTGGTCGGCTCGTTGGGCGGCATCTGCGAGAACAACTCGCCGCCGCCGATGCCGTAAGTTTGTTCCCATTGGGCGTCGTTCACCAATCCCCGCACTTTGCGCGCGACGCCGTTGCCGTCCGCCGAGTCGGTCAACGTCGGTGGAGCAAGCAGGATCCCGTAGCCGTTCGGGCTTTGGTCCAGCGTGTTGTCGGTGATGTAATACGGTTCCCCGGAAGCGCTCGTATCCCCGGCCACCCTCACGGCGTCCTCCCACACGATGAGTTTGGCGACACAATCGCCGCCCGCCAGCAATGTGGCGAAGCCGGCGGAGTTCAACGGTCCCAGCGCGAAATCCGTCGAGGCCACCGGATCCATGGGATTGCCGCGAATGTCCAGGCCCGAAGTGCCGCCACTGCGGGGAATGACAACGCCGCCGGCTTCCACATCGAAGAACCACGATGAGAGTTCCGACTTGCTGTTCAAGTAACTCACCACGTAGCGGCTGCCCTCTTCGGGCACGATTTGCAGACGGCCACCGTCGTCGGGCAGGTTCTCATGGCCGAGGTCGCCAGTGTCAAAGAGTCCGTTGATATCGCCGGAAAGCGGGTTAACGCTCCAGGTGAGGATCCGCAGCATTTGGTGGCCGCCGTTCGTGCGGCCCATGACAGGCGTGATGAGGATGAACTGTTGCACCACGTCGCCAAAGCCCGTTGTCATCGCGCGATGCGCCATGGCGTAATCATAAACGCGCAGACCGGCGTTGGCGCCGTAGCCGAGGGTGTCGAGTTCGGAGTGCGCGCCCGCAGCATCCACGCGGCGCGTCGTCAGCCAGAGGTTGCCGTCTTCGCGAATGCGTCCGCTGACGAACGGGTTCAGCGAGAGCGCGGGCGAGAGCGGCGGTTCGAGGACGTGCAGCTTGGCGTTCCAACCCTCGAACGGCGCGGTTTCGTGCAAGGGCAACGGGTCGTGTGTGCCGGGATTGAGCGTCCAACTGACGAGCTTGAGCCAGCCGCCGGTGCCGGTGGCGGTGACGAGCTTGGTCTGGGTGGGGCCGTTCGGGCTGCCGCCGATGTGAGCGAGGGCCACTTCGCGCAAGCGGGGCTGCGGGAGGTTGCCCGCGATCCAATCCTGCGCGGCCTGGTGGTCGCCGCCGGGATTGCCATGCGTGTTGGGGGCATGATCCGAAGTGCCAATGATGGACTCCTCCCAGGCGGTGACGCCGTCGCCGTCTTCGTCGACGTCGGATACTTGCATGCGGAAAAGGGCCTGGCCCGCGGTCTCTGGAGGGAGGTTGGTGCCATCGAGCGAGACTCGCATCGTTACCGGCCCGCCCACGCCCCGAATTGGCTGGCCAAGATTACGCCAAGGCTGCCCTGGTTTCGGCGTGAACTGGAGTTGGAAGAGTTTGCCGAAAGTGTGGTTCTCGATTTTGACCGTTTTGAACACCATCTCCACTTTCTGCACAACGTTGCCTTCCTCGGACCTTTCGGCTTGGACCTCCAAGGCTAACAGAGAGTTGGGATTGAGCGGGTTTGCGCCCGCGCCGGCTTCGTCGGCATTGCTCATCCCATCCCCATCCGAATCGTCGCCCGGCGCGAGTCCCTGGGCGTTGAAATGAATCTGCCAGATGTCGCTCAAGCCGTCACCGTTGGTGTCGGTGCCTGGAATCTCCGCGTCGGGCACCACCGTCACTTTGAACGTGCATTGCGAACGGTTGCCGCACGCATCGCGCGCTTCGCACGTCACCGTCGTCATGCCGATGGGGAAGACGCTGCCCGTCTTTGGCGTACAGGAGTACTGCGGGTTGATGACGAAATTGTCCGTGACTTCCAGCTCGGGCCAACTGACAGAAGTGCCTCTTGGATCACACGTGTTCACGACGATGTCGCCGGGGCAGATGATCACGGGCGGGATGGTGTCGATCCGCATCTCGATGGTGAACGAACACGCGTTGGTGTTGCCGCAACGGTCGGTGACGACGCAGATGATGACGTTCGTACCCAAGGGCAGCGGATCTCCGAAAGCGGGCGTGCAAACGATCTCCGGATCCGGGTCTTCATTGTCCGTCGCTTCCGGCGGCGGATAGATCGCCGGGCCACCAGCGGTCTGGCAGGTGTACCGTATACGATTGGTCGGGCAGACGATGGTGGGCGGCGTGGTGTCGCGCGCGACCCGCACCTGGAACGAGCAGGAATTGCTGTTGCCGCAAGCGTCGGTCGCACGGCACGTCACGACGGTCAGGCCGGGCGGGAACACGCTGCCAGATGGTGGCTGGCAAACAGTCGCTGGTGCAGCGCCGCTGTTATCGTTCGCCGTCGGAGCCGGGTAATTCACACCCACGCCATTCGCATCGCAGGACCACACGATGATGTTCGTGGGGCATTGGATGGTTGGCGGGGTGGTATCGCGGTTTACGGTCACGCGGAAAGTGCAGGTGCTTCGGTTGGTGCAAGCGTCCGTGGCCGTGCAGGTGACAACCGTCTGGCCCACGGGGAATAGACTGCCGGATGGCGGCACGCAGACGACGGCCGGATTCGGATCGTGATTGTCGAAGACCAAAGGCGCCGGGTAGTTCACGACCACGCCGTTGGGACTGCAGGCCCAGGCAATTTGATCGGGCGGGCAGTAGATGATCGGCCGCGTCGTGTCAGCGTTGACTGTGACCGTGAAGGTGCAGGTGCTGCGGTTGGTGCAATCGTCGGTGGCGGTGCAAGTCACCACGGTCTGGCCCACCCGGAAGAGACTGCCGGACGGCGGCACGCACACGACGGATGGATTCGCGTCCGTGTCATCGCTCACGGCAGGCGGCGGGAAGTTGACCACCGCACCGTTGGTCGAACACGTCCAGACGATGCGATTAGTCGGGCATTGGATCGAAGGCGGAGTGTTGTCCACCTTCACTGTGACGCGAAACATGCACGTCCGCTGGTTGCCGCAATTGTCGGTGGCCGTGCAGGTGACGGAATGGAAGCCGATCGGGAAGTAGCTGCCGGACGGCGGTACGCAAACCACGGACACGTTCGCGTCGGCGTTGTCCGTGGCGATGGGCGGCGGGTAATTCACGAGCGCGCCGTCCTGACAAGCAGGCCAACTGGTGATGGAGTCAACGGCGTTGTTCAGCGCCGTGTAAGCGCCGCTTCCCGCCTCGCGGCTGAACATCGCCGCAAAGGTGACGCCGTCGGAACGGCGGACAATGGTGGCCAGCGCGCCATCGACGTTGCCGCCATGCGAATGGACAATGATTTCGCCGGCAGGCGTGTCGCGCTCCTCCCGCTGCCAGCCGAGGACATAGCCGTTCAAGAACGGATGGATGTTGCCGGGGTTCGACCACATTTCCCACACCGATTCCCAATCAAGCAGCGGGGTGTCGGAGTTGAGCTGCGCGGGGTCGTAAACATCGAACGACTTCAAAAGGCGCACGATGTCATCGCTCGTGGCCACCCAGCCGCCGGCGGAATCGATGGTGTGCATGTTGTATCGTCCGTAGGCGCTGGTGGGGAAGCCGGCGCCCGGTTCGCTCGAGCCGATACGCGATTGCGTCGTTGGATTGAGCACGGCCAGCGGGTCGTAATTCGAGTCGGAGACGTACCAACGCGGAGCGAGGCCGTTGCCCGCCGTGTAAGTCACTTCATCCGGCCCGCTCAAACCCCAGAGCCGCGCGGTGTAGCCGAGGCGCGTGCGATTCGCGCCCACCGGCAGGAGGATGTTGTTCCGCACATACGTTTCGTAAGGTTGGTTCGCGATGACTTCGATCAACTCCGCCAGGAGGGAGAAGCCGAAATTGGAGTAGGCGGATATCGATCCTGGCGGCAAAAGTCCGGGGAAGCCAACGCTGGCCCGGTCGTTCGGCGTCGGCCAGAGGCCAGGGTTCATCATGTATTCAATCATGTCCTGCCGCGTCATCGGCAGGTTCCTGTTCAGCGCCGCCGCCACCGTCAGGTCGCTGTACAGCGGCTCGAAGAGGTCGCGATCCCATCCCGCGCGATGCTGTAAAAGATGCCGGATGGTGAGGCCTTGCGCGGCGGCCCCGTAGGCGGCGGGCAGATCGGGCATGCCGTTGATCTGAAAGACCGGCGTGTCGAGCGTCAGCGCCTGCAAACCGCCGCCCTTCATCCCGGTGATGTAGTTTCCTTCGAGCAACTTCATCACGGCGACGGCAGTGACGGCCTTGGACGAACTGGCAATACGGAACCGCGAGCACGGCTGCGCCGGTTTGAACTCGCCGGGCGCCCAGGTGTAGCCGCGATGGAGGACAATGCCGCCGTCCTTTGACACGCACAGCGTCGCGGCATTGATGTCCTTCGATTGCATGAAGGACTGCATCGCGCTGTCGAGCGCTGCCAGCGAGGGCTGAGTGGCACCCGTGGCGTTGAAGGCGCGCGGGGAACTTCCGCGCCAGACGGCGGCGTATCGTTTGGCGCCCCCGTTGTAAAACGAGCGGTAAGCGGCGACGACAACCGGACGGAAGGTCGTGTTGTATTGGTTATTCGCCGGGTTGGTCCAGAGGGCGTTCTCGGCGAGGAATTGATCCTCCGTCAGTCCGTGCCGGGCCACGTAGCCACCGCTGTTCGCCACTCGCACCATCACGGCGGTGAAGTACGTCTCGTTGCCGGCGGTATAGGCGGAGAGGCTGATCGGACGGAAGCCATTGTCCCACCAGCCGTCGCTCCATTCCTGGTAATCCGCTTCCGGGATACCGTGTGATGTCACCCAGTCGCTGCCACTCAATCCATCCTGCACGAAGATGCCGCTGTAACGTGGATTGACGCCGTCGAACGAATAGCCACTGACGCAGATGGGCCGGAAGCCCTGCGCGGCGAGCGCTTCAATCTCGGCCTGATATTGATCGAAGTCGCGGTCGAGAATCAGTCGCCAGGGATAGCCGCTGTCATCGTGGATATAAGCGACGGCAAAGCGGCTTTCGTTCGCGTTGATTTTGTAGCCGCTGAGGCTGATGGGTCGCGACGCCTGCTGCGCCAGTTCCTGAGCCTGAAGTTGGGCCACAGTCGCCACCACGCCGTACCCGTAAGGGAACGCGCTGTCGTCATCGCGCACCCACGCCGCGCCGAACTTCACGCTCGCCGTCCCGGAATGTCCGACGGGTTGGTAGGCATTGACGTGAATCGGATGGTATCCGGCCTCAGCGCGATTGAACATTTCCTGGGAGAACCCGGTGAACGTCAGGTCCGGCTCGACCGCCGCGCCGTAGAACAAGCCGTTGCCCACGCTGGCTGGGCGGATCGGCGACGGCACGTTTGCCGCGCATTGCGACACCGCGCAGGTGCTGCAAAGCGACACGACCACATTGGTCGGGCAGGCAATCGACGGCGGCGCAGTGTCGCGATTCACCGTAACCGTGAACGTGCAGGTGCTGCGGTTGGTGCAATTGTCCGTCGCGATGCAAACCACGGCGCTGACTCCCACTGGGAACACGCTGCCGGATGGCGGCGTGCAGGCGACGTCCACGCTGGTATCGCAGGCGTCGGTTGCGCTCACGGAGTAATTGACCACCGTCGAGGTGTTGCAGGTCCAGACGGTCATGTTGGTTGGGCATGTGAGGGCCGGCGGCGTGGTGTCGTAGTTGAACGTCACGGTGAACTGACATTGGCTGCGATTGGTACAGTTGTCGGTGGCGGTGCATGTCACGACGTGAACACCCGGAGAGGAGACCAGCGACGGCGGGACGCAGACGACGGTCGGGTTCGGGTCGCGATTGTCCGTCACCGTCGGCTTGAAGAAATCGAGGACGATGGTGTTGCCCGGACAGAGGCAGTTGAAGACCATGTTGCTCGGACACTCGATGGATGGCGGCGTGGTGTCGCGATTCACCTGCACCTGGAACGAGCATTGATTGGTGTTGCCGCAATCGTCGGTAGCCGTACATCGCACAGTCGTGGTGCCCACCGGCAGGGGTGTACCCACGGGCGGCGTGCAGACAATGGTTACGTTGGTGTCGTAATCGTCGGTGGCCGTCACGGCGTAGTGCGTGATGGCGCTGGTGCTGCAAGTCCAGAGCACGATGTTCGACGGGCACTGGATGACGGGAGGCGTGGTGTCCGCGTTGACCGTGACGGTAAAGGAGCAAATGGTGCGGTTCGTGCAGTCGTCGGTGGCGGTACAGGTGACGGTGGTGGTGCCGACTGGAAATACCGTTCCCGAATCCACAGTGCAGGTGACAACCGGATTGGGGTCGAGATTGTCGGTCGCCGTCGGCTTGACGTAATTCACGATGACGCCGCTGCGGTCGCAGGCCAGGGCGACGATGTTCGCAGGACATTGGATGACAGGCGGGGTGGTGTCGCGAGTGACGCGGACCAGGAACGTGCAGGTGGTGCGGTTCGTGCAGTCATCCGTTGCGGTACAGGTCACCGTGGTGGTGCCCACCGGGAACACGCTGCCGGATGGCGGCACGCACGCGACAGCGACATTCGGGTCGGCATTGTCGGTCGCAGGGGGCGCCGGATAGGTCGCCACCGCCCCGCTGGCGGAGCAGGCGGTGATGTTCATGCTTGGCGGGCACGAAATGCTGGGCGGGGTAACATCGCGCGCAACGGTGACGGTGAAGGTGCAGGTGGTGCGGTTGGTGCAATCATCGGTGGCGGTGCAAGTCACCGTGCTGGTGCCCGGCGGAAAGAAACTTCCCGATGGTGGCGAACAAGTCACCGTCACATTCGGGTCCGCGTTGTCCGTGGCGGTTGGCGGTGGCCAGGAAACCTGGGCATCAGGCGGCACGAGGGTGCAAATCCAGGCCGTGCGATTGGTGGGACATTGAATGGCTGGCGGCGTGGTGTCGCGCGCCACGGTCACCCGGAACGTGCAGGTGACCCGTTCGCCGCACCGGTTGGTGGCTGTGCAAGTGACCGTTGTCGTGCCGAGGATGAACATAGCGCCCGATGGCGGACTGCAGGTGACCGACGCGGGAAACGTACAATTCCCGGTCGTGGTGGGCGGCGGATACACCACCGGCGCCGTGCTGTTCACACCACAGATCCAGTTCGTCCGATCCGGCGGGCAGGTGATGCGCAACGGATCGGTGACCTGACCCATCGCGTCCGCAGCCAGCAAGACAAACAACGGGAGCAGCAGGAAAAGGACGCAGCGCGCGCTCACCAGGCCGCCACTGCCGCAGGCGAAGCGTCCGGGTCCCTGCTTGAGTTCAAAGAGAGTGCGGCGATAAAATGGGCTATTCATAAGATTCCGTGGTCAGGCAACTCATCGGCCGCGCCTGTGTGCAACGCGGGTCGTCAAGGTGATTAAGAAATTCTCCGGCGGTGTGACAAAGAATCTGAGGCCCCTTCGAAATAGCGGAACTTGTCATCCAGACGCGGTTATTGTCTGATAACGACTGACGCGGCAGACGACACAACCACGGCGGGCTGCATTAGAACCATGAGTTCAGATCGAATCGCCCAGGACCCTGTGTTTGCTACGACACATTGGAGCGTCGTGCTTCACGCAGGCAGGCCTGATTCGCCCGAAGCGTCCCGCGCGCTGGCCGAATTGTGCCGCGTTTATTGGTATCCCCTTTACGCGTACGTCCGACGCCAGGGCTTCGATGTTCCGACGGCGCAGGATCTCACTCAGGACTTTTTCGCGAAGCTGCTGGAGAAAAACTACGTGGGCATCGCGGACCGCAAGCGCGGCAAGTTCCGCTGGTTTCTGCTCACGGCCTTCAAATGTTTCCTCGCCAACGAATGGGACCGCGCCCGCGCCCAGAAACGCGGCGGTGGCGCAAAACCGCTCTCGTTCGACGAGATGACCGCCGAGGAGCGCTACCGCCATGAGCCAGCGGACACGCTGACCGCCGACCAAATCTACGACAGACGCTGGGCGCTCGACCTGCTCGACCGAGCCCGCCAGCGCTTGCGTGAGGAATTCGTGGCCGCCGGCAAGGCCGAACGCCTGGCTCATCTCGAACCGTTCCTCTCCGGCGGTTCGCCCACGACTGATTACGCGCAAGCCGCCGCCCGGCTTGGCCTGAGCGAAGCCGCCATCCGGCAGGAAGCCCACCGGTTCAAGCGGCGTTTCGGCGAATTGCTCCGCGAGGAAGTGGCCCAGACCGTCGCGCAGCCCGACGAAGTGGCGGACGAACTGCGCTACCTCATCGACGTGGTCTGCCGCTGGGGAGGCTTGGGATGAGAGGATTAGAAGTGACGAATTTCGGCAAATGCGAGGACTGGCCGGCCGTCACTCCGGTCCTCTCCATGAATCACCAGCTTGGAGTCCCGGCTTCAGCCGGCGTGGTGTCCCTCCGGCTAAAGCCGGGACTCCAAGCCCAGGCCCTCGTTCGTGGCCTCAATACGCGAAAGGAATTTCGAGCCAGGCTGGCCACAAATCCTGTCACCCGGGCGGCAATTTTCTTAATCCATCACAGAGATACTCCTCGAATCTCGGCATGACGGACGACAAACGATTCTGCCCCAGTTGCGGCCTCGCCCTTTCGCCGGGCGATTCCGGCCAGGGCTGCCCCCATTGCCTGCTCCGGCTCGCCCTGACCGCCGACGAGGAAACGGATTTGCTTGAACGCAAGGCGAAGGCGCCGCCGCTGCCGTCGGGTCTGCACAGCCGGTTCTTTGGCGACTACGAAGTGCTGGAAGAGATCTCACGCGGCGGCATGGGGGTCATCTACAAGGCACGCCAACTGAGCCTCAACCGGCTTGTCGCGTTGAAGATGATCCAGGCCAGCCACCTGTTTTCCGCCGAGGCGCGGCTTCGCTTCCGCATGGAAGTCGAGGCCGTTGCCCAATTGAACCACCCGCACATTGTGCCGCTTTACGAAAGCGGTGAGCAGGACGGCACACACTTCTTCACTATGCGGCTGGTCGAAGGCGGCAGCCTGGCGGAGAAGTGCAAGGTGAGAGGGGAGAAGGGTGAGCCGAGTGCACAGCTCTCACCTCGGACCTCTACCCTCTTACTTATCAAGATCGCCCGCGCCGTCCACTACGCCCACCAGCGCGGCATCCTGCACCGCGACCTCAAGCCGTCGAATATCCTCCTCGACGCCCAGGGCGAGCCGCACGTCGCGGACTTCGGCCTGGCCAAGATGCTCGCGCGCGAAAGCGGATTCACCTTCACCGAATCCATCCTCGGCTCGCCAAACTACATGGCGCCCGAACAGGCCTCGGGCCGCACTGTGCAGGTCACGGTTGCCGCCGACGTGTACGGCCTGGGCGCGATCCTCTACGAATTGTTGACCGGCCAGCCACCCTTCAAGGCAGCAACCCCGGTCGAAACCATCCGCAGGGTTCTGGACGAAGAACCCATCGCGCCGCACAAGTTGAAACCGGGTTTGGATCCGGACCTCGAAACCATCTGCCTGAAATGCCTACAGAAAAAGCCCGGTGCGCGGTACGAGACGGCGGAGGAACTGGCCGCCGATCTCGAACGGTGGCAGAAGGGCCTGCCCATCCGCGCGCGGCCCGTTGGTCCGCTGGGCGCGGCCTGGCGCTGGGGCCGGCGGCGCCCCGGGGTGGCTGCATTGAGCGCGGCACTCGTCGTCGCCCTGGCCGCCATCGCCGTCGTCGCCGTCATGGCAGCCCTGCGCATCCGCCACGCTGAACGCGAAGCCGTGGCACATTGGCGCGACTCGCTGATCGAGCAAGCACGTGCCTTGAGTTTGTCTACCGAGTTGGGCAAACGCAGCGAGAGCCTGCGTCTGATCCGACAGGCGGCCAGCCTGGGCGGGCCGCCGGAATTCCGCCAGCGCGCACGCGATCAGTTACTCGCCACGGTAGTGCTGACGGACATGGAGTTCGCGCCGCAAGCGCCGCTGGCCGGCACCGACACTGCGCTCGCCCTGCTTGATCCGCGCTTTGAGCGCCTCGCTACGATCACGGAGCGCACGAACCTGATTATCCGACGCCTCACAGACGGCGCCCAACTTTTCCATCTGCCTGCCGGCCCGTCGCCGGTGACGCAAATCGAAGCGTTCAGCCCAGAGGGCCGTTACCTTGCCCTGCGGCATCAGAACGGTCTCAGCTTCTGGGATACTGCAACGGGCCGCCTGTGTTTCGCCACCAACGGGCCACGCCGTCTGTTTTGCTTTGCCGCCAACCTGCCCCGGATCGTGCTGGAGGAATGGGACTACACGGCCAGCTTCCGGGAACTGCCCTCCTTCCGCGAGGTCCACCGCTTGCAAGGCCAGCCGGACGCCGCCGGAAAACGCGCAACAGGCTGGCAGGCGCTTTCCTTGTCACCGGATGGAACAATGCTCGCCGCCGCGCGCTCGCACGAAAATGGGCTTGAATTGATCGAAGCCGATTCCGGACGCACGCGCTGGCGCACCACCAATAGCGCCCCGACCACGGCGCTTGCCTGGTGTCCAACCCGGCGGCGACTGGTGACCGCCGCCGCCGACAATTCGGTGCGGTTCTGGCAGTGGTCTGACGGCCTTGGCACGGTGCGGATCCGGCTTATCGCCCCCGCGCGCAGTCTCGCGTACGATGATTCGTCTGATTTGCTGGCCGCTGCCTGCGAAGACCGGGTCGTCCGCCTCTGGCACATTGGGTCCTTTCGGCAGGTGTTCCACTCGCAATGCGAAGGGCATCGGCTTGGGTTCGACGCGGAAGGATTGCGCCTGGCCACCATCCGGCGTGGCGACGAACTCGGCTGGCTGGACCTCTCGCGCTCCTCGGAGTTCCAGGAATTCATCGCCATCTACGCCAACACCGACCTTGAGCAATGTGCGTTCAGTCCGGACGGGCGCGTGGTGGCCAGCGGTTATGCCGGACAGATTGATCTGCGCCGCGTCGCCGATGGTCGTGGCACCGTGAAACTGCCGGTCGAACGCCTGCCAATTTTCGCGTTCGATCCTCTCGGCGAGGCCATCCTCACCTCTGATTCAAAAGGCGTCCGCCGCTGGGCCCTGGAGCCGACGCAACCGGACGTGCTGGAAATTCCGCCCGCGGTCACTGTCGTGCCCGGGCGCCGCTGGCGCGCGCTGGCTTTCAGCGCCGATGGCCAACGTTTTGTCGCCGCCAACACTTCGAGCAACATGGCCTATGTCTTCGACCGCACCTTCACCAACTGTCTGGCCACCCTTGGCCCGCACACCGCGGTCAGCGCGGTCTCGATCAGCCCGGGCGGGCGGCACGTGGCGACCGGCAGCGCACAGACCCGCGACGTGGTGGTGTGGGACGTGGCCACCGGAGCGCGGCTCCAAACGATTCCAGCCGGCCCGCAATCCCGGATCGACTTCAGCAACGACGGCCGGTGGCTCCTGATCCATGCGGACGGATTCAAACTGCATGACACAGGAACCTGGAACGAGGCGCCGCCGCTGCCATTTCCGGAGGATCGCCAGATGCGCGGCGCGGCCGCGTTCTCCCAGGATGGCCGGCTGCTGGCCGCGATCGTTGATCAGCATGACGTGCAACTGTTCGATCTGGCGACCTGGAAAGCCATTGGCCTGCTCCGTCCACCGGTCAACCTGCGACTGAACGCGCTGGCCTTCAGCCCTGACGGCACCTGCCTGGCCGCGGGCGGCGGGAGGGGCCGGCTCCGCCTCTGGCGGCTGGACGAAATCCGTCAGCGTCTTGCTGAGGCGGAGTTGGATTGGGATTTGCCCCCGTTCCACTCCGACTGGAAAAAGGACGGGGTGGAGATCAAGTTGGTGCCCTAATCGTGATAATCCTGGAGACGGCGGCATCAGGAAGATTTCCTCGGGCCGTGCTTTTGTGCTCCCGGATCGGCGTCGCCGCTGCTATGGTCATAGGTGGGAAATTCGTTCTGCTTCGGAGGATTGGCAAAGGCGATCGAGTCCTGCCGTCAGTTGCGAAAACGGAAGGCCGGTTTCCAAGACTGTCCAGAAAGTTGCCAGAAGGTTGGATGTTCCCAGAACTTTTTTTGCGGATAGAAGGCATTGGTTGTTGTGAGTTCTCAGGTGAGCGGATTCGCAAACGTTCAAGCCGGCTGCGCGGCATGTCTCAAGCTTTCACCTGCTCTCGGGATGAAAAGCGAACTGGACCAAATTGAGGATTGGGAAACTCGCGCAAGAGGAGCAGCTTATCACGTCAGCACGCACATCGAAACTCGATTCCGTGACAGCCAGATGGCCAGCGTCACCGGAACCGCCGCGTTTCCGGTGCGCTACGAATACGGCACCGTGTCCGACGGCGGGGCCCAACGGGCGTTCACCAAGGAAATCAAGCTCGACTCTGGCGGTAGTGACACCGCGGAATACCTCACCAACTTTGTCGATGCTGCCGGTCGCCTCTACAAGACCGGGTTTGCCGGTTCCACCGGCCCCTATCGCCAGTCCTGGTTCAACAACAAAGGCCAGCTTTGGAAGGACCGTGACCCCGACGGCGTCGTTACTCTTTACACTAACAACGCGCGCGGTGAACTGGCCTACGCCTGCACCGACTCCAACCGCAACGACGTCATCGACTTCTCCGGCCAGGACCGCATCACCCGAACCACGAATGAAGTCGTGGCCTCGCACGATACCAATGTCCTGCGCACAACCACCTATCTCTGGCTCATGGATTCCAGTTCGTCCGGCACCCTTGTCTCAAGCGTTGAACGTTCAGTCGAGGGCTTCAAAACCTGGCAGACCAACGCCGGTGTTCTCGTAAACAGCAGCGTCAAGACTCTGCCGTCCGCCGGCTCATGGACCGTCACGCAAACTGCTCCCGACAGTTCCTATTCCATTGCGCTGTATCAGAACGGCCGCCTCACTTCCGTCACCCGTTACGATTCGGGCAGTTCACAAGTCGGCAAGACTTCCTACGGCTACGACGCACACGGCCGCCGCAGCACCGTCACCGACGCCCGCACCGGCACGACTACCCACACCTTCAACAACGCCGACCAGATCGTCAGTGTCACCACCCCGCCGCCCGACACCGGAGCCGCCGCGCAAACCACCACGACCTACTTCGACGCCATGGGCCGGGCCACCAACATCGTCCAGCCCGATGGAACAGCTAAAATCACCGAGTATTTCCTGACCGGCCTGGCCAAGAAAAAGTACGGCTCGCGCGATTATCCGGTGGAATACACCTACGATCCGCAAGGCCGGCTCAAGACGCAGACCACCTGGACAAACTTCGCTGCCAGCGGCGGGGCCGCCGTGACGACGTGGTACTATCATCCTGAACGCGGGTGGCTCACGAACAAAGCCTATGCTGATGGTCAGGGAACCAAATACAGCTACACGGGAGCGGGGCGGCTCGCCACGCGGCTCTGGGCACGTGGCACAAACACGAGCTATGCCTACAATAATTTCGGTGATCTTTCGAGCGTCACCTACAACGACGCCGCCACTCCGTCCGTGACGGAGACCTACACGCGGCGCGGGCAGTTGGGCAAAGTGGTGCGCGACGGCATCACCACCACCCTGTTCTACACGACTGCCGGCAGCCTGCTGAGCGAACACCACAGCGGCGGCACCCTCAACGGCCTGCGCGTAACGAACACGTTCGACGCGCAACTGCGCCGCACGCAAGTCGCCACGAAGAACGGTGCGTCCGCCCTCAACGCGACGGATTACACCTACGACACCGCCTCGCGCCTCGGCGCCGTGAGCGACGGCACGCAATCCGCCACGTATTCCTACATTGCCAACTCCCCACTCATTGGCCAGATTACGTTCAAGCAAAACACGACGACGCGGATGACGACGACCAAACAGTACGACTACCTGAATCGGCTTCTCAGCGTTTCCTCTGCGCCGTCCGCGTCCTCTGCGTTAAGTTTCGTGTATTCGCATAATGACGCCAATCAACGCGTGCGCGTGAATCTGGCCGACGGGAGCTACTGGTCGTACGAATACGATGCGCTGGGTCAGGTAAAATCCGGGAAACGCTACTGGTCCGACGGCACGCCCGTCGCGGGCCAACAGTTCGAATACGGGTTCGATGATATTGGAAACCGGCGCACAACAAAGGCGGGTGGGGACGTGAATGGCGCTGGGCTGCGCTCCGCCAGCTACACGCTGAACAACCTCAATCAAACCACCCAACGCACCGTTCCCGGCGCGGTGGACATCATCGGCGCGGCCACCGCGACCGCCACGAACGTGAACGTGAACAACGTGATGGCCTATCGTCGGGGCGAGTATCACCGCGTCGAACTTTCCATCGACAACAGCACTGTCGCGCAATGGCAGTCCGTCACGAATCGGGCAGTGCAAAACGGCACGACGAATTCAGTCACGGGTAATGTCTTCCTTCCGCAAACTCCCGAAGTTCTCAGCCACGACGCCGACGGCAATCTCACGAACGATGGCCACTGGGCCTACACCTGGGACGGCGAGAATCGACTCACGCGCTTGATCGCCCACAGCAGCACACCCACGGGCGCACGCCAAACGCTCCTGTTCAGCAACGACTGGCAAGGCCGACGCATCTCAAAAGTCGTGAGCAACTGGACGGGCAGTTCCTGGTCGAAAACATCCGAAAGCAAATCCCTCTACGACGGCTGGAACCTCGTGGCCATCCTGGACTCCGCGAACACGCTGCTCTACAGCTTCCGCTGGGGAACGGACCTGAGCGGCACGCTGCAAGGCGCAGGCGGCGTCGGTGGCTTGATTTCGATGACCGTCCACACCGGCGGAAACGCGGGCACTTATTTCTACGCCTTCGATGGTAACGGAAACGTGGTCGGCCTGATCAATGCAGCCGACGGCAGTACCGCCGCTCGCTACGAGTACGGCCCGTTTGGTGAATTGAACCGCGCCAGCGGTGCCCTCGCGTTCCTTAATCCATTCCGCTTCTCGACGAAGTTCCAGGACGACGAAACAGGGTTCCTGTACTACGGCTATCGCTACTACGATCCCAGCACGGGGCGGTGGTTGAGCAGGGATCCTATTGGAGAGAAGGGCGGAAGAAATCTCTTCGCGTTTGTTGAGAATAATTTGAACTTGGTGGACGGGCTGGGGGAAACGCCAACGGACGGTTCATCCACATCGGAGGAGTGGTTTTCGATTTGTGAAGCCATTGGCGCGAGTACTTACATCCGATGCAGATGGGGGATCATAGAATACGAAAATCTACATTGCTGTTGTTACGAATGTACTCCGCTGAATTATCCATGGATCACTTGGTACAAGCAGATGGCACCAATTTTTGGTGCCTGTCCTAAAGTCACGTTTCATATCCCCGGAATTAGCGACATAGGTAATTGCGGCGAGAAACCCAAGGACGAGCGATGCCGGGGGAGGTGCTTGAAGCTTCCATTGCCGCGCTTTGAGCGATTAGATAAGTTTCCGCCTGAGCCGTAACTCAAACTATGCCTAACATCATCCATCCTTACTTTCGGCGGCCTCCGAAAAAATATATTGTCATCGATGCTGTTCTTCTGTTGACGCTGATCGGCGTGTGGGCGCTTGTCGGTGAATTCGGCTTTGAATGGATTTGGTTCGCGTTAATCATTTCATTACTATGTCTTTCCGTTTTTGCTATCTACGCGTTCAAGCGGCAAAAGGATCGCGACAGGACGCTATAACCTCGCCGACGGCTCGTTCTGGGTTTACGAATACGATTCGCTGGGGCAGGTCAAGAGCGGTAAACGTCATTGGAGCGACTGGACGCCCGTGGCCGGCCAGCAATTTGAATACGGCTTCGACGACATCGGCAACCGCACCTCCACCAAGGCAGGCGGAGATTCCAGCGGCGGAAACCTGCGCTCGGCCAGCTACACCGCCAACAACCTGAACCAGATCACCCAGCGCGATGTGCCCGCGTATCTGAACGTCATCGGCGCGGCCAGCGCCACGGCGACGAACGTGAACGTCAACAACGTGATGGCCTATCGGAGAGGGGAGTACTACCGCGTTGAACTCAACCCGGACAATTCGTCCGCCGTGTGGCAAAGCGTGACCAACCGCGCCGTGCAGAATGGCACGACCAACTCAGTGACAGGAAATCTCTTCCTGCCCAAGCACGCGGAAGCCTTCAGCTACGACGCCGACGGCAACCTGACGAATGACGGCCGGTGGGCTTATGTTTGGGACGGGGAGAACCGGTTGCGATCGCTCACGTCGCGTCCCTCTTCTCCGGCTGGCAGCAGCAACGCGCTGCATTTCGCATACGACTGGCGGGGCCGGCGCGTCAGCAAAACGGTGAGCAATTACTCCGGCAGTGCCTGGAGCAAAGTGCTCGATGAAAAATATCTCTACGACGCGTGGAACCTCCTGAGTTCCCTCAATGCCAGCAACAGCGCCGTGGTGTTGGCCTTCCTCTGGGGCGGCATGCAAAGCGCTGGTGGTGTTGGCGAATTACTCGCTGTCAAAGCCAATGGTGTGAGCGTTACTTTTGCTGCCTACGATGGCAACGGGAACATCACCGCCTTGATCAATGCTGCCGGAGGCGACGCGCTGGCCAACTACGAATACGGCCCCTTCGGCGAAGTCATTCGTTGCTCAGGTGGTGCCGCCAAAACGAATCCCTTCCGCTTCTCAACCAAGTTCCAAGACGATGAGACGGACTTCCATTATTACGGCTACCGCTACTACGATCCCAGCAACGGTCGTTGGCTAAGCAGGGATCCGATTGAGGAAGAGGGTGGAGACAATTTATATGCATTTGTTGAGAACGACAGCGTAGACAATTCGGACGTGCTTGGCTTATACCCAGCAGAAGTGCGTTCAATTCATTACTCTGATCATGGATCAGCGGAACCAGACGGACGCACTGACACACACTATGTAGTGATCGACGATCTCATATACGGTCAAGTGCCGATGAACGTCTCTCATTCCAAACTGGCTGCTGGAATCACGGCGCATTTGGACGACTCCTTCAGCACTTCAATAATGGCATGGACCCAACTCGGTAATGTTCCGGCCGGCAAATCGCTTAACATGAGCACAGACTTAAATGGCACAATTACCGTCTGTTGTTCGTGTCCGGCAACAGAGGTGCACGCCAACTTCTCCCTTTCTGCAAGCATTTCACGAATTGGAGCCGCCAATGCAAATTTCGAAGATGCGGCGGCGTTTGCGCGTTCGAGGAATCGGACGGATAAACAAACCGGTTCACGAACGAAGCAGTTGAACAGTTCTTACTGCACAACGTTCAAATTCGACCTGGGGCAAAAATGGATCGATCAGCTGAGAACTGGCTCCACGTTATCCCAAGTCAGAATAAGCGTACAGTTCGATTGCACGGACTAGCCGTCTCGGATCTGACTCTATGCGACCGGAATGCAAAGACCGTTTTGGAAACTCTTCCGTTTGGATGATTGCCATCGTCCTCGTGGTAATTGCGATTGGAGCGACGGTCTTTCACAACCAGAGGAAGCGATTTGCACAAAGAACTCATTGCGTTGGAAATCTTGTGCATTTAAAGCTTGCTAAACAGCAATGCAAAGTAGAGCTAAAGTTAACCGATGGGGATTCTATACCTTTCGTCGAGTTAGAACAACGACTCTCCAAGCCCTTCAAAGCGCATACATGCCCAAACGGGGGAACATATATTGTGGGAGTCGTCGGAGTCAGTCCCCAGTGCACCTATACAAATGTCTCTCATACCTACGCCTTCGACCATCTTAGGCCGATTCATAGACGGTGGTATCACTCACTAACGCTTAGGGATTATCATTTTCCAGATTGAGTCTCTTAACGCTCAACGCGCGTCATGGGGTCATCATGGGGTCATCATGGGGTCATCATGGGGTCATCATCATCATGGGGTCATCATCATCATGGGGTCATCATCATCATGGGGTCATCATCATCATGGGGTCATCATCATCATGGGGTCATCATCATCATGGGG
>Ga0187893_10004097_pt1 | contig 28292 bp, 28 predicted proteins | sample MA1701074metaG_FD_139574 | JGI IMG/M metagenome (GOLD analysis project Ga0187893, IMG submission 139574) | White microbial mat communities from a basaltic lava cave in the Kipuka Kanohina Cave System on the Island of Hawaii, USA - MA170107-4 metaG ... | reverse complement strand
CTTGAACGCGCCCGCGTCGCGCTCGTAGATCGACACGCCGAGGATGTCGGCGGGCAGCATGTCGCTGGTGAACTGGATGCGCTGGAAGTGCAGCCCGAGCGTCTTCGCGAGCACGTGCGCGAGCGTGGTCTTGCCCACCCCCGGCAGATCCTCGATCAGAAGATGGCCGCGCGCCAGCAGGCAGGCGAGCGCGAGCCGCACCTGCGTCGCCTTGCCCAGGATGATGCCGCTCGCCGCGCTGGTCACGCGCTCGATGGGCGAGGCGGCGACCGCGGGCTTCTGGAATTCGGCCTTCATGAGCATGCGTCGATTGTACTCGATGCGATAAGATGAAATCGCGTGACAACGACCGCCTTCATCAGCCACGCGGACTGTCTGAAGCACGAGATGGGCGCGCAGCATCCCGAGCGCCCGGCGCGCCTCGCCGCGATCGAGGAGGAGCTCACCGCCTCGGGTGTCGGGCAGCATCTGACAAGGTTTGACGCGCCGCTCGCCACCGACGAGCAGCTCGCGCGCGTCCATCCGCCCGAGTACGTGCGCGCGATCCGCGAGGTCGCGCCGCGCTCGGGCACGATCCACCTCGATCCCGACACCGCGATGAATCCGCATACCCTGCAGGCCGCGCTGCGCGCGGCAGGGGCTGCCGTGCTGGGCGTCGATCTGGTTCTTTCCAAAAACTTTTCTTCTTCCTTCTCTGCGGTGCGGCCCCCCGGCCACCACGCCTGCCGCGCGCGGCCGATGGGCTTCTGCATCTTCAACAACGTCGCGGTCGCCGCGCGCCACGCGATCCAGGCGCACGGCCTGGAGCGCGTCGCGATCATCGACTTCGACGTGCACCACGGCAACGGCACCGAGGACATCTTCGAGCACGATGCAAATGTGCTGATGGCGTCGATCTTCCAGCATCCGTTCTATCCGTACAGCGGCACCGAGGACCCGGCGCCCAACATGTTCAACGTGCCGCTCGCCGCCGGCTCCGGCTCGCGCGAGCTGCAGCAGGCCGTGCGGGAAACGTGGATCCCCGCGCTCGATGAATTCCAGCCCGAGCTGATCGTGTTTTCCGCCGGCTTCGATGCCCACGCGGAGGACGACATGGCGATGCTGCGCTTCAACGATGCCGACTACCGCTGGGTCACCGAGCAGGTGAAGGCGGTCGCCGACCGCCACGCCAAGGGAAGAATGGTCTCGATGCTCGAGGGCGGCTATGCGCTCTCCGCGCTTGGCCGCAGCGCGATCCAGCACATCAAGGTGATGGCCGGGATCGACTAGAAGTCGTTGCGCCTATCCGGCGACCGGCGCTGCACGCCGCTTCGAAGTGATGATCAGCGCGTGCTTGACCGCGAGGCCGGAGAAAACCGTGTCCTTCACTTCCACCGCGCCGTGCTCGACCGCGATCTCGCGGTTGAGATCCGCGACGTCGGCGTGATCCGGATCGACGAGCACGATGCGCGACAAGTCCATCAGGCTCTGAGTACCGAGCACGGATTTGATCTTGTCGATGAAATATTCGGTGGCCTTTTGGCGGTCGATCACGACCCAGGGCGCTGCGGCGATCAGGTCCCAGCGGCCAGGCTCTTCCTCCCTCAGGAAAAGCGCGAACAGCGCGAAATCGCCCTTTTCCTGCACGATATGCGACTCGAGGCGCATGAATCGCTCTTTGAAATCGCGCAAGGTCATAGGATCGGCAGTAGCGTTTCGGTGGCCCGCACCATCGCCTCGGCGTCCGCGAGGCGCGTGGTGCCGACGGAATTGTATCTAGACTCGGATTTCCATGTCACCGCGACGTTCCAAAGGTCGAAGTGCTCTTGCCTGATGCGCGCTTCCTGTCCTGAGAGGCGAAGCAGCACGCCGAGTTCGTGCGTCTGAAAGCTCCGATAGGCCTGGAACTCGCTTGCGGTGCTCGGGAAGTCGAGCCAGTTGAGTACGCGGCATGTCCGCGCCTTGAGCGCCATCTCTACCGCGTACCCGCACAAGTAGGTGGCGCCATCGGCGCGGCCCGCAGCGAGGAGCGCCTTGGCATCGTCGAGCCGCGCCTGAGCGAGCTTGTCCAGCTCCGCGACCGGAATCACCTCCGAATCCCCCGACTGACGAAATCTAATCGCCTAACGCGCGTCTAGCCCAGCGGTTGACTGCAACTGAAGCGGTTACCGATAGTCAACGCGCTCCCGCCGCAGTCAAGATCCTCACCATCTCGCCGTAGCCGCGCGAGCGCGCGTGGCGCAGCGGGGACGCTTGGCGGTGCAGCGCTCCATCGTCTTGAGAATCACCGCATAGAACGGCTCGGAGCGGAACTCGTCGCGCGCCACTTCATCCTGCGGCGTCTCGAACGAAAGCTGGTTCGGCTTGAAGCCGGGACGCGGCTTCGCCGGGCTGGAGTGGATCTTTCCGACCTGGGCAAAGGCGCTCGCCGCGGCGACGATCAGGGCAATCGATAGAGGAACACGCATCGGCTGGGCTCGTAGTAGGTGGTGCCGCGCTCGGACGCGGCGGCGTGGCCGCGCGCGAGGAAGGTGGCGTTCGGCTCCTTGGCCAGGTCGTCGAGCATGCCGACGCTCGGGCCGTCGAAGAACATCGCGAGCAGCAGGATGTGCGTGATGCCTTCCGCGGTGCGCAGCACGAAGCCGTCGCCCTTCTCGATATCGTTGATCACGCGGCCCCTGGCGAGCAGAGGCTTCGCGCCCGGCCGCCGCGGCGCGGCGACGTTGTCCGCGGCGGGCGGGATGATCTACACCAGCGACGCGACCGCAGGCAGCGCCACGTTCCTTAGGCTGCTCGCGCCCGGCTGCAGGGGATGGAGTTCGGCCAGCCGCTCGAGATACACCTTCTTCAGGCAGCCGGCATCGGCGCAGGCATTGCGCACCGCGCTCAGCCACTGCTTCTGATCGGCAGCGAGGCAGGGCGCGGCGTCCTGCAGCGTCGCCCGCGCCGCGTGATAGTAGCGGCCGAGATACTCGTCCAGCGCCGAGACCTCGGCATCCGCGCAGATCGCCTTCTCGACGCGGTTCTGCGCTTTCTCGCAGGGGAAGGACGCCGCGCCGGCCGGCGCGCTCCACGCCAGCGCGGCGAGCAGCAGGCTAGAGATTGCGCTTCTTGTCCTGCTCATCGATCCACGCATCGATGCGCTGCCTGAGCATGCTCAGGGGAAGGGGGCCCTCGGCGAGGATCGCGTCGTGGAAGGCGCGGATGTCGAAGCGGCTTCCGAGGCGTTTCTCGGCCTTCGCGCGCAGCTCGAGGATCGTGAGCTCGCCGATCTTGTAGCTGAGGGCCTGCGCGGGCCACGCCATGTAGCGCATCACTTCGGCGGCGGCGCCGCCCGGCGTCATGGCGCATTCCTCGACGAAGTAGCGGATCGCCTGCTGGCGCGTCCAGCCCTTCGCGTGCAGGCCGGTGTCGACCACCAGGCGCCCGGCGCGGAACAGCTCGAAGGAATAGCGCCCCATCAGGTCGAGCGGCTCTTCGTACAGCCCGAGCTCGTGGCCGAGCGACTCGGCGTACAGCGCCCAGCCCTCGCCGAAGGCGGCGACCCAGAACCGGCGCCGGAACTCCGGCACCTTGTTCTCGAGCTTGATGCCGATCTCGAAATGGTGGCCCGGCATCCCCTCGTGCGCGAGCAGCGCCGCGAGGCCGAAGGTCGACGTCTGCCGCGCGTCGGTGACCGGCATCGCGAAGATGCCGGGCCGGCCGTCGTCGGTGGGCGAGTAGTACTGCGCGGGCGCCGAGGCCGCGATCGCCGGGTCGGTGAGCCGGATCTCGAAGCCCGCCTTCGGCATCCGGCCGAAAAGCTTCGGCATCTGCGGCACGATGCGCGCGTGCAGGCGATAGAGGTGCTCGATCACCTGGTCGCTGGAGGTGAAGGGGTAGTTCTCCGGGTTGCTGCGCAGCCAGGCGCGAAACTCGCCGGGGCGCCCCTTGAAGCCCGCTTTCTCCCCGGCCGCGAGGAACAGCGCCTGGACGCGCTTCACTTCCTTCAGGCCGAGCTCGTGGATCTCGTCGGGCGTCATGTCCGTGGTTGTGGCGAAGCGCACCTGCAGGCGATACATCGCGTCGCCGGCGGGAAGCGCGCCGAACCCGTCTGAGGTCCGCGCAGCGGGCACGTATTCATTGCGCGCGAACGCCGCCAGACGGCGAACCGCGGGAAACATCTCCTGCGCAAGCAGCCGGCGGTACTCCGCCTCGACCCGGGCGCGCGCGTCGGCGTCCATCGACGCGGGGAAGCGCCGCATCGGCCGCCACAGCGCGCTCTTCGTCATGTCGTCGGGCGCGAGCGCCTCGAGAGCCGACAGCGCGCGCTGCGCAAGCACGCGCGGCGCGGTGACCCCAGCCGCGGCGCCTTCGCGCATCGTGCGCTCCATGCTTTCCAGGTAGGCGGGGTAGCGCTGCAGCCGCCGGTGCCAGGCGGCGTAGTCGGCCTCGTTGCGGAACGGCTGGGCGCCGACCACCCGCACCAGGCCGAACGCGATGCTGTCGAGGTGGGTAAAAACCGAATGCTGGTGGAACTGGAACGCCAGCCATTCGAGCGAGTTGCGCGCGCGCCATGCGAGCAGCTCGTGCGTGAGCTTCTCGCTCGGCGCGAGCTCGCCCGCCGGGATGCCCTCGAGCTCGGCGAGGATCCAGCGGTGGTACGCGCGCTGGCGCTCGCGGTGCTCGTCGGTGAGGCTGAGCTCGAGCCGGTCCTGCCGCGGGCCGGCGCCGCGGCTGAAGATCTCGCCGACCGGGAACAGATCGAGCCCGCGCTCCTGCACCTCGTGCGCCAGCCGCTCCAGGCGCTGCGACGCCGTCTGCGCCGCGCACAGCCCCGGCGCGAGCAGCGCGAGAACGAAAACAGGGACAGTCTCTATTTTTCTCATTTGGATTTCGCGCAACCCTATCACGGGGTGCGGTCCTTCGGACGCTTCACCGCGCGCACCACAGCGAGGAGGGCGATGACGACCGCCAGCGGCACCGTGACGACCCACCCCAGTGCTCCCAACAGGGCCAGCGCGGCAAAGAGCTGCTGCAGGCCGGCGCTTTCGGGCGTGCCCCCGAATGCATGCGTGATCCAGACCAGCAGCCAGGCAAGTGCCAAGGGCACCAGCGGGGAGAAAAGAACCGCGAGGGCGGTCAGGAATCCGAAGTTGCTCAATGCCCGTCGGCGGCCGTTAGGCCGAGGTTAGAACGCAGCGCGCCGATATTCTTGAAGTCCTCGTCGTCTTCGGCTACCCATCCCGCTTTACGCCGCTCGGTGCGTTCTCCGCGCGCTGCTTCGTTTGTGCCTCGTCGGGTTTGTAATCACCGATGACACCTTTCAGGGGACAGACTGTGAATGCCGGACATTTCCTGCAGCCGACTACTAGTGCGATTGGGCAGAGTGTCATTCTCGTTCCTCCTTGTTCACTGTTTGGCGCGGGAACCTTTCGATGCGTTCTAACGTCCGCGGCGAGGCGCGCTGTAGGAGGCGCGCAGCGCCGAATGAAAAGCGTCGCTCTCCGCCGCGTTGTTAGCCGTCATTTCGCGCGTGCCCGCCAGTAAGCGGGCTTTCGCCGGAAGGGTGCGACCGCGACAACGTACACCTCCGATTCGCGGGCGATGTAAACGATGGAGAAAGGAAACTTTTTTGGAAAGACGCGGCGTGCGCCGTATTTGTATGGCGTTCCCATGTTCGGGAACTCGGAGGCGAGCTGCGTTGCTTGTTCCACTGCGGTGGCGAGGCGCTCGCCCAATTTGGAGCTGATAGCCGTGTAGTACTGAACCTCCTTAAGCAGCTCCGCGCGTGCCGCCTCATGAAACCGAACTGGTTTCACTTAATCAGGCGGCGGACCTCGGCAAAAACTTCTTCAGCGGGGATGAGCTTAGCCTTGCCGCTGTCGATCTCTGCGATTCGCCGCCTGATTTCTTCGTCCCAAGCGGCTTCAACTTCAGGGTCAACCTCCTGAACCGTCGCGAGCAACTCCTCTGCGAGGCGCACGCGATCTTCGGGCGGCAGCGCGCGGGCCTTGCGTGCAAGTTCTTCAACGAGGTCGGACATTCAAATCTCCAATGCTGGTTGATAGCAGTGTACACCCGAGTTGGCGCAAGTCTCGGTGGTCCACATAATGACGGCTAACGAATGAAAGGGACTTCCCCTGCGCGGTGACGGCATCTAGGTGCCAAGATTGAAGTGTCTATGTTCAATCTGATAACCGGAGGGGAAGTCATGGAACAGGTTACTACCGTGGGGATCGATCTGGCAAAGCGGGTGTTCGCATTGCACGGTGTCGACGCAGCTGGGCGGGTGATTCTACGCCGCACGCTACGACGGGAGCAGCTTTTGGAGGTGATGGCGCAGTTGCCGGCGTGCGTGGTCGGCATGGAAGCTGGTTCAGGCGCGCACGATTGGGCGCGCCGGCTCCAGCAGCTCGGGCATACGCCGAAGCTGACGGCGGCGAAGTTCGTGTCGCCGTATCGGCGCAAGAGCAAGAACGATGGCAACGACGCCGAGGCGATTTGCGAAGCGGTGGGTCGACCCGCGATGCGCTTCGTGCCGGTCAAGTCGCTCGAGCAACAGGCCCTGCTATCGCTGCACCGGGTACGCCAGGGCTTCATCGTCGAGCGCACTGCGACGATTAACCGCCTGCGAGGCTTGCTCACGGAGTTCGGGATCGTCCTACCTGCCTAGGATCGAGAGCTCGAGGACCAGGCTCGGCAGAGCGAGCCCGTGCGCCGCCTGATGAAGATCCGTGGCATCGGCGCGCTGAGCGCCCTGGCGATTGTCGCTACAGTGGGCAACGCACGCGACTTCCACAGCGGACGGCAATTCGCTGCCTGGATCGGCCTTACGCCACAGCAGCATTCCTCCGGAGGTAAGACGCGGCTTGGACATATCACTAAGCGCGGCGACGCCTATCTGCGCTGCCTACTCGTGCAGGGTGCGCGATCGGTACTACATACCGCTGCGCGACACGCCGATCGGATGAGCCGCTGGGTGCAGGCTGTCGAATCGCGCCGAGGCTATCACCGCGCGCTGGTCGCATCGCATCAAAGAATGCTCGCATCGCTTGGGCACTGCTCAGCAGAAACGAGGTGTTGCGGCCAGCATAAACACAAAACTCCGCCGAGACCGCATACGCTGATGTCGAATCGGTCAGACCGGCGCCCGGAGAACCTGAACTAATTGATGGCGATCACACGCCGACTAACGTGACGCAGTCCGACCTCTTCGATTCTCCAGCGTTGCTTCAGCGGGGAAGTCCTTATAGTGAATTGGTTGACAAATTAGTTGACGGTTTGCAAACCACCAAGTTGTAACAGCGCGAGGCGTACGGGCATTGCATCAATAAGTTACGCGTGCATGCAGGCGAAAGCAATTCGACCAATTGCCGAGGTACGCAAGGCCAAACGATGACAGTCGTCGCGCTCTGGAGGGTTAGCGCGACTACTCGGGATTGGTGCGAGCTAGGCGGGAACGGGTGAGCGGTCGAGGAGGGACTCGGCGGCAGTGGCGAACGCCGAATCGTCCGCAGCGGCAATGCGGATCGTGCGAGCCTGCGGCATCTTCTCGAAGTTGCGCGTCGAGGAGCGGCGGTAGGCGGGGTCGTAGTGCTCGACCAGGAGCCGCGCGACCAGCTCGCGCCAGTCCGCGATCGACTTCCACTCGGCGATGCGCGTCCGGCCATGCAGCGCGACCAGGCAGTCGAGCTGCTTTTCCAGCGCCTTGCGATCGGCGAGGAAGTGCCGGTACTCGTCGAGCAGCAGGTCGACGCGCGTCCCGAGGTCGGTCTCGAGCAGGACGCACGGCGAGGCGCGCATGCGGCTCATCAGGGCCTCGGGCACCTGAATTTCCCCGATCTTTTTCGACTCGCCTTCGACGTACACCGGACGGGCAGGATCGAGCCCCTCCAGTTCCTTCAACAGGAGGCTATCGAACATCTTCTGCGACGGCTGCGGCCGGCCGGGGAGGTTGCCGAGCACCGAGCCGCGGTGCGCGGCGAGCTCCTCCAGGTCGAGCACCTGGGCGCCGGCGCGCCTGAGCGCGGCGAGCAGGCGGCTCTTGCCGCTGCCGGTGGGACCGTGGACGACGCTGAAGTCGAACCCCGACGGAAGGGATTCCAATTGCGAAACCACAAACCTGCGGTAGGCCTTGTAGCCGCCGGCGAGCGTCTCGGCGTTCCAGCCGATCTCGCGCAGGATGTGCGCCATCGCGCCCGAGCGCTTGCCGCCGCGCCAGCAGTAGACGAGGGGATGCCAGCCCTTGGGCTTGTCCTTGAACGTATGTTGAACATGGGACGCCACATTGCGGGCAATGAGGGAAGCCCCAACTTTCTTCGCGTCGAAAGGCGAAACCTGCTTGTAGAGCGTGCCGACTTCGGCGCGCTCGGCGTCGTCGAGCACCGGCGCCGAGATCGCGCCCGGAATGTGGTCCTCGGCGTATTCCGACGGCGAGCGCACGTCGATAATCGCGTCAAACTGCTTTAAATTCATGCTTAAATTCTACGCTTATGAACGCGCCCGAAAGAATCCGCCTCACCGAGTTCAGCCACGGCGGCGGCTGCGGCTGCAAGATCGCGCCGGCAGTGCTTTCGGAAATCCTGGCTGCCTCTCCCATCAGAGGGTTGCCGAAGGACTTGCTCGTCGGCACCGAGACCGCGGACGATGCCGCGGTCTACCGCCTGAACGACACGCAGGCGCTCGTCGCCACGACCGACTTCTTCTCGCCGGTGGTCGACGACCCGTACGACTTCGGGCGCATCGCCGCCACCAATGCGATCTCGGACGTGTACGCGATGGGGGCGCGCCCGATCATGGCGCTCGCGCTGGTCGGCATGCCGCTCGACAAGCTGCCGGTGAGCGTGATCCGCAAGGTGCTCGAAGGCGGGGAAACGGTGTGCGCGCAGGCCGGCATCCCGGTCGCCGGCGGCCACTCGATCGACACGCTCGAGCCGATCTACGGCCTGGTCGCGCTCGGCCTGGTGCACCCGGAGAGAGTGAAGCGGAACAGCTCGGGCAAGCCCGGCGACATCCTGATTCTGGGGAAGCCGCTCGGGATCGGCATCCTGTCCGCGGCGCTCAAGAAGGGGAAGCTCTCGGAAGCGGGTTACCGGCAGATGATCGAGTGGACGACGAAGCTCAACACGCCGGGCGAGGCGCTCGGCGCGATGCCGGGGGTGCACGCGCTCACCGACGTCACCGGCTTCGGCCTCGCCGGCCACCTGCTCGAGATCTGCCGCGGCTCGAAGCTCTCCGCGGAGGTGCGCTTCGATTCGCTGCCGCTGATTCCGGAGGCCCTCGAGTGGGCGAAGCAGGGTGTGGCGACCGGTGCCTCGGGCAGAAACTGGACCGGGTACGGCCACGAGGTCGAGTTCAGCGGCGACGAGTGGAAGCGCAAACTGCTTACGGACCCACAGACCAGCGGCGGCCTGCTCGTCGCTTGCGCCGCGGACTCGCAGGATGCAGTTCTCGCGGAATTCAAGAAGCGCGGGTTTGGCGAAGCGCGCGTCATCGGTCGGCTGAGCGCCGGCCCGGCGAAGCTCTCGGTTACTTGAGCAGGGGCTTGAGGCCCCGCCAGACGCGCTCGAGCATCAGCGGCTGCGCCGCCTCGGTGGGGTGGATGCGGTCGGGCTGGAAGAAGTCGGGCTTGTCGGCGAAATCCTCGAGCAGGAACGGCACCAGGGCGGCGCGCTGCGCCTTCGCCAGGTCGGGGAAGATCGAGTCGAAGCCCCTGGTGTAGTCCTCGCCGTAGTTCGGCGGCATGCGCATGCCGACCAGCACGACGCGCGCCCCGGCCTCGCGCGACTCGCGCAGCATCGCCGCCAGGTTCGCCCTGATCTGCGCCAGCGGATGGCCGCGCAGGCCGTCGTTGCCGCCGAGCTCGAGGACCACGATCGCCGGCCGGTGGCGCTCGAGCAGCGGCTTCAGGCGCGGGCGCGCGCCGCCGCTCGTCTCGCCCGAGATGCTCGCGTTCACGACGATATAATCGAGGCGCTCGCGCTTGAGGCGCTCCTCGAGCAGCGCCACCCAGCCGCGCTGCCGCGGGATGCCGTAGGCCGCGGACAGGCTGTCACCGACCACCAGGATGGATTTCTCCGCCGCGGCAGCCGGCAGTGCCATGACAACCAGAAACAACAGCGTGCTGACGGCGCGTGGCATCGGGAAGACCGTGAAGAGCGGGGCGGCCGACCTCGTCATTCTGCGCGAGATCGATCTCGAGGTCACGCGCGGCGAGGCCGTCGCGGTAGTGGGCGCCTCGGGCTCGGGCAAGTCGACGCTGCTCGCGATCCTCGCGGGTCTCGACACGCCCTCGAGCGGAATCGTCGAGCTCGACGGCCAGGAGATCTTTTCCATCGACGAAGACATGCGCGCCGAGCTGCGCGGGCGCAGCGTCGGCTTCGTGTTCCAGTCGTTCCAGCTGCTGCCCGCGCTCACCGCGCTGGAGAACGTGATGCTGCCGCTCGAGCTGTCGAAGGAAGAGAAGGCGGAGGAGCTCGCGCGGCAGATGCTGGACCGGGTCGGGCTGGCCGAGCGCCTGCACCACTATCCGAAGCACCTCTCGGGCGGCGAGCAGCAGCGCGTGGCGCTCGCGCGCGCGTTCGTGGTGCGGCCGAAGCTGCTGCTCGCCGATGAGCCCACCGGCAGCCTCGACGCCGAGGCGGGCGCCGAGATCATCCGGCTCCTGTTCGAGATGAACCGCGAGTACGGCACCACGCTGGTGATGGTGACGCACGACGAGAGCCTGGCGGCGCGCTGCGGCCGCATCGTGCGCCTCGCGGCCGGAAGGATCGTCGCGTGAGGCAGTCCTGGAACATGCTTCAGCGCGACTGGCGCGCGGGCGAGCTCAAGGTTCTTGCCATGGCGCTGATTCTTGCCGTCGCGGCCATTACCAGCGTCGCGTTCTTCGCCGACCGCGTGGCCCAGGCGCTGGCGCGCGACGCGCACCAGCTCCTCGGCGCGGATCTCGTGCTGCGCTCAGACCATCCCTGGCAGGGCGAGATCGCCGCCGAGATCGAGCGGCGCAAGCTCGCGCGCGCCGAGGCGGTGAACTTCATCAGCATGGCTTCCCTCAAGGAGAGCCACCTCGCCGGCGTGAAGGCGGTGACCGAGAATTACCCGCTGCGCGGGCGGCTGCGCATCGCGCCCGCGCCCGGCGCGCCCGATGCGCCGGCCGAGCGCGGCCCGGCGCGCGGCACGGTGTGGCTCGAGGAGCGGCTGGTCGCCGCGCTCGGCGCGCCGGTCGGCACGCGCATCCGCCTCGGGCGCGCGGAGCTCGAGGTGGCGGCGGTGCTGACGCTCGAGCCCGAGCGCAGCGCCAACTTCTTCAACTTCGCGCCGCGGCTGATGATGAACCTCGCCGACGTGCCGGCGACCGCGCTGATCCAGACCGGCAGCCGCGTCTGGTATTACCAGTATGTCGCAGGACCGGCGAATGCGATTGGAGCCCTCCAGCAGGATCTGGACGGGAAACTGCAGCGTGGCCAGCGCATCGACACGCTGGAAACCGGGCGGCCCGAGGTGCGCGCCTCGGTCGACCGCGCGCAGCGCTTCCTCGCGCTGACCGCGCTGCTCGCCGCGATCCTCGCCGGCGTCGCGGTCGCCCTCGGCACGCGGCGCTTCGTCGAGCGCCATCTCGACGGCTGCGCGGTGATGCGCTGCCTCGGCGCGACGCAGCGGCAGCTCCTGCGGCTCTACGCGCTCGAGTTCGCTCTGCTCGGCGTCGCGGCCTGCGCGGCGGGCTGCGCGATCGGCTTCGTCGCGCAGGAGGCGATCGGCCGCGCGGTGGCCGAGGTGATCCGCGCCGAGCTGCCGGCACCGCGGCTGCTGCCCGCGGTGCAGGGCTTCCTCGTCGGGCTGGTGCTGCTCCTCGGCTTCGCGCTGCCGCCGCTGGTGCAGCTGAAGAACGTGCCCGCGGTGCGCGTGATCCGGCGCGAGGCGGGCGCAATTAAAGGGGGCACCATCGCGGTGTACGGCGCGGGGTTGATTTCCCTCGCGGCGCTGCTGGTATGGCAGGCGGGGGACCTCAGGCTCGGCCTCACCGTGGTCGGCGGCTTCGCCGCCGCCGTGGCGGTGTTCTTCGTCGTGGCGTGGTTTTTCCTGAGACTGCTGACCGGGAAGCGCGTGATCGCCTCGATGCCGAATTCCATGATGCGCTACGGCCTGGCCAACCTCAGGCGCCACGCGCGCAGCAACGCGGTGCAGGTCGCGAGCCTCGCGCTCGGCCTCACCGCGGTGCTGCTGCTGACGTTCACGCGCTACGAGCTGGTCGACGCGTGGCGGCGCAGCGCGCCGCCGGACGCGCCCAACCGCTTCCTGGTCGGCGTGCAGCCCGAGCAGCTCGAGCCGCTGCACGCGTTCTTCGCCGCGCGCGGCATCGCGCTGCCCGAGCTCTACCCGATGGTGCGCGGGCGGCTGGTCGCGCTGAACGGCAGGCCGGTGAGCGAGGACGACTACGCCGAGGAGCGCGCCAAGCGCCTGGTCGAGCGGGAGTTCAACCTTTCTTATATGAGCGAGCTGCCGTCGCACAACGCGATTACCGCGGGGCGCTGGTTTTCAGCCGACGAAAGAGCGCTGTCCGTGGAGCACGGTATCGCGGATCGCCTGGGCTGGAAGCTCGGCGACGAGCTCACCTTCGCGGTGGGTTCCGAGCGCTTCAGCGCGCGCATCACCTCGCTGCGCAAGCTGCGCTGGGACTCGATGAAGGTGAACTTCTTCGTGGTCACGCCGCCGCGGGTGCTCGAGGGCTTCCCGGCGAGCTTCGTCAGCGCGTTCCGCGTCGAGCCCGGCGCCGAGTCTGCGGTGACCGAGCTCGCGCAACGCTTCCCCAACATGACGGTGATCGACGCCGCCGCGGCGGTGCGCCAGGCGCAGGACATCATCGACCAGCTGATCACCGCGGTGCAGTTCGTGTTCCTGTTCGCGCTCGCCGCCGGTCTGCTGGTGCTCTACTCGGCGCTGGTTGCGACCGAGGACGAGCGCCGCCGCGAGGCCGCGGTGATGCGCGTGTACGGCGCCTCGCGCGCGCAGGTGACCGGCACGCAGCGCGCCGAGTTCCTGGCCATGGGCGCGATCGCCGGCCTGCTCGCCGCCGCCGGCGCGGCGGCGATCGGCCAGGTGCTGGCGCGGCGCGTGTTCGAGCTCGACCTGCCGCCGAGCCTCGCGCTCGCCGCCGCCGGGCCGCTCGCCGGCCTCGCGCTCCTTTCGCTCAACGCCTGGCTCTCTTCGCGCAAGGTGCTGCGCGCCTCGCCGGCGATTACTTTGAGGGAATCCGTGTAGTGTATTAATATACAGCATCGATGGAAACGGCTGCCATCCTGCTCCTGGGCCTCGCGATCGGCGCCGTCGTCGGCTGGTTCCTGAGGTCGGGAAGGACCGGGCCGGACCTGCGGCTGCTCGAGCAGCTGCGCGAGGAGTCCACCAGGCGCGCCTCCTTCGAGGCGCTGGCCGCCGGGATTCCCGACCTGCAGCGCGATATCGAGGCGCGCAACATGAGCCTCGCGCAGCAGAGCCGCACGATCCTCGAGATCACCACCGAGAAGGAGTCGATTGCCGCCACCCTCGAGGCCGAGCGCAGGGGCTTCAACGAGAAGCTGCAGCTGCTCGAAGAGGCGAAGACGGCGCTTTCGGACGCGTTCAACGCGCTTTCGGCGAACGCACTGAAGAGCAATTCCGAGGAGTTCCTCAAGCTCGCCCAGACTTCGGTGGCGCCGATCCGGGAGGCGCTGGGGAAATTCGACGCGAAGATCCAGGCGCTCGAGGTCGCGCGCGAGGGCGCCTACCAGGGCCTGCTGCAGCAAGTCGGTCAGCTGCTCGACACCGGCAAGGAGCTGCGGTCCGAGACCTCCAGCCTGGTGCAGGCCTTGCGCTCGCCGGTGACCCGCGGCCAGTGGGGCGAGATCCAGTTGCGCCGCGTGGTCGAGATGGCGGGGATGCTCAACTACTGCGACTTCGTCGAGCAGGAGACGCTGAAGACCGAGTCGGGCAGCCTGCGGCCAGACCTGGTCGTGAAACTCCCGGCGGGCAAGCGCATCGTGGTCGACGCCAAGGCGCCGGTCGCCAACTACATGGACGCCATGGCGCTCACCGACGAGGCCGGCCGCAAGGCGAAGCTGCAGGCGTTCGCGAGGCTGGTGCGCGACCGCGTCACCGAGCTCGGCCGCAAGTCGTACTGGGACCAGTTCGAGGAGACCCCCGAGCTGGTGGTGATGTTCCTGCCGGGCGACCATTTCTACAGCGCCGCGCTGCAGGAGGATCCCGGGCTGATCGAGTTCGGCGTCGACCAGAAGGTGCTGATCGCGACGCCGGTGAACCTCATCGGCCTGCTGCGCGCGATCGCCTACGGCTGGCGCCAGGAGGCGATCGCCGCGAACGCCAAGGAGATCAGCGAGCTCGGCGCCGAGCTGTACAAGCGCATCTCCGATCTCGGCGGACACTGGGTCGATGTGGGCAGGAGCCTCGGCAAGGCGGTCGAAGCGTTCAACAGCACCGTCGGGACGCTGGAGACAAGGGTCCTCGTGAGCGCGCGCCGCTTCAAGGATCTTGGCGCCGCGTCCGGATTGACGGACATCGACGTCGTCGAGCCGGTGGAGAAAACGCCGCGCTCTCTGAAGGTCCTCGATATCGGCACGGCGAAGGACTGAGCTAGCGCTCCGCCGCGATCGCGAAGCGCACCAGCTCCGCGATGTTGCGAACCTCCAACTTTTCCATGATCCGCGCTCTGTGTACCTCGACGGTGCGCGGGCTGATGCCCAGCCGGGCCCCGATCTCCTTGGCGTGCAGGCCCCTGGCCGAGTGCTCGAGCACTTCGCGCTCGCGCGGAGTCAGCCGCGACAACCTCGCGGCGTCCGCCTGCCGCATTTCGGCCGCGTCGATGCGGCGCCTCTCGAGCGCGAAGGCAGTATCGATGGCCTGGCGCAACTGGATCTCCTCGAACGGCTTTTCGATGAAATCGACCGCCTGCGCCCGGAACGCCGCCCGCGCCGTCGGCACATCGCCGTGGGCGGTGATGATCACGAACGGGATCGCGCTGCCCCGGCCCCGCACGCGCGCCTGGAGCTCGACTCCGCTCAATCCGGGCAGCCGCAGGTCCGCGACCACGCATCCCGTCCAGCCGGGCTCGAAAGCGACGAGGAAGCTTTCCGCGTCCGCGAAAAGCCGCGTCGCGTAGCCGCCCAGGCCCAGCATCAGGGCGAGCGAGTCGCGGATCGAAGCATCGTCGTCCACGACGTACACCACGAGGGGGGCGGGCGCGAACTCAGCCATGGGCCTGGATCGGCAGCACCAGATGGAACTCTCCGTGCGACGCTGCTCGCGCTTCGAGCGTTCCGCCGTGCGCTTCGGCGATCGCCCGGCTCACCGCCAGCCCGAGTCCCATGCCGGTCGATTTTCCGGAGACGAAGGGTTCGAACACACGCTTGACCCCGGCGGCGTCGATGCCGGGTCCGTTGTCGGACACCACGATGCGGACGTTGCGCGCGTCGTGGCGGCTCGCCGTGATCGCGATCTTGCCGCGTCCCTGGGAGCGGGTCGCCAGCGCCTCGACAGCGTTGGTGACGAGGTTGCGCAGCACGAGCTCGATCTGCAGCCTGTCCACCAGCAGGTCGGGCAGGTCCTGATCCGCAGCGACGGTCACGGACACGGCACCGGCTTGCGCCTGCGCGCCGATCCGCCGCACGGCTTCGAGAAGCTCGCCGATCGGTACCGGCTCGAGCCGTGTCGTACCCTGGCGGAAGAAATCCCGCAGGCGGCGGACCACCTCCGAGGCGCGCTGCGCTTCTCCCAACATGCGGCCGATGACCTCGGCGAGCTCCGCCACCCGGCCGGCCTCGATCAGCTTCTGGCCCGCGCGCCCGTAGTTGGCGAGCGCCGTGAGCGGCTGGTTCACCTCGTGCGCGATCGCTCCCGCCATCTCCCCCGCCGCCGCGAGCCTGAGCGACTGCTTGAGGCTTTCTGCCGCGCGCGCGCGCTCGTCCACCATCACGCCGAGATAGAGCGCAGTAAGAGTCAGCGCGGCGACGAGCGCCTGCAATTCGATGGTCGGCAGTGTCTGGAGCGAGCGGTCGTGTATGCCCAGCACCACGCCGAACTGCACGATCGCGATGGCGACGATCGCTCCCGCGATGCCGCTGCGGATCGCGATCCAGATGAGCGGCAGGAAGAGGAGATAGAAATGACGCGACGGATCGCCGCCCAGGCCCGCGAAAATGAGCCACAGCGTCGCCGCGACGAGCCCGATCTGGACGTAGGTCTCGCCGCGGCGCGCGAAAGTCCACAGGTTCGCGCGCTGTTCGGGGTCGGCCGCCACGAGCAGGAGCGGAGCAGTCACCAGCACGCCGACGGCATCGCCGATCCAGAACCGCAGCCATCCGGCCAGTGCGGCGCCGGGCTCGAGCGCGCCCGCTGCGTACAGCACGCCGACGAAACCCGAGGCAACCACCACCGTCCCGGCAGCGACAATCCCAATGAACAGCGTCAGCTGGCGCAGGCTGCGCAGGCTCGGGGCCGGACGCAGAAGCGACCGCAGCGCCCAGGCGATCCCCGTGTAGCCGGCGGCGAGCACCAGCGCCGACACGAGGGTCACGCCGTACCCGGCGGGGAAATTCCGGATGAGGCCGTCGGCGAGAACAATCGTGACCCATACCGCCGGCGCGTGCCCGAGGCCGCCGAGCAGCATCCAGGCGATGGCGAGCGCCGGCTGCGGGTTCCACGGGGTGATGTTGAAAGGTCCGAGCGGGTGGATGTAGCTCACCCAGTCGAGCAGCACATAGCACGGCGCGAACACCGCCGCGTCGCGCAGGTAGCGAATGATCTTCATCGCCAGGACCGACATCGTGCGGGGGCGCCGAGGCGGGGGCAAGTACGTAGTTTCGCTTACGAGGGCTTGCGAATTACGCCTGCCGCGCGCGTCCCGTAGCTTCAGCCCATGCCTGCAAACATCGGTCCGATCGAGATCATCGGCACGGCGCTGTTCGCGCTGGCGGTGCTGCACACCTTTTCCACACGGTATTTCGAGCACCTCGCGCATACCCGCACGGCCCACGCCGGTGTCTGGCACCTGCTCGGTGAGGTCGAAACGGTTTTCGGCTTCTGGGCCGTCATCCTGGTGCTGTTCATGGCGCTCGCCTACGGATGGAACGCCTCGTCGCGCTATCTCGACGGGCTGCGCTTCACCGAGCCGATGTTCGTCTTCGTCATCATGGTGATCGCGGCAAGCCGGCCGATCATGCAGCTCGCAGGCGACCTGGTGCAGGCGGCGGGCAGGGTGATCCCGGCGCGGCCTTCGATCGCCGGCTACTTCCTCGCGCTTTCGCTCGTTCCGCTGCTCGGGTCCTTCATTACCGAGCCGGCGGCGATGACGCTCGCCGCCCTGATGCTGCGCGAGCGCATCTTTGCGGCGGACGTGTCCAGTCGCCTCAAGTACGCGACGCTCGGCGTGCTGTTCGTGAACGTCTCGGTTGGCGGCACGCTCACCCATTTCGCCGCGCCGCCGGTGCTGATGGTCGCCGCGAAGTGGGGATGGACGAGCGGATTCATGCTGTCCGCATTCGGCGCGAAGGCGATTCTCGCCGTGCTGGTGAATTCGCTCGTGATCACGCTGCTCTTCAGGCGAGAGCTCGCGGCGCGCGCGCTCGGCCGGGGCGAGGATTCGCGGCCGCGGGTGCCGGCCATCTTCGTGCTCCTGAACGTCCTGCTGCTCGGCGCCGTGGTGTTCACGAACCATCATCCCGAAGCGTTCATGGGCCTTTTCCTGCTGTTCCTCGGGCTTGCCGAAGCGTACCGGCGCCACCACGACCGGCTGATACTGCGGGAAGGCTTGATGGTCGCCTTCTTTCTTGCCGGGCTGGTCGTGCTCGGCGGGCAGCAGCAATGGTGGCTGCAGCAGGTCCTGTCGCGGCTCGACGAAACCGCCCTCTTCTACGGCGCCACCGCCCTGACGGCAATCACGGATAACGCGGCCCTGACGTACCTCGGCTCGCTGGTCGAGGGTGTCTCGGACGAATACAAGTACTCCCTCGTCGCCGGCGCGGTGGCCGGGGGCGGCCTCACGGTAATCGCCAATGCCCCCAACCCCGCGGGCTTTGCCATCCTCAAGGACCATTTCGAGGATCAGTCGATCAGCGCCCTCGGCCTATTCGCCGCCGCGCTCGCGCCGACGCTCGTCGCCGTGCTTTGCTTCCGCGGTATCCAGGGGCCGGTCGGCGAGATCTTCGACCGGGAGCTCTGGGCGCAGTGGTTCTCGCAGCTCGACAACTCGTTCCTCTTCCTGCTCATCCTGCCCTTCGTCGTGGCGGTAGTCGGCCTCTGGTCCAGCCGGCGCATGTAGCCGCGCATGTAGCCGAATTACGACACGACACTCCGCGGCGCGCGGCGTAAAATTTGCTGGGGGAGGAAGGGGATCTTGGGAGCTTTTACGGAGCTCGCGTGCCGTTTTCGCTGCGCTTTGTCGTACCGCTTGCCTTAGCGCTCGCCGCCATCGCCTACGCGGTGGTGCCGCTCGTCGACCGGCTCACCTTCCAGTGGTCGGTGCGCGACCTCGACATGCGCGGCGCGCTCATCGTGCAGGCGGCGCAGGAGCCGCTGGTCGAGCTCATGCGCAGCGGCCGCGGCGCGCGCGAGCGCGTGCTGCGCTACTTCCAGAGCATCGCGCAGGGCCAGCGCATCTTCGCGCTCGGCTTCTGCGACCGCGCCGGCAAGCTCGCCTACGCCACGCCCGCATTCCCGCCGGCGGTGCGCTGCACGCCCGGCGAGCGGCGCGAGGTGCGCAACTACGTGCTCGAGCTCGCCGACGGGCCGCTGCACGTCTCGGCGCAGCCGATCATGGGCGACGGCGCGGCGCTCGGCGAGCTGATGATCGTGCACGACATGAGCTTCGCGCAGCGGCGCAGCGAGGACACGCGCAAGTACGTGCTGTGGCTGTTCGCCGCGATCGCCGCGGTGGTGGCGCTGATCACGGTGGTGATCGCCGAGATCAGCTGGCGCGGCTGGGTCGCGGGCATCAAGGCGGTGCTCTCGGGCGAGGGGCTGCTGCGCCCCGGCGCGATCAAGGCCGCTGCGCCCGAGCTGCGGCCGATCGCGCGCGACCTGCAGGCGCTGGTGCGCGACCTGGAGCTCGAGCGCCGCACGCGCGACGAGAACCAGACGGTGTGGGGCGCCGACGCGCTGCGCGCCATCCTGCGCCAGGACCTGAAGGGCGACGAGGTGATCATCGTGTCCAACCGCGAGCCCTACATCCACGTGCGGCGCAAGGACAACGTGATCGAGATCCAGCGCCCGGCGAGCGGCCTGGTGACCGCGCTGGAGCCGGTGATGCGCGCCTGCTCGGGCACCTGGATCGCGCACGGCGCCGGCTCCGCCGACCGCGACACGGTCGACAAGAACGACCACGTGATGGTGCCGCCCGAGCACCCGGCGTACCGCATCCGGCGCGTGTGGCTGTCGGACGAGGAGGAGCAGGGCTACTACTTCGGCTTCGCGAACGAGGGGCTGTGGCCGCTGTGCCACATCGCGCACACGCGGCCGGTGTTCCGCGCGCCCGACTGGGAGCACTACCAGACGGTGAACCGGCGCTTCGCCGACGTGGTCGCGGACGAGGCGCGCACCGACGACCCGATCGTGCTGGTGCAGGACTACCACTTCGCGCTGCTGCCGCGCATGGTGCGCGAGCGCCTGCCGCGCGCGACCATCATCACCTTCTGGCACATCCCCTGGCCCAACCCGGAGGCGTTCGGCATCTGCCCGTGGCGCGAGGAGGTGCTCGAGGGCATGCTCGGCTCCTCGATCCTCGGCTTCCACACCCAGTTCCACTGCAACAACTTCTTCGACACGGTCGACCGCTTCCTCGAGGCGCGCGTTGACCGCGAGACCTTCACCATCTCCTACGGCGGCGAGCCGACGGAAGTGCGCCGCTACCCGATCTCGATCGAGTGGCCGCCCTCGGCGCTCGCGATCCAGCCGCCGGTGGCCGAGTGCCGCGCGCGCGTGCGCGAGCGGCTCGGCCTGGGCCCCGAGGTGCGCCTCGGCGTCGGCGTCGACCGCCTCGACTACACCAAGGGGATCCTCGAGCGCTTCGCCGCGATCGAGCGCCTGCTCGAGCTCGAGCCGCGCTGGATCGGCCAGTTCTCCTTCCTGCAGGCCGCGGCGCCCTCGCGCGTCTCGATCGACGAGTACCAGAACCTCGACGTGCGGGTGCGCGCGGTCGCCGAGCGCATCAACGGGCGCTTCGGCCGTCCCGGCTGCCCGCCGATCGTGCTGAAGATCGAGCACCACGACGCGGCGCAGGTGTACGAGATGTACCGCGCCGCCGACCTGTGCTACGTCTCGAGCCTGCACGACGGCATGAACCTGGTGGCGAAGGAGTTCGTCGCCGCGCGCGACGACGAGCAGGGCGTGCTCTTGCTGTCGCAGTTCACCGGCGCGGCGCGCGACCTCGCCGAGGCGCTGATCGTCAACCCCTACGACATCGAGCAGAGCGCCGCCGCGATGCACCTCGCCCTCACCATGTCGCCCGAGGAGCAGCGCGCGCGCATGCGCAGCATGCGCAACCTCGTGCAGGAGTTCAACGTCTACCGCTGGGCCGGGCGCATGCTGCTCGACGCCGCGCGCATGCGCCACCGCAGCCGCGTGATGGCGCGCGCGCGCGCCGCGCGCCGCCGCGCCGGCGCGCTCTAGCGGAATGCCGCCCTTCGAGCGCCGCTGGGCGTTCTTCCTCGACCTCGACGGCACGCTGGTCGACATCGCCGAGACGCCCGAGGCGGTCGACCCCGGCGCGGAAGAGATCGCCTTGCTGAAAAAGCTCGCCGCGGCTTCCCAGGGAGCCATTGCCCTGATCAGCGGCCGCTCGCTCGCGCGCATCGACGGGCTGTTCTCGCCGCTCGTCCTTCCGGCAGCCGGACAGCACGGCGCGGAGCGGCGCGATGCGCAGGGCAAGCGCTACCGGCACCGCTTCCCGGTACAGTCGCTGCGGCCCGCAGCCGGCGGCATCCGCAGCTTCGCCTCGCGGCACCAGGGGCTCGTGTTCGAGGACAAGGGCGCGAGCGTCGCGCTGCACTATCGCCTCGCGCCGCAGCTCGCCGCCGCGGCAAGAAAGGCCGTCCTCGATGCCGCCGAGCCGCTCGGCGACGCGGTCGAGGTGCAGGGCGGCAAGATGGTGGTCGAGCTCAAGCCCGCGGGCTGCGACAAGGGAAGCGCGATCGAGGCATTCATGCAGGAGCCGCCGTTCGCCGGGCGCGTGCCGGTGTTCCTCGGCGACGACGTCACCGACGAGTACGGCTTCCGCGTCGTCAACCGCCTCGAGGGCCACTCGATCAAGGTCGGCGAGGGCCCGAGCGCGGCGCGCTGGCGCCTCGAGAACCCGGCCGCGGCGCGCGCCTGGCTGCATGCCTGGCTGCAGAAATGCGGCTCGGCGTCGACGTAGGCAGGACCAAGATCGCGGTGGTCGTGCTCGACGCCGGCGGCGCCGAGCGCCTGCGCCGGCGCACGGAATACTCGAGCCGCGAATACGCTTCGGCTCTCGATCTTCTTACGAACGAAATCCTCAAGGCCGGAAGGGAAGCCGGCGAGCGCTGCAGCGTCGGCATCGGCATGCCGGGGCTGGTCGATCCGCAGACCGGGCTGGTCGAGAACGCCTACAACACGCCTTACAACAAGAGATCCCTGAAGAAGGACCTCGAGCGGAAGCTGGGCAGAGAAACCCGCTTCGCGAACGACGCCAACTGCTTCGCGCTCTCCGAAGCCGTGGACGGCGCGGCGCGCGGCGCGAACGTGGTGTTCGGCGCGATCCTCGGCACCGGCGTCGGCGGCGGCATCGTGGTCGCGCGGCATATCGTCGTGGGACGCCACGGCATCGCCGGCGAATGGGGCCACACGCCGCTGCCGTGGATGAGCGCCGACGAGCATCCCGGACCGCTCTGCAACTGCGGGCGGCGCGGCTGCATCGAGCAGTTCCTCTGCGGCCCGGCGAAGAACCGCGGCGGGGATACGATCGGCGAGGAAGCGGCGATGACGCTTTACGAGGACCGCCTGGCGCGGGCGTTTTCCATGATCATCAACGTGCTCGACCCGGACGTGATCGTGGTCGGCGGCGGCCTTTCCAAGCACGAGCGCCTCTATGCGAACGTGCCGCCGCTGCTGAAGAAGTACGTCTATCGCGAAAACCCCGGTACCCCCGTCGTGCGCGCCGTGCACGGCGATGCGAGCGGCGTGCGTGGCGCGGCGATGCTGTGGCCTTAGAATTCCGCGCTTGAAAACGATTGCAGTCCTGACCAGCGGCGGCGACGCGCCGGGCATGAATGCCGCGGTGCGCGCGGTGACGCGCGGCGCGCTGGCGCGCGGCTGGGAGGTATACGGCGTGCGCAACGGCTACGCCGGCCTGCTCGGCGCGCTGTTCGAGCCGCTGGCCGCGCGCAACGTCGGCGGCATCGTGCAGTCGGGCGGCACCATGCTCGGCAGCGCGCGCTGCCCGGAATTCATCGAGGCTCCCGGCCGCGCCAAGGCTATTGCGAATCTCAATGAGAGAAAAATAGACGCCCTGGTGGTGATCGGCGGCAACGGCTCGCAGTCGGGGTCGGCGAGCCTGGCGCGCGAGGGCTTCGCGGTGGTCGGCGTGCCCTCGACCATCGACAACGACCTCTACGGCAACGACGTCAGCATCGGCTGCGACACCGCGATCAACATCACGCTCGAGGCGATCGACAAGCTGCGCACCACCGCGTCGTCGCACCAGCGCGCGTTCGCCGTGGAGACCATGGGCCGCGACTGCGGCTACATCGCGCTGATGGCCGGGATCGCCGGCGGCGCCGAGGTGATCGCGCTGCCCGAAAGCGAGATCCATCCCTCGCAGGTCGCCGAGCGGCTGCGCGACGCCTATCGCCGCGGCAAGACGCACGCGCTCGCGGTCATCGCCGAGGGCGCGAAATGCGGCGTGCACGAGCTGATGGGGTACTACCAGGCGCACCGCGACTCGATCGGCTTCGAGCTGCGCGTGACGCGCCTCGGCCACGTGGTGCGCGGCGGCGCGCCCGGCGCCGCCGACCGCGTGCTCGCGACGCGCCTGGGCGCCGCGGCGATCGAGGCGCTCGCGGCCGGGAAGCGCGGCGTGCTGGTCGGCATCGTGAAGAACGACGTCGTCGCCACGCCGCTCGCCGAGATCGCCGGCCGCACGCGGCCCGCCGACGCGAGCCTGCTCGAGCTGGCGCGGGTGATGGCGATCTAGAGGTGCAGCCGCTCCATCAGCGCCAGCGCGCCTTTCGGATTTGCCGCGTTCGCGGGAATCCCGGCCGCGAAGTGAGTCACTTTCTGGAGCGGCTCGGGTAGCGGGCCGACGATCTCGATCCCGGGGACGGGCTCAAGCTCGCAGAGCTGCTGCACGCCGATCTCCGCACCGCCCTCCGCGACCACCAGCCCGAACGGCCCTTTCTCCGCCACCACGCGCTTCTTCAGCTTTATGTCAAGTCGCGTTAACAACTCGGCGAAATAAACCCCGCTCGCGCCGACCTTCGAATGCGCGACCGAGGCCGCCGAGACGAGCGCGCGCTTGAGCGCCTCGACCGAGCCGATGTCGGGCTTCGGCGCGCCGGCCCGGACCGCGATGCCGATCCCCGAGCTCCCGAGCGCGCGAACCTGCGTCACGTGCCCGCTCTTTCGCAGCGCTTCCATCGCCTCGGCCGTCAGCACCAGCAGATCCGCCGCGAGCGGCATCTGCGCGAGGATCGCGTGCGTCGCATCGAAGCGCAGCTCGAGCCGCGCGCCGAGAGATTGCTCGAACGCCGTCTTGTTCCGCTCCAGCACGCCCTTCAGCGCGAGGGAGCTGACGACCGCGATGGTGGACATGCGACAATCTAACCGCTTTGCGGGAGGGAGAATGAGATTCTCGAGCGCGGTTTCATTGCTGTTGCTGGCGCCGGCATGCGCCTATGCGCAATCGCAGCTCACGGTCTACTGCTCCATCATCGACGAGCAATGCCGCGCCGGCGTCGCCGCCTTCGAGCGCTCGACCGGCACGAAGGTGACCATGGTGCGCAAGGGCACCGGCGAGATCTACGCGCAGATCCGCGCCGAGGCCTCGAACCCGCGCGGCGACGTGTGGTGGGGCGGCCCGGGCGACCCGCACATGCAGGCGGCGGACGAGGGCCTGCTCGAGGAATACAAGTCGCCGCGGCTCGCCGAGCTGCATCCCTGGGCGGTCAGGCTGGCGGAGCTGTCTAAGTTCAGGACCTCGGGCATCTACCTCGGCGCCCTCGGCATCGGCTACAACACCGAGGTCCTGAAGAAGAAGAACATCCCCGAGCCGAAATGCTGGGCCGACCTGCTCGACGCGAAATTCAGGGACGAAGTGCAGATCGCCGATCCCAATTCCTCCGGCACGGCGTACGTGATGCTCGCCACCATCGTGCAGCTCATGGGCGAGGACAAGGGCTTCGCCTACCTCAAGTCCCTGCACCGCAACGTCAACCAGTACACCAAGTCCGGAATCGCGCCGGTCAAGTCGACCGCCTCGGGCGAGACCGGGGTGGGCATCGCCTTCATGCACGACATGGTGACGATGCAGGTGCAGGGCGCGCCGATCCGGACGGTGGCGCCCTGCGAGGGCACCGGCTACGAGATCGGCGCGGTGTCGCTCATCAAGGGCCGCAAGAACGCGGAGGCCGCGCGGCGCTTTGTCGACTGGACGCTCTCCGCGGAAGCGCAGAAGGTCGTCGGCGTCGACCAGAACATCTACTCGATTCCGTCCAACAAGGCGGCGCCGGTCCACGCCCAGGCGCCCAAGATCGCCGCGATCAAGCTGATCAGCTATGACTCGGCGAAGTACGGCTCCTCGGCCGAGCGCAACCGCCTGCTCAAGAAGTGGGGCGACGAGGTGAAGGCGCTGCCGAAGTAGCTACGACGGGTAGATGCGGTTGATGCCGGTGGTCAGCCGCCCGGCCGAAACGCCGTAGAGGTGCAGCGACACGATCGTGCCGCGCGAGCGGTTCGACACGCGGTGGATCACCTTTCCGTCGAGGTCGTGCTCGGCAAGCTCGCCGGCCCGAAGCTGCTTGGTTCTGAGAGGGCTCGGCTTCCCGTGCGACTCGCGGAACAGCTCCTCGGTCAGCTCGCCCTCTGCGATGCCGTAGGCGCACCACACGTTGTGGCCGTGCACCGGGCTCACCTGGCCTGGAAGCCACGTGATCGCCGTGATCACGAACGCGCCGTCCGGATCGACGTACAGCACGTGGCGCATGTAGCCGGACGGGTCGCCGACGCGGTGCTCCGGGCGCAGCCAGCTTTTCTCAGTCAAGGCTCGTTGAAGAACGGGCGCTAGATCCGTCCCGGGCATCTCTTCCGCGGCGCGCGCGAGCGGCGCCAGCGCGGGATGGATCGGGTTCACGAGGTCAGGTCGGCGCCTGCCCGTCGCTCACGCGAGGCCCTCGAACAGCTGGACCGCGACCTGCTCGCCGGCCTTGACCGAGCCGCGCTCGTGCTCGAGCACGATGAAGCAGTTCGCCTCCGACATCGAGCGCAGCACGCCGGACCCCTGCTGGCCGGTGGTGCGCACCTTCCATTGCTCCTGCTCCCTAAACAGAATGCCGCGCTGGTACTCGGTGCGTCCGGGCACCTTCCGCAGGTTTTCCGTGGCGGTGGCCTGGAGGAGCGGGATGGCCGCGTCCTCACGTCCGGACATGTAAAGCAGCGCGTCGCGCACGAACTGGTAGAAGGTCACCATCACCGCCACCGGGTTGCCGGGCAGGCCGAAGAGGAACGCGCCGCCGATCTTGCCGAACGCCATCGGCCGGCCGGGCCGCATCGCGATCTTCCAGAACAGCACCTCGCCGAGCTTCGCCATCAGCTGCTTCACGAAATCCGCCTCGCCCACCGACACGCCGCCGGTCGTGACGATCACATCGGCCGTTTCAGCGGCTTTGCGGAAAGCCTTCTCCAGCAGCGCCGGGTCGTCGCGCACCACGCCCATGTCGATGACCTCGACCCCGAGGCGCGCGAGCATGCCGTGCAGGGTGTAGCGGTTCGAGTCGTAGACCTCGCCCTCCCTGAGCGGCGCGCCGATCGAGGCGAGCTCGTCGCCGGTGGCGAAGAAAGCGACGCGCAGCCTGCGCTTCACCCTGACCTGGCCGATTCCGAGCGACGCGATCAGGCCCAGCTCGGCGGGCCGCAGCAGCTTTCCGGGCGTCAGAACCGGCACTCCCACCTTGAGGTCCTCGCCGGCGTAGCGGACGTTCTGCGCCTTCTTCTGCCCGGGCGGAACGGTGATGCGGTCGCCTTCCCGCTTCACCACCTCCTGGATCACGACGGTGTCCGCGCCTTGCGGCATCACGGCGCCGGTCATGATGCGCACGCATTCGCCCGGACCCAGCCTGCCGGCGTAGGGCTTGCCGGCGAGCGCGGTGCCGATTTCCTTCAGCGGCTTGTCGAGATCGGAAAAGCACGCGGCATAGCCGTCCATCGCCGAGTTGTCGTGCGCCGGGACGTTGATCTGCGGCACGATGTCCTGCGCGAGGACGCGGCCGAGAGCATCGCGCACGGCAACTTCCTCGGTATCTGCTATTTCAGAAAGACAGGCAAGAATCGCTTCGCGCGCCTTGTCGACGCGCAGCGCGTCCGGGTCGTAGCCGTCGAGGCAACTTACCGTTTCCGCGAGGCTCATTCGCGCCCGAGCTCCTCCAGTGTGTTGATGTTGCGGAACGCGTCGGCCTCGTCGTCGAAGCTCACCTCGACCACCTTGAGCGCGGCGTACCAGGCGTCGATCTTGCGCCCGCCGCTGGCGAGGAAGGCTTCGAGGCTCTCGCGCACTTCTCTTTTCATCAGGGCAAACACCGGATGGGGCTGATCGCCGGTCTTTGCGACAGCCAGGTGGTTTGCTCCGAGCGATCTTTGCAGCCGCGTGACGAGGTCGGAAGGCAGGAACGGAGAATCGCAGGGAACCGTGACGGCGAGAGGTCCGCGCACAGCCTTCAGGCTCGCGTGCAGGCCCGCGAGCGGGCCGGCGAAGCCGCCGATTTCGTCGGGCACCACGCGGTGCCCGTACTTGCGATAGGTGTCGAGGTTCTGGTTCGCGTTGACCACGATCTCGGCCACCTGGGGCGCGAGGCGCGCGAGCACCCACTCGATCATCGGCTTGCCGCGCAGGGGCTGCAGCCCCTTGTCGACGCCGCCCATGCGCCGGCCCTGGCCGCCCGCGAGCACGATTCCTGAAACGCCGGTCATCCTGCGGATTTTATTCGGTAAGCTTCGGCAATGACCGGCCGCCGCACCCTCGTTCCGTTCATCAACCTCGGGCACTTCCTCGACCACCTGGTGATGCTGGTGTTCCCGGCGGCGGTGGTCGCGCTGGCGCGCGAATGGGACCGTCCTTACTCCGAGTTGCTGCCCCTGGCGCTCGGCGGCTTCATCGCCTTCGGCGCCTTCGCGCTGCCGGCGGGCTGGCTCGCCGACCACTGGAGCCGCTACAAGATGATGGCGGTGTTCTTCTTCGGCATCGGCGTCTCGATGATCGCCACCGGATTCGCGCAGACGCCGTGGCAGATCGGCGCGGGCCTAACGCTGATCGGCGTGTTCGCCGCGATCTACCACCCGGTCGGCATCGCCATGCTGGTCGCCGCGCCCGAGAAGATGGGGCGCGCCCTGGGCTGGAACGGGCTCTGGGGCAACCTCGGGCTCGCCGCCGCGGCGCTGATCGCCGGCGCCCTGATGGACGTTTGGGGCTGGCGCTCGGCGTTCTTCATTCCGGGCGTCGTGTGCATTGCTACGGGCGCGGCATTTCTCGTTCTGGTGCGCGATCCAGGGCCGGTGGCGAAGAAGTCGAGAACCATCGGCCTGCACGTCGACGCCGGAACGATGGCGCGCATCTTCGCCGTGCTGCTGATCGCCACCGCCTGCGGCGGCGTGATCTTCAACTCGACGACGGTGGCGATGCCGAAAGTGTTCGACGAGCGCCTGGCGAGCCTCACGCAGTCGAGCCTCGGCATCGGCGCGCTGGTGGCGTTCGTCTACTCGCTCGCCGCGCTGGCGCAGCTCGCGATGGGCGCGCTCATCGACCGCTTCGAGCTGCGGCGGCTGATGATCGGCATCGCGCTGATCCAGATCCCGCTGCTCGCGCTCTCCGCCAACCTCGAGGGCTGGGCGATGCTCGCCGCGGCGCTCGCGATGATGCTCGCGGTGTTCGGCCAGATCCCGCTGAACGACGTGATCGTCGGCAAATACGTGGCCGACGAATACCGCGCGCGCGTGCTTTCGATCCGCTACGTGGTCTCGCTCGGCGTGGCGGCGGTGGCGGTACCGCTGATCGCGGTGCTCCACCGCACCGAGGGCGGCTTCAAGAACGTGTTCCTGGTGCTGGCGGCGCTCGCCGCCGGCATGCT
>Ga0187893_10004096_pt1 | contig 28292 bp, 23 predicted proteins | sample MA1701074metaG_FD_139574 | JGI IMG/M metagenome (GOLD analysis project Ga0187893, IMG submission 139574) | White microbial mat communities from a basaltic lava cave in the Kipuka Kanohina Cave System on the Island of Hawaii, USA - MA170107-4 metaG ... | reverse complement strand
GGCCCGCTGCCCGGCGACATGAACCACGACGGCAAGATTACGTCGGCCGACTGGCCCGGCTTCGTCGACGCGTTGCTGGATGCCTCGCCCGACCCGGCCGCCGACATCAACCGCGACGGCCGCGTCGACGGCCGCGACGTGCAGGCGTTCGTGGAGATGCTGATGGGCCTCTAGCGGCCGACACCTCGGCCGGCCGTGGGCCGCGGACTACTGCCTTTCACCCACCAGAAATCGGCGCGTCGGGTACGACCCACCCTACCCGCCGCCTCGCTCGAATCACCCGTGCCGTCCAGCCCGGCGCTCCGCATTGCACGCGCCGCCGTCGCGTCATACAGTGCCGCCGACATCAGGAGTAGCCGTCCTTGGACATCTTCGGGGTCCGCCGACAGCCGTTCATGGCGCGGCGGAATTACCTGATCGAACTCCGCCACCTGTTCTTCTGGGGCATCCTGGCCGGGCTGGTCGAGGGCACGGTCTCAGCCGTCATCGTCAGCAAGACCTTCGGGGCGAGCAACTTCCTCATCACCGTCGTACAGGCCACCCCCGCCTTTGCCAACGTCGTCAGTCTCGTCTGGGGCGCGCTGCTCATCGGCCGGCGAAAACTGGTCGTGATGCAGGCGTTCGGCGCGGCGTGCGTGGCGGCGACGCTTTCGGTCGGCCTCACCCCGAACACGGTGCTCGGCGGCTGGCTGTTCGCCGCCCAGATGGCCCTGGCGCGGGCGTTCATGTCCGGGGTCGTGATCACGCGCGCCAGCATCTGGAAGAGCAACTACCCGCGGACGCACCGCGGCCGGCTCACCGCCACGCTCCAGATCGTCCGCACGCTCTGCGCCCTGCCGCTGGCCCTGGGCTGCGGACTGCTGTTCGACCTCGATCCGTTGGCCTACCGCTGGTTTTACCCGGCGGTGGCGGCCGCGGGCGTCCTCGGGCTGGTCCTCTCGATGCAGTTACGCGTCCGCGGGGAACGCCGCGCGTGGCGGCGCCGCAGGGCGCCGGACGTGGTCGCCGACGCCGACCCCGGCTTCGGCCCCCCGCCGCCCCTGGAATTGCTGGAACTGCTCGTGCCCTGGCGGCTTCTGACGCGGATGCGCGGCGCGCTGCGGGACGACCCGCGCTTTGCCCGCTACATCACGGCCCAGATGTGCATCGGCATGGCCAACCTGATGGTGATGCCCGTCAACACCATCGTCCTGACCAAGGTGCTGAACCTCAACTACACCCTGAGCACCGCCCAGACCGACGTGATTCCGCGCCTGGCCGTGCTGCTCTCGCTGCCGGCCTGGGCGCGGCTGTATGACCGCGTCGGCGTCTTGGGGTTCCGCGTGTTCAACTCCGCGTGCTGGAGCGGATCGATGATCCTCTGCGGGCTGGGCGCCCTGATGGCCCATACCGCGCCCGCCCCGGCGGGCTGGGCGGCCCTCGCGTCCCTCACCGTCTGGGTCTACGCGGTCGGACGCATCGTCGATGGACTGGCTCAGGCGGGCGGCGCGATCGCGTGGAACATCGGCCACCTGCACTTCGCGGAGGACGAAAAGGCCGAACTCTACATGGGCATTCACGTCTCGCTGACGGGGGTACGCGGGCTGACCGCGCCGTTCCTCGGGGTGGCGCTATATCACTGGATCGACTGGGGCGTGTTCGGCGTCGCGCTGGCCCTGGCCGCGACGGGCATGGTGCTGTTCGGGCGGTTGGCGCGGGAGGAGCGATCGGCCGGACCGGTGTCACCGGCCAAGATGGTCGAACAGCGCGTTCGTTCCGGGGATGGCGTCGGGCAGGCGCCGGACCTCGTCGGGCGTTAGCCAGCGCGTTTCGGCCACTTCGGCCGGGTTGGGCCTCAGATCGCCATCGATTCGCGTCGCGGACCACCAGTGCAGCACCAGCCGCCCGTCGTGCTTGATCTGGACGAAGAGCCGCTCGCCGGGCACGACGCGGATGCCGAGTTCTTCGTGCAATTCGCGGACGAGGGCGTCCGGCTCGGACTCGTCCGGTTCGATGCGGCCTCCTGGAAAACACCACAGCCCGGCCGCGCGGACGCCGCCCGCCCGGCGAATGAGCAGGAAGCGTTCGCCGTCGCGCAGCACGCCGATGACGCCGCGAAGCGGCCGTTCCGCCGTGTAGTCGGTGTAGGCGTCCATAAAGCCGCGGGCGCGTCCGGCCCTGAACTCGATGCGAGAATCTAATCCGAACGGCGAGACGCGAAAAGCGCGGGACGGATTGGTCGTCCTGACCGATCAACCGTCGCACCGAACCGGCCGACGCCTACGGACACGGTTCCGGGCCGATGAGCAGCGCGTCGACGAACGGCTGTACGTCCGCGCCGTCGATGACTTGGTTGCCGTCCATGTCCGCCGGACACGCCGCGGCGGGCGTCCACACGGGGGCGGCGGGGTCGGTTCGCACGCCGCCGCAGCCGTCGCTGACGACACAGTCGTACGCGGCCAGGTCGAGCGCGGTGAAGGGATTGATCGTCAGCCCGGGTCCGTCGGCGCCGCTGACCGATCCGCCGTTGGCCAGCGGTGCGGCGTTCCGCCTCCATTGGTAGGTGAACGGACCGACGCCTGCCACGTCCGTGTGGAATAAAAGGGGCTGTCCGGTGGTTGCGGGAACGCTTTGCGGCTGAAGAACGATCCGCGGCGGTCCGGGCGCGTTGAAGACCCAGGTGTCGCCGAGGTCGGTGGAACCGATGCGGCCGCCGAAGAGGACGACCTCGCCGCGTTCGGCATCCGCGGCCATCGCGGGCTGCCGGCGCGGCGACGGTCCCGCTCCGGCGGCCGTGCTCCAGATCGCGCCGCTCCAGGTCCACGTGTCGCCCAGTTCGGCTGCGCCGTCAAACCCGCCAAACAGCACGGTCAGATTGCGGTGCGTGTCAAAGGCGAAGGCGTGAGCGTAGCGCGCGGGCGGGCCGGTCGTGCAGGCCTGCGTCCAGGCGCCGCCGGAGTATTCCCACGTGTCGCCCAGGCGCGGCGCGGTCGAACTGATGCCGCCGAAAACAACGAGTTTGCCGCGGAGCGAATCAAGGGCCATTGAATGGGCGTAGCGGGCGGCAGCGGGATAGTTGCCCAACTGCGTCCACGCCGTTCCGTTCCAGTCCCAGGTGTCTCCCCGGGCCAAGGCGTCGAAACCGCCGAAGAGCACGACGCGGCCGGACGAGTTGTTGAACGCCAGCGCGTGGAAGAAGCGGGGCGTCGGGCCGGTGTTGGAACGCATCGTCCATGCGACGCCGTTCCACTCCCAGGTGTCGCGTCGAAACGTCGTGTCGAACCCGCCGAAGAGAACGACCCGTTCGCGCGCCGCGTCATAGGCCATGGCGTGCAGGGAACGCGGCGACGGGCCGGCGGTGGCGACCTGCGTCCAGGTCGCGCCGTCCCATTCCCAGGTGTCGCCGCGCGGCATGTTGCCCGTCACGCCGCCGAACAGGACGACGCGCTGTCGGGCCGCGTCGTACGTCATCGCGTGTCCGCTCCGCGGCGCTGGTCCGGAGACGGAGCGCGAGACCCACGAGCCGAGGCATTGGCCGCGGACCTGGGGCGCGACCAGCAGGACGACGGCAATTGCCGTCGCGGCGATGAGTTCCGCGCATCGTCGCGGTAGGGAAGACGCCGCCGAACGGGAGTTCATTCCCTCTCCTGCCCCTGCCACATGCCGTCGCTTGTCCCGGGTCAACGCACCCCCGACCGCCGCGCCGAATCGCGCCGGCGTCCGGTCTCGTCGCTTCCGGACATCCGACCCGACGCCGCGAGGACCCGTTCCCGCATCGTCTGGCCTTCCCGTGCCGGCCGGCGCGGCAGGCGAATTAGGGACGCCAAGGTCTGCTTACATTAAGAATAGCGGCAATCTGAATCGGACAAGAGGAAAACCCGGGGGACGGAGGCGTGGACGGGGGCATTCCAACGCAATTCGGGTCGGCCGCGAATCGGGCGGGGTGGGAGCCCCCAAAAATCGCCCCAATCCATCGCGGACCGCCCCTTTTTTTGTGGTTCGAAGGCCCCGAATTGGCCTTCCTTGGGGGGCCGCGGCGACCGGCAGGATGGCCTTGATTTCACACTTGACACGCCGTGTCACGATTCGGTACACTAATCTGATGGTGGGGCGTCTAGTGCGCCCGCTGAACGCGGTGCAGGTGCGCGGAGGGTGTGCACTCGCCGCTGACCAAGCGAGAGGGATAAGCCAAATGAGACTCCTACTGGCCGTCGCAACACTCCTCGCAATATCCGGCGCGGCGTCCGCCGGTCCGTGCAATACGATCTTCACGCAAACGCGATCGTACGGCCCCAGTACTCCGAACTACACGCAGGCGATGACGTTCGACCAGTACACCGGCTTTCTGGCCGACGTCTGCTCGATCAAGGTCACGCTGCAACTTCAGATCTCGGGCGGGTTCCTCGGCGTAGACAACGACGGGATCGATCCGGCGACCGTCACGGTGCAACTCGGAGCAACCACCAGCATCAGTTCCAACGACGTCGTACTTCTCGATAATGCGTTCCAACCCGTCACCGGTACCGCCAGCGCCTTCACCGGCAGCATGTTCAACCTCGCCGGGGACGACGGGGACGGGCCGAACAATGTCGTTCTCGACCCGCCGGACGGTGCGACTCACCTGGGCGGCAATGACAGCGATATGCGGATGGGGTTCATCAATCCACTCTTCTGGGGCGGATTCGTGGGCTTCGGCACCTACGACATCATCGCCACCGCCCAGCAGATCCTCGACTTCGGCAGCGTCGGCGGGGTGGAGGGGGCCTTCAGTCCCGTCCTCGCTTCCGGCACCGTCACGGTCGAGATGCTCGTGCCCGAGCCGACCACGATGGCCCTGCTGGCCCTTGGAGCGGTCGCGGCCCTGCGGCGACGCCGGACGTGACCGGCCTCAGCCCGGATAACGAATAGCAAACTTCCAAGGCCGCTCCGATAAGGGCGGCCTTTTCTTTTCCGCCCTCGCCGACAATCCCGGCCGTCGAAGTCCCGCGCCTCCACGATTTGCCCGCCGGTCCTCCGTGAGGTATGGTTGCAATACTCTCACGGAGTACCGACAGGGGGGATCGATTCGCCGCCACGCGAAGCCCTGTTCGATCCGAACGCAGAGTTTGATCGAGGAGAGGGACAACCTATGCGGACCACGTTCCGTCTCGCCGCGGGGATGCTGTCGGCACTGGCAACGGCCGGTTCGGCCGCGGCTGCGCCCTGCGACACGCTCATCATGCAGACGCGGGACTACGGTCCCACCACGCCCAACTTCACCCAACTGCTTACGTTCGACCAGTACCACGGGCCGCTGTCGGACATCTGCGAGATCAAGGTCAAACTCCAACTTGAGATCGAAGGCGGGCGGTTGGGCGTCGACAACGACGGGGCAGACCCGGCCACCGTCACGGTGCGGCTCGGTGCGACCTCGGCCATCACCTCGACCGACGTGACGCTGCTGAACAGTTCCTTCCAGCCCGTCACGGGCACGGCGGAGGCCTTCACGCAGTCGGTCTTCAACCTCGCCGGCGACAATGGCGACGGACCGGGGAACATCGACATCAGTCCGCCCGACGGGGCCGTGCACTTCGGCGGGCAGGCGAGCGACATGCGCATGGGCCTGATCCATTCACTGTTCTGGCCGGGCTTCGTCGGTCCCGGGACGTTCGACATCCGCGTCAACGCCAACCAAATCCTCGATTTCGGCAGCGTCGGCGGGGTCGAGGGCGAGTTCACGCCCGTGCTGGCCCGGGGCAACGTCATGGTCATCTACACGATCCCCGATCCGGCGACGCTGGCGATGCTCGGGCTGGGCGCGGCGGCCTACCTCGGGCGGCGGCGATTCCGCTGATCGCGGAGCCGGCGCACCGGCTGCAACCATTCTCCGGTCCGGTCGACGGACGTTCATCCGACGGCTCCGAACTGAGCGCCGTTGCCTGACGTGCCGGCGCCGCCTCTCACCGCTTGCCACTGGCGCGACGCGGCCCTAGCGTGCGCGCCGTGCCGCGGAAGTCCCTCTATCTCATCGACGGGCACGCCCAGATTTACCGCTGCTACTACGCGCCCTTCCGCCCGCTGACCGCCCCCGGCGGGGAGCCGACTAAGGCCGTTTATGTCTTCATGCAGATGCTGCTCGGCCTGCTGCGCGACAAGCGGCCGGACTTCCTCGCCATGACGCTCGACACCAGCGACGAGACGGTCTTCCGCCGCGAGATCGACCCGGAATACAAGGCCCACCGCGAGCCGCCGCCCGAGGACCTGCCTCCGCAGACGGAGCGCATCGTCGAGATCCTGGCCGCCGTCGGCGTGCCCGTACTGCGGGTGCCGGGCTTCGAGGCCGACGACCTGATCGCCACGCTCTGCCGGAGATTGCGCGACGACGACCTCGACGTGGTCATCGTCAGCCGCGACAAGGACCTCGATCAACTCATCACCGACCGCGTGCGGCTGCTGGACCCGATGCAGGATCGCGTCATCGACGCCGCGGCGCTCCGCGAGGAAAAGGGTTACGGACCGGAACTGGCGATCGACGCCCAGACGCTCATGGGCGACAGCACCGACAACGTCCGCGGAGTGGAGGGCATCGGCCCGAAAAAGGCGGCCGACCTGCTGGCGCGGTTCGGCAGCGTTGCCGGCGTGATCGCCCACGCCGATGCGCTGACGCCCAAACTGCGGGAGCGCGTGCGGGCCTTCGCACCGCGCGTCGAGACGGTCCGGCGGCTGGTGACGCTCAAGGACGACGTGCCGTTCGAATTTGACTTAGCGGCGGCCGACGCCTGCCGCTTCGACCTCTCGCGGGCGCGGCCGATCTTCGAGCGGCTCGGCTTTCAGCGCTGGCTCGCCGATCTTCCGGAGGGCGCGGGCGGAACGGCGGCCGGGTCGTCGTCGGGCGCGGGGTCGGCGGCGGAATCCGCGCCGCAATCGACAATGCCGCCGGGCGAACTGACCTTCGCGCCGCCTCCTCATGGCGCCGAACCGCGCCGCCGCGAGCCGAACGCCACGCGCGCGACCCTCGTCGACACCAGCGCCGCCCTCGACGCGCTGGCGCAGCGGCTGGCGGCCGCGCCGATGTTCGCCTTCGACACCGAGACGACCGGCCTGCGCCCGGCCGACGCCGATCTGGTCGGAATCTCCGTGGCCCTCGAACCCGGCGCGGGCTTTTACGTTCCCGTCCGCGGCATCGGCAAGACGCTGCCGCCGGAGCGCGTCCGGATCGCGCTCGGCCCGGTCTTCGCCGGCGCCCGCGTGCGCAAATGCGGCCAGAACTGCAAGTTCGACCTCGGCATGCTGCGCAATGCAGGGATCGACGCGGCGGGCGTCGATTTCGACGCCATGATCGCCAGTTTCGTGCTCGACTCGTCGCGCCGCTCGCACGGCATCGACGCGCTGGCCCTCGACCTGCTCGGCTACCGCAAGATCGCCACGCACGAACTCATCGGCAAGGGCCGGGACCAGACCTCGTTCGACCGGCTGCCCGTCGAACTCGTCAGCGAATACGCCTGCGAGGACGCCGACATCGCCCTGCGGCTGCGCGGCGTGCTGGAGCCGATGTTGGCCGGCTCGCCGCAGGAGGCGCTTTTCCGCGACGTGGAAATGCCGCTGGTCGAGGTGCTGGCGGAGATGGAGCACCACGGCGTCGCCCTCGACGCGGACCTGCTGGCCCGGCTGAGCAACGAGATGGCGGCCGAGATGGCCGACCTGAACAACCGCATCCAGGCCGAAGCAGGCGCGCCGTTCAACGTCGATTCGCCCAAACAACTGGCGGAGGTGCTGTTTGACCGGCTGAAACTGCCCGTGCTCAAGCGCACGAAGACGGGCCGCTCGACCGACGCGGAAGTGCTGGAGCAACTGGCGGCGACCGCCGCGCATCCGCTGCCCGGGCTGGTGCTCGCCTACCGCGAGTTGTCGAAACTCAAGGGCACGTACGTGGACCCCCTGCCGGAGATGGTCAGCCCCCGGACCGGGCGGGTTCATCCGAGTTTCCACCAGACGTCGGCGGTGACGGGGCGGCTGTCGTGCAGCGACCCGAACATCCAGAACATCCCCATCCGCACGGAATCGGGGGCCCGCATCCGCCGCGCGTTCGTCACCGGCGAAAAGGGGCACGTGCTGCTCAAGGCGGACTATTCTCAGATTGAGTTGCGCGTGCTCGCGCACTTCTGCGGCGACGAGGCCCTCTGCGGCGCGTTCCGCCGTGACGAGGACATCCACGCCTTCGTGGCGTCGCAACTCTACGGCGTGCCCGTCGAGTCCGTCAGCAAGGAGCAGCGCGCCCGCGCCAAGACGGTAAACTTCGGGATCGTCTACGGGCAGTCGGCCTTCGGGCTGGCGCGGCAGACGGGTATGGGCCGCGGAGAGGCCCAGCAGTTCATCGACCGCTACTTCCGCCGCTACCCGCGCATCCGCGGCTTCCTCGATCGGTGCATCGAGTCGGCCCGGCGGCAGGGGTACGTCGAGACGCTCCTCGGCCGGCGGCGCCGGATCGACGACATCGCGTCGCGCAACCCAACGGCCCGCGCCGCGGCCGAGCGCTTCGCCGTCAACACCGTGCTCCAGGGCACGGCGGCCGACCTGATCAAGAAGGCGATGATCGACATCCACCGCCGGGTGCGCGCCGAGGGGAGGCCGCTGCGAATGCTGCTCCAGGTGCACGACGAACTGGTGTTCGAGGCGCCGCGCCGGGCGGCGGCGGCCGAGGGGCGGATGGTGGCTGAGGCGATGGCGTCGGCCCTGCCGCTGTCGGTGCCGATCCGCGTGGATCTGTCCGTCGGTGACAACTGGCTGGACATGAAGCCGCTGTAGGGCCGCATGAAGGCCGTTCTGGTGCGGACGTTGGTACGCTGTGGTACGGGCGTTGATGCGCTGTGGCACGGGCGTCCCGCCCGTGTCATCCCCAAATGCGAGCCGCGGGGGCCGGCCCGGTTCCGCGCTAGGGTGGCAATCCGAGCCACGGGCGCAAGCCCGTGGTCCGTGGGCTTGCGCCCCCGGCTCTGACTGAAGTTTTTCGCCGCCTCACCGGGCGTTGACCGCACCGGCGGCGCACCCGACAATCCGTTACGATCACCAAACGAACGGGTGTGCCAATGTCCTTCGACACCATCATCGCCAACGGGACCGTCGTTAACGCCAACGGCAGCGAGCAGGCCGACGTGGCCGTCAGCGGCGAGACGATCGCCAAGGTCGGCCGCGGTCTGGCGAAGAAGGCGGCCGACGGCGCGCGGATCATCGACGCGAAGGGCTGCTACGTCATCCCCGGCGGGATCGACGTGCACGTGCACCTGGCTTTGCCCTTTTGCGGCACCGTCTCGGCCGACGACTATGACAGCGGCACGAAGGCCGCGGCCCGCGGGGGCGTCACCACGGTGATTGATTTCGCCATCCCCTACGGCGACGAGACGCTGCACGACGCCCTGAACAACTGGAAGAACAAGGCCGCCGGCAAGGCCTGCGTCGACTACACCTTCCACATCGCCGTCACCAAGTGGGACCGCCACCGCCACGAGATGAGGGCGTTGGTGGACGCCGGGTTCCCGACCTTCAAGCAGTTCATGATTTACGCAAAAGAGGGCTGGCAGGCCGACGACGCCGCCATCTTCGGCGCGCTGGAACAGTGCCGCGAACTGGGCGGGATGCTGCTGGTGCACTGCGAGTCCAGCCGCGTGCTGGACGAGTTGATCGAGCGCCACCACACCGAGGACGAGATGCACCGCCTGGGGGCGCGGCTGCACGCCGTCACGCGGCCGAATTACATCGAGTACGAGGCCATCCAGCGCGCCGTGACCTGGGCCGAGGCGACCGGCGGCCGGCTCTACGTCGTGCACATGTCGACGGCCGAGGGGACGGACATCATCCGCCGCGCCCACAAGCGCGGGCTCGACCACGTTTTCGCCGAGACCTGCGCCCAGTACCTCGTGCTGGACGACTCGCTGTTCGACGGACCGGACGGGCACCTCTTCGCCTGCTGCCCGCAGATCAAGAAGAAGCGGGACCAGCGGCGGCTGTGGGACGGCCTGGTAGACGGCGACGTCTGCGCCGTCAGCACCGACACGTGCACCTTCACCCGCGAGCAGAAGGCCATGTGGAACGGCGACTGGACGAAGATTCCCATGGGCCTGCCGGGGCTGGAGACGCTCCTGCCCATCGTCTATACGCACGGCGTTCTCAAGGGCCGGCTGAAGATGCGGCAGTTCGTCAACCTCGTGAGCACGAACCCGGCGAAGATCATGGGGCTGTACCCGACCAAGGGCGTGATCACCCGGGGGGCGGATGCGGACATCGCCATTATCCATCCCAAGAAGCGGCTCACGGTCGAGCCGGGGCAGATGGAGACCAACTGCGACTGGAGCCCCTACGGCGGCTGGTCGCTGGCGGGGTTCGCGCGGACGACGCTGAGCCGCGGGCGGGTGATCGTCGACGACTACCGGTTCTGCGGCGAGAACGGCTGGGGCCGCCTGCTGACACGGAAGAGCGCGGGGAAGGCGTAGGGCTCGTGGGGGCTGATGATCCGCACGACGTGATCTGATTTCGGTCGCGGCGCGCGATCTCGTTGTTCAACCCCTACGGCGGCGATAGAATAGACGTGGAATGACCATGACCACCCGGACGCTGATTTCGGCCGTTGAATTCGAGGCATCGTGCGGACAGTATGGCCCGTGTGAACTGGTCCGCGGGGAGGTACTGACGTTGTCTCCGGGCGGGTATGGACACAGCCGGTTTACGTTCCGCATCGCGTACCTCCTCGGACGCTGGGTCGACGAGTCGCAACTCGGCCGTGTGCTGACCAACGAGGCCGGCCTGATCACGGAGACCGATCCCGATACCGTCCGCGGGGCCGACGTGGCGTACTTCTCGTTCGGGCGGTTGCCGCGCGGCGCGGAGCCGCAGGGATTTATCGCGGTTCCGCCGAATCTCGTCGTCGAGGTCGTCGGGAAGGGCCAGGGCTGGCGCGAGATGGTGGAGAAGGCGGGCGAGTATCTGCGGATGGGTGTGGATCGCGTCTGGGTCGTCGATCCGGAATCGCGCCGCGTGCACGTCTTCCGCGCCGACGCCGAGCCGGTGATCCTGTCTGAGGCCGACCGGCTGGCGGACGCGGGCGTGTTGCCGGGATTCGGTTGTTCGGTCAGCGAACTGTTTCAGGATTGAGTTTCGGCGGCGCGGATCGGGAAGCGCCGCGTATCGCGGAAACGGAGGCCGCCATGGCAGGCAACAATCTGAACGGGTTTTCGGTGTCGATGTTCTTCCCGTCGGGCGATCCGCGAGCGCTGCAGATCGTCGAGCGGATGAATTCGATCGTCAAGGTAATCTGCTTCCCGAAGTCAAACCTAGACGGATGCAAGGCTCACCTGGATAGGGTTGGAGCGTACCTCTTGCTTGGGGAACCCGAAGAGGGCAAGGCGCTGCCGATCGCCTACATAGGGGAGGCGGATCCCGTTTCCGACAGACTGAAGAACCACGCACGCGACCCGGAAAAGCTGTGGTGGGAGCGGACGTAAGTTTTCGTGGACAAGGACGGTACACTCACCAAGACTCACTTCGAGTACATTGAAAGCCGATTGGTTGATTTGGCCACGTCCGCCAAACAGTCGGACCTCCGGAACGGCAACGTGCCGAGACCGCCCTCGATCTCCCCGATGGAACGATGCAGGGCCGAAGATTTCTTGAACGATTGCCTCGACTGCCTGCGCGCATGCGGCGTCGATTTGTTCGATCAAGTCCAGCGTCCCCCCAGCGGTCTCCCGCCAAGCACGACAGCCGCCCCTGCACCCGCCCCCGGCATCGCCGCGACTCCGTCGTTTATTGACGTCACCATTAATGGCAAGGGCGTTCAGGCGAATGGACGCTACATGCCGACCCGGTCTTCGCTGACTGTGCTGAAAGGGTCCCAGGCCGTTCCTGACACGAACGTGACGCCGACGATTCCGGATGGTGCAACGAAGCTTCGGGGCGCTCTCGTCGAGAACAAAGTCCTGCAGGAGGAAAACGGAACGCTGGTGTTCCAGCAGGATTACGAGTTTCGTACCCCAACCGCCGCGTCCGGAGTAATCCTCGGTGCGAGTACAAATGGCTGGGACTGGTGGAAAGACAGCACCGGCAGGTCCTTGAATCAGATTTTCTACCCGGCCAGTCCATGATCGGCGCTCGTAAATCGCCCCCCCCATCGCGTTGCGACGAGCCGGCTTCGCCCGGACGACGCTGAGCCGCGGGCGGGTGATCGTCGACGACTACCGGTTCTGCGGCGAGAACGGCTGGGGCCGCCTGCTGACGCGCAAATCCGCGGGCCACGCGTAGGCGCGGCCGCGTGCAGATCGCCGGGCCGCTCGCCTGGGGGCCGCCGGGTTCATCCCGGCGGGTGAGTCAACAACCGAGCATCGGCGGGGAGTGAGGGCGACCAAGTGGAAGCCCGAACCCCGCCGCTCGCAGACTGGAACGGGGCGGTTTCCCGTCGCCGCGCGGGCCGTTACAATCGGGCTGATCGTCGGGACGAGGAGGAGCCGCCGGTGCCGCGCCGACCCATCGAATTGACCAACCAGGTCGAGTCCCTCTCGATCCTCGACGCCGACGGCCGCGTCGACGCCGCGCTTGATCCCAAGATTAATGACGCCGATCTGAAGCGCCTCTTCCGCGGCATGTTGCTGGCCCGGCGGCTCGACGAACGGCTGCTGCGGCTGCAACGCCAGGGCCGCATCGGAACGTTCGGGCCGGCCCTGGGGCAGGAGGCGGCGTCGCTCGGGCCGGCCTACGTCATGCAGCCGAAGGACTGGTTCATCCCCTCGTTCCGCGAGCCGGCGGCGATGCTGTGGCGCGGCTGGCCGATCGAGCGGATCATCCTGTGGTGGGGCGGGAACGAGATCGGCGCGTCGACCCCCGAGGAGATGAACGACCTGCCGATCTGCGTGCCCGTCTCCACGCAGTGCCTGCACGCGGCGGGCATCGCCTGGGGCTGCAAGTTCAAGAGCGACTCGGCGGTCGCCGTCTGCTTCACGGGCGACGGCGGCACGTCGGAGGGCGACTTTCACGAGGCGCTGAACTTTTCGGCGGCGACGGACCTGCCGGTCGTCTTCATCATCCAGAACAATCACTGGGCGATCTCGCTGCCGCGGGCCCGGCAGTCCCGGAGCGCCACGCTCGCGCAGAAGTGCATCGCCTACGGGATCGACGGCCTGCAGGTCGACGGCAACGACATCCTCGCCATGATCGTCGCCGCCCGCGAGGCGATCGAAAAGGCCCGCGCGGGCGGCGGACCGACGCTGATCGAGGCCGTGACCTACCGCCTCGGCGTCCATACCACCGCGGACGATCCGAAGAAATATCGCTCGGAAGAAGAGGTCGCCTGCTGGGCGCCGCGGGACCCGCTGGCCCGGTTCCAGAAGTACGTGCTGGCGCGGAAAGTATTCGACGCGAACGGAATCGAACGGCTGGACGCCGAGATCGGCGAGATGATTGAGGCGGCGGTCCAGAAGGCCGAGCAGTACCAGCCGGACCCGCTCGACTCGTTCCGCCACACGTTCGCCGAGATTCCGCCGGCCCTGCGGCGACAGATGGACGAGGTTTCGGCCTACCTCGCCGAGCAGCGCGGCGGGGCGGCGGCCGAGTCCGAGGAAACCGCCGCGCCGCCCGAAATGGCGGATGCGTGAGGGCCGTCGCACGGGTATTCGAGCGCTGCGGCGTGGGCCGCTGAGCGCTGTGGTACGGGTGTCCTGATGCTGTGGCACGGGCGTGCTGATGCTGTAGTACGGGCGTCCTGATGCTGTGGCACGGGCGTCCCGCCCGTGCCGGCACCGGCGAGACGCCGGTGCCACAGATTTTTGAGATATTGGCGCGGCACCGGCGAGTTGCCAGTACCAGATGGATCGCGTGGCGTCGGGCCGCGGGCCGCGAAGGAAGATGCGATGCAGATGACCATGGTCCAGGCGCTGAACCTCGCCCTGCGGCAGGCGCTGGCCGAGGACGCCGACACGCTCATCCTCGGGCAGGACGTCGGCAAGGACGGCGGCGTCTTTCGCGTCACCGAGGGACTGTATGAGGAGTTCGGCGAGCAGCGCGTGGTCGACATGCCGGTCGCCGAGTCCTGCATCGCGGGCGTCTCGGTCGGGCTGTGTCTGCGCGGCCTCCGCCCGATCGCCGAGATGCAGTTCTCCGGCTTCGGCTACCACGCGTTTCACCAGATTGAGAACCACGTCTGCCGTTTCCGCACGCGCACCCGCAGCCGGTTCAGTTGCCCGCTGGTCATTCGCATGCCCTACGCCGCGGGCATCCGGGCCATCGAACACCACAGCGAGAGCCGCGAGGCGATCTACTGCCATCTGCCGGGCCTCAAGATGGTCATCCCCTCCGGACCGCGAAACGCCCGGGCGCTGCTGCGGGCCGCCATTCGCGACTCGGATCCGGTCATCTTCTACGAGCCCAAGAGCGTCTATCGCGCGTTCAAGGAGGACGTGCCGCAGGAACCGGAGGAGTTTCCGCTCGGCCGTGCGCAGGTCGCCCGGCCCGGAAAAGACGCGACGATCATCTCCTACGGAGCGATGATGCGCCCGTCGCTGGAGGCGGCCGACGAATTGGCCGACGAACACGAGATCGAGGCCGAGGTGCTCGACCTGCTGACGCTCAGCCCGATGGATGAAGAGACGATTTGCGCTTCGGTGGAAAAGACAGGCCGGGCCGTCGTGGTGCACGAGGCCCCGCGGAACTGCGGCCCGGGGGCGGAGGTCGTGGCCCGGATCGTCGAGCGGAGTCTGATGTTCCTGGAGGCGCCGATCAAACGCGTCACCGGCTATGACGTCATCATGCCCTTTTTTGCCACGGAGCGCTGGTTCCTCCCCGACGCCCGGCGGATCGTGAATGCGGTGAAAGAAGCCGTTTCGTTCTAGTCGCCCCCCTTTGTAAACGTTCAGGGCGTGTGTTTTTGCAACGGGCCGCCGCAGTGGGCTGTTGACGCCACCCGAGCGGTCTGCTACGATTATTGAGACTGAGTCTCAATTAGCGGTGCGGTCCATGGCTCACGGTGCAGGCGAAGAATCGGTCAATCCGGCGGCGGGTCCGCCGATCCCGCTTTCCGACGCGCCGTGCGGGAGGCGGCTTTATGTCAGCGCGATCCTAAACGACGCCGAGCGTTGCCGCCTCAGCGAGATGGGGGTCTTCGAGGGCCGAATCCTGCGGGTCATGTCGGCCGCGGACCCGGTCATCTGCGCGCTGGAGCACGGCCGCCTCGGGATCGCCCGCCGCCTGGCGGACCAGATCATGGTCCGCCGCGCCTCCGGCCGGAGCGGATGACGCCATGCCCCATGCCGTTTTTCCGCGCTCGTTGAGCGACGTCACCATCGGCGAAGCCGCCGTCGTCTCGGGGCTGGCGGGCGACGAGCGGCTGTGCGCTCGGCTGGCCGAGATGGGCCTGACCGCCGGGACATCGGTGCGGCTGGTGCGCATCGCACCACTCGGCGATCCGCTGGAGTTCGAGTTGCGCGGCTACCGGCTGAGTCTGCGCCGCGCGGAGGCCGCGGCCGTGTTGGTCTCGCGCGCGAACCCGTTGCACCCGGCCGCCGGATCAAACGGCCGAGCCGGGGCGAACGCGGCCCGTCCATGACTCCGCTTCGGACCGCCGCGGCCCGGTCAACGCGTCGGATCGCGGTGGCGGGCAATCCCAACTCGGGCAAGACGACGCTCTTCAACGCGCTGACCGGCCTGCGGCACAAGGTCGCCAATTACCCCGGCGTCACCGTGGAGAAGCGCGAGGGGCGGCTGGCCGGCGAGCCGCGGATCACGCTGCTCGATCTGCCGGGGACGTACAGTCTTTCGGCCCGGTCTCCGGACGAGCAGGTGGCCCGCGACGTGCTGCTCGGCTGGACCGACGGCGGCGCCCCGCCCGACGCCGTCCTGATCGTCGTCGACGCGGCCAACCTCGAACGAAATCTCTACCTCGCCTGCCAGATCATCGAATTAGGCGTGCCGGCCGTGATGGCCTGCAACATGTGGGACCGCGCGACCCAGCGCGGCGACGGCCTCGATCCGGCCGCCGTGTCGCGCGCACTGGGCGTGCCGGTGATTCCCACCGTGGCCACGCGCGGGGTGGGCGTGGAGGCGGTGCGCCGTGCGCTCGTCCGGGCGTGCGGTGAGACCCACCCGGCCGTCGGGGCGGAGGAACCCAAGACGGTTCCGCGCTGGCTTCCGCCGGAGCCGTACGCCTCATCGGTGGAGCCCGTCGCCGCGGCGCTGGTGGAGCACGGAATCTGTTCGCCGCGCGCGGCCGCGGGCGCGGCGCTGTTGCTGCTGGGGGATGCACAGGTCGGCGGCGAGGCCTCGCGGCTCGGACGGCGCTTGCCACCGGCGGTCGTCGAGCGCGTCGCGACGGAAGTGGCGCATCTCCGGCGCGACGAAACGCGGGTAACGGCGACGGCGATCGTCGCCGCCCGCTACGCATGGATCGGCGACGTGGTGCGGCGGGCGACGCAAACGAGCGACGCGCCCGCCGGCGGCCGCCGGTCGCGAGGCGACGTGCTGACCGACCGGATCGACCGCATCGTGACCCATCGCGTCTGGGGCGTGGCCCTGTTGGGCGGCATCCTGTTCACGCTCTTTATGGCCTTGTTTTCGTGGGCCGAGCCGCTGATGCGGCTGATCGAGCGCGGGCAGACCGCGCTGCAAGCGGGCGCGCGGGCGGCGTTGCCGGCCGGGCCGCTGGTCGACCTGCTGGCCGACGGCGTGATCGGGGGGGCGGGGGCGGTGGTCGTTTTTTTCCCGCAAATTTGTTTCCTGTTTTTCTTTATTGCATTCCTGGAGGACTCGGGATACCTCGCCCGCGCGGCGTTCCTCATGGACCGGCTGATGTCGTCGGCGGGCCTGCACGGCAAGAGTTTCATCCCGCTGCTGTCGAGTTACGCCTGCGCGGTGCCGGGCATCATGGCCACGCGCACCATCGAAAACCGCCGCGACCGCCTGGCCACGATCCTGGTCGCGCCGCTGATGTCGTGCTCGGCGCGGCTGCCGGTCTATCTGATCGTCGTCGCCGCGGTCTTCAGCGGCGGAGCGTGGCTCAAGGCGTGCGTCATCACCGCGATGTACGCGGTCGGCACCGTGACCGCGCTGCTGATGGCGGCCCTGTTCAAGCGGACGCTGCTGGCCGGGCCGACCCCGGCCTTCATCCTCGAACTGCCTCCCTATCACCTGCCGCGGCCGTGGCCGATCCTGCGGGCCATGTGGGACCGCAGCAAGTTATTCCTGACCCGGGCGGGCACGGTGATCCTGGCCGTGTGCGTGGTCCTGTGGGGCCTGGCGTATTTCCCGCGCGACGAGGCGGCGCAGGCCCGCGCGGCGCGGCGGACCCAAGCCGTCCTCGCGGCCGCGGGCGTCGGCGGGGCCGTCGACCGCTCGCTGCTCCCGGACCCCGCGCGCGACGCGCTGCGCGAAATCGAGAGCGAGCGCGCCGGCGCGCAACTTCGGCAGTCGTACCTCGGCCGGCTGGGCCGGGCGATCGAGCCCGCGCTGAGGCCCCTGGGGTTCGACTGGCGGATCGGCGTCGGCGTGCTGGCGAGTTTCGCGGCCCGCGAAGTGTTCGTCGGGACGATGGGCGTCGTCTACAACGTCGGCGGGGCGGAGGATGCCGACGCCTCCCTGCGGATGCGGATGCGCGAATCCCGCTGGGACTCCGGCCCCCGCGCCGGGCAGCGCGTCTATTCGCCGCTGGTCGGGGTTTCGCTGATGATCTTCTACGTCCTCTGCTGCCAGTGCATCAGCACCCTCGCCGTCGCCAGGCGCGAGACAAACAGTTGGCACTGGCCGGCGTTCATGTTCGCGTACATGACGGCCCTGGCCTACGCGGGCGCGCTGGTGGTCTACCAGATCGGAACGCGCCTGGGCTTGGGGGTCTGAAATCGGCCACCACCCGGACACGTCGTTTATCGGGTTCGCGGCACCCGCGCCCGTCCGCCGACCGTCAACTTCCGACCGGGGTTTGGCCTCAGTTTCTCCGGGCTCCCGCCCAGTCCCAGGAAGTTCCGCAACAAGTCGTAACCGGCTGCCGTCAGGTAACTCTCGGGATGGAATTGAACGCCCTCGACCGGCCAGCGGACGTGCCGCAGCCCCATGACCTCCCCGCGGTCCGTCCAGGCGGAGACCTCGAAGTCAGGCGGAACCGCGTCGCGCGGCACGATCAGCGAGTGATAGCGCGTCGCCGCGAACGGATTCGGGAGGCCGGCGAAGATCGTCCGCCCGTCGTGATGAATCTCGCTGGTCTTCCCGTGCATGATCCGGCCGGCCCGGACCACGAGCGCGCCAAACGCCGCCGCGACGCACTGATGCCCGAGGCAGACGCCGAGGATCGGAATCCGCCCGGTGAAGCGGCGGACGACATCGTTGCTGATTCCGGCCTCCCGGGGCGTGCCGGGACCGGGAGAGAGGAGCAAGTGCGTCGGGCGTTCGGCCTCGATGCGCCGGATCGTCACGGCGTCGTTGCGATAGACGCGCACCCTCGGGCGGCCTGGGCCGCGCGCGAGGAACAATTCGCCGATGCGCTGAACGAGGTTGTAGACGAAGGAGTCGTAATTATCAAGTACGACAATTACGTGTGTCGGCCGACTCCGGGGCGCGGATTGGCGGGCGGTCACGGCACTCGGCTCCTGCATCTGCGACCAATGCTCACGCAGAACCATCGCCCACTTTACCCCTGTCCCTGTTCCCAGGCGCACCAAGCAGAGACCGGAAGCAATATGTCACATACCTTAAGGGGCTGTTCCCGCCCGCTGGTAGTTTTGTTTCGGAATCATGTTCCCAAGTGCATGTTAATAAATAAGTTATGTGTATTCACTTGACACGTATTATAAAATGTGTAATATGTAATACAGAAAACAGCGCGTCGTTGTTGGACGACTTTCGGAAGGAGCGTTTTATGGGCGCACAGGTGAGCCAGATTGGCGAAACGATCAGCGATCTCGTCGGCACGATCCGGGAGAAACTCAGGGCCAGGGGAATCGATATCGACGTATCTTCCTGCTGCGGATCGGATTGCGAAACTCAGGTCAAGGTGATCTGCGTCGCACCGGACCTCAAATCGAGCGTCTCGGAACTCGGTCGAACGCTGCGAGACCAGGTGGTCATGGTCCGGGTTGATGAGGACACAAACCGGTCGCTGGACGCGTGGGTGGCGTCCGGGGCGGTTCGCAGCCGCTCGGAGGCGGCCGCCCTGTTCATCCGGGAGGGGCTCAAACTGCGGGCGACCGAACTGGAGCAACTCCGCGGAGCGCTGGACGAAGTCGAGCGGGCCCAGCGCCGACTGCGAGAGCGGGCGCAACGGGTGCTCGGCGATGCGGCCGGGCCGCGATAGCCCGTCCAGCATTCGCCCTCCGCGGGCCGGACTGGCGTTCGTGTCGGAGGTGCGGTTATGATGCGCCGCGCCCCGTGGTGCGCCGGCCCGTTTCGGACGGCTCGCCACGGCTTGTGAGCGGAGGACGGAGACCATGACGGACGTGGCGAATCAGGTGATTGAGCAGCTGAACCAAGAGGCGCGGGCCGGGTTTCCGAAGGGAGCGTTTCGCACCGATCCGCTTGCACCGCGCGACGCTGCCGGCGTCCTGAGGCGGATTCCTCCGGCGCACGGGTTTGACGGAGGGAGCGTTGCGGCACACGTCGAGCGGCTCAAGGGCGACGGGGGCGACATGATCCGTTTCGGCCGTACGGCCGCGGCCACGTTTCTCACGGTGTCGCTGTCCGGCGATCGTCGGGCTGCGTTCGAGTGGGCGGATGCAACGCTTCAAAAACTGGGGGCCAGCAGCGTGAAGATGAATCTCGGCCCCGGCAAGCCGACGGATGCCAAGATCTTCTGGGGCAAGCCGGACATTAACACGCTGATCGAGATCGGCGGCGAAGGCGACTGATCCGCGGTCGCCACGAACGGACGGCGATCACCCCCTTGACGCAACGCGTTGAGACTGACGTCCTGCGCGACCGTCCGTCCGAGGCAGACCCCGGCCGCGACGGCGCGCACGCCGGACAGCCGGGGGAACCGGTGCCCGCGGCCGCGGCTCCGACCGCGGCCCGGATGGCGTTGGCGTTCGGTTCGATTTACTTCATCTGGGGCTCCACCTACCTGGCGATCCGCGTTGCAATCGAAACGCTGCCGCCGTTCCTCATGGCCGCGGCGCGATTCCTGATCGCCGGCGGGCTGCTGTACGTCTGGGCGCGCCGCGGGGCGGCCGCGCGGCCGAGCCCGGCCGAGTGGCGGGCGGCAACGATCGCGGGCGGGCTGATGCTCCTGGGAGGAAACGGGGGCGTGGTCTGGGCGGAGCAGCGAGTCGCATCCGGGGTGACGGCGCTCCTCGTCGCCTCGGTCCCGCTGTGGATGGTGTTGGTGGACTGGCTCCGGCCGAGCGGAAGGCGGCCGACGGCCAGCACCATGCTGGGCGTGCTGGCAGGACTCGGCGGCGTGGTCCTGCTGGTGGGGCCGGGCGAGTTGGCGGGCGCGCGGCGGGTCGATCCCCTGGGGGCCGGGGTACTAATGTTTGCGTCGTTGTGCTGGTCGATCGGGTCTGTCTATGCGCGACACGGACAACGACCCGGGTCGGCGGCCATGACGACGGCGATGCAAATGCTCGCGGGCGGCGCACTGCTGCTGATCGCGGGGACCGTGGCCGGACAATGGTCTGCGGTCCACGCCGCCACGGTGTCGCTCCGCTCGCTGGGGGCGCTGGCATACCTGATCGTGCTGGGGTCGCTGGTCGGGTACAGCGCATACGTCTGGCTGCTGGGGGTGACGACACCGGCCCGTGTGGCGACCTACGCCTATGTAAACCCGGTCGTGGCGATGGTGCTGGGCTGGCTGATGGCAAACGAGCCGTTGACGGCACGGACGCTGCTCGCGGCGGGCGTGATTCTTTCGGCGGTGGTGCTGATCGTGACGCGGCGGGAAGGGGCGCGGTAAAGGACCTCGATCGCGGTGGCCGCACGAAAAGCAACGACCCGGCCGCCTACCAGGTCTATCCGAGGCGCGATCCACGCGCGAAGACAGCACCCCAGCCGAACCGCGAAAGCAGTTCGTCCTCGCGCCGGTGCATCCGTGCGAAACCGGCGCGACTGGAGTCGTCGTAGCCGACCAGGTGCAGGCAGCCGTGGACGACGTAGAGCAGTAGTTCCGCCCGCGGGTCAAGCCGGTGTCGGCGCGCCGCGCGCCGCGCGACGTCGCCGCAAACGATGATCTGACCGTCGACGACACCCGGCTGAGGCCCACCGCGCAGATCAAAGGAGAGCACGTCGGTCAGCGCGGCGGTCCCCCTCCAGCGGCGATGGGCGCGACGCATCTGCGCTGCGCGGACGACGGCGATGTCAAGCCGGCCGCGGCGGATGCCCTCCGCCGTGAGCGTGGCCCGCGCGGTCCGGCGGATCAGGGTGGCGGTCCGCCGGTCGCAGCCGGAAACGGCGATCTCAATGTTCCTCGGCGTGCGATTCGGCCTGGTCCGCGGGCGGGGGCGGCGCTCGATCCGTGGTGTCCGCACGGATCACGCGGACCGCGTCTGCAGGGCGGCGCCTCCGGCCCCCGGGGCGGCCGGATAGGCGATGCGGCCGTGGTAGATCGAGCAGAGACTCTTCACGAGCGATTGCTCGACGCGCGAAAGTTCACGCAGCGTCAGGTCGCAGTCGTCGAGTTGGCCGTCCATGAGGCGCTGCATGGCGATCTCGTGGACCACGGACTCGATCCGACCGGGCGTCGGCTCCGAGAGGGAGCGTACGGCGCCCTCGACGCTGTCGGCCAGCATGAGAATCGCCGATTCCTTCGAACCGGGCCGCGGGCCGGGATAGCGGAACTCGGTCTCGTCCACCTCGGCAGTCCCATTGTCCTCGCCCTGGCGCACGCGCTTCTGGGCTTCCTTCGCGTGGAAGTACCGGACGACGGTCGTGCCGTGGTGCTCCGTGATGAAGGGAAAGAGCACCGGCGGCAGGCCGTACTCGCGCGCCAGCGCCAGCCCGTCCTTCACGTGTCCGACGATCACCAGCAGACTCATGCGCGGCGGAAGCCGGCTGTGGACGTTGTCCCGCGACTGCTGGTTCTCCACGAAGTACTCGGGTTTGCACATCTTCCCGATGTCGTGGTAATAGGCGCCGATCCGGACCAGCAGACCGTTCGCGCCGATCCCGTCGGCGGCGGCCTCCGCCATGCTGCCGAGCAGGTGGCTGTGCTGCCACGTGCCGGGGGCCTTCTGGATCAGTTGCTTGAGCAGGGGCGTACTGGTGTCGGCCCACTCCAGCAGCGTCATGGAGGTGGCGATGCCGAAGGCCCGTTCCAGCAGCGGCAACAGCACGAGCACGAGGGACCAGGCCGTGAGCGTGGCGAGTCCCGCCAGGGCCGACTGGACCGCCGCGAACGTCAGCGCCTGGTGCTGGAGCATCGCGGTCAGGCCGGCGGTGACGGCGGCGGCCACGGCCGTCAGCAGACCCATCTGGATCACCTTCATCCGCGAGCGGATGTCGTCGAGCAGGTAGACCGCCAGACTGGCGACGATGACGAAGAGCAGAAATAACTCAAAGGACGCCCGCAGCGTCATCGCGGTCAGGATCGTAAAGATGGCCACCGCGCCGATGGCGAAACGCTGACTGTAGGCGACGGTGAGGATCGCCGCCGCGGCGACGGTGGGCGTCAGGGCCCAGAGGGAGGACCAGTGCCCCATGCTCATCAGGCGCGCGGTCAGCAGCATGAGCAGGAACAGCCCCGCCAGAGCCGTCCCCCGAAGGGGGTTGTGGACGATTCGCGGTTCGTAATGCCGCGTGTAAAGCGCCAGCCCGAGCGTGACGATCAACACAAGCCCGATCTGCCCCAGCCGCTTTTGAAGCCACGGCCGATAGAGTTCCGGCAGCGCCCGGCGGGCGGCCAGGAAGGCGGCGTGCTCGGTCTCCAGCAGTTCGAGGGCGTCGGGCGTCACGATGCCGGTAGGCACGAGCACATCGCCGGGGCGATACTTGTCGACCTCGGGCGGCAGGCGTCGCGCCGCCTCCAGGGCCACCTGGGTCTGCTCGCGGTCGAAGAGGTAGACGGGCTGGTACTGGTTCCGCGCCGCATCAACTCGGATGGAACGGACGAGCACGCCGGCCACGGTCTTGCGCAATAGCGCGGGAAAGATCTCCGCCAGGTCCTTGGCAAGCCGGACCACGTGCTGCTCGTTGGTTACGTAACTGAGCCGCTGCTTCGAGACGCGGTCCTTGCGCGCGTCGCCGCGGTCGAGCATCTCGTCCTCGGAGGCCTGCGCCAGCGGATCGCGCTCCTCGGAGGTCGGGCGGTGGATCAGGTTTTCCTGGGCCAGCCGCGAGATCAACTTCTTCTGCGGCTCGACATAGTTCTCGTTCCAAGCCCCGTCCGAGAGTGATTTGAGGTACGAGAAGGCCGGCTGGTCGAGCGTCCAGCGCCCGCGGGTGGCCGCCTCAAAGGCGGCGAGGTCGTCCGCGGCCTGAACGGCGGCCCGCAGTTCCCGCAGTTCTCCGCCGACGTGATCGAGCAGCACGGTGTTGAGACGGTAATAGTTCGGAATGGAGCGGCGCACGGCCTCCTGGGCCTGCGCGGTCTTGGTGGGGTTGACCCGCTCGAAGGCGATGCGGGCCATGATCGGCTGCGTCACGCGCTGGTTCAGGTCCCAGGCGAGACGTTCTTCCCCGGAGAGGACGATCACGCTCGCGCCGACGAAGAAGCCGAGCACGATCAGGACCGGCCAGACCGCTGCGCGGATGCGAAATTGTTCGGTCCACGACCCCGCCGTCCCCCCGAGCAGACGACGCCGGCCGTCGGCACGACGTACGGGGCGCGAACGACCAAAAAATGACATGGAGAAATGCGCCTGTGGGCCGCACCACCTCGATCGGCCCGTTCGGACCGCAACCTACCAGATTATAAGGTCGGCGGGAATCGACCCACCAGAACCTGCATCGAGCCGTTCCCGCCTCCAATCGAGTTTCGCCGCTCCTGGTAAGGGATCACCAATATTATAGGGCCTTTGCCAAGAAAACCTGCCGCCGGGAACGTTGAATCGGGAGTCCTCTGCTTAGCGGACTCTGAGGATCCCCGCCGCCCCGGTGAACACACAGTCATCGAATCCCAGCATTCGGGCGAGCCGCACCGACCGTTCGACCCACGACGCCTCGGCAGCGAGCATGGTTCGGGCAGGACCGAGCAGCCGACGGTAGGGCCACAGCCGCACGGGTATGGGAAAGTCGCTCCCGAAGACCAGTTTGCGGTGCAGTTCCCGGCGTGCCGCGAGCCGGGTCAGCCAGTGGCTGCGGCCCAGCGCCCACAGCGCGGAAATGTCGGCGTAAAGCGGCGCGTCGGCGAACTCACCGAGCAACGCTTGGACAAGGGCTCGGTGGCCGCGGTCGGACTGCCAGCGGAACGAGGGGGTCGCCGCGTGAGCGACGATCACGGTGGGCATCCGTCCTTCAGATCGCAGGCCGCGCAACACGCCCAGCATCGGTTCGGGGCTTTCAAACTCCATGTGCTGCCGGGCGAGCGACATCTCGCCGCCGTAGTGGATCAGCATGGCGACGCGGCGCTCGGCCGCACGACGGAGAAATGCGATGGTCCGCGGGTCTTCAGCGCGAATGTTCTGGTGAATGGGAAGCCACTTGACGAGGACGGCTCCGGCATCGGCGACCTCGTCGACCAGTTGCGCGGCCTCCCGGCCGTCGAATTGACGATAAGGATGTATGGATGCGCCGAAAAGGAAACGATCCGGCCGCGCGGCGCAGACCGAACGCACCAGCGTGTTCGAGACGTAGAGGTCGCTGCCGCGCTCCCGGCGGCCGTGGACCGGGCCGATCGGCCGGCCGTTGTCCCCGTGGTACTCGTCGAACGCAAGGAGCACGAGGCGGTCGACGCCCGGAGCGGCCTGCGGCGACCAGTGGCGGTCGCCGGCCGCTTCGATCTGGGCGTCGAGCGCGTCGCCGGGCGGCAGTCCGGAGGGGATTCCCATCCAGCGGCGAATGATGCGCCAGGCGAAGCGTCCGAGCAGTCGGGGCGAGAAGTAGGCGTCAAAGCCCGAGTGGGCCGAGGCGCCGGCCGGTTCAAACGAAAAGCGCGGCAGGGCGTCATCGGCGCGTCGGCCGGACAGGCCCAGGTGGCAGTGAACGTCAATCACCATGTAAGACAAATCCGGAATCGGGAACTGCCAAGAGGCGCGACGCCCGGGCGCGGGGAGTATAACAGCGGGCGGTTGCGATTCGCGGCAGGCGGTTGGTTGAGAGTTGCCGGTCTGGATCCAGCGTACCAACCGCGCGGAAAACCCCGGCGCGAGAAGATTGGCGGACGCTGCGTAAACGCGCCGCCGGGCTCATCCCGGCGGGCATCGGCTTTGTGGGCGCAGTGTATCGGGTCGGGAATGGACTGCGACCTGCTCATCATCGGCTCGGGGTTCGGCGGATCGGTCTGCGCGCTGCGCGCGGCCGAGGCGGGAATGCGGGTAATCGTCCTTGAGCGCGGGCGGCGGATGGACCCCGCGGCGTGGGTGGATTTTGAGAGCGGCCGGATGCCGCTGCGGCACTCGCCGCGGCGCGCGGGGCTGTTCGACGTCACCGCGGCGCGCGGACTGACCGCACTTTCCGGTTGCGCGGTGGGCGGAGGGTCGCAGGTCTATACGGCGGTGACGGTGCCGGCCCCGGCCGAGGCATTCGACGGCTGGCCGGCGGGGATCACGCGGGAGGCCATGGAGCCGTGGTATCGGCGCGTTGCGGACCAGATCGCGCCGTCGCCGGTCCCCGCCGCACTGCCGCGGACCGAGGCGCTGGCGCGGGCCGCATCGCAGATGGGCGCGGAGGCGGTCCGCCTGCCGCTGGCGATGGAGTGGCCGGAGAGCAACCCGGCGGCCCGCCCCGAATCCGTCGGCGCCGGACGGGCCGATGGCCGCGGCTCCGCTTCTTCCCGTCGCGGCGCGTTGGCGGCGTGGCTTCGCGGCGGGAACACCGCGCGCAAACGGCCGCTCGACCGCACCTACCTCGGCCGGGCCGAGGAGCACGGCGCGATGGTCCGACCGCTGTGCGAGGCCACCGTGATTGAGCCGTTCGAGGGCGGATTCCAGGTCGGCTGTCGCGCCCGGGTGAACGGCCGGTTTGGTCGCTGCGCATTGACGGCGCGGCGGGTGATACTGGCCGCGGGAACGCTGAACACCGTGCGACTCCTCCTGCGGTGCCGAGACCGGCTCCGCACGCTGCCGCGCATCGGTCCGGCCCTCGGCCGGCGGTTCTCGACCAACGGCGATCTGGGGGCGCTGCTGGTCGGCCCGCGCGAACTGGAGAGGGCGGACGACGGCCCCCCGGTGACGGCGTGGATTGACTTATGGCGGACGGATCGGATGTTCCTGATGGAAACGGGCTTCATTCCGCTGCCGGCCGGCGGGCTTATGTCCGTGCTGGAAGCAGCGGGCGGGTTTTGGCGGCGCGGTCTGCTCCGACCCGCACCGGCGGAAACGACCGCCAAGACGAATCGGCCGATGTTCTGGAACGTGGCGGTGATGGGGGCCGAGCCGGGCGCGGGGCGATTACTGCTGAACCGGCGCGGCCGCCTCGTTCACTTGCGCGACCCCCGGCCCGGCGCGGATTTCGCGGCCCGGCGGGTCAGACGCCTGCGCGAACTGGCCGATGCCCTGGGCGCGGGGCTGCTCGTGCCGCCGCCGCCGCTGACGCGGCATTGGCCGGTGACGCTCCATCCGCTGGGCGGCGCGGCGATGGCCGACTCGCCGATGCAGGGCGTGACCAATCCGTTCGGCGAAGTCTTCGGGTACCCGGGCCTGTACGTGGCCGACGGCAGTCTGTTGCCGGGGCCGACCGGCGTCGCACCGTCGATGACGATCGCGGCAGCGGCGGAGCGCGTGGTCGATCATCTGGTTCGGGCATGCTGACGGAATGCGACGCGACGATGCCCGCGCTCTTCGCGGCCCTTCCCGGGCTGGCCGGGCGTCTGCCGCGCGTCGCGCTGGGGCGCTGGCCGACGCCGATCGAGGCCGCACCACGGTTCGCGGCGGCGGCGGGGTTGGAGGCGCTTTACGTCAAGCGCGAGGACCTCTCGCACCCGGATTCCGGCGGGAGCAAGGTCCGCGGGCTGGAGTTCCTGCTGGCCGACGCCCTGCGGCGGGGCGCGCGCACCGTTCTGACGGTCGGCGCCGCGGGCAGCCACCACGTCGCGCGGACTGCGTGGCACGCGCGGCGGCTGGGGCTTGAGGTCGTGGCGGTCGTGGTGCGGCAACCGAACGCGGAGTACGTCGCGCGGAACGTCGCCCACGCGCTCGGAGCGGGCGCGAAAATCGTGCCCGCGACGGTCGCGGGCGTTGGGCCGAGGTTAGTCGCGGAGTGGCTTCGGGCCGTGCAGCACGGGGCGCGGCCGGCGTGGATCCCGCCGGGCGGCACGACTCCGATTGCGTGCGCGGGACACGTCAGCGCGGCGTTCGAGTTGCGCGATGCGGTGCGTGCCGGGCGCGTGCCGGAGCCGGACCGGCTGTTCGTCGCGCTCGGGAGCGTGGGGACCGCCGCGGGCCTGGCGCTGGGCTGCCGGCTGGCGGGGCTGCGGACGCGCGTCGTCGGCGTCGTGGCGTCGTACCGGTGGTATGCGACCGCCGGCCGTACCGCGCGAATGGCGCGGCGGACGCTCAAGTTGCTGCGGGGATGCGATGCGGCGGTGCCGGCTGTGACCGTGGGCGCGGACGATCTGGACGTGGAGCCGGGCGCGCTGGGGCCGGGCTACGCACGCTTTACGGACGAGGCCCGCGCCGCGGCGCGTAGGATGTACGACACGCAGGGCCTTGCCCTCGACGGGACCTACACGGGCAAGACGCTCGCGGGGATGCTGCGTTACATCGCGGCGCGGCGGCTTGAGCGCGGCGTGCACCTGCTCTGGCTGACGTATCAGCGGCCGGCGGCGGCGGACGGGCCGGTCGAGACGCCGCCCGCCCTGCGTCGTTGGCTGTCCGACCCGCCGCAAAAATGGCTCCATTCGTCCTTGGCCGCCGTCTGACGGTCAGGGCACAAGTTCCAATTCCGCCAGTTTACGCTGGATGCGGTAGCCGCGCTGCCAGGACTTCAGGCCCGGGACAACCGACGGGTCCGTCCCGGGCAAGCCGGTGAAGTCCTGCGCGTCGAGCCAGGCGAAGAACGCGTCCCACGCGGCGGCCTCTTCTTCGGGCGACATGCAGTGCGGTCCCGGCGCGCCGTCCGCGGAGTCGGATGGCCCAGGCGTCCCGTCCGAAGAACCCTGTGGCACCGGCGTCTCGCCCGAGCCGTCGCCCGCTCCGGGGGCTCGCGCCCCCGGCTCGGATTGGGACTCGCCGTCACCGCCCTCACCGCCGAAGCCCCCGCCGCCGCCGAAGCCGTACTGCTCCTCCTCG
>Ga0187893_10004095_pt1 | contig 28292 bp, 21 predicted proteins | sample MA1701074metaG_FD_139574 | JGI IMG/M metagenome (GOLD analysis project Ga0187893, IMG submission 139574) | White microbial mat communities from a basaltic lava cave in the Kipuka Kanohina Cave System on the Island of Hawaii, USA - MA170107-4 metaG ... | reverse complement strand
TGGGTCACGGCGTAGGCGGTACACTGCTCGAGCAGGTCCACGGCCTTGTCTGGGAAGTAGCGGTTGCGCAGATACTGGGCGGCAAAGTCGACGAGCCACCGGAGGACCTCGTCGCCGATTGTCACGCCGCGCAGCCGGCTCAGGTCGTCCCGCAAGGCCATTAGTACGCTGATCGTCTGTTCAGGGGTCAGTTCTTGGACGCGGATCGGCTGAAAGCGGCGCTCCAGGGCCGCGTCAGGCTCGATGTAGCGGCGGTATTCGTCGTCGGTCGTGGCCGCGATGCACGCCAGCTCGCCGCGCGCGAGCGCCGGCTTCAGGAGGCTCGCGATGTCACCCGTGCCCGCTGCGCCGCCTGCCCCGATGACCTGGTGGACCTCGTCGATGAACAGGACGACACCGTCCTGGCTGGCTTCGGCCAAGACGGTTTTCATCCGAGTCTGGAGCTCACCGTAGACGCTGGCACCGGCGACGACAAGCGACGGCAGCAGCGCGAGCAGACGCACGCCCTTGAGGACGTCCGGTACCTCGCCGCGCACGATCCGCTTGGCCAATCCTTCGACGATGGCGGTCTTGCCGACGCCGGCCGGCCCGACGAGCACCGGGTTGCGCTTGGTACGCCGGCAGAGCGTTTCGATGACCAGGTCAATCTCATCGCCGCGGCCGACGACCGGGAGCAGTGAGCCCTCCTGCGCCTCTCGCGTGAGATCGCGTCCGTACTGCTCGAGTGTTGGGATGGGCCGCGCGCTCCGAGGCCGGTAGGCCGTGGCCGGAACGTTCTGTGCCACCGTCGGGCTCGACGCGGTCCGGCTGGCCGCTGCGGAGACCGGTGACTCCACCAGGTTGTACTTCGCAGCAACCAAGATCGCGGAGGCCAGGTCTCGCTCACTGGCCTGCGCTTTGCCGCGTTTCGTTGCTCTCGCGGTCGCCTGGCTCTGGACGTCTTCCAGGCTGAGCGGCGCCCCGACCTCGCCCTGCTGGAGCTCGTGGCCCAGGTACACGCGCAGCGCGGTGGCGTTCAGCCCGGCTGTCAGGTCCTCCGCCATGGCGCTGTGACGCTCGACCAGGGCCAGCAGCCAGTGATGGACGCCCAGGTGCGGATGCTTGCCCGCTTCGAACTTGCCCTGGGCGGATTGCACAAGGAGTTGCGCACCGGGAGTGAGGGCGCCTGTGACGTGCTGATCCACGAGGCTACGTTATTCTCCCGGGCAATCGACGTTACCTCTAGCCCCGCTTGATCTCGACTTTTGTTGCCACCTTCATCGGCCTCGTCAGAGCCAGGTATACCGGGCAACGTTCCGTCCAGGCCTGGACCACGCCCTGGACGTCCCGTTCGTTCTCGGGTGAGGAGATCTCGATGTCGAGTTCGATGTCCTCAAGGTCGGGAGCGGCGCCATCCAGACCGAGCAGATCCGACCGGCATCGCGCCGTCGCGCGCACGTCTGTAATGCGCACGTTCAACAGGGGTCCGAGCGTGTCCCGAATGAACACGACCGCGCACCCCGCGAGCGCGCTCAGCAGTAGCACGGTGGGGCTCGGGGCTCGATTCGAACCGCCCAAGGACGGCGGCAGGTCGGCTTGCCAGGAGAACGAGCCCGCCTCGAGCACCGCTCGGCTCTCGTCGGCCCGCGCGGTCACCGCGGGCTTGACCGCCGCCTTCTCAGGATGCTCCTTCCAGAGCCGGATGGTGTCGAGAATCGTCTCCGTTTTCATGCCGCTCCCCTCCAGACGCCCATGACCTCAAGGCGGCTACGGACGAACGGTTACGGGCTTGCCTTCCTCACCTGCAAACACCACGAGAATCTTCAACGGTGCCGACCCGCGATTGAAACCGTTGTGCCAGTTGTTGACGCTTTCGGCGAAGGACTGGCCCGCCGAGTAAGTTCGCGCTGGATGCCCCTCGGCTTCGATCGCGATCTCGCCCTCAAGCACGTAGACGAAGTTGGGAGCCGGGTGCATGTGCCGGCCGACCTCGCCGCCTGGGGCGAGCTCGATAACGACCCCAGTAAACTGACTCCGAGACTGAGGGAACTGAAGCGGCTGCCCTGTGGCGGTGGCCGTCGTTTGCAGGACGGTGGTCGCCTTCATCCCCACCTGCGCCATCCCTACCCGCGCCCACACGAGTCCGACGGCAATCAGCACCAGGGCAAGGGCCACCAAGAGCCTGCGACTGTACATCCGAACACCTCCCCATCCGTGATGGTCCTACTCTAGGCCGCGGCGCCGGATCGGGCATCGGTGGAAAGGCCTATGGCGGTACCTATTTTCTGCTGACAGTACGGCCCTGGGGACGGATCGGGAGTCTAAACGGTGCGCGAGCTTGGTGCGGGGGCGGGCTCTCGGGACACCGCCACCCAAGCCGCGATCTGCGTCCTGGAGTGGAAGCCGAGCTTGTTTAGGACATGCTGGACGTGGGCATCGACAGTGCGCTCGCTGATCACCAGCGTTTTCGCGATCTCGCGGTTGGACAGTCCCTGCATGACGAGACCGGCCACTTCGTGCTCCCGGGAACTGAGAGGGTTTGTATCGCCTCGTGCGTCCTCCTTGCGCGAGCGCGGGCCGGGGAGGGTCAGGCGTCCTGTGGCGTAGTCGACAAGCAGGGGGAACGGCATCCGCCGACCCTCTGTCCATGCGGCGCCAAAGGCCTCTCGTCCCAGCGCCCTGAGGATGGCCACGATCGACCGCCCGAGGATCGTCTGGTCGGTCACGGAGTATGTCAGGATTGAATCTCCCAGTGTCTCGATGATTACTTCTGACGCGCCGTGGAGGCGGGCGGCGCGCACAAAATCGCCGTCCTCGGAGGCGACGACCGCGAAGACCTGGAACGTGGAGCCGGCCAGAACCCTGTCGTCGATCTCCTGTGCCAGCGTGAGGCTCTCGGCCAGAAACGCCCTCGCGCGCTCGCGGTCCTTGTCCCGGAGCGCGAAGGCCAGATTCCGAAGAGACCGCCCCATGGTCGCGCGATCGCCCGCGCTTCGGGCGAGGGCCAGGCTCTCCTCCGCGAGCGCCACGACCTGCTCGCGATCGGGGACGAACGTCGCGGCCGCGTGGAGCAGCTTGGCGCGCACCGCCGGCAGCGCGTCCCCGCTGTTCAGCAGGGCGGCGTGCAACCCCTTGTACCCCTCGCCTACATTCCCGCGGAGTGCCCAGAAGCGGCAGATCGCGGCAGCCAGACGCAACTGAGCGTCGATGTTGGGGCGCTCCGAGGCCCAGCCCAGAGCGGCCCTGAGATTGTCATACTCCGACTCGAGGAGGGCCATCCACTGCCGGTCCTGATGGCTGTCCAGGAGCGACTTCGCATGCTCCGCCCAGTCCACGAAGTAGCCGAGGTACTGCTCGCGGACCTGGTCCGCTTCGCCGGCCGCGGTCAACTGCTCCCAGGCATACTCCCGGATCGTTTCCAGCATCCAGAAGCGAGGGTCTCCGGTCGCGGCGGGTTCTTGCCGGAGGAGGTTCTTGTTGACCAGCGTGGCGACGAGTTCCAGCGAGTCCGCGGCCAGTCCCGCCGCCACAGCCTGGGCGGCGTCCAGCGTGAAACCACCGGTGAAGACGGAAAGCCGCCTGAAGAAGATGCGCTCCTGGGCCTCGAGCAGCTCGTCGCTCCAGGCGATTGCGGACCTGAGCGTCTGATGCCGCTCGGGGAGATCGCGCGGGCCCTCCACCAGCAGCGGGAGTCGGTGGGCGAGATGCAAGAGCATCGCGTGGGGCGGCAGGACTTTGATGCGCGCGGCCGCCAGTTCGATGGCCAGCGGCAACCCATCCAGGCGTGTGCAGATCTCCGCTACCGGCAGGGCGTTGTCGCCCGTTAGCCTGAACCCTGGTTCGATGGCCTGGGCACGGGCCACGAACAGCGCCACCGCAGGCGATGCCGACAGCGCTTTCGGGTCAGTCGGCCCCTCCAGATGAGGCAGGGCGAGGGGACGTACCGGGAATTCGTGTTCAGCGCTCAGGCGTAGGGCTTCGCGGCTTGTGGTGAGGACCTTCAGCCGGCGACAGGCAGCAACCAGCGTGCTGACGTGCGGCGCTGCCGCGGTCACCTGCTCGAAATTGTCGAGCAGCAGGAGGATGTGCTTGTCCGCGAGGTGCCGCGTCAGCCGTTCCATCGGTGGCAAGAAGAGGAACCTGCGCCCAGCAAGGAAGTGGACGAGTGTATGCTCGAACAGGGCAGGGTCGGGGACCGTCGCCAGATTGATGAAGACCGCCCCCGAGCGGAACTCGCCGTCCAGCATTCGCGCCGCCTCGAGGGCGAGCCTGGTCTTGCCGACGCCCGGAGGTCCCGACAACGTCAGCAGGCGAACGTCGGGACGGCGGAGCCATTCCAGGATCGAATCGATATCGCGCGCGCGACCAATCACAGGTGTTGAAGGGACCGGCAGGGTGCTGCCCTGCGGCTTTGGAGCGCCGTTGACTGCTCTTAACCGAGGCATGATCGTCGCTTGTGGCGCGCGTTGTAGCCTGCATGTTCGGCTGTCCGCACGGCGGCTCCTGCGCGCTGTCGGGGCCTGCTCACCGTTCCCCAGGAGAGGAGGATGCGTTTCTGTCGTTAATCATTGAGACAGGGTGCACCGAAGGAGGAACCGGAATGGCAGATCCCCTGGGCGCATGGATGAGGCGGCAGGCCGGACCCATCAGCCGTCGGGCCTTACTCGCCCGAACAGTCGCTCTCGGGGTCGGGATCGCGGTCGGAGGCCTTTGGCTGCTGGATCGCCGTTCTGTCACCAGCGGGGCCTGGGCCGCCCCGGCGGGCCCGACCGGGCCCGGGCGGTGGATCGCCAAGGCCGCCTTGCCGTTCGCCCGCACCGAAGTGAGCGCTACAGGGCTGGATCACAGAGTCTACCTGGTCGGGGGTTACGCTCACGGTCGCGTCGACCAGCCGTTCAACCAGGTGTATGATCCCGTCACGAACGCGTGGCGTGACCTCGCGCCGATGCCCCGGGGCGTCAACCACGTGGGCATCGTCGGCTATAGCGGCCGGATCTACGCGTTTGGCGGCTTCATCGAGCAGAACCGCAACGCCATAGCCGACTGCTACGAATACCACGTGGCGGACAATCGATGGCGGCGGATCGCGCCACTACCATCGAAGCGCGGCGCGATGTCGGTGGTCGAGTTGGGGGGCAAGCTGCACCTCGTCGGCGGGCGTGACGACTTCAGCGTCGGGATCCACGAGGTGTATGATCCCCAGACGGACGCGTGGAGCCGCCAGGCCCCACTACAGGATGGCCGGGATCACATCGGCGTGGTCGTCTTCGCCGGACGTATCCACGCCATCGGCGGACGGTTCAATACCTTCGCCAACAACACCAATATCCATCAGGTGTACGATCCCGCCGCCGACCGATGGCAATACCGTACGCCGCTGCCCACCGCGCGGAGCGGCGTGGGGGCGACGGTGCTCGCAGGACGAATCTTTGTCATCGGCGGCGAGGAAACCGGGCGGGTCTTTCCGGAGAATGAGGCCTACGATCCAACGACGGACCGCTGGACCCCCATGGCGCCCATGGCGACCCCGCGGCATGGCACGGGTGCCGTCACGGCGGGTGAGGCGATCTACATGCCCGGCGGCGGCCTGACGGTCGGCGGCAGCGCCCCTTCGACCGCCCACGAGGCGTTCACGCTCGGCTGATCTTGCCGTGCTCATGAGTCCAAGGCGTAGGAGAACCTACGCACCGCAAAGAACTCTACCGCGAAGCACGGCTTGAGAGGTTCTCGTCTTCGTGGAGCCCCGCGCGTCGCACGTTGAGGCGGTCATCCTGGCCGCGGGCAAGGGCCGGCGCATGGTGTCAGCCCTGCCCAAGGTCGTGCATCGTATCTGCGGCCGGGCCATGGTCGTCTACGTCCTCGAGACCCTGGCAGAGGTCGGGATCGCATCGCCCATCGTCGTCGTCGGGCACGAGAGCGATCAGGTGCAGACGGCGCTCGGCGCGCGTGCGCGCTACGTCGTCCAGGGAGAGCAACTCGGCACCGGCCACGCGGTGATTCAAGCGCTGCCGCTGCTGGAAGGCTTTGCCGGCACGGTGCTGATCCTCTACGGCGACGTCCCGTTGCTGCGCAGCGAGACCCTCGAGACCCTCCTGGCCCATCATCACGCGCAGGGCGCCGCGGCGACCGTGCTCACAGACCTGCGCGAGGACCCGACGGGCTATGGACGCATCGTGCGCGACACGAACGGCAACGTACGCCGAATCGTCGAGGAACTGGATACCTCACCTGACGAGCGTGAGGTGCGGGAGATCAACGCCGGGACGTACGCTATCGAAGCCGGCGCGCTGCGGGACGCGCTGCGGCTGGTGCAGCCGGCCAACGCGCAGGGCGAGTACTACCTCACCGACGTGATCGGCCTGCTGCTTGAGCGCGGCCACACGGTGGCGGCCGTGGTGGCCGGCGACAGTCAGGAGACGATGGGGATCAACAGCCGCCGCGAGCTGGCCGAGGTCGAAGCCGTGATGCGCCGGACGATCCTCGGAGTGTTGATGGACGGTGGCGTCACGGTGATCGACCCGGCCACGACGTTTGTCCACGCCGGCGTCCAGGTGGGCCGGGACACGGTTTTGCACCCTGGGGTGCACCTGGAAGGGGCGACGACCGTGGGAGAAGGCTGCACGATCGGTCCGAACGCCCGCCTGGTCGACGCGCAGATCGGCAGCCGGGTGACGGTTGTCGCCTCCACGATCACAAAGAGCAGTGTGGACGACGACAGCCGGGTTGGCCCGTATAGCAACCTGCGGGCCGGGGTCCGTCTGGGCCGCTTCGTAGAGGTCGGCAACTACGCCGAGATGAAGAACGCCACGATTGGCGACCACACGAAGGTGCACCACATGGCGTACATTGGTGACGCGACCGTGGGGACAGGGGTCAACATCGGCGCCGGAACCGTCACCTGCAACTACGACGGGCGCGCCAAGCATGCGACGATCATCGAAGACGGAGCCTTCATCGGCAGCGACACCATGCTGATTGCACCGGTGAGAATCGGGCGCGAGGGGGTGACCGGCGCCGGGTCAGTCGTCAAACGCGACGTGCCCGCACGAGCGGTGGCCGTCGGTGTGCCCGCCCGGGTGATCCGCCGGCTGCCGGCGGCCGAGCACCCCGTGCCCGAACCCGTTGAGTGACGCCGGCGGCCGCCAATGAGTCCATGACCCGCCTCAAGATCTTCAGCGGATCCGCCAACCCACAACTCGCCGAGGAGATCGCCGAGCACCTCGATCTGCCGCTTGGCGAGATGGACACTTACCGGTTCGCCGACGGTGAAGTGAGCGTCCGCCTCACGGAGAGCGTACGCGGCCAGGACGTGTTTGTCGTGCAGCCGACGGCTCCACCGGTCAACGAGCACCTGATCGAACTGCTGGTGATCCTCGACGCCCTACGCCGCGCCTCGGCCGCGCGGATCACCGCGGTGATTCCGTACTTTGGCTACGCCCGGCAGGATCGGAAAACGAGACCGCGCGAGCCGATCACATCGAAGCTGGTGGCCAACCTCCTGACGGCGGCCGGCGCCGCGCGCATCCTGACGATGGACCTCCACGCCGGGCAGATCTGGGGATTCTTCGACATCCCGCTCGACCATCTGCCATCGCGACTGTTGTTGGGCGCCTACTTCCGCGACAAAGGGCTGCGGAACATCGTCGTCGTGTCCCCTGATATCGGCGGCACTGGGCGGGCGCGTGAGTTCGCCGCGGAGCTCGGGGCGCCGATCGCGATCATCGACAAGCGGCGCGACCTCCCAAACCAGGTCAAGGAGATCACCCACGTGATCGGCAAGGTCTACCGGCGCACGGCGATCCTGGTGGACGACATCGTCGACACCGCCGGAACCCTGACCATGGCGGCCACGGCCCTGATGGCGCGGGGTGTCGACGGGGTCTACGCCTGCTGTGCGCACGCGCTGCTCTCCGGTCCGGCCATCGACCGGCTGGCCGCGAGCCCCATCCAGGAGTTGGTGGTGACCAACACCGTGCCGGTGTCCGAGGCCAAGCGGATCGACAAGATCCGCGTGGTGTCGATCGCGCCGGTGATGGCTGAGGCGATCCGCCGCATCCACGAGGACCGATCGGTCAGCGCGCTCTTCAGCCAACCGCAGGCCACGCCGTCGTAGTGTCTCGAGGCGCGGGTCCATGATCTCCATCCCGGTGTCGCTCATCGTGGCCCTCGCCGCGGTCATCGCGACCAGTGCCTTGACCCCGCTGGTCCGGCGGTTGGCGCTTCGGCTGGGGGCGATCGACTACCCCGGCGGCCGCCGCATCAACACCGAGCCGACGCCGCGGTTGGGCGGCGTGGCGATCTACATCGGCTTTCTGGCCGCCGCGGTGGCGGCGGTGCTGATCACACGGCCTCCCGAGATCCTCCGGACCGCGATCGGCATCTCGGTCCGCATCCCGACTGTGCTGCAGACCGATCGCGCGATCTTGGGCATCCTGCTGGGCGGCACCTTCCTGCTGCTCGTGGGGATCTATGACGATGTGCGGGGGATGCACCCGGGCGTGAAGTTCCTGGCCATGATCCTGGCCGCGGCGATCCTGATCCCGTTCGGCTTGGTGACGCAATTCATCACCCATCCGCTCACTGGCCGCTCCATCCCAGCCGGTCCGTGGGGTGCCTTGTTCACCGTCGTGTGGGTGCTCATCGTCGTCAATATTATCAACATCATCGACGGGGTCGACGGCCTGGCCGCCGGCATCGTGGCGATCGCCGGGACCACCCTGTACCTGACGGCATTCCACAAGGGCGACAGCACCGCGATTCTGCTGGCCGCCGCACTCGTCGGCACCGCCATCGGGTTCCTGCGCCACAACTTCAACCCCGCCCGGATCTTCATGGGGGACTCCGGCTCGATGTTCCTCGGCTATGTGTTGGGCGGGGTGTCGGTCATGGGCCTGTACAAGTCGTACACACTCATCTCGTTGTCCGTCCCGATCCTCGCGCTGGGCGTGCCGATCGCCGACACGATCTTCGCCATCATCCGGCGGTTTCGCGGCCGACGCCCCATCTATCTCCCTGATCGAGAACACCTGCACCACCGGCTGCTCGACCGTGGCCTCACGCAGCGACAGACGGTGTTCCTCCTCTATTTGGTGAGCGCGGCGCTCGGGCTGGGCGCCCTGGCGCTCGTTGGCGTCAACCGCACGGCCTCGATCGTCACACTGGGTGTGATCGCCGCGATCCTCCTGATCGGCGCTCAACGCATGGGGCTCCTGACCCGGTGAGTACCCCCGGGGCGGGCGCCCGTCTGCCGATCGCCACGATCTTTGGCACCCGTCCGGAGGCCGTGAAGATGGCCCCGGTGATCGCCCGGCTCCGCGACAGCGCGGACTTTGCACCGGTCGTTGTGGTGACCGCACAGCACCGCGAGATGCTCGATCAGGTGCTCCGGCTCTTTGCCATCACGCCGGACCGTGACCTCGACGTCATGCTCCCCGAGCAGTCGCTGTTCGACATCACGAGCCGCACGCTCGTCCGGCTCGACCCCGTGCTGACCGACCTGCGGCCGGCCATGGTCCTGGTGCAGGGGGACGCGGCGTCGACCATGCTCGGAGCGCTCGCGGCATTCTATCATCGGATCCCCATAGGCCACGTGGAGGCCGGCCTGCGCACGCAAGACCGATACCAGCCGTTCCCGGAGGAGATCAACAGGCGGCTCACGACCGTCCTGGCAGATCTCCATTTCGCGCCCACTGCGCAGGCGAAAGCCAACCTCCTGCGTGAGGGGATCGCCGCGGATCGCATCCTGGTGACCGGCAACACGGTCATCGATGCATTGCTCGACGTCGCGGGCAGGCCGGATGTCGTCTTGCCCGCGGGGCTGCCCTCGCTGGATGGCCGGCGGATGCTCCTGGTCACCACCCACCGGCGCGAGAACTGGGGCGAACCGCTTCGTCAGATTTACCTGGCGCTGCTCGACCTGCTGGAGCGCTTCCCCGACCTGGTGGTGGTGTTCTCTGTGCACCGCAACCCCGCGGTCCGGCGGATCGCGGAGGAGATTCTGGCCGGCCACCCACGCGCCCACCTCATCGAGCCACCCGACTACGGACCCTTTGTCCGCCTGCAGTCACGCGCGTATCTCATCCTCACGGACTCCGGCGGAGTGCAGGAGGAGGCACCGGCGCTGGGTACGCCGGTGCTGGTGTTGCGGGAGGTCACGGAGCGTCCCGAGGGCGTCGCCGCGGGCACCGTCGAGTTGGTCGGCACCGCGCGTGAGCGGATCGCGGAGCGCGCCGGCCGACTGCTGACCGATCGCGCGGCGCACGCGGCCATGGCACAGGCACGCAATCCCTACGGGGACGGCCACGCCGCCGAACGCATCGTGGGGGCCCTACGGCATTGGTTCGGTCGGGCGACGGTGCGACCCGCGGAGTTCGCATCGTGAACCCGAAGCCGCGACAGCCCGTATGCTATAATCAGGAACGCGCGTGGTGCGCGGGGCCGACCGCTCAGTGGTCGCGGGGCCCGGAGGCGCGACGATCTATCGATGCGTACTCACGTGATCCTTTGGCTCGGCGTCGTTGCCGTCATCGGCATGCTGGCCGATGGAGCACCGGGAGGGCCTAAGCCGATCGTCGAGGTCAAGGCGACCCTCCGGGGTGAAGTGCTGGCCGATGGGCTCGTCCGGGCCGGCGATGAGGTCAAAGAAGCCGATCCCCTGGTGTATGTCAAGACGCAGACGGGCCGCGGCGTCGCCGCGCGCGCGACCGTGGATGGACGCGTCACCGAGGTGCTGGTCCAGTCCGGCGCGCTCATCCGCGAGCTTGGCGCTGTCGTCGCCCGCATTGATCCGAAGTAAGTCGCACGGCCTCTCGTCCCAGCGCACCGACGGGAGTCTCCACCGAGTCTCTCCCAGCCCGTAGGTGAAAGGGGGATGCACGTGAGCATTCGCCTCAAGGCGCTGGCGCTGGTCCTGGCGCTTGCCGTACCGGTGTTCGGCGCCGCGCCGGCCCGCCCCGCGACCATGCCGCTGGCCGAGATCCGGCCAGGGATGCGCGGCATCGGGAAGACCGTCATCTTCGGCCAGACCCCCGAGGAGTTTCAGTTCGAGGTTATCGACATCTTGCAGTCCGGTGGCGGACCAATCACCGCGGACCGGCTCATTCTCTTCCGGATGTTTGGTCCGCTCGCGGAGAAGACTGGCGGCACGGCGGCCGGGATGAGCGGGAGCCCGATGTACATCAACGGCCGGTTGATCGGAGCCCTGTCCGCGGCGTTTGTCTGGCAGACACCGCGGCGCGATATCGCACTGGCCACGCCGATCGACGATATGCTCCAGGTGCTGGAGCGCCGATCGCCGCGCAGCAGCCGGCCCGTCGTGTACCAGGCCTCGCGCCCGGTCCTCCTCAGCGGGCGGTGGTACGATCGTGTCGCGGTCGCCTCGACGCCGGCGCAGGCGCGCCGGCTGGTCGCCGCGCACCCGACCGGGGTCGCCATCGCGACACCCGCCGTCGCAACGTACGCCATCGGCTTTAGTCCCAGGGCTGCCCGGATCCTGTCACGGGTGATCGAGCCGATGGGACATGAGATCTTGCAGGGGCACGGTGGGCGCAAGGACTTTGCCGCCACCGCGATCGTGCCGGGGAGCAGCGTCGGCGTGGAAGAGGTGCGTGGGGACGTCGAGTTCGGCGGCATCTGCACCGTGACCACACGCATCGGCGATCGGATCCTGGCCTGCGGCCACCCGTGGGAGAACCGCGGCGATGTCGAGTTCATCCTCACGGCGTCCGAGGTGGTGACGGTGATTCGCGCTCTTCAACGGCCGTTCAAGGTGGGGAACCTGGGCGCGGTGATCGGTCTCATCGACCAAGACCGCGGCACCGCGATTGCGGGGACTATCGGTCGGTACCCGCGGTTGTTCAACATCCGGGTCATCGTGACCGATCTCGACACCGGGTCGCGTCTCGAGTTCGGTGCCCAAATGGTGCGCCGTCGAGATATGGCGCGCACTTTCGCGCCCCTGGTGGCCCTGTCGGCCACCGAGCGCGCACGCGGCCAGGGTGGGGGCGAGGGGACCGCGACCGTCAAGCTCACGCTGCGCGCCCGGGGCCTCACAGTTCCGATCGTGCGCGAAAACGTCTTCTACAGCAGCCAGGACGTGGCTATCGCCTCGGTGCTCGACATCGTCGACGCCATGGAGCTGGCCTTCTACAACGACCTGCGCCAGCTCGACCCCGTGGATCTGACCGTGGAGACGCGATTGACGAAGCGGCGGATCACGGCGTCGATCGTCGATGTCCAGGTGCAGTCTCGAGAGGTCCCGGCCGGCGGTCTGGTCCGGGTGCGTGTGACCCTGCAGCCTTATCTCGCAGACAGCCCCACGACGCGGATCATCGAAGTACCCCTCCCGCGCGATTTCCCGCGCGGGCCTGCGGTGGTCCTGGTGCGATCGGCCGGGGTAGACGCGGCCGGCGTCCCGCCCGACGCGCAGCTGGGGAGCCTGTTGCAGTCCGAACCCCAGCCATGGGGCGTCGATTCGCTCGACACCGCGCTGCGGCTGTTCGAGACCTTTGGGAAGAACACCGACATCCTGGTGCGGGTACTGCCCTTCGGCCTGCCCGCCACCCAACAGGACTTCACACAGTTCGATGTCCCGGCCGGCCGCACGGCCCGCACGGACTGGGTGATCCAGGGGGTTGAGCGTATCCCGATCGTGGTGCGCTGAGGGTTCGCGCGCCCGGGGCTTTGGGGTACACACCTATAGAGATGATGCGCCGAGCCTTGCGCGCCGCTGCGGCGGCCTTGATCCTCGTATCCGCGTCCGTGGGCCCGGCTCTGGCCCAGCCGCCGGAGTGGATGCCGCTGGCCGCGGTGCGCCCAGGCATGCAGGGGACGGCCCTCACCGTGGTGCGCGGGACGACGGTTGAGTCGTTCGACGCCGAAGTGCTGGCGATCGTGCCGGGCGCCGGACCGTCTGGTGATCTGATCCTGATTCGCGCGTCCGGTCCGCTCATTCGCCGGACTGGCGGGATCGCCGCCGGCATGAGCGGCAGTCCCGTCTACGTGAATAGGCGGCTGGTCGGCGCCGTCGGCTTCGGATGGGCGTTCGCCGATCACTCCCTCGGTCTTGTGACGCCGATCGAGAGTATGCTCCGCGCGATCCCGGGGCCGCGTGCGGAGCGGCGCCGCTTATCCGCCCCGGTGTGGGCCGGTGGTCGGCGCATTGACCAGATCGCGGTCAGCCCCACGCTGGGCGACGCCGCGGGTGCAGAGGCCGCCGTCCCACACCTCGCCGCCATGGTGCCGTTGGCACGGCCGCTGCTCGTCTCGGGCATGGGCGCGCGGGCGGCCCAGTTGCTGGCCGCCGAGCTTGGTCCCCTGGGCGCCACACCGGTCGAGGGCGCCGCCGGCGGCTCGACCAACGTCAGTCCACCCCTGGTCCCCGGCAGCGCGATCGGAGTCCAGCTCATTCGTGGGGACCTCAACGCGGTCTCGATCGGCACGCTCACGTACCGGCGCGGGAAGACGATCCTGGCCTTTGGCCATCCCCTGCTCAACCGCGGCCGCACAGGGTATCTCCTGACCGCCGCGGAGATCCACGGGGTCGTCCCGAGCACCTCGTTCCCGTTCAAGATCGGATCGGCGGGTGCGCCCGTCGGCGCCGTGATCGAAGACCGCCGCGCGGGTATCGCGGCACGTCTCGGCTCGCTTCCACCGCTGGTGGGAGTACGCGTCGTGGTCACCGACAGCGATCGCGGCCGGACGACGACATTGGGAACGCACATCGTACGCGATCCACAGCTCGGACCGGTGCTGGCCCTGGTCTCGGCCCTCGAGGCGGTTGATCGTGCGCTGGACCGCGTCGGAGAGGGGACCGCGCGTGTGCGTCTGACCCTTCGTGCCCGGGGGCTCGACGGGCCGGTGGTGCGCGAAAACGTCTTCTACCACGCGCGGGACATCGGCTCGGCTGCACTCCTCGAGCTGCCTGAGGCGCTGCGTCTCCTGTTTGCCAACGAGTTCGTTCGCACCGGCCCTATTGACGTGACGGTCAGCGTGGAGGCCAAACAGAATCGTCTGACCGCCTCGGTGATCGAGGCCGAGGCGACGCAACCCCGTGTAGGTCGCGGCGAAGAGGTCAGCGTCCGGATCACGTTGCGGCCCTACCAGGGGGCACCGATCATGCGCCTCGTCACCGTGGCGGTGCCGCAGGACTTCCCGGCCGGCCCGGCGACGCTCCTCGTCCGTGCCGGCGGGCGTCTCGTGCCTGAGCAAGGCCTGCCGGCGCTGCTCGCGGCCGAGCCCGTGGACGCGTCGACGTCGTCGGTGGCCGCTCAGCTGACCGCCTTTTCGGATCGCGATCAGAACACTGACCTGGTAGTGGAACTCGTCCCCAGCGCAGCGCGTTTCCCAGATGCGACCGGTGGGCCCGTCCGGACGGTGCGCGTGCGCGCGGCCACGGAGTGGGTCGTCCGGGGACGGATCCAGCTGCCTATCACGGTCGACGCCCGCTAGGGCCGGCCGGAAGGAGGCTCCATTGGCGCGACCGCGCGTGTCGCGGTCTCTCTCGTGGCTCGCCGCGGCGATCGCTGTTTTGGCGATCGGCGGTGTAGCCGCCTGGGTCGTCGTCACCCTCCCGCGCCGGGCGCGGGAGCTCGCGATCGTCGGGGCCCGCGCGGTGTTTCACCAGGAGGTGTCGATCGCCAAGGTTCACGGTGACCCGTGGCGTGGCGTGGTGTTCGAGGACGTGGCCGCCGGGCGGCCCGCTGCAGACGCCGCCGCGGCGCTGGTCGCGGCCCGGCGCGTCACGATCTACTTCGACCCAATCGCACTCATACGCGGGTTGTGGAGCAGGCGTGGCGCCGGAGAGAGCATCTCCCAGATCGTCCTAGACGAACCGGTGGTGGCCGCGGCGCGAGATCGCGGCGGCGTCTGGAACCTCACGGCACTGTTCCCGCCGGCAGGAGGAGCGGGGGCCGAGGCGCCGTTTCGGGGACGCCTCATTGTCATCGGTGGCCGGATCACCTTTGTCGATCGGCATCGAACGCCCGCCGCGTTCCAGTCGACGCTTGAGGACATCAATGGCACGGTGGACTTCGCGCGGCACCCACGTGCGGCCATCCGTGTCTCGTTTGTCGAAGCCCGCAACGGCCGGCGTGTGGCCGGCCGCCTCTCCGGCGCGTACGTCCTCTCCGCCGGTACGATCGATCTGGATGTCGAGGCCTCGGGCATCGACGCTGGCGCCTGGGGTCCGTATTTTGTCACGACGCCGGCGTTTCGCATCCTGGGGGGCGAAGCCGACATCCGCATGCACGTGCTGCGCACGACGACCGCCGCTCGGGCCACCACCGACTACAGCGGGCGCATCAGGCTCCGCAATGGCCGCGCGAGTGTTCCGGATCGCGGCGGCGCGCTGGCCGACGTTGGTGGTGACGTGATCATTGCCAACCATACGTTGAACAGCGCTGGGCTGCGCGGTCTCGTAAACGGCTCCCCCGTAGAAGTTCGCGGCGAGGTCAGCCTCTACGGCGAGCCGCGCCTGGATGTCGCGGTGCGGACGAACCGGGCCGATCTGGCCACCATCCGCCGCCTGTTCTTCCCGGGCAGCCGACTGCGCGTGGAGGGCACGGCCTCTGGTGACATCCGCATCGTCGGGCCCCTCTCCTCGCCGCGCATGGTCGGCCGGATCGAGGACGCCCGGGGCCACGTGGAGCAGCAGCCGTTCGATCACGCGGCGATGGAGTTTGCGTTCTACGGGCAGACGCTCCAGGTGATCGGGGCACGCGGCGAGACCGCCGGTGGGCGCGTGAGCGGGGATGCCTGGTGGGGCGTCGGGACCTCCGAGTTCCTTCTGGCGGCGCGGCTCGAAGACGTGGACACTGCGTCGTTGCGGCGATGGTCACCGGCTGCTGCTCGCGACGTCAGCGGCCGCCTGGACGCGCTGGTCGTGGCTAGTCGACACGACGACCGTCTGGCCGTGGCCGGGAGCGCATCGGTGACCCGCCCCATCATCCGTGGGATCGCCTTTGACGCGGTGGACGCGGCTTTTCGAGCGGATCGCGGCGCGGTCACGCTCGACCGGGTTCATGCGCGCCAGGGCGTGACGTGGGCTCTTGCGACCGGGCGGATCAGTCCAGGCGGCGCGCTCGCGCTCTCCGCGCAGGGCGGCGCGATCGATCTGGCGCGGCTGCCGGAGATCGGGAGCCGCCTAGACCTGGCGGGCCGGTCGGACTTCAGCGGACGGATTGTGGGATCGTGGAGCGCGCCCGAACTCATCGGCACGCTTCAGGTGTCCAGCGGTCGCGCCGTTGGGGTAGCCTTCGACGCCGCCCGGGGAACGGTTGCGCTGCGGCGGGGGCGTCTGGCGATCGGCGCCTTGGTGGCCCGGGCCGGCCGCGCGCGGTATCGCGCGGCGGGGAGCGTCGAGTGGGGCGTCCAAACACGTCTGGGATTCGACATCGAAGCGGAGCGCGGCTCAGCCGCGACGTTCACGCATCTGGGACGGCTGCCGTTCTCGATGTCGGGTCAGGTGGACGGCCGGATGCGGGTTGAGGGCCCCGCGGCGCGGCCTTCGGTCACGGGCACCATGTCTTTGCGCGACGCGGCGATTTACGGGCAGAGGGTCGATGAGGCCACGGCGTCATTTCAGTGGGACGGGACGCGGCTGAACATCAACCAGGCGTTGGTGCGTCGGGGCGAGTCCCGCCTCGAGGTCACGGGGACCGTCGACCGCCGCACGGGCTTCGGGTTGGACATCGCCGCTCGCGGGCTTGCTCTCCGCGACCTGGCGCTTCCTCCTCTGGGGGCCACGGTGGATGGTCGCCTCGATATCCGCGGGCGGATCACTGGACAGCCGGCGGCACCCGTGGTCGCGCTCTCGGCCAACTCGGCGAATCTCCTCGTCAACGGCATCCAGTTCGATCGCACGGAGGGGCGCGTTCGCTGGGAGGCGCGCACCCTCACCCTCGACCCCCTTCAGCTCCGGCGTGGCAACGAACAGTATCAGATCAGCGGGCAGATCGCGCTGAATGGCTCACCGTCGCTCGATCTGTCGGCCGACGTGACGGCCGGCCGACTCTCGACCCTGCTCGGCCTCGCCAACGTGCGGCTGGGTATTCCGCTCGACGGCACGATCGTCGGACGCGCGACGGTGGAAGGGCCAGCGCTCAATCCGGCGGCGAACCTGGATCTCCGGATGACGGAGGGGCGGTTTGGCGATCACCCACTCGTTGAAGGGCGTGCGGATCTGACGTTGCGCGACGGCAGCGTCACCATCGGTGAGCTCCAGCTCCGGCCGCGGCGCGGCCTAATCGCGGCCCAAGGGCGCCTGAGCCTGCGCGGTGAGAGCCAGGTCGAGGTCGACGGCAACGATCTCGACTTCGATATCCTGCGGCCCATGCTCGGCCTGCGGCGGCCGCTCCTCGGCACCCTGAACTTCACGACGCAGCTCGGCGGCACCGTCGCCGCGCCCGAGATCGGCTTTGCGCTCGACCTGCGGCAGGCTGGGGTCGAAGGGGCTACATTCGATTCGCTCGTGGCGAACGCGTTTTATCGCGACGGTCTGTTGCAGGTGCAGCAGGCCTTGCTGACTCAAAACGGGCACAGACTGCGGGCGTCGGGGGTGTTGCCGTTCAACCCGGCGCTCATGCGGTTCGACGCACAGCGTCCGGTGGACTTCCGGCTGACGCTGGCCGACGTCAACCTGAGCCTGCTCCGGCTTGCCACCCCATGGGTTCAGGAAGCCGCGGGCGCCGTGGAAGGGGAGGTGCAGATCACCGGCTCGGTCAATGCCCTGCACGTCGCCGGCGGTGTGCGGGTGCGCGACGGCCAGATCAGGCTGCGCGGGCTCGCGGTGCCCCTCGACACGGTGCGGCTGGATCTCCGCTTCGATGAGAACGCGATCCGAATCGCGGAGGGGACGGCGCGCCTTGGCAGCGGCCTGGCACGGCTCCAGGGTACCGCCCGCATCGTCCAGATCGCCGGGCCGGCCCTGGCGCTGGTCGTCTCTGAAGAGGCGCCGCTGGTGCTGCAGGGGGCCGATCTGCACGTGGTGGTGCCTCCGCACGTGGACGCTCGTGCGGGAGGCACCGTCCGCCTGTGGGGAACATTGGGTGATCCGCGCCGGCCACCGACCATCGATGGGCGTGTCACCTTCGCAGATGGGATCGTGACGGTTGGTCCCGTCGGTCAGGGCGAGCCCTCGCAGGTGCCGCTGATGTTCAGAGGCGTTCGGCTGGACGTTGGGCGCAATCTCACTGTCCAGGTCGGCGGGCTGCGATTTGCATTGCAGCCGGAGGACGCGCTGGCGCTCACCGGCTCGCTGCGTAGCCCGATGCTAGACGGCACACTGGCGGCGGAGGAGGGCAAGGTCAGGGCGCTGGGGGCCATCTTTGATCTCCGGGACGGCACCGCAACGTTCCTGCCCCACCAGGGCCTCCGGCCGAGCGTCCTGGCGCACGCGGACACCCAGGTCGGCTCGACCCTCATCTTTCTCACCGTTCGGGGTATTGCACCCGACGCGCTCACGCTGGATCTGCGCTCAGAACCGGACAAGCCGCGTGCCGAGATCGTGGCGCTGCTCGGACAGCAGACGGGCATTACCCGACTCTTGGCCGGCGACATCGAGGGCGCGCTGCGCACTGAGATCAGCCGGGCGTTGTTTGGCGCCATCGAGAGGTTCCTCGGATTGAACGAGCTGAGCATCGCCTACGAACTCGAAGAGCCGCTCGCCCTGCGCGCGGGGAAGCGGCTCCTTCGCGATCTGTACCTGACGCTCGAGACGACGTTTACCGAGCGGCCCCGCTGGTGGGCCGGTCTGGAGTATCGCTTCGCTCGTGACTGGCAGCTGACCCTGCGGCTCGATTCCGACCGCCGGGGCCAGGCCGTTTTCTGGTACACGACGCGCTTCTAACGCGATGGACAGGACTTGGACCGATGGAGTCGAACGGCTCAGATGAAGCACGGGGGTTCGATGTTCGCTTACTACATGCAGGAACTGCAGAAGATCGTGCTGCTCCGACCGGTCGAGGAGGCGCGGCTGTGGCAGGCGTACCGCCACGGCGGTGATCGCGCGAGCCGGCAGCGGTTGATCGAGGCGTACCAGCCGCTCGTGTTCAAAGTCGTCATGCAGCTCCGCCCGCCCGAACCGTATCTGATGGATCTGATTCAAGAAGGCGCGGTCGGACTGATTGAGTCGGTCGAGCGCTTCGACTCCGATCGCGGCGTCCGGTTTTCCACCTTCGCCTCGTATCGCATTCGTGGCCGTGTCCTCAATGCGCTTCACCGGTCGAGGACGGATGTCTCATTGGATCAGGTCCTGGCGCTGGCTGAGGAGATGTCGCCGATCGCCCGGTTGGCGGACCCAGCCGCCAGCGCGGACCTAGCGGGTGTCGAGAACCGCGCGTTGCTTGCCCACGTGCTGCGGATCATCGAGGGTCTGCCGCCGCGCGAACGCGTGGTGCTGGCCGCCGTCGCCAGCGCGAAGGAGCCACGCCTGATCGCACGCGAACTCCACATCAGCCTTTCGCACTTCTACCGACTGCAGAAGCAGGCCACCGAGCACCTGCGGGCTATCCTCCACCTCGACGCCACGCACCAGCCGCAGAGCGCATCCGGATACTAGGAACGTAGCGTTGGTGGAGGGGATGGCGATGGACGAACACACTCCGAATCTCAGACAGCAGATCACATACGCTGAGGACTGGTTGGCCCGCGCTCGGCGGCAGGTGGACCAGGGCGAACACGCGCGTGGGGCATTCACACTGTTGCTGGCCGAGGCCGAAGTCCAGCACGCCCGCGAACGGGCGATGGCGAGCGCGGTCAGTGCACCGGTCTCCCGGCGCCGTCGGTCCGGTGCGACGCTGGCCGCCGCGGTCGCGTTGGTCTTGGCCGGCGCAGGACTGGGCATGTTGTGGCGGACGCCGCACGGGCCCCGGGTCGATGCCGCATCGGATCACGCGATCGTCGTGCTCGATACCCAAAGCGGCTCCATGCTGCACATGGTGCAGACGGCCCCGGTGCCCGTCGAACGCACCCTGGTCAAGCCCGTCGTCCTGCGAATCCCGGCGCCGCTGGCGGCCGCCGTGGAGGAGGTACGGCCCTCCGCGCGGGCGCTGGCCGTTCCGGCGAGGGTGATCCCCGCCGCGACGCCCGTGGTCGCGCCCGCCCCGGCGCCACCCACGGTGACCCCGGCACCGCCCGTGCTGTTGAGTGAAGCCGATCTGATCGACATGGTCCTGGCAGCCGAGCGCTCACTGCGGCGCACCGGAGGACAGTAACCCCAAGAACCGCCCCCGAGCGCGGGGCGGCGCACCGCGATTCGTATGTTGGGCTTGCGTGCCGGTCGTTCAGGGTGCTACCCTGGTCGAGTCTGATTGCGCGGGGGCCGCCCGCCTGGCCGCGTATCGGTAACGCCTCGCAAGGCTTTCTCTCTCACCTCAAGGAGGATGAGGTTTTGCCCGATCGCGTCCGACTGCGCCTCAGCCTGACCGCGGCCGTTACCGTCACACTGATTGCGCTCGTGGCCCCGCTCTTCATCGGTGTGGTCCCTGGATTCTCGCAACCGGCGCCGACGCCGACGCCGCAGGTGACGCCCTCGCCCTCGCGGACGCCTGGGCCGACTCCGACCCCGACGCCAGCCCCCAGCCCGTCGCCGCGCGCGACGAGCGCGCCTTCCCCGGCCGCGCCGCCTTCGCCCGGAGCGCCTTCACCGGCGGCACCAGGGCCGATTCCATCTCCGACGGTGGCGCCGTCACCCACGGTCGGACCATCCCCGACTCCGGCGCCGCCGCCGAAGGTCGCCGAAATCGTCATCCGGGGGCTTGATCGAGTGCCCGAGTCGATCGTACGGGACTCCATCGGGGTCCGGGTGGGTGAGCTGTTGTCCGAAGAGCGTCTGCGCGCCGACGTCGCCGCGCTCATCGCCACCGGATGGTTTGCTGATGCCAACATCCGGGTGGAGCCCACGCGCGACGGGGTGCGCGTGGCCTTCGTGGTCGTCGAGAACCCGGTGGTCACGCAGATCGTCTTTGAGGGGAATACCGTCATCCCGTCGGCCGACCTTGAGAGGACCCTGAACCTGCCGACCGGCCAGGTGCTCAATATCGTCCGCCTCCGCGATGGGACGCGGGCCATCGAAAAGATGTATGAGGAGCGCGGCTATGTCCTGGCTCGCGTGATCGACATCGGGATCACCGCCAACGGTGAAGTGCGGCTCCGCCTGCGCGTTTCCGAGGGACGGGTCGAAGCTGTCGAGTACAAGGGGCTGAACAAGACAAAGCGTTTTGTCGTCGACCGTGGAGCGTTGGTGCGTCGCGGCAGCCTCTTCAACATCAACGACCTCAACAAGGATCTGCAGCGTCTCGTCGCGCTGGACCTCTTCGAGAACGTGCAGGCCAGGCCGCGGGCGGGCTCCACGCCCGATCAGGTCATCGTGGAGATCGAGGTGAAGGAGCAGCGCACCCAGCAGGCCCGCTTCGGGGTCGGGTATAGCGAGCAAACCGGAATCGCCGGGCTCGTGGAGTACTCAGAGAAGAACTGGCAGGGGCGTCACCAGTCGATCACCGTGCGCGTCGAACGCGGCCTGGGCGAACGCAACCTCCCCCAGCCCGGTGGTCTCGCTCCCAGCAACTTCACCCTGATCTTTCGCGATCCCTGGATCGACGCGCGTCAGACCGCGATGGACATCGCCCTCTACCAGAACACCGTCTCGGATGTTGAGTTCACGGGATCGACCATCACGTCGCGATACACCATCGAGCGGTTGGGCAGCTCTCTTGCGTTTACGCGGGCGCTGGCCCAGGATACGTCGTTGACCCTGCGTCTGCGCTCGGAGCGCGCACTGATCATTCCTCTCCCCCTTAGCACCTCGGGCCCGCCGTGCGGCCCGCCGCCTGACCCGCTCTGCCCCGCCCCGGTGAACTTCACACCCGGTCGGGCTGTGGTTATTTCCCTTGCCGCCATCCGCGACCGCCGCGACAGCCGGCTCCTGGCGACCCGGGGCGACCGGATCGCCTTGACGACCGACCTGGCGGTCCCCGCGCTCGGCGGTGACTTCGCGTTCGGGAAGGCCAGCGCGGAGTACACCCGCTACTTCTCACTGGGCCCCGGCGCACTCGTTGGCCGGCTGCTCCTGGGCGCGAGCTATGGGAGCGTGCCGCTGCAAGAGCAGTTCTTCCTGGGGGGACCGTCCACGCTGCGAGCATTCCCGATCGGACGGTTTCGTGGGAATGACGTCGCGCTGGCCAACCTTGAGTATCGGGTGCCGCTGGGGAGCCTGGCCCGCCAGCTGAGAGACTTCACGGGGATCGTCTACCTGGATGCGGGGAGCACGCCGATCTCGGCGGGGATCCAGTTCGGATACGGCGTTGCCATTACCGTCAGCACCGCCGTGGGTCCGATCCGGATCGACAGCGCCTGGAGCACGGGAGGCCAGCAGACCTGGCTGACCATCGGCCACCCCTTCTAGCGTTCGCAGGCCGGCCTGCGCGCGGTGTCCGCCACAGTGGGCGGGGCGCCGGCTGGGCCGTGCCGCTTTTCGCGCTCGCCATCGTGGTCACAGCGCTGGCACCGGCTCGGGCTGCGGATCCCGTCCAGCGGGTGGAGGTCAGGCTCACCATCGATGGCGGCGATCCACACCCGCTGATCATTCGCCGGATTGTCGAAACGATCGACACTGCGGCGCAGCGCCTGTTGATCGGCCGCGACAGCGAGCTCGTCGGCCGTCAGGAGACCGCGCTGGCCGGCGTGCTCCGAGACGTGGTGGATCGGGTGGTGCGCGGGTACCGGGTCCAGTCGATGAGCTTCCAGCCCGGCACCACGACGGTCGTCCTGGTGCGGCTGCAGCCGTTGCCGCCGGTCCTCGGCGAGCTGCCGGTGGTCACCCTCCTGGACACAATCCACCCCGATGCCCAGCCGCTGGTGCGCGCTGTACTGGAGCCAGCGATCCCAGACCTGCGAACGTTGCTGGTGCGCCTTCCGGCCGAGGCGCTGGAGTGGGCCGCGGCGATCGTCGAGCATCGCACCACCGAGGTGGTGGAGGCTGCTGCGGTGGGCTTCACCGCGGCCGGTCGTGTCGAGGTGACGCCGGTCGCCCGCATCGTCATCCTGATCACCGCCAGGGATTCTCGCGTGATCCGGGACATCGGGGTACGCTTTCGATCCACGTCGATCCCGTACATCCTGATCGGCCCGCACGGCCCGCAGGTCATCTCCATGGCGGAACCCTTGCGCGGGCTGCCGGTCGTGTTCGCGACAGCGCAGCGACCCCGGCTGGAGGCCATGCTTCGCGATCGGCTCGCGGCCTACGAGCCGGTTGTGCAGTACGGCGTCGTCGCTGTCCCGAGCCTACAGGTCGGGGAGGTCACGCACGTGACGGTGGTGGCCGAGTCGACGCTCTACCGCGGGCGCGTGGAGGCCCGGATCAACTTCGGGACCCGGGCGCCGGCCACAGATGTCCGCGCGCAGCTGGGCCGGGTGGTGGGGTCCCTGGAGCCCTACGTGGAGCTGACGATGGTCCCATCCACGCTCTCGCTCCACTGGGCGTTCGGCTTGCGGGTAGAGGTGGCGCGCGGCGCACACATTGGGTTCAGGACGGGCCTCGACGGCACAGAGCAGGAGGGGTATCTCTCGTACCAGATCTCCCCCAATGTGCACCTGCGTGGGGCCTATCTGGTGCGCGCGGACACGGTCGAGACGACGTTGGGGTACCGGATGAACGAATCCTTTACGTGGGAGGCCGTGGCCACCTCGCGCGGCATGTTCTGGCTTCGGCTGGTGGGCAATCTGTAGGTCGGCGCCGCGGGCGGGCGCGTTGACAGTGTACGGTACAATGAGCCTGTGCCGTTTCCGGATACTGTGAACAGGAGCATCTCCGTGGACGGAGTATGTGGAAGGAGGCTGGTGTGATGCGTATGAACGGCCGAAAGATCGCGATTGGCGCCGGGCTGGTGGTGATCCTCGTTGTGGCCGGCGTCTTGTTCTTACGTCAGGCGCCTGTCGTGGGGCAGTCATTCTCCGTCGGCTACGTCGAAATGCAGAGGGCGCTCGACAGCCACCCACGCAGGGCCAGTTCGGAGCGAGCGCTGCAGGAGTTCTTCCAGGCGAAGCAGCGCGAGTTCCAGGAACGCAGCAAAAACATGACGGCCTTTCAGCGGCAGGAGTTGGACCGCCAGCTCCAGCAGCAGATCTTTGAGAAGCGCAACGAGTTGCTTGGGGGTCTCGACAAAGAACTGCGCCAGACCGTTGAGACCGTGGCGAAGCAGGCCGGCGTCACCGTGGTGCTCGATCGCGCCGTCGTCCTCTACGGCGGGACGGACCTCACCGACGCGGTCATCCAGCTGATCAAGAAGTAAGATGCGGGGCGGTCCGATCGCCGGGCTGCTGGCGATCCTCGTGCTCATCGCGGGGTGTGGGTCGCGGTCCGCCCAGGCGCCCTTGCCGTCGCCGTCGCCGGCCGCGCAGCCCACAGCGGCTCCGGCTGCGCCGTACGTGGTCGGTGTCGTAGACATGGCGGTCCTGCTGCGGACCCACCGCCGGTGGCCTGAACTCGAGGGGCTCAACAAGAGGATTGACGCCTTGCAGTTTCGACTGGCGAATCCCCCGCAGCCTCCGGCGCTGCCGCCGCAAAACTTCGACCCACAGCTGCAGGCCGAGGCGGATCGCCTCTCGGCCGCGTATCGAGCCGAGCTGGCCGAGCTCGAGGAGCAGGCGAAGCGCCGTGTGGAAGCGTTCGCGGCCGACATCAAGGCCGAGGCGGAAGCCACACTGGCCGACCGCCAGCGCCAGGCCAACGAGGAGCTGCAACGCGCCCTCGAGGCGAAGCGAGATGAACTGCAGCGCGATCTCGAGAAGTTCGAGCTTGCCACCATGACCGACTACCGTATTCCGCTCCTCAACCTCCGGCTCAAGGCCGATGTGGTCGGCCTCTCCAACGAGGAGGAGGCCAAGCGGCTCAACGAAGAGGCGGGTCGTCTCCTGCAGGAGCGGGACGGGAAGATCAGGACCAGGGCGCAGACCCTCGACAAAACCATGCAGGAGTTCCAGCAGACGAAGGCCGCGGAGGTCGAGACGCGGTTCAAAGCCGGTGTCGCTGCCGTCGAGGAGGAGGCCAACAAACGCATCGCCGCCGAGACGGCGGAGACCCGCGCACAGTTCGAGGCGGCCATCAAGGAGCGCGAGGCCCGGCTGCGCGGTGGCGTGGAGCAGCGGCGGCAGATCCTCGCGGGCGGGACCGAAGAACAGGTCCGTGCGGCGCAGGAGCGCTACGCGCGTCAGTTGCGGGCAGAGGGCGGCCGCCTCCAGGAAGAGCTTCAAGCGCTCCACGGGCAGCGTTTGCGGCTCGAGGACGCGATGGTTGCGGAGATCAAGATCGAGATTGCCACGTTGGCCCAAGAACGCAAGGTCGACGTTGTGCTAGCTCGAACCGTGGCCAACGTCGACGGCGTCGACCTGACCCAGGCCGTCATCCCTCGACTCAAGCGTCAATGACGTGGGCCCCCGGGACACGACAATGACGGTCACGAGACGACGACTTTCGTGGAGAATCGCGGCGGTCGTTGGGGTCGCGCTCCTGGTCGCCGGCTGCACCGGAGGGCGCGTCGGTCTGGTGGACAGCCGGCGCATCCTGACCGAGAGCGCGAAGGCCCTGCGCTACCAGAAGGAGATCGACGATCGGGAGCGGAGCATGCTCACCGATCTTCAACTGCTCGTCAATCAGCTCACCCGAGAGGATCTCGAGGCCCGCCGGCAGCAGTACTTCCGCGAATTGCAGGAACTGCGTGCCGACCGACAGGACGCTCTCAACCGAGAAATCCGGGAGGCCATCCAGCAAATTGTCCGGCAAAAGCGCCTACGCGGAGTCATCGTCAAGGGTCCGGTCGTCTACATCCGAGAAGGCGCGACCGTAGACATCACCCAGGAGATCATCGACCGGCTCAAATAGGGCCCGGGGTCAATCGGCATGACGCTCGCGCAGCTCGCCGTCATCGCTCAGGCCGAGCTTGTCGGCGCCGGCGAGGTCGAGATCGACGGTGTCAGCGACCTGGCTCACGCGCATCCCCGCGCCCTGGTCATGGTGGCGGATCCGCGGCAGGTGCCGGCGGCCGACGTCTCCGCCGCCGCCGCGCTGCTCGTCGGGACCGGCGCGCCGCCGACTCAGAAACCCACGCTGCGCGCCGGCAACGTGCGCGCCGCGTTCGCACGGGTCCTCGCCGCCTTCGCTCCGGCGCGTCGTGTCCAAGGCGTCCACCCCGCGGCCGTCGTCGCCTCCGATGCTCAGATTGGGCCGGGCGTGACCATCGGACCGTGCGCCGTCATCGAGAGCCAGGCCGTCGTCGGGCCCGGAAGCCAGATCCTGGCCGGCGTGACGGTGGGCGCGCGCGCGCGAGTCGGCACCGACTCGACCGTGTATCCCGGTGTCTCGATCTACCCCGATTGCGTGATCGGTGATCGCGTGATCATTCACAGCGGCGCCATCATCGGGAGTGACGGGTTCGGCTATGCGATCGAGGACGGCATCCATGTCAAGATCCCGCATCTTGGGCGCGTCGTGATCGAGGATGACGTTGAGATCGGCGCCAACACGACGATCGATCGAGGGACGTTGGGCGAAACCCGCATCGGCCGCGGGACCAAAATCGACAATCTGGTGCAGGTCGGCCACAACGTGGTGATCGGCGAGGGCGCGCTGCTCGTCGCGATGGTGGGTATTTCGGGGAGTGTGACGATCGGGTCCGGGGCCGTGCTCGCTGGCCAGGTCGGCGTCGTCGATCACCAGACCATCGGGGCCCGCGCCATCGTCAGGGCGCGGGCCGTGGTGACCAAGGATGTGCCCGACGGCGCCTCGGTTTCCGGATTCCCGGCGCAGGATCACCGCCAAGAGCTCCGAGTGCAGGCCGCGCTGCGGCAGTTGCCTGAGTTGATCGCGCGCGTGGAGGCCCTGGAGGCCCGTCCCACCGCTGCACCGCCTCAAGGACGCTCGTCCAGGCGTCCCCGTCGCCCCAGGTCGTCATGAGCCCGCTCGCGCGGCGCGCGCTGACGGCCGCTCTGCTCGTCGCCGTCCTGCCCGCGCCGGCGCCGGCGGCGCCGGAGTTGAAGGAAGTCGTGGCCGTCCGCCTGGTTGACCCCCCTGCCGCCGAGCTCTACGTCCGCAACGTCTTGATCGGCCGGCTCGTCGGTGCCGCGGCTTGGGAACGTGCCAGGACGGCGGTCCGCCGACTCGATCGGCCCTTCGCCGGTCCCGTGGCCGTCAGGGTCGCCGTCCGTCGAAACGCCGCGCACCTGGTGGTCGACGGGGTCGTCGTGCTCACGGCGGATCGCGCGGACGCGGAGCGCGAGGGCACGACCTCAGCCGAGCTCGCCGCGCGGTGGGCCGAGGCGCTCCAGGGCGCGCTGGCGATTCCACCGATCGCTGTCACCCCGCCCCGCGTCCTGCTCTCCCCGGGCTATGGCGCGCGAGCCGCCATCTCCACGCCGACGCCGGGACGGGTCACGCTGGGAGCGTTTGACCGCAGCGTCGTGCACGCCACCGTGACGGCCGGCGCGCTGAGAGTAGTTGGGCGCCGCATCGGCCGCACGGTGATTCCGGTGCGCCTCGGACCTTACCGTGCGGACGTGTCGGTTGCGGTACTCAAGCCGGCCGGGACGATCCCACGGGAAGCCAGCGTGACGGTCACGGGCGCGCCCGCGCCCCCCGACGTCATTCGCGAGGCTGTGCAGCGACGTGTGCAGCAGGCCGTCGAGCGCGACCGAGGGGCGACGGTCAGCCTGGGACCGGTCGAGCTCGATGCACCGCTGCCGCCCGGCGTCTCCATCACGGTACCGGTCGCGGTCGGTATCCGCAGTCCCTTCGCCGGACCGGTCGGGGGTCTGGTCCGCGTGGCCGTCACGAACGCGCCGCTCGCGTTGGGCGCCCCCGAGACGCTGCTGATCAGCAACCGTCCCGAGACGATCACCGGCAACGGGCTGCTGTTCCAAGAGACCCTACCCCCGCGTCGCACCGCGCGTCTGCTCTATCATCACATGAACGGCACGCCACAGATCCGCATCTTGAAGCTGACACTCCGCAACGTCGGCGCCGCCCCAGTGCGCGTCCACTACCTGAGCGGGCTCGCAGGGCCCGCGACCGATCCAGTCGTCGTCGGCCACGTGGCCACGCTGCGGTTCCTAGAGGCGCTCACGGGTGGGGTCGGGTACGTCGTGGAAGTCCCACCAAAGAGTGAGACCACCTTTACCGCCTACACGCTCGCACCGCTGGCCCTGGTCTCGGGCCTGATGCAATTTCAGGTCATCGACGGTGGGCCGGTCGAGCTCACCGTGCACGTCCGGCTCCCCTGGCTGCTCGACCGCACGGTGATGACGGATCTTGGACCGTGGGCGTTCCC
>Ga0187893_10004094_pt1 | contig 28294 bp, 25 predicted proteins | sample MA1701074metaG_FD_139574 | JGI IMG/M metagenome (GOLD analysis project Ga0187893, IMG submission 139574) | White microbial mat communities from a basaltic lava cave in the Kipuka Kanohina Cave System on the Island of Hawaii, USA - MA170107-4 metaG ... | reverse complement strand
TGCCCTGCTTCGCGGTCGGCTGGGTTGATCGACCGTCTCCCCGCGAGCGGAGCACCAATGAGCCGCTTGCCTTCGGCTCGCGGACCAGCCGTGCTGATGGTCCGCTCGCCTTCGGCTCGCTCACACGCCGGCCAGCCAGGTGGCCTGGGTGTAGTGCAACCGCTTCTGGACCGGTGGTTGCACCGTCGACAACACGGCCGCGATGCGAGGCCCAGCCGTCCCGTTGCCGAACAGGCTCGAGCGCGGGTAGGGGCCGTGTGCCACCTGGGCGCGCACCGCGTCGGCAATGGCCAAGGGGTCGTGGGAGGTCGAGACCACGTTCGCGGCGCACTCGCGGTCGCGCTGACGGCTGCCGACGTTGACGGCCGGGGTGCCAAGGTAGGCGCCCTCGCGCAGGGCGGCCGAGGAGTTGCCGATCATGCAGGCGCAATGGGCCATGAGACGGGTGAAGTCCTCGGCCGGCAGATGGCGAACGAAATGGCAGCGTTCGGCCAGCCCCTGCTCGCGGAACTCCCGAATGCCGGTCGCCACCTCGTCGCTGCCGGCATCGGCGTTGGGCCAGAAGACCAGCGCCTGCATGCCGATGGACGCGATGGCATGGAGCGTGGCGTTGATCTGCTCGAGCCCACGGCCGTACTCGGTGGTGACCGGGTGCTGCAGTACCAACAGGAACGGCTCCGCCGGGTCGAGCGGGGAGGCGCTGTCGCCGTGCTCGGCCAGTACGCCCTGCCGGGTGCCGAGCTCGGTGCGAGCGACCAGATCGATCGACGGGCAGCCCAGGTCGAACACGAAGCGGGGGTCCTCGCCCATGGCGACGATCCGTCGGGCGCTCAGCTCGGTGGCCGGGAAGTGCACATGCGAAAGCTTGGTGACCGCGTGACGCACGCTCTCGTCGATGGAGCCCGACACGTCCCCACCCTGGGTGTGGGCCACGGGGATGTTCATGTAGGCGGCCGCGATGGCCGTGGCGATGGTCTCGAAGCGGTCGGCCACGGTGACCACGATGTCGGGCTCGAGCATCTCGAAGACGGTCGGGAGCTCGAGGAGGCCGAGGCCCGTCGACTTGGCCATGGTGGCCGGCGTCTGCCCCTCGACCAGGAGCCGGATCTTGGCATCGGGCGTGAAGCCGGCCTTCTCCAGGGCGTTGGCGGCTCCTCCGAAGCGCTCGAGCAGCGCCGAGGCGGCCGCGACGACCTGAAGCTTGAGCGCGGGGTGATCGCGCACCGCCTCGAGCACCGTCGTGATCCGGGCCAGGTTGGCGCGGCTGGCGACGACGACGCACACCTTTCGACAGTTCGGCACTGTGCTGGCTCCTGTTCCCCTGGCCACGCGGACGGTGCTCAGCAAAGCGGCGGAGCTGCCGCCGCCGCAATTCGTCCGGGCGTGGCGCGGCTCATGGGCCGGGCCCAGAGATCCGATGTCGGCCAGCAGGGCGGTTGCCGCCGCTCCCAGTCGAGCCCAGTCGGGCTCGGCCGGGCGCGCCGGGGCGAGGACGAAGCCGTGATGACCGTCGGCCGACCGTCGCTCGCCCACGACCTCGTAGCCGGCCCGGGTGAACAAGGCCGTCGCGGTGGCCGGGGTGAGGTAATAGGGGTGGTCGATCTTGACGCTCTGTTCGATGCCGCCGGTCCGGCGCAGGACGACGCCGATGTCGAGGACGTCGACGAACGCCCGCCCACCCGGGGCCGTCATGGCGCGCAGAGCGTCGAGTGTGGCCGCCGGGTCCACCAGGTGGTCGATGGTCTGGCACAGCAGCACCAGGTCCCATGTGCGCCCGCCCCCGTCGAAATCCTCGGCGCAGCCGGCGATGGTCTCCATCCCGGCGGCGCGAGCCACCGCCAACTCGTCGGGGGCGGGGTCGAGCACGGTGGCGCGGGCGTGCCCGCGGCCGGCCAGGACGCCAGCGACCACGCCGGTGGAACCGCCGACGTCGAGGATGTTCGTCACGCCGTCCAGCCAAGGCGCGAGGAAGTCCGCCAACTCGACGGCGTAGGCGCGCTGGTCGACCTGAACCGTCTCGGCGTCGATGCGCCGACCGTGGTAGGCAGACACGAGCGGCCGGTAGACGCCGGCGTAGAACTCGGCGTACCCGGCGCCGGTGAGGCGGGGGGACAGGTAGCCGAGGCCGCACCGCCGGCACACCACCATCGCGGCGGGGTACCCGTAGCGGTCACGTCGGGCGACCTCGACCGGCCGCCCGAGGGGCCCGCACAGGTTGCAGGCGACGGCGACCTGCTTGGCCCGAGACCCGTAGTCGTACCCGAGGGCTTCGATGCGCGCCGCCCTGGTGGTCGCCCCGTCACCGCGTCGCACGACGGCAGCATGGCGCCCGGTCGGCCGGCTCGGCCAATGCTGGCATCGCCGGGGGGGCTGCCGGGGGGCCGCCCCCGTCCTCGGGGTGCGAGACTGGCCCCATGGTTGCGATCGACTGGGACCGCGGCGTCGTGATCGTGGGCGAGGTGGGCCAGGCGCATGACGGGAGCCTGGGCATGGCCCATGCCTTCATCGATGCCATCGCCGACGCCGGCGCGGACGCGGTGAAGTTCCAGACGCACATCGCCTCGGCCGAGAGCCGGGCCGACGAACCGTGGCGGGTCGAGTTCAGCTACCAGGACGCCAGCCGCTTCGACTACTGGCGCCGCATGGAGTTCCCCCCCGCGGCCTGGGAGGGGCTGCGCCGCCACGCCGTTGACCGGCACCTGGCCTTCCTCAGCTCGCCCTTCTCGCTCGAAGCCGTGTCGCTGTTGCGGACCGTCGGCGTGACCGCCTGGAAGGTGGCATCGGGCGAGGTGTCGAACAGCCAGCTCCTGGACGCGGTGGCCGCCACCGGTCAGGCGGTCCTCGTCTCCAGCGGGATGAGCGCGTGGTCCGAGCTCGACGCCGCCGTCGATCGGCTGCGCCGGGGCGGGGCCGGGCCCCTGGCCGTCCTGCAGTGCACCTCCGTCTATCCGCAGGCGCCCGAGCAGGTGGGGCTCAACGTCCTGGCCCAGATCAGGGACCGCTACCGGTGCGCCGCGGGTCTGTCGGACCACTCCGGCAGCACCGTCCCGGCCCTGGCCGCCGTCGCCCTCGGGGCGCGGGTGGTGGAGGTCCACGTGACGTTGAGCCGGTCCAGTTTCGGCCCGGACGTGTCGGCGTCGATCACCAACGCCGAGCTGGCGGCGTTGGTCAGCGGCGTGCGCCACATCGAGGCCATGCTGGCGTCACCGGTCGACAAGGACGCGGCGGCGCGGGCGCTGGCGCCGGTGCGAGCGCTGTTCGGGCGCTCGCTGGTCGCCCGTTCGCCCCTCGGCCGCGGCCACCGGCTGGCCTCGGGTGACGTGGTGGCGAAGAAGCCGGGCGGAGGGCTTGCCCCGGATCACCTCGACGAGGTTCTCGGTCGCCGTCTTCGCCGAGCGCTCGGCGCCGACGAGCTGCTGGGCGAGGACGACCTCGAACCCCGCTGAAGGGGCACCCGGCCCCCACCTCGGCGCCCCCCGGCTGTCGCTCGATCCGCCCGCGCTGCCGCTCTCGGCGGCTTGCGCCGCCGGGCCGCATGGCCCAGGTCCGGTCGATCGACGACAGGCTCTCGGCGCCGCCGTAGGCGGCGGCCGTCCAGCTCGCCCGAACGGAGTGAGCGCAGCGAACGAGTGAGGGCGGTCCCCTTGTCAGCCGTATGCTCGGCGCCCATGTGCGGGATCGTGGCCGTCGTCCGCCAGCGGTCGTCGCGCCCGGTGCCGGACCAGCGCGACGTCGCCGCGCTGGTCGCGCGGGGCTGCGGGCAGCTCGGCCAACTGGCCCGCGCCCGCGCCCTGGCACCGATCGCCACGATCGCGACCGCGCTCGCAGAGGCGGCGGCATCGCTGGAGGAGGCGGACCGGCTGTTGCGGGGCGTGCCCGGCCTGCGCTGCCTGTTGGCCGCGCCCGACCTGGCCGCCGCCATCGAGGCGCTCGTCGGCGAGGCACAGGGGCGGCTCGCCCAGCTCGAGGCGGCGCTCGACGCCTCCACCACGTTCGACTCGTCCACGCTCGAACCGGTGAACGCCGGCCTTGTCCGGGTGAAGGACGCGGCCTGGGCACTGCAGCGTGACCGGCTTGGCCACGCCCGCGCCGTGGCCGACCTGGCCGGGCCCCATGCCGGGCTGGCGGCCGTCGAGACCTACTCCTCGATCGAGGTTGCCCTCTCCGCGCTCGACCGCCTCGAGGTTCGCGGCCGCGATTCGGCTGGCCTGCATCTCCTGGTGCGCGACCACGGCCTCTACCCGGGCTCCGGCGGCGGGCGAGCGCTGCTCGACGCCCGGGCCGGCGACCCGCTCTTCCGCTCGATGGCGGTGCGGGCGGTACCCGATCGTGACGGGCGGGGGAGCGTCCTCAGCTTCGTGTACAAGGCCGCGGCGGAGATCGGCGAGCTCGGCGACAACACCCGGGCGCTGCGCGCCGCCGTGCTCGCCGACGACCTGCTGCGGCTCGCCGTGGCCACCCCCGAGGCCCGTGCGGTCGTTCTCGGCCACACGCGCTGGGCCAGCGTGGGGATCGTGTCGCAGGCCAACGCCCACCCGCTCAACTCCGACGAGACGGGAACGACCGGCGAGGCGGGGCCGTACATGGTGGCGGCGCTGAACGGCGACGTCGACAACCACGCCGACCTCAAGGCGTCGGGCGGCCTGCGGGTGGCCGCCGAGATCACCACGGACGCCAAGGTGATCCCCACGCTGCTGGCGCAGGAGCGCCGGTCCGGGGCCACGCTGGTCGAGGCATTCCGGCGCACGGTGGCGACGTTCGAGGGATCGGTCGCCATCGCGGCCCAGGCGGCCGAGGAGCCGGCCTCGTTGCTGCTGGCGCAGCGCGGCAGCGGCCAGGCGCTCTATGTCGGGCTGGCCGAGGATTCCTTCGTCGTGGCCAGCGAGCCCTACGGGCTCGTGGCGGAGACGTCGCGTTACCTGCGTCTCGAGGGGGAGACGCCTGCGGACCCGGGCAACCCGACGACGTCGAGGGGTCAGGTCGTGGTGCTCGACGGCCATCGGGCCGGCGCGTTCGATGGGCTCGCGCGGATGGCCTACGACGGCACCGCCCTGCCGTTCTCCGACGACGAGGTACAGGACGCCGAGATCACCACCCGCGACATCGACCGGGCCGCCTTCAGCCACTTCCTGCTGAAGGAGATCAGCGAGTCGCCGGGTTCGTTCCGCAAGACGCTGCGCGGCAAGCTCGTGGAGGGCTCGGGGCCCGACCACGGCTCGCTCGTCGTCCGCCTCGGTCCCGATGTTCTGGCCGACTCGCTGCGGGCAGGGTTGGCCGATGGCCGCGTGCAGCGGGTCATCGCCGTGGGCCAGGGCACCGCGGCGGTGGCGGCCCAGGGCCTGGCGCTGGTCCTGCGCGAGCTGGCTGCTGACACTCCCTTGCGAGTCGAGGCCCAGCTCGCCACCGAGCTGTCCGGTTTCGGGCTGCGGGCCGACATGAGCGACACGCTGGTGGTGGCCATCAGCCAGTCGGGGACCACCACGGACACGAACCGCACCGTCGACCTGGCCCGCGCCAGGGGCGCGGCGGTCGTGGCCATCGTGAACCGGCGCGACAGCGATCTGACCGACAAGGTGGACGGGGTCCTCTACACGTCCGACGGTCGCGACGTGGAGATGAGCGTGCCGTCGACGAAGGCGTTCTACGCTCAGATCGCGGCCGGATGCCTCCTGGCGGTGGCGGTCGCCGACATCGTCGGTGCGGACGCGCCGGACCGCCAGGCGTGGCTGGTCGCGCTACGGGCGCTGCCGGACGCCATGACCACCACGCTGTCGCTCCGTCCCGAGATCGCCGCCATCGCCCAGCAATTCGCCCCCAGCCGGCGCTACTGGGCGGTCGTCGGCAACGGCCTCAACCGGATCGCCGCCCAGGAGCTGCGCATCAAGCTCTCGGAGCTGTGCTACAAGTCGATCGCCTTCGACAGCACCGAGGACAAGAAGCACATCGACCTGGCGGCCGAGCCTCTCATCCTGGTGTGCGCCGCGGGGCTCTCGGGCTCCAACGCCGATGACGTGGCCAAGGAGCTCGCCCTGTTCCGGGCGCACCGGGCCACCCCGATCGTCATCGCCAGCGCGGGCGAGGACCGCTATTCGGCGGCGGTGGCAGCCGTCCTGGTGCCGCCCACGCACCCGGGCCTGGCCTTCGTGCTCTCCGCCCTCGCCGGGCACCTCTTCGGCTACGAGGCCGCGCTGGCCATCGATGCCCAGGCTCGGCCGCTGCGCCAGGTCCGCGCCGCGATCGAGGAGGCGGTGGCGGCCGACGGCGAGGTCACCGGGGGCGACCGGATGCTGGCTGCGCTGCGCCCGACGTTCGAGCCACCGGCGGCGCGGTTCTTCGACGGCCTGCGCAGCGGCGGCTATGACGGCCATCTCGAGGCGAGTACCGCGGTGCGGGTCTCGTCCCTGCTGCGGTACGCGCTCGGCACCAGCCCGCTCGAGTCCTACCAGGCCGAGCACGGCAAGATCGGTACCCCCAGTGTGGTCATCGACGACCTCACCATCGCCCTGAGCCGGGCCATCGAGGAGCTCACCAGGCCGATCGACGCGATCAAGCACCAGGCCAAGACCGTTACCGTGGGGATCTCCCGGACCGACGAGACCTTGCTCCGGGTACCCCTAGTGGCCGCGCTCCTGCAGGCCGGTGCGCCCCGCGACGGGCTCAGCTACCAGACGTTGCGCACGCTGGCCAGCCTCGACCCGGCGGTGGGCTCGGTCACCGGGTCCATCCGCTACCGGGTCCAGGGTCGGCCCGACGATGGCGAGGCCACCGCGGTGGTGCTCGACCGAGCGGGCATCGCCCGCGAGCTGGCGTCGCGCACCGAGCGGAACCCGGTGCTGCGGGGGACCAAGCACACCGTGGCGGTCGAACGGCAGGTGTTCGTGACCCGGGGCCGAAAAGACGGCCGCACCATCGTGATCGTGCCCGAGCTCAAGGACGGCCAGACGACGGGCATCACCCTGCTCCACGTGCGGTTCGCCGAACACCTGTCGCCCGGGGCGGCGCGCAGCGTGCTTCAGGGGTACCGCAACCGGTACTCGGCTCTGCGCGACGCCGTGACCGAGACCGAACCTTCGTTCCGGGAGGACCGGCTCGCCGAGGTGCCCGTCGACGATCTGCTGGTGGCGCCCATCCGCGACCTGGCCGACCGGTGGCGGGAGTAGCGGGGATCGTGGGCATCGGTGTCGACGCCGTCGACGTCGCGCGCTTTCGCACGATCCTGGCTCGAACCCCGACCATGGCGTCCCGGCTGTTCACCGACGGCGAGCGACGGTACGCGGCGACGGCCCTCGATCCCGCGGCCCGGCTGGCGGCTCGCTTCGCGGCCAAGGAGGCGGTCATGAAGGTCCTCGGCGTGGGTCTCGGCGCGTTCGGTTTTCATGACGTCGAGGTGCTTCGGGCCGGTTCCGGGGCGCCGTGCCTGGCCATCACGGGGCGAGCCGCGGCCCTGGCGCAGGAACGTGGGGCCGACCGGTGGTGCCTGTCGCTGACGCACACCGAACGCACCGCGGTGGCTGTCGCGCTGGCCACCGGTTGATCCCGATCGCCACCCCCCAGGAGATGGCGGCCATCGACCGGGCCGCGCCCGAGCGGCAGGAGGTGCTCGTCGGGCGGGCCGGTGCGGCGGTGGCCAGGGCGGCCGGCGCCTTGTTGGGGGGCCATTACGGCCGGCGGGTGGTGGTCGTGGCCGGGAAGGGCAACAACGGTGCCGACGGGCGCGATGCCGCCGAGCGGCTCCGCCGCCGCGGGGTGCGGGTCAAGGTGCTGGACGCCCGCGACGCGCCGCGCCGGCTGCCCGAGGCCGACCTCGTCGTCGACGCGGCCTACGGGACCGGCCTGCGGGGCGACTACGTCGCCCCCGACCCCGGCGGCGCGCCGGTGCTGGCGGTCGACATCCCCTCCGGGGTCGACGGGCTCACTGGCGCCGCCTGCCCCGGCGCGGTCAGGGCCGACCGGACGGTGACCTTCGCTGCGCTCAAGCCGGGCCTGGTCCTGTTCCCGGGGCGCGCGCGCGCCGGCGCGGTCGTCGTGGCCGATATCGGCCTCGACGTGTCCTCGGTCCGGGCGCACCGGGTGGAGCTCGGCGATGTCGCCTCCTGGCTCCCCGATCGACCGGCCGACGCCCACAAGTGGCAGCGCGCCGTCTGGCTGGTCGCCGGCTCTCCGGGCATGGCCGGCGCGGCCACGCTCGCGGCGCGCGCCGCCCAGCGAGCGGGGGCCGGCTACGTGCGCCTGAGCATCCCCGGCGCGGCACCCGGTGAGGGCGCCCCGGTGGAGGCCGTGGCCACCGCGCTGGCGGCCCGGGGGTGGGACGGCGAGGTCCTGGCGGACCTGCACCGCTTCGGGGCCATGGTCATCGGGCCGGGCCTGGGCCGGGCCAACGCCGCCGAGGTTCGTCGCGTCGTCAGCAAGGCCGGCGTCGGCAAGGCCGGCGTCGGCAAGGCCGGCGTCAGCAAGGCCGGCGTCAGCAAGGCCGGCGTCGCGGTCGTCGTGGACGGCGACGGCCTGCGCGCGCTGGGTCGCGTCACGGGCCCGGTCGGTGCGGGGGCCGTCGTGCTCACCCCCCACGACGGCGAGTACGAGAGCCTGATGGGAGCCCGACCGGACGACGACCGCTTGGGCGCCGCTCGTCGGCTGGCCGCCGCTTCGGGCGCCATCGTGGTGTTGAAGGGACCGACGACCGTGGTGGCGCGGCCCGACGGGGCCGTGCTGGTGGTCGACCTCGGCGATGCCCGGTTGGCGACGGCGGGCACCGGCGACGTGTTGAGCGGCCTGTTGGGCGCCCTGCTCGCCGGGGGCGTCGACCCGTTCCGGGCGGCGGGTGCGGCCGCCCTGCTCCACGCCCGCGCCGGCGCCCTAGGCTTGCGGCGAGGGCTGGTGGCCGGCGATCTACCCGATCTCATCGCCCGAGCCGTCGCCGAACTCCCGGAGCACCGATGACAACTGTGCGCGACATCATGACCACGGAGGTACTGACGTTCGAGGTCGGCGACCGGGTGGCCGACGCCGTCACCGCACTCGTCGATCGCGGCGTCGACGCCGCGCCGGTGCTCGACGGTCCCCGCGGGCGGGTGGTGGGCATGGTCTCGACCGGCGACCTGATCGTGGGGGAGTCCCGGCTCCACCTGCCGACGGTCATCTCGCTGTTCGGCGCAACCTTGGAGCTGCCATCGTCGCAGCGCCATTTCGAAGCCGACCTGGCCAAGGCCCTCGGCGCCACGGTCGGGGAGGTGATGACGCCGCGCCCGGTGACGTGCGCCGCCGAGGACACCCTCGAGGAGGCCGCCACCCTCATGCACGACCACGCGGTGTCCCGGCTGCCGGTGGTGGCCGGCACGATCCTGGTGGGGATCGTGGCCCGGGGCGACATTCTCAGGGCGGTCATCGGTCGCGCCGGCCCGGCGGCGCCGGTCGCGGCCTCGCCGGCGGCCGCCATGCCGCCGGGCGTTCCCGGCCCCGATCAGGACGGCTGAGCGGTCTTGCGCCCGGCGTGGGCCGAGGTCGATCTCAGCGCCGTTGCCCACAACACCGCGAGCATGGCCGCGCTGGTGGCGCCGGCCGGCGTGTTGGCCGTGGTCAAGGCGGACGGCTACGGCCACGGTGCGGTACCGGTGGCGCTGGCGGTGCTCCATGCCGGGGCGAGCTGGCTCGGCGTCGCCCTCGTGGAGGAGGGCGTGACGCTGCGCGACGCGGGCATCGACGCACCCGTGCTGGTGCTCTCGGAGCCGACGCCCGCGGCGATGGAGCTGGCCGCGTCGTTCTCGCTCGTGCCCACCGTGTACAGCTCGGCCGGCGTCCGCTCGGCCGCCGATGCCGCCCGCGGCCTCGGGCCGGCCCGGCAGTTCCCGGTGCATCTCAAGGTGGACACCGGCATGCATCGTGTCGGCGCCCGGCCCGAGGACGCCGTTTCGTTGGCTCGGGAGATCGCCGATCATCCACGCCTGGCCTTCGACGGCCTGTACACCCATTGCGCCGTCGCGGACGAGCCCGCCGACCCGTTCACGTGGGAGCAGCTCGTGCGCTTCTCCGGCGTCCGCGACGCTCTGGCCGCCGCCGGGTTCGCTCCCCGCGTCGTCCATGCCGCCAACTCCGCCGGGGCCATCGCCCATCCGCAGAGCCGTTTCGACCTGGTACGGATCGGCATCGCCCTCTATGGGATCCCTCCCGCGCCCGGGCTCGACGGCGCCGTGGACCTCCGCGCCGCGATGAGCCTCAAGGCGACCGTGTCGATGGTGAAGCAGGTGGCGGCGGGCGAGCGCATCTCCTACGGGCTGCGGTACCGGTTCGAGCGAGACAGCATCGTGGCCACCGTTCCGATCGGCTATGCCGACGGTGTGCGCCGCCGGCTGGGGGCGACCGGCGCCGAGGTGCTGATCCGGGGGCGGCGGCGACCCATCGCCGGCACGGTCACGATGGACCAGCTCACGGTCGACTGCGGCGATGACGACACGGTGCGGCCCGGCGACGAGGTGGTGCTCATAGGTGAGCAGGGTCGGGAGCGGATCACGGCCGGCGATTGGGCTGGCCAGCTCGACACCGTCGGGTACGAGATCGTCTGCGGGATCGGGCCCCGCGTGCCTCGGCGCTACAAGTGAGCATTCGCCCTCACTCGCTCGCTTCGCTCGCTCCGTTCGGGCGAGCTGGAAGGTGCCCGCCTACGGCGGGCGCTGAACCCTTGTCGCCGATCGACCGGCGGAGCCGGATCGATCGGCCGCCGGGGGGCTCCGGCAGGAGCCTCTGCCCCCCGGGCCCCCCGCCGTTGGCGCGGTGGAGCCGGATCGATCGGCCGCCGGGGGGCTCCGGCAGGAGCCTCTGCCCCCCGGGCCCCCCGCCGTTGGCGCGACGGAGCCGGATCGATCGGCCGCCGGGGGGCCCGTGGTGAGTTTCCGAGCGGTAGCGGCCGCCGGGGGGGTCGCGGCTGTGGGGGGCGCGGGCGCCGTGTTCGTCGTCAAGCGGTCACTCGACCGGATCCTGCTGCGCGTCGACCCGTTCGTCGACGACAACTTCGATTTTCCTCACGGCTGCCGCCACCAGATCGTTCCCACCGATGACGGCGGCGAGCTCCACGTCGTGGAGCGGGGGCCGCTCGACGCGCAGCCCTGCTGTTGCTTCATGGCATCACCTTGGAGGCCGGCATCTGGCAGTACCAGCTCCAGGACCTCGCCGACCGTTTCCGGGTGATCGCCGTCGACCTCCGTGGCCACGGCCATTCGAGGGCCGGCTGCGACGGCTACGGGCTGACGCGGGTGGCACGCGACATCTCCACCGTGCTCAGCCGGCTCGACCTGCGAGCCACGATCATCGTCGGGCACTCGATGGGCGGCATGGCGCTCATGCGCTTCTGCGCCGACGACCCGGTTGCGCTGGACGAGCGCGTGGCTGGCCTGGTGTTCCTGGCCACCACCACGGGGTTCGCCGCGCCGGTCCTGGGCAACACCGTGCTGCGCTACGCGAGCAGGGCGGCTATTCGCTGGGGCGACAAGCGAGCATGGAAGGGTGTCCCGGCCTATCGCTTCCCGCCGAACACCCTCACCTTCGCCATGATCCGCCGGACCTTCGGGGCCCGTCCGTCACCGACGCACATCGAGCTCGTTCGCCGGATGCTGGTCGACGTCCCCGCCGACTGCTTCCTGCCCGCCGGCTTCAGCCTGCTCGACCATGACCCGCGCTCAGAGCTCGCCGAGACGGGCACGCCGTCGTTGGTCATCGTCGGCAGCCACGACCACGTCACACCGGCCCGCCATGCTCGCCGGCTGGCCGCCTTGTTGCCCCGCGCCCGACTGGAGGTACTGGTCGGTTGTGGTCACCAGGTCATGCTGGAGCGGCGCGCCGACCTCGCCGCCCTGGTCACCGCCTTCGCTCGCGAGAACGCCACGGTGAGGGTCGGCCCGAACGGGCACCGTTGACGTGCCAACTACCGTTGTCGACGTGCGCAGCGCTCTCGATGTGCTGGCCGACGAGGCCTCGGTGTGTACCCGCTGCCCGCTGGCCGGCGGGCGCACCCAGGTCGTCTTCGGGACGGGCCACCCGAGCGCCGGCCTGGCCTTCGTCGGCGAGGCGCCCGGCGCCGACGAGGACAGGGTCGGGCTCCCGTTCGTCGGGCGTTCGGGCAAGCTCCTCGATCGCCTGCTCATCGAGGAGCTCGGCCTCACGCGTGACCGGTGCTACATCATGAACGTGGTCAAGTGCCGGCCGCCGGCCAACCGAGACCCTCGTCCGGAGGAGATCGCCGCCTGCCGGCCCTACCTGCAGCGACAGCTCGACCTCGTCGACCCGGCCGTGGTGGTGACGCTCGGCCGCTTTGCCACCCAGACGCTGCTCGGCACGACCGAGGGAATCACCGCGTTGCGGGGCCGCTCCTACCCCTACCGGCGAGGCGTGCTCATCCCGACCTTCCACCCGGCCGCGGTGCTGCGCGGGGGCAGCGGACCGATGGCCCAGATGCGCGCCGATCTGGTGCGGGCCAAGCTGGCGCTGGTCGAGATCTCCCGCGCCGGTTCCGGCACCGACGCCGGTACCGACGCGGCCGCCGGTGCTCCGGGAGCGCGCTGATGGGGTTGGCCGCCCGCACGACGGCGGTCGAGGCCACTCGGGCGCTGGCCGCGGCCGTGGCCGAACTGGCCCGACCCGGTGATGTGATCCTGCTCGCCGGCGAGCTCGGCGCGGGCAAGACGGCGTTCGCCCAGGGCTTCGGCCGGGGCCTGGGCGTGCCGGGGCCCATCACCAGCCCGACGTTCACCCTGGCCCGTCAGTACGTTGGTCGCCTGGTGCTGCATCACCTCGACGTGTACCGCCTCGAGCACATGGAGGAGGTGTACGACGTCGGGCTCCCCGAGCTGCTCGACGAGGGCGGGGTCACCCTCATCGAGTGGGGCGATGCCGTCGTGCCCGTGCTGCCGGCGGACTTCTTGGAGATACGCCTGACGTTCGGCGACGGCGACGACGACCGGGACCTGACCCTGCGGCCCGTCGGTGGTCCCTGGTCCGCCCGGCGCCGGGCGCTGGCCGCGGCCCTCGCCCCCTGGATCGACGAGGACGAGGGCGTGATCGGCGGCGCCCCCTCGTCGAAGGGGGCCCCGTGCTGATCCTGGGCATCGAGAGCGCCACCGCCCAGGTGGGCTGCGCCATCGGAGGCCACGAAGGGGTGCTGGCGGTGGCCCATTCTTCGCGCGCCCGGCGCCATGCCGAGAACCTGACGCCCACCATCGATTTCGTCCGGCGCCAGGCCCGTATCGACCTCGTCGAGATCAGCGTCGTGGCCGTCGATCTCGGGCCGGGGCTGTTCACGGGCCTTCGGGTCGGGATCGCCGCCGCCAAGGCGGTGGCCCACGCGCTGCGAGTGCCCATGATCGGCGTGCCCAGCCTCGACCTGCTGGCGTTCCCGATGCGTTACACGCCGCGCCTCATCGTGGCCGCCATCGATGCCCGACGCGGTGAGCTGTTCTACGCCTCCTACCGGCAGGTGCCCGGCGGCGTGCAGCGCCTGTCCGCGCACCAGGTGGGCTCGCCCGACGATCTGGCGGCCGAGCTGCTCGCCTCGCGCGAGGACTGCCTGCTGGTGGGCGACGGCGCGCTGCGGTACGCCGAGGTCTTCGCCGGCCTCACCAAGGTGGAGATCGCCGAGCAAGGCTTCGCTCACCCGTCGGCTGCGTCGCTCGTGCAGCTCGCCCACGCCCAGGCGTTGCGCGAGCAATGGGTGAAGCCGTGGGAGCTGGAACCGCTCTACCTGCGCAAGCCCGATGCCGAGATCAACTGGTCGTCGCGAGACGACCATCGATGATGTCACCTGGTGGTTCGACGGTCGCGCCTCCAGGGGCAGTTCGGGGTCGATGATGGCGGCCCGGCTTCAACGCCAGGACGCGGGCGATCCGGAGGTGACCATCACCTCGATGCGCCGCCGGCACCTGCGCAGCGTCCTGGCCATCGAGGGCCGGGTCTACCCCCGGCCCTGGACGCTCGGGCTCTTCGTGAGCGAGCTGTCCTTGCGGGCCAGCCGGCTCTACCTGGTTGCGCGCGTCGGCGCCACCGTCGTCGGCTACGCCGGTCTCATGGCGGTCGGGGGCGAGGGCCATGTGACCACCGTGGCGGTCGACCCGGCCTGGCACCGGGCCAAGGTCGGCACCCGCCTGCTCCTGGCCCTGGCCGCCCACGCCGCCGCGCGCGGGATCACCGGGCTCACCTTGGAGGTGCGGATGAGCAACGAGGCCGCCCAGGCCCTCTACGCCCGCTTCGGGTTCGTGCCCGCCGGCGTGCGACGGAACTACTACATCGAGACCAATGAGGACGCGATGGTGATGTGGGCGCACGGCATCGACACCGAGGCCTACGCGCGGCGCCTGGCCGAGCTCGAAGCCGCGCTGCCCGGCGCCACCGTCGTCGACCTCGCGCCGGCAACGACCACACCGACGCCCCGACGATGACCACCGTCGACGGGGACACCCGGGTCCTGGGGATCGAGACCTCGTGTGACGAGACCGCGGCGGCGGTGGTGGTCGGGGCGCGATCGGTGCTCTCCTCGGTGGTGTCGAGCCAGGTCGATCTCCACGCCCGCTACGGCGGGGTGGTCCCCGAGATCGCCAGCCGGGCCCATGTCGAGCTGCTCATGCCGGTCGTGGCCCAGGCCCTGGTGGAAGCCGGGTTGGAGGACGACGGGATCGATGCGGTGGCCGCCACCGTCGGGCCGGGCCTGGTCGGCTCCTTGCTCGTAGGAGTGAGCGCGGCCAAGGCCTTGGCCCTGGTGTGGGACGTTCCCTTCGTCGGGGTGAACCACCTCGAGGCCCATCTCTACGCTTCCCTTCTGGACGAGCCCGACCTGGAGTTGCCGGTCGTGGTGCTGCTCGTCTCGGGCGGCCACACCCTGTTGATGGCCATGGAGGGCCACGGCCGGTACCGGTTGCTCGGCGGCACGGTCGACGATGCGGCCGGTGAGGCCTTCGACAAGGTGGCGCGTCATCTCGGTCTCGGCTACCCGGGCGGCCCCGCCATCGACCGCATCGCCATGGAGGGCGACCCGACGGCCATCGCCTTTCCCCGAGCCATGCTCGATCAGGGCCACGACTTCTCGTTCTCCGGCCTCAAGACCGCGGTGGTCAACCACGTGCGCAAGCACCCCGAGGCGACGACGCCCGACGTGGCCGCCAGCTTCCAGGAGGCGGTGGTCGACGTGCTGGTGGCCAAGGCGCGCCACGCGGCGCGCCAGGTCGGGGCCAAGGGCATGTGCCTCGGCGGTGGGGTAGCGGCCAACTCGCTGTTGCGGGAGCGGTTCCTCGACGCCTGCGTTCTCGACGGGCTGCACGCATGCCTGCCCACCCGGGCCCTGTGCACCGACAACGCCGCCATGGTCGCCGCCGCGGGGTGGTGGCGCCTCGCCTCCGACGGGCCCACGCCGCTCGACGCGGGTGCCGAGCCGAACCTGTCGCTTCCCACCCTCTGAGGTGCTCCGCCCTCACTCCGGTCGCTTCGCTCCCTGCGCTCTGGCGCTCGATGGTGCCCGCCCGGCGGCGGGTACCGAACGCTTGTCGCCGATCGACCGGTGGAGCCGGATCGATGGGCCGTCGGGGGCTCCGGCGGAGCCTCTGCCCCCGAGCCCCCGCCCGCCGACCCGGGCGAGCTCGTGGTGCGAGGCCGACCCGTTCGGGTCAGCGAGGGTTGCGTGTGCATTTCGGCAGCGATGGTGGGCCGGCGGTTGCGGTGAGGGCGGTGGCGGGCCTATCGTTAGCACTCGCCAGTCGAGAGTGCTAACGACCGTTAGCTCATTGAAATTGCCACGGAGGCGCACTGGAATGAATCTGCAGCCCCTCGATGATCGCATCGTCGTGAAGCCCGGCGAGTCGGAGGAGACCACGGCCAGCGGCCTGGTGATCCCCGACACCGCCAAGGAGAAGCCCCAGCAGGGAGAGGTGCTCGCGGTAGGCCCGGGTCGACGTTCCGACCACACCGGCGACATCATCGCCATGGACGTCAAGGTCGGGGACACCGTCGTGTACAGCAAGTACGGCGGCACCGAGATCACCGTCGAAGGTGACGACCTCCTCATCCTCAACGCTCGCGACGTCCTCGCGATCGTGAAGAAGTAAGGGGCTAGCCGCAACGCATGGCCAAACTCATCAAGTTCGACGAGGACGCCCGTCGCAGCCTCGAGCGGGGCGTCAACAAGCTGGCTGACGCCGTCAAGGTGACGCTGGGGCCCAAGGGCCGCAACGTGGTCCTCGAGAAGAAGTTCGGTGCGCCGACCATCACCAACGACGGCGTGTCGATCGCGCGGGAGATCGAGCTCGACGACGCGTTCGAGAATGCCGGCGCGCAGCTCGTCAAGGAAGTGGCCACCAAGACCAACGACATCGCCGGCGACGGCACCACCACCGCCACCGTTCTGGCCCAGGCGCTCGTGCGTGAGGGCCTTCGCAACGTGGCCGCCGGCGCCAGCCCGATGGCGCTCAAGAAGGGCATCGACGTCGCCGTCGCCGCCGCCGTCGCCGCCATCGCCGAGCAGGCCAAGGACGTCGACGACCGCTCCGAGGTGGCGCAGGTCGCGTCCATCTCGGCCGCCGATGCCAGCATCGGCGAGGTCATCGCCGATGCCATCGACAAGGTGGGCAAGGACGGCGTGGTCACCGTCGAGGAGTCCAACACGTTCGGCATGGAGCTCGAGTTCGTCGAGGGCATGCAGTTCGACAAGGGGTACCTGTCGCCCTACTTCGTCACCGACGCCGAGCGTCAGGAGGCGGTGCTGGAAGACCCCCTCATCCTGTTCGTCAACGGCAAGATCTCGGTCGTCTCCGAGCTACTCCCGGTGCTCGAGAAGGTCATGCAAGGCGGGCGCCCGCTGCTGATCGTGGCCGAGGACATCGAGGGCGAGGCTCTGGCCACGCTGGTGGTCAACAAGATTCGGGGCACCTTCAACTCCGTGGCGGTCAAGGCCCCCGGCTTCGGCGAGCGCCGCAAGGCCATGCTGGCCGATACGGCCATCCTCACCGGCGGTCAGGTGATCTCCGAGGAGCTCGGCCTCAAGCTCGAGAACGCCACCCTCGATCTGTTGGGCCGGGCCCGCAAGGTCATCGTCACCAAGGACGACACCACGATCATCGAAGGGGCCGGCAGTGACGAGGACGTCAAGGGGCGGATCTCCCAGCTCCGGCGCGAGATCGACGACACCGACTCCGACTGGGACCGCGAGAAGCTCCAAGATCGCCTGGCCAAGCTTTCGGGCGGCGTCGCCGTCGTCAAGGTCGGGGCCGCCACCGAGGTGGAGCTCAAGGAGAAGAAGCACCGCATCGAAGATGCGCTGTCGGCCACCAGGGCGGCCATCGAGGAAGGCGTGGTCGCCGGGGGCGGCACCGCCCTGCTCCGGGCCCGTGCTGCCGTCGAGGCGGCTGCGGCCGAGCTCGCCGGCGACGCCGCCACCGGCGCCCGCATCGTGTGGCGGGCGCTCGACGCCCCCGCCAAGCTCATCGCCGAGAACGCCGGCATGGAGGGCGCGGTGGTGGTCGAACAGATCCTGCGCGAGACCGGCAACATCGGCCTCAACGCCTTGACCGGTGAGTTCGAGGACCTGGTCAAGGCCGGCGTCATCGACCCGGCCAAGGTCACCAGGGCGGCGCTGCAGAACGCGGCATCCATCGCCAGCATGGTGCTCACCACCGAGTGTGTCATCGCCGACAAGCCCGAGAAGGCCAGCGGCGCCGGTGGCGGTGGCGGTGGCGGCATGGGCGGCGGCATGGGCGGCATGGGCGGCATGGGTGGCATGGGCGGGATGATGTAACCACCGTCCGGTTGGACGAATCGAGAAGGGCCGGCCCACTGCGGGCCGGCCCTTCTCGTTCACTGCGGATCGGGTGCGAGCTTGGCCAGCAGCGCGCGAAGCGTCCGAGCCTCGTCCGCGCTGAGGCGCTGCAAGGGCTCGACCGGCACCGACAACGACGCGGTCGCTCGCGCCTGGGCCTCGATGCCGGACGGCGTCAGGGCGATGAGCTTGACCCGGCGATCGGTGGGCGATGTGCGCCGCTCGGCGTAGCCGGCGGACTCGAGGGCGTCGACGATGGACGTCGCCCAGGATGCGTCGCAGCGCATCGACTCGGCCACTCGGCCCATGGACGGCGGGTCAGCGGCGTCGAGGTCCAACAACGCCTTGAGCGGGCCGGGGCCAAGGTTGACCTCGTCGGCGGCCTGGTGGAACCGCCCGTGGACCTCGTCGCTGAACATCAGAGCAGCCATGTGCCCCCACGCCACCCGAAGGTCGTCCTGCTTCGATGACACGCGGCGAGCCTAGCCGGAAAGCTTGGTCGGTATCGATCATTCATATCGACAAACTAAACCCTTGACCCGCACAAGGATACGCGCGACCGTCGCGGCATGAACGATCCCGCCATCATGGTCGAGGGCCTGACCAAGCGGTTCGGCGACGTCGTCGCCCTGGCCGGCATCGACTTCGCCGTACCGGCCGGCACCGTGCTGGGCTTGCTCGGGCCCAACGGGGCGGGCAAGACGACCGCGGTGCGCATCCTGACCACCATCGTGACGCCGGACGAGGGCCGGGCCACGGTGCGGGGCTTCGACGTCGTCACCCGGGCCGAGCGGGTGCGGGCCAGCATCGGCCTCGCCGGCCAGTACGCCGCGGTCGACGAGAACCTGACCGGGCGCGAGAACCTTCGCCTCGTGGGCCGCCTCACGCACCTGCCCAAGGCGCTCGCCCGCCGCCGGGCCGACGAGTTGCTCGAGCGGTTCGACCTCGTCGAGGCCGCGGACCGGTCCGTCGGCACCTATTCGGGCGGGATGCGCCGCCGTCTCGACGTCTCGGCCGCGTTGGTCCACCGTCCGCCCGTGCTCTTCCTGGACGAGCCGACCACGGGCCTCGACCTGCGCAGCCGCGCCGCCCTGTGGTCGGTCATCGAGGAGTTGGTAAGCGAGGGCACGACCGTGCTACTCACCACCCAGTACCTCGAGGAGGCCGACCGCCTGGCCCATCAGATCGTGGTTGTCGACCACGGCTCGGTCATCGCCGGCGGCACCACGGCCGAGCTCAAGGCCAGCCTCGGGTCCACCGTGTTGCACATCGAGGTCGCCGACCCCGCGGCAGCCCGGCGTGGCGCCGAGCTCCTGGCGCCGCTGGTGGCATCTGCGCCGCGCGTCGATGATGCCAGCATCGAGCTCACCGTCCAGGACGGGTCCCGGCTCTTGCTCGCGGTCCTGCGGGCGCTGGACGCCGCCGACCTGGCGCCGACCGGTCTGAGCCTGCGGGAGCCGAGCCTGGACGACGTGTTCCTCTCGGTCACCGGTCACCGGGCTTCGGACGGGAGCGCAGAACCGAGTACCAGCCCGCCCGGATCGCCGATCCCCGCGACGCGCGGCGCCCGATGAGCGAACCGGGCACCGTCATGATCCCCGATCTCGTCGTGCCGTCGCCGAGCGGCAGCCGCTTCTCGTTCGCGGTTTCCGATGCGCTGGCCATTACCGGGCGGAACCTGTTGGCCTACGTCCGGTTGCCCCAGCTCGTCGTGTTCTCGACCGTCCAGCCGGTCATCTTCGTGCTGACCTTCCGCTACGTGTTCGGGGGCGCCATCGACGTGCCCGGCGAGTCCTACGTGAACTTCCTGATGCCCGGAGTCTTCGTCCAGACGGTGGCGTTCGGATCGATGGGTACCGCCATCGGTCTGGCCGAGGACCTGCGCAAGGGCCTCATCGAACGCTTCCGGTCTCTACCCATGGCCCGCTCGGCGGTGTTGGCCGGTCGGACCGCGGCCGACCTGGTCCGCAACGTGTTCGTGGTGGCGCTCATGGCGACGGTGGGCTTCGTCGTCGGGTTCAGGGTGGGGACGGGGCCCCTGGCCTTCCTGGCCGGGGTGGCCGTCCTGTTGCTCTTCGGCTACGCGCTGGCCTGGGTGTTCGCGGTGATCGGCCTCGGCGCGTCCAACGCCGAGACGGCCCAGGCCGCTTCGTTCCCCGTGCTGGCCTTGCTCGTGTTCGCCTCATCGGTCTTCGTGCCGGTCGACACCATGCCGGGTTGGCTACAGGCCTACACCGAGAACCAGCCGGTGTCGGTCACCGCCGAGGCGGCCCGGGCGCTCATGCTGGGCGGGCCGACCACCGGCGCCGTCCTGCAGTCGCTGGCGTGGAGCATCGGCATCCTGGCCGTGTTCGCCCCCCTGGCGGTACGCCGCTACCGCCGAGCCGTGTGATCGGCGACACGAGGGCCCGAGCCGAGGCAGAGCCCTTGGCTCCGAGCCGGATGGTTGCGGTGCTCGGTATCCTCGGCTGGTGGAGACCCGCCCCCCGCCCGATCCGACCAAGCTGCTCGCCTACTGGATGGAGTGGGAAAGCGGTGAGACCCCGCCGGGACGGGTGATGAGCAACCTGAAGACCGCGGGCATGCGGGAGTTGCTCGAGGCGCTCGTGGCCGCGGTGCCCTCCGCATAGCTCCGGGGATTGGGCCTGGGCTCACAACAGCTTGAGACCGCCGAGGATGATCGCCGCCATGAGGCCGTTGCTGGTGAGCATCCAGCCCACGAAGGTGCGGGTCATGGAGTTGATCTCGCGATGTACGACGGCCTGGAGCCTCAGGTCGAGCCGAAGCTCGAGTTGACCGAGATCGTCACGGGTCGTGGCGGCGAGCCGGTCGAACCTGTCGTTCGTGCTCGCGTCGAACCGGTCGAACCTGTCGTTCGTGCTCGCGTCGAACCGGTCGAACCGGTCGTTCGTGCTCGCGGCGAGCCGGTCGAACCTGTCGTTCGTGCTCGCTTCGAACCGGTCGAACCGGTCGTTCGTGCTCGCGGCGAACCGGTCGAACCGGTCGAACCTGTCGTTCGTGCTCGCGGCGAGCCGGTCGATGTCGCTCCTGGTGGCTACGTCACCCCAACCGACCGGCGGGAGGTGTTCCATCAACGTGGTCGCCTCCTTGGTCCCGATCCGAGCTTCGAGCGCGAGGTACAACCGGTGCCGAGCTTCCTCGGTGATCGCCATCTGCCACCTCCGGTGGACCGATGCCATTCAGAGGGGAGTGGGGCTCCCGAGTACAGCCTCCCTCGTGTCCTCCAAAAGGATAGCTCCCGACGTCGGGCTCCGGCTGGTGCTGGGTGACTCGGTAGACTGCGCGCTTTCCCCCGATGCCGAACGAAGGGAACACGGACGTGGCTGAGGTCGAGATCGGCATCGGCAAGTCGGGACGTCGGGCGTACGGGTTCGACGACATCGCCATCGTGCCCAGCCGGCGTACGCGCGACCCCGAAGACGTCGACATCTCCTGGGAGATCGACGCCTTCCGATTCGAGTTGCCGCTGATGGCGTCGGCCATGGACGGGGTCGTGAGCCCGGCCACCGCCATCGAGGTAGGTCGCCTCGGCGGCGTGGGGGTGCTCAACCTCGAAGGGCTGTGGACCCGCTACGACGACCCCGAGCCGCTGCTCGAGGAGATCGCCGCGCTCCCCGCGGACAAGGCCACCCAGCGGATGCAGGAGATCTACGGCGAGCCCATCAGGCCCGAGCTCATCGGCGAGCGGATCCGCCAGATCAACGAGGCCGGCGTGGTCTCATGCGCCTCGGTCACGCCCCAGCGCACCGAGGCGTTCGCCAAGCAGATCCTGGCGGCCGACCTCGACCTGCTGGTGATCCAGGGCACGGTGGTGTCGGCCGAGCACGTGTCCAAGACGGCCGAGCCGCTCAACCTCAAACGCTTCGTGCGCGAGCTCGAGCTCCCGGTCATCGTCGGCGGGTGCGCCAGCTACCAGGCCGCTCTGCACCTCATGCGCACCGGCGCAGCGGGCATCCTCGTCGGCGTCGGTCCGGGACAGGCGTGCACCACGCGCGGGGTGCTGGGCATCGGTGTCCCGCAGGCCACGGCCATCGCCGATGCCCGCGCCGCCCGGATGCGCCACCTCGACGAGACCGGTGTCTACGTCCATGTCATCGCCGACGGCGGCATGTCCACCGGCGGCGACATCGCCAAGGCCATCGTCTGCGGTGCCGACGCGGTCATGATCGGCTCGCCGTTGGCCGCGGCCACCGAAGCTCCCGGCGGGGGTTACCACTGGGGCATGGCCACGTTCCATCCCACGCTGCCGCGCGGCGCCCGGGTGCGGACGGCACGGAGGGGCACGCTGTCGGAGATCCTGCTCGGGCCGGCGCACGAGAACGACGGTCGGATGAACCTGTTCGGCGGCCTGCGAACGTCGATGGCCACCTGCGGCTACGAGACGGTCAAGGAGTTCCAGAAGGCGGAGGTCATGGTGGCGCCGGCCTTGCAGACCGAGGGCAAGTCGCTGCAGCGCTCCCAGCACGTCGGGATGGGCCACTGACGCGGGCTGGTGACGCGTTCGACACCGTCCTGGTTGTCGACTTCGGGGCCCAGTACGCGCAGCTCATCGCCCGGCGGGTGCGCGAGGCCCACGTCTACTCCGAGATCGTCCCTCACACGATCACCGCGTCCGAACTAGCAGCCCGGCGCCCCGCGGGCATCATCTTCAGCGGCGGTCCGCGGTCGGTGCACGTCCCCGACGCGCCCACGTTCGACCCGGCGGTCTACGACCTCGGCATACCGGTGCTCGGCATCTGTTACGGGGCCCAGCTGGTGGCATCACAGCTCGGCGGCGAGGTGGCCCGGACCGGTCGCGGCGAGTACGGGCGCACCGAGCTGCGCATCACCGCCACCGGCACGCTCTTCAGCGCGGACCTGCCGTCCACCCAGCCGGTGTGGATGAGCCATTTCGACTCGATCACGATGGCCCCGCCCGGCTTCGCCATCACCGGCGTTACCGCCGATTGTCCGGTGGCCGCGCTCGAGGACCGTGAACGGAAGGTGTTCGCGGTGCAGTTCCATCCCGAGGTGGTCCACACGCCACATGGCCAGGACATGCTCGAGCGCTTCCTCTACGACGCGTGCGGCTGCCGGCCCACGTGGACCATGACCTCCATCATCGAGACCCAGCTCGCCGCCATCCGGTCCCGGGTGGGGGGTGACCGGGTCATCTGCGCGCTGTCGGGCGGCGTCGACTCGGCGGTGGCCGCCGCCCTCGTGCACAAGGCCGTCGGCTCCCAGCTCACCTGCGTGTACGTCGATACCGGGCTCATGCGTGAAGGCGAGTCCGACCAGGTGGTGGAGACGTTCCGGCGCAACCAGGGCATCGAGCTCATCCATGTCCGCGCCGCCCAACGGTTCTTCGAGCGTCTGGCCGGGGTGCTCGACCCCGAGGAGAAGCGCAAGGCCATCGGCGAGCGGTTCATCCGCGAGTTCGAGATCGCCGCCCAGGGTCTCTCCGACGCCCGGTTCCTGGTGCAAGGCACGCTCTATCCCGACGTCATCGAATCGGGTACACCCGACGCGGCAAGGATCAAGAGCCACCACAACGTGGGGGGGCTGCCCGACGACCTCGAGTTCGAGCTGATCGAGCCGTTGCGAGCACTGTTCAAGGACGAGGTGCGCCGGGTGGGCGAGGAGCTGGGCCTGCCGGCCGAGATCGTCTGGCGCCAGCCCTTCCCCGGCCCCGGCCTCGGCGTACGGGTGGTGGGCGAGGTCACGCCCGAGCGGGCGGCCCTGCTGCGCCGCGCCGATGCCATCGTCCGGGAGGAGGTCCGCAAGGCAGGGCTCGACCGCGAGGTCTGGCAGGCGTTTGCGGTGCTGCTGGCGGACGTGCGTTCGGTGGGGGTCATGGGAGACGAGCGGACCTACGGCCACCCGGTGATCATCCGGGCAGTGACCAGCGACGACGCCATGACCGCCGACTGGGCCCGTCTGCCCCACGACCTGCTCGAGCGGCTGTCCAACCGGATCATCAACGAGGTACCGGGCATCAACCGGGTGGCTTACGACGTGACGTCCAAGCCCCCCGGCACCATCGAGTGGGAGTAGCGAGGGAGCGACTGCTCGGGGGAGGTCGGCCGCGGGGTTTGGCGGAGGGGTCAGGCGGGGGGTCAGGCGGGGGGTCAGGCCAAGGGACGGCCGAAGGGCAGGGTGTCCTGCCAGCCCGACAGGAACGCCTCGGCTCGCCGAGCCGAGGCGAGCCAGAGGCCGGTGCCCTCGCCCGACAGCTCGGCGGTGGCCGACGCCACCCGCTCGACGGGGTCGCCTCCTTCGGGATCGAAGGCCCCCAGCAAGGGCGCGGCAGTGCTCAAGAAGTCGGGTACGTACACGGTGCCGGCCTGGCAGAGCACGGCGAAGGCCCTGGCGGTGACGGGTACGGGTGTGAGCCCCACCACGACCCGGGCGCGCACCGTGGCCGCGACGTGATGGTCGAGGACACCCGCCTTGCCGGCCACCAGGATGACCTCTGCGCCGGTTTGGTCGTCGGCGCCAGCGACGACGGTGGCCCCCAGGGTGCGCGCCGCGTCGGCGGCCGCATCGACGGCCGAGCCGGTGCCCATCGTCGCCACCTTCGTCGACGCCAGCTCGCCGACGACCGCCGTAGCTGCGGCCAAGGCCCCCCGGCTGTTCAGATCGAGGTCGTCGTCGGACCAGCTCGCCGGCGCGGCGTCGCCGGGCCGCAACCGCGCCAGGTCGGCGGTGCCGAGCCCGAGCCCCGGGCGGGTGAACCACCGCCGCGCCTGCACCAGCGGGCGGACCTCGGCTATGAAGGCGGAGACGGCGGCGTCACGACCCTCTGGCGCGGTGTTGATGCCCGCCGACGCGCCCCCGAGGCGTAGCCCGAACGAGGCGAAGGCGTACGTCGTCGAGCGGGCCAGAAGCTCGGCGCCGTCGCGCAGGATCTTCGGCGCCAACCGGGTGACACCGACCGACGTCTCGGCGTTGTCCAGATCGAACGCGATGAACGCGTCGGTGGTGCCGAGGGTGTGAAGCCGCACGCCGAGCATTCTGGCCCACCCGGCGCCCGGCTTCGTCCGGCGCGTCAACTTGCCACCCGATGTCAGGTTTGAACGCTACGGTCGGGCCGTGCGCGCCAGCCGCCTGGTCTCGCTGCTCCTGCTGCTCCAGACCCGGGGTCGCCTCACCGCGGCCGCCCTGGCTGACGAGCTCGAGGTGTCGGTGCGCACCATCTATCGCGACCTCGAGGCCCTCAGCGGGGCGGGCGTCCCCGTCTACGCCGAGCGCGGCCCCCATGGCGGTTGCCGGCTCGTCGACGGTTATCGAACCCGCCTCACCGGGCTCACCGCACCCGAGGCCGAAGCCTTGTTCCTGTCGGGGGTGGAGGCGCCGGTGGGCGACCTGGGGCTGGGCACGGTGCTGGCCGCGGCGCAGCTCAAGGTGCTGGCCGCTTTGCCCCCCGAGATGCGGGGTCGGGCCACCCGGGTGCGCGAGCGCTTCCACCTCGACGCCCCCGGCTGGTTCCACCGAGCCGAGGAGGTCCCGCATCTTGGCGTCCTGGCTGAGGCGATGTGGGACGAGCGCCGTGTCGACGTCGCCTATCGGCGCGGCGAGAACACCGTCGAGCGGGCGCTGGGCCCGCTCGGCCTCGTCCTCAAGGCTGGCGTCTGGTACCTGGTGGCGGGCGTTCCCGGCGACCAGGGTGGTCCGGACGCGCTGCGTACGTACCGGGTATCGCGGGTGATCGAGGCGCGGGCACGTCACGAGCACTTTGACCGCCCGCTCGACTTCGACCTTGCCGCCCACTGGGCGTCGTCCTCGGCCCAGTTCGAAACCCAGGTGATGCGGGTGCGAGTCGAGGCCCGCATCGACGTCGAGGCCGTCGCCTCGTTGCGTCATGTGCTCGAGCCCAGCTCCGCCCGGGTGGCGCTGGCCAGCGTCGGCGCCACCGACGACGGCGGCTGGGCCTCGATCGTCATCCCCGCCGAATCGATCGAGGTGGCCTATTGGCTCATGCTTCGGCTCGGGCCAAACATCGAGGTGCTGACCCCGATCGAGCTCCGCGATCGGCTGGCGACCAGCGCCCGCCGGCTGGCCCGACGCTACGGAACCGACGCCGCCGCACCGGGCGCGCGCCGGTAGGGTTGGCCAGCCATGCCGGTCGACATCCTCGAAGGGCTCAACCCCGTCCAACGCGAGGCCGTCATGCATCACGGGGGGCCGCTGCTGGTCATCGCCGGCGCCGGATCGGGCAAGACCCGGGTGCTCACCCACCGCATCGCCCATCTCATCGGTGACCACGGGCTGTCCCCGTTCGAGATCCTGGCCATCACGTTCACCAACAAGGCCGCCGGTGAGATGCGAGAGCGGGTGGGCGCGCTCGTGGGCCCGGTGGCCAACAAGATGTGGGTGTCGACGTTCCACTCGGCCTGCGTGCGGATCCTGCGCCGCGACGCCACCCGGCTCGGCTACCCGTCGTCGTTCACCATCTACGACCAGGCCGACGCGGTGCGCCTCACCGGCTACGTGATCCGCGACCGGGGCCTCGACGCCAAGCGGTTCTCGGCCCGCGCGGTGCACGCCGCCATCAGCGCGGCCAAGAACGACAACCTCGGCGTCGCGGCCTTTGCCGAGCGGGCGGGTGCCATCTTCGAACGCCGCATCGCGGAGGTCTACCGCGAGTACCAGGGCCGGCTCCTGCGGGCTGGGGCTATGGACTTCGACGACCTGCTCATGGTCACCACGAACCTGTTGCGCCAGCACCCCGAGGTGCTCGAGCACTACCGGCGCCGGTTCCGCCACGTGCTGGTCGACGAGTACCAGGACACCAACCAGGTGCAGAACGACCTCGTGCTGCAGCTCGCCGGGGGGCATCGCAACGTCTGCGTCGTGGGCGACAGCGACCAGTCCATCTACAAGTTCCGGGGCGCAGACCTGCGCAACATCTTGGAGTTCGAGGATGCGTTCCCGGACACCACGGTGATCGTGCTCGAGCAGAACTACCGCTCCAGCCAGACGATCCTCGACGCGGCCAACGCCGTCATCGCCAACAACTTCGGGCGCAAGCCCAAGGAGCTGTGGACCGACGCCGGTGCCGGCGCCCTCATCGTGCGGTACCACGCCGACGACGAGGGCGACGAGGCGCAATGGGTGGCGCACGAGCTGTCCCGCCGCCACGGCGAAGGTGACCGCTGGGGCGACGCCGCCGTGTTCTACCGGACCAACGCCCAGAGCCGGGTGCTCGAAGAGCACCTGGTGCGGGCCGGCATCCCGTACCGGGTCGTGGGGGGCACCCGGTTCTACGATCGCCGCGAGGTCAAGGACGCGCTCGCGTACCTGCGCGCCGTGGTCAACCCCATCGACGAGGTCAGCGTCAAGCGGGTGCTCAACGTGCCTCGCCGGGGTGTCGGCGATTCCACCGTGGCGCGGCTCGACGCCTGGGCCGGCGCGCGGGGAGTGCCGTTCGCCGAGGCGCTGCGCCAGGTCGCGCCGGCCGGTATCACCGGTCGCGCCGTCGGGGGGATCGAACGGTTCCTGGCGCTGCTCGACCAGCTGGCCGAGAAGGTCGCCGACGGTCCCGCGTCCCTGCTCGAAACCGTGCTCGACCGCACCGGCTACCTCGCCGAGCTCCAGGCTGAGCACTCCGTCGAGGCCGAGGGCCGCCTGGAGAACCTGGCCGAGCTGGTGGGTATGGCCCGCGACTACGACGACGTCGGCGCCTTCCTCGAGCAGGTGTCGCTGGTGGCCGATACCGACGAGCTCCCCGACAACGCCGATGACTCGTCGGTGCTGCTGATGACGCTGCACGCGGCCAAGGGCCTCGAGTTCCCGTCGGTGTTCCTCATCGGGATGGAGGACGGCGTGTTTCCTCACCTGCGCGCGCTGGGCGAACCGGCCGAGCTGGAAGAGGAGCGACGGCTGGCATACGTCGGCATCACCCGCGCCCGCGAGCGCCTCTACCTGGCCCATGCGTGGCGCCGCTCGCTGTACGGCGCGACCCAGTACAACCCGCCGAGCCGCTTCCTGGACGAGATCCCCGAGCAACTCGTCCAGTCCGCCGAGGGCAGCCGCACCCAGCGCACCCGTTCGTCGCCCGGCTCCCGGGGCGGTACCGACGGTGGCTCCGGGCGCGGCTCGTGGGGCGGTGTCGGGGACGGCCGTACCCGCGCCTGGGAACCGGCCATCGGGCGCAACCGCGACGAGATCGTGGAGCGCGCGCTACGGCCCCGCCCGCCGGTGACGAGCGGCGCCGACCGGCTCGGACTGCGGGTGGGCGACGACGTGCGCCACGCCACCTGGGGCGAAGGGGTGGTGCTGGACATCGAGGGCCGGGGAGAGCGGGCCGAGGCCGTGGTGCGGTTCCCGGAGGCGGGCGAGAAGCGCCTCCTGCTGTCCTGGGCGCCGCTGCAGAAGCTCTGAGGAGAACCCATCGCCCTCACTCGTTCGCTTCGCTCACTCCGTTCGGAGGAGAATCGCCCTCACTCGTTCGCTTCGCTCACTCCGTTCGGAGGAGAATCGCCCTCACTCGTTCGCTTCGCTCACTCCGTTCGG
>Ga0187893_10004093_pt1 | contig 28295 bp, 21 predicted proteins | sample MA1701074metaG_FD_139574 | JGI IMG/M metagenome (GOLD analysis project Ga0187893, IMG submission 139574) | White microbial mat communities from a basaltic lava cave in the Kipuka Kanohina Cave System on the Island of Hawaii, USA - MA170107-4 metaG ... | reverse complement strand
CGCCCGACCGATCCCGCCCGCCCGACCGATCCCGCCCGCCCGACCGTCCCCCGCCCGACCGTCCCCGATGGGACCGGTCACCGCCGGAGCACCTCGAGGTGGGCGGCCATGGTGGCGCGCGCCGTCGCTTCCCAGGTGAAGCGCGCCTGGTGCCTGGCCCCGGCTGCCACGAGCGCAGCCCGGTGCTCGTCGTCGGTGGCCACCGCCTCGATGGCCCCGGCCCAGGCGTCGGTATCGTCGGGGCCAACGAGCACGCCCCCGTCGCCCACCACCTCCGGTAGGGACCCCGCGTTCGACGCCAACACCGCGGTCCCGGCCGCCATGGCCTCGAGCGGGGTCAGGCCGAACCCCTCGTCGAGGGAGGGATGCACGAGGGCCAGGGCGCCAGCCAGCAGCGTGCGCAGGGTGGCACCGGGCACGTAGCCCGCGAAGCGCACACGCGGCGCGAGGCCGAGGCGGTCGACCTCGTCTCGCACCGCGGCCGCGCCGCGACCCGCCGGCCCCACCACCAGCAGCGCCGGGGCGCCGATGGTCGCGGGCACCACGCGGGCCAGCGCCCGCACGACGGGGAGAAGGTTCTTGCGCGAAGCGACGGCGCCCACCGCGACCAGGTAACGACCGGGCTCGACCCCGTAGCGCCGGCACGTCTCGGCGATGGTGGCGGTGCTCGGGCGGCGTCGGAACTCGGCGCCGACACCCTCGGGCACGACCACCACCCGCTCGGGCCCGATCTCGAGGTGGTGGCGGACCAGGTCACGGGTCCAGCCCGAGGCGACGACGATCAGCGCCGCGTGGTCGCGGGCGTAGGCGAGGCCCCGCTGCAGGCCGAAGCGTTCGTCGCGGCGGTGCCACTCGGGGTGCACGATGGGCATGACGTCGTGCACGGTGACGACCAGCGGCCCCCGGGTGGGCGTCGGCGCCCAGGGGTGCAAGGTGTGCACCAGGTCCGGCCGGCCCAGGGCACGGTCGACGGTGGGCCGTCGCAGCGCGCACCACGCCGCGTGGCGCGCCAGGCGCGGACCGGCCAGCGCCACATGGCGCAGCGGCGGCCGCACCCACCCGGGCGTCCTTTGCTCTCGCGGCGAGGCGACCACGTAGCCGACGACGTCGGGGGCGGCGGCCGCGGCGAGGGCCGGGGCCAGCTCGCGGTAGTAGCGCCCGACCCCCGTGGGCTCGGCCGTGGCCAGGCGGTGCGCGAGCAGCGCCACCCGCAGAGGCGGACCGCCGCCCGACCCGAGCTCACTCATCCCTTCCCCGAAACGGCGTCCAGATGGCCCATATACGGGCCATCTGGACGCCAGAACCCGGGGGGTTGGGTGAGGTCGGGGGACGGGCGGGGTGGGTGCATCACGAACCGAGCTCGTGGTAGCAGCGGGCCACGGCGGTGACCACGGCCTCCTCGGTGTGGTTGTCGCCGGTGGCCACCTGGCGTGCCTCGGTACGCAGCCGCTCGGCCAGCCTGTCGTCGCGCAGGATCTCGACGATCGCCGCGGCCATGGCGGTCGGGTCGCCCGGCCGCACCAGCAGCCCGCTCACGTTGGGCGTGATCACGTCGCGGATCCCGCCCACGTCGGTGGCCACCACCGCCACGCCCTGCGCCATCGCCTCCAACACGGCCAAGGGGAGCAGCTCCGATCGGGCCGGTTGGACGTAGGCACGGCTTCGGCCGACCACGTCGTCGGGCCGGTCGGCGAACCCGGCGAAGCGGATCGCGTCCTCGATCCCGAGGGCCCTGGCTCGGGCGGTGAGCCGGCCCCGTTCACCGGGCAGGCCGGGATGATCACCGCCCACCACCGTGGCGGTGGCGCCGGGCACCCGGCGCACGACGATGGCCATGGCCTCGATCAACACGTCCACACCCTTTTCCGGGTGGAGCCGGGCGACGGTCGCCACGGTGGGAGTGGTGGCCAGGGGCACGAGCGCGGCGAGGCGCAACCGGTCGGGCACCGGGCTGGGAATGACCAGGAGCCGTCGAGCCCGGTCCAGCGTCGGCAGCCGTTCGAGGGCGGCGCGCGAGGGGACGATCACGGCCGACGCCAGCCGCACGGCGGCGCGCAACAGGGCCGGGTTGTCCTCGAGCGCGTGTACGTGCAGGACCAGCGGGACTCGTTGCAGCCGGGCCGGAACCGCCGCGAGCACGAGCCCCCGGAGATCGGCCACGTGCACCACCGAGGGGCGGAGGCGGCGCAGCCGGCGCAGGAGCCGTAGCCAGTACCCGGGCAGGCGGGTCGCGGCCGCCAACATGCTGGCACCGGTGGTGGTGTGGCCGTAGGCCCCCAACCGGCGGGGCACCTTGATCGTCTCCCAGGCCAGACCGTCCACAGCCAGCCGCTCGGTGAGCGCCCCGGGGGCCGGGGTGATCACCAGGGTGCGCCAGCCCTGGGCGGGCAGCCCCGCGGCCAGGAGGTGGGTGACGCGCTGGGAACCCCCGTACACGTGAGGATACGCGTCGACCAGTACGGCCAACGGCTCCTGCGCCGTCGAAGGGCGGCGGGCCCGCCGCAGTCGTGGGAACGGCCACGAACGACGAAGCTGGTGCCCGCGGTACCAGCGGGCGAGGCTCGTCATGGTCCCCCACCATTGTTGGAGAGGCGACGGGGGACGCTCACAGCACCAAGGTCCGGTAGCGGAGCGAGGCGCGGCCCATGACGACCACGGCGTAGAGCTGGGCCACGAACGAGCGTGGGACGACCATGGCCCAACCCCACAGGGGGCCGGGCGTGTGGTGGCCCCGGCGGCACTGCCAGGCATACCACGCGGTACCGGCTGCCGCCCCGCCCCTGGCCACGGACGATCTCGGCCGCGCCGCGACCACCACCAAAGCCCCGAGGGCCACCAGCGCGGCGGCATGGATGGGGCGGTAGAACCGGCGCGGGGCGAGCCGGCGGCGGAGCTCGGGATGCTTGTGCAGCAGCAGCACCAGCCCCTCGTAACGACGCACGTCGCGCAGGTAGGCCCGGAAATCGCTGGGGTGGACATCGTGGTAGACGAGCGCGTCGGGGGCGAAGGTGGAGCGGAACCCGGCCTCCTTGGCCCGCCAGGCCAGGTCGGTGTCCTCGCCGTTGATGGCCCGGCGACGTTGGCCCCGTGCGGACCGGTACCGGAACCCGGCCTCGTCGAAGCCGTCCACCGCCTCGAGCACCCGGCGCCGATAGGCGATGTTGCACGTCGGGTAGTGGCCGTCGTCTTCGCCGTCGACCTCCATCCACGAACCGAACGGCCCGCGCCGCCCCGCCTGGTCGGCCGGGAAGGTGGTACGGCCCAGAACCAGGTCGGCACCGTCGATGGCGTCGCGCAGCGCGCCCAGCCAGCCGCGATCGGGCACGCAGTCGTCGTCGATGAAGGCCACGATGTCGCCGCCGGCGGCTCGCCAGCCGAGGTTGCGGGCGGTTGCCGGACCGTGTGGCCGCTCGCCCCCGTCGAGGACGGTGAGCGGGTACGCCAGCGTGGGGGCCAGGGACCGAGCCCGCGCCGCGCTGGCGTCGGCCGAACCGTCGTCGACCACCACGACCTCGAACGTCGGCCCGTCACGTTGGCCGGCCAGAGCACGCAACAGACGTTCCAGCCGCTCGGCGCGATCGAGCGTGGCCACGACCACCGACATCGCCGGGTGCTCGCCGTCCGTGGCGGTCACGAGACGGCGGCACCGGCCACGGTCCGGTAGGCCTCGACGTAGGCGGCCGCGGCCGTGTCGGGGTGGAAGGCCTGGGCACGGGCCAGGCCCCTGCCCCTGAGCTCGTCGGCCAGGGCCGGCTCTTGCAGCACCCGCTGCACCGCGTTCGCCATGGCGGCCACGTCGCCGTCGGCCACCAGCACACCGCCCTCGCCCACCACCTCGGTGGTGGCCGTGTTGGCGAAGGCCACGACCGGAGTGCCACAGGCCATGGCCTCGGCGGCGGGCAGGCCGAAGCCCTCGTAGCGCGACACGCCGAGGAAGCAGGCGGCGCGGTGGTAGCAGCCGGCCACGTCGTCGACGAAGCCCGCCAGGCGGGCCCGTTCCGGGAACCGTGAGCGAGCGAGCACCGCCTCCACCGCGGCGCGCTGGGCCGCCGGCACGGGGCCGACCACGTTGAGCACGACGTCGGCGCCGACGTCGCCGAGGAGGTCGAGCACGGCCACGGCGCGCACGAGGCCCTTGCGGTGCGAGAGCTCGCCGACCACCAACAGCTCAGCCGGACCGTCGCCCGCGGTCGCCCCGGCCGCCACCTCGGGCGCGGGGGCGAACGATCGGTCCAGGCCGGGATGGACCACCTCGACCCGGCGGGGATCGAGGCCCAGCGCGGCGATCCCGGCGTCGGCGGAGAACCGTGACACGGCCACCACCAGGTTGGCGCGGCGCAGCCGTGGCCCGAGGCGCCGCCACTGGTGGCTGGCGCTGGGATGCTCGCCGTCGGCGCGGACCAGGGGTATCACGTCGTGCAGCGTGTGCACCCACGGGTGCGCGGGCCACAGGGGTGGCAACCCGGCCGGCACGTGGAGCACGTCGCCGCCGGCCCGGCGGGCGTCGTACCCGCTGCGCGCCGCGGCATCGATCGCCTCGAACCGTCCCCGGCCGAGCCGCCGAGCCCGGTGCCGGCGCACTCCGGTCGGCAGGGCCGCGCCCCGCGGGGCCAGCGCGGTCACGACCACGTCGTCGCGCCGGGCCAGACCGTCGAGCAACGTGGTGGTGAACCGGCCCAGCCCTACTCGGCGGGACTGTCCGCCGAGCACGCTGGCGTCCACGGTGACGGCGAACGGCGAGACCACCCGGCCAGTGTGGCACCCGTCGTGGGGGCCTGGGCCGAGCCAGGATCTCCGGGGATCTCCGGGGATCTCCGGGGCTCAGGCGAAGCGGTCCCAGAGCGTGCCCAGCAGTACCCGGCCGACGGTCGCCACGGCCCGCGCCCGGTCGCCGAGGTCGTGGGCGCCGGTCGGCTCGATCGACGCCACCAGCCGGCGCACGTCGGCGAGGCTCAGCCGGGCGGTACCGGTCTGCTCGCGCCCGCCGTCCTCCTGCACCGTGAGCTCGACGGTGGTGAGGTCGGGCCACAGGTCGAGGCCCGGGTCGTCGTGCAGGCGCGTGCGGGCCACGAGGCGCACGGGCCGGCCACCGTCGTCGAAGCGAGCGGTGTACGTGATCAGCGTCGTCTCGGGGCCGGGCGCGGTGACCGCGAAGCTCCCGTCGTAGAGGTACGCCGTCGCCTGGCCGGCGCGCACCAGCGTCCCGGCCACGGCCTGGCCCTTCGAGGGGTCGGCGGCGAAGGCGCGCAGGTCGCGGACCTCGACGGTCAGGTCGAGCTCGACCCCCTGCCCGGCGAGCTCGCCCCGGCACCGCTCGCGGAACCGGATGCCGAGGGGTGGTTCGCGCATCTGGGTGGCGGTGTGGTCGAGGGCCACGCCGGCGGCGCCCATGGCGCTCAGGTAGGCCCGGGCGTCCCGGTAGCCCATGGCCACCAGCGTGCTCGCGGTGATCCGGCCCAGGTAGAGATCAGGGTCGAGCGGTAGGGGGTACTCGGGCTTCACCACGTGGACGACGACGGGCGCCGGCCGAGCGCGGTTGTGATCGGCGATCTGGCCCAGCTCGCCGATCACCGCGCCGTTGGCGCTCATCTCGATCATGTGGACGTACTGCTCGAATGGACCGGCACCGTAGGCGGCGGTGTTGCCGATGCACCACAGCAGCCACAGCTCCCGGGACCCCCGACGGACGGCCTCGAGCAGGTTGGCGTCCTTGATCCACACGGCATCGGTCCAGGTGACGCCGTCCTTGACCACCGGCGGCATGAAGATCGGCAGCGACATGCCCGCCACCAGCAGGTCGAGGTCGACCTGGTCGTGCGGGATGGCCTCGACGGTCTTGGTGTTGAAGTTGCAGACGTTGAACGAACCCTCGGGATGGTGACAGGCGCGAACCGCCTCGACGTCGATGCCCAGGTGGGGGAACACCTTGTCGGTGATGCCGTCGGCGTCACCCACCGACACGAGGTTGGTGGGGCCCTTGAGGTAGTCGGTCACCCGCAGAAGCGACGTGAAGTGGCGAACGTCGAGCGTGGACCACCGTTGGCACATCTGCGCGCCGGTGAGCCCGGACAGGACCATGGCCGCGTTCATGATGCCGCCCGAGGTGCCGTCGACGTGGGCGAAGGCCACACCCGCCTGCTCGAGCGCCAGGACCGCGCCAGCCTGCCAGGCCACCCGCATGCCGCCCCCGGCCAGGATCAGCGAGCGGCGAGGCACCGGGCCGGCGACGTTGCCGTCGTGAACGCGGCGAAGGTCAGCGGTCAGCGCATCAGGCGGTGGCGGTGCCACAGGATGCATCCTCCGGAAGCGAGGTCGTTGACGGCCACGAGCACAGCCAGGCCGGAGAAGACGTCGTTGGCCACGCCCAGGCTGACGGCGACGAACGCGCCCAGCTTCTGGAGGCCGGCCCACAGCAGGACGACCGGCTCGTCCCGGGCGCTGAACACCGCCTGGAGCAGCGCGCCGCCGAAGAGCGCCATGAACATCCCCACGATGGCGAAGAAGTGGCGGCTGGTGGCCGACCGCTCGGCGTCGAGCAGGTCGAGCACCGCACCCGGCGCCACCATCTGGGCCAGGCCGGCCACCACCGTGCTGGCGCCGATCCCAACCAGCAGCCAGACCAGCAGGTCGCGCCGAGCGGGCTTCATCGGTCCCCCGGCGCCGCCGAAGGCGGCGGCCATCCAGCTCGCCCGAACGGAGCGAGCGCAGCGAACGAGTGAGGGCGATGGACTCTCGTCACAGGGCGTCCGGGAGGTCGCCCTTGGCCACGAAGTACCAGCACAAGGCGGCCCACATGACCACCACGGCGGCCAACCGAAGGTCGTTGATCTTCATCCATCGTTGCAGCAGGACGGTGAGGCGGGCCTGGTCGGCCACCCCGGCCCGGAGCTCGCGGTTGATGGGCTGGATACCCCACCAGCCCACACAGGTGGTGGTGAGCAACCCGGCGAAGGCCACCAGCGCGGTCCACAGCAGGGGCTCGCCCCACTCCGTCACGATGAGCACGAGCGCGGTGAGCATCCAGGTGGGGATGGCCACCAGGAAGAACCGGGTGGCCGCCTCGGTGGGGAGCGTGAAGTGGTCGTGGATCGTCTCGGGTCGCAGCGTCGTCCAGCTCGGGTAGAGGAACAGGCGCAGGGTCAGGAGCACGCCGACGTAGATGGTGGCCCCGGCCAGCCACCACACATGGTTGAAGGTGAGCAGGACCTCTTTCATCGGGACGCTCCTCGTACGGTGAGGGGGGCGGTGCCCGGGCCCGCCGCCCCCGGAGGCCGGGGCGGGTCGAGCCACTCCTGGCTGAGGCCGAGGTCGACCACGCTCTCGAGGCCAGCGGGGCGCTCGAGCGGCGCCTGCTCGTAGGTGAGGAACCAGCTCTCGAAGTGGTCGTCGAGCACGCCCCCGGATTCGGGCATGAACGCGGTGAACAGCGGTCGGCTGGCGATGTCGAGCGTGCGGAGCGGGTCCATGCGGGGATGGCTGCCCAGCAAGAGGCGAGCGCCGGCCCGCCTTCCCAGGGCCACCTGCATGGGGCTCTTGAAGTAGATCGACGACTTCATCAGCATCCCCCGGAACTGGCAGTAGTTGGCCGCCCCCAGCGTGACGGCGGGCAAGGTGAGCGAGGCCGGGCGGTCGATCTCGATCCGCATGCAGAGCTGCCCGTCCAGGTCGTACTGGCTGGTCACCCGGTCGTCGCTGATGACGAAGTCGAGGTTGGCCTGGTGCTTGGGCATGCCCCAGATGCCCTTGCCTCCCTTGACCGAGATCTCGGTGCTGACCGGGAGGTCGACCACGAACTGGCCGGTGCGGTACAGCTTGCGGAACAGCCCGGGCACGACCGGAGGCGCGGGCTTGGCCCCGTGCGTGCACGCCACCGCGATGCTGAACTCGATGTAGGCGCCGATGTCGGTGCTGCGGTAGTCGATGACGGTGACGAGCAGCAGGCCCCGGCCGCCCGGCAGACGGACCGGGTGGAGCTCGCCCCCGGGCAGGAGCCGAGCCGCTCGCTCGGCGTCGAGGGTGAACGCGACCATCAGCGCCGGCGAGCGCTCGGAGTGGACCGGCAGGACGAACGCGATGCCGTCGACCAGGGCATGGCGCCCGGTCAGGCGGCGTTGTCGGCGGGGGATGGTCATCGTGCCTCCTCGGAGAGTTCCTTCAGGATCAGCGGGAACACGTCGGTCGCGGCTCGGCGGCCCATGAACACGTCGAGGTGGCCATAGCCCCGCAGGACGTGCAGGGCGTCGCGCCCCGGGCGGTGGGCGTCGAAGAAGCGGTAGGTGCGGCGCTGGCTCTCGGCCAGAAAGCATCGGTTGTCGGCGCCGGCCACGAAGACGAAGCGGGCGTCGGTCTGCGGCGGCCCCGCCACGAAGCTCGCCGGCAGCTCCGCTCGCCCGTCCACCGATACGAGATGGCCCCGCTCGACGCAGCGCGCCATCTGGGCGAAGAACGTCATCGGCACCTTGGCGAACTCTTGCTTCACCCACTCGTGGGTCGCTTCGTTCAGGTTGGCGTGGCTCCACAGGCACGGGAACCCGATGCCGTAGGTGAAGCTGACCATCCGGCAGACGCCGTTGTCGCACTCGCGGTGCAGGGTGCGCACCACCAGCCAGGCCGCCTTGGCGAACGTGTCGGGGGCGTGGGTGGCCCACTGCGGGTCCATGAAGGGCGTGAACCGGGTCACCAACGGGGTGGCGAGGCGGATCTTGAGCTCGGAGGCCGGCGGGATCACCGGGTGCAGCGAAACCGCGTTGGTGACGACGGTGCTGACCTCGGGGACCAGCCCGGCGACCGCGGCCATGGTGAAGCTGGTCGAGCCCTGGCAGTGCACGACGGCCTGCAGGGTGGAGGCGCCGGTGCGGTCGAGGACCTCACGCACCGCCCGGGGATGGTCGAGCACGGCGGCCGCATCGAGCGTCCAGGACGTGGGCTCGACGTCGATGCTGGCCCGCCAGTCCTCGAGCCAGACGTCGAAGCCGTTCTCGACCAGCACGTCGACGAGCGTGCGCCCGGTCGGCGGTCGGAAGATGTTGGCCCGGACGCCCGCACCGTGCACGAGCAGGACCGGGCCCCGCGCCGGTGGGTGACGCCCCTGGACGTGCACGAGGTTGAGCGCCATCCCGTCCCCGGCCACGAACGGGATGTCCGTGGACCGCAGGGCGCCCGGCGGGCTCATCGGGGACGCCTGCCGGTGAGGGTGATCGGGCCCTCGATGAGCCGGGCGGGTGTGGGCGGCCGGCCGGCCACGAACCAGGGCTCGTCGTCGGTCGGCGCGGGGCTGGACCGGAGGCGCCAGTCCCGGCCCACCCGGTCCACGGCCACCGGGTAGACCCGCACCACCCCGTCGGCCCCCACCCGGATCCGCAGGAAGTTCTTGGCGTCCTCGATGCGCTGAGCGGCGAACAGCTCGTTGGTGTTGAAACCGAAGAGCGCGTCGGCGACGGCCAGGTACAGCGCCATCACCCAGCTCCCCAGCAGCCCGCCGACCACGCCGACGCCGACCGCGAAGCCCACCATCAGCGCGGCGCCGTCGAGCGAGGACAGGGCGCGCGACGACGCGAAGACGACCGCCGCGATCACGAAAAGGTGCGCGCCGGTGTGCGACAGCCCGACCGGCCACTTGCGGGTGGCGTCGGGAGCCTTGGTGAAGCCGGCGAGGCCGGAGCCGATGATGGCGGTGACGACGAGGCCGAGCGGCGAGCCGACCGTGCCCGACAACGTGGACAGGAACGACAGCTCGGACAGCGTCTGTCCGAACCCCGCCCCCGGGCGCCGGTTGGCCGAGTAGATGATCCCGGCGTAGAGCAGGTGCACGGCGCCGACCAGGGCCCAGAAGCTCGGGTTCTTGACCGGGAGCCGCCAGACTCCGAACCGGAGGCGGCGTGAGCGCGCCGCGGTCGGGTAGCACGCCGTGCGCTCGTAGCGCGCCACCGACGTGGTCTTGCCGGGGTCCTTCGACGCGGCCGGCGGAAGGACGAGGAGCTCGGGGAGCTGGTGGGTACCCGACAGGTAGGCGCCACCCCCACCCGCGGTGATGCGGTGCTCGTCGTTGTCGGCGCCGACGTAGTGGGCATAGTGGTGGGCGTCGCCGGCCAGGCTCAAGCGCACCCTCGCACCCCGGTCCCGCACGACCTTGCGCTCGAAGTAGTCGAGGGTCACGAACGCCTCGGGGTTGTCGTGGTTCGCCTCGACCCATGTCGGCTTGGCCGAGCAGACGATGACGTTGTCCCCCTCGGCGAGCTCGACGTCGCGGAAGAAGGCGAGTTGGGGGGCGTCGATGTAGGTGTCGAACTGGACGTCGATGCCCCACAGCCACCACCGGGCCGGGAGCTCGATGGCGAAGTAGCTCCGCTGCTGGCGCGTGGTCCAGCCCCCCACCCAGCTCTGTTGGCAGAAGACCCGCAGGAAGGCGGTGAGCCCGTCGTACCAGTCATGGTTCCCGGGAATGGCGAAGAGGGCGGGGTGGTCGGCCTCGGTGTAGGGCAGGGCGGCGCGGTAGGGGCCGACGAGACGGTTCTCGTACTCGCGGACGCTGGCGCTGGGGTACACCTGGTCCCCGCCCATGACCAGGATCGAGCCCCGCTTCGTGTGCTGCACGCCCCCCGGACCGACGACGTCACCGCTGCTGCTGCCGTCGCCGCCGCCGGCGGGGGCGGCCAGGTCGAGGGTCGGGGAGGCCAGGCAGCTGGCCACGGTGAAGGTGGAGTCGAACCCGTCGCCGAGGTCGGCCACGTAGTCGATCCAGATCTCGTCGCGCCGGGAGAAGTCGTGGACCTGGCTGGCGGCCAGCGCGGCCTGGATCTCGCGCTTGTCCGAGAACGTTCCGAAGATGCCCGAGAGGACCACCTGTTTGGCGGTGCGCACCAGCTCGCCGGGGGAGAGCCATCGCACCATGGGTTGGCGGGTGAAGCCCAGCGCCGCCGGGTTCTCCGCCGGGGGCCGGCGGGGCCTGCCGGCCATCTCAGCTCGCCGGAGGCCCGGACGGCGAGGTGGCTGCGTCGACCGCCCGTCCGGCATAGATGTCCCAGAGCTTTCCCAGGAACAGGCGTCCGAACGCCCCCATGGCCCGGGCCGGGTCCGGGCCCCGAGCCCGGAAGGTGGTGAGTTGCTCGAGGAAGTCGAGCATGTGGATGATGAGGACCCCCGACGCTCGGACGTCGGCCGCCTCGTCGCCGGCCGCCTGGACATGGCCTTCGAGCAGGCGGGTGAACAGGGTCGTGGTGTCCTGCCAGACGTCGAAGCCGGGGTCGTCCTTGACGTCCTTGAAGCCCACGAGCGTGACCGGCGCGCCGTCACCGTCGTGGAGGAAGAGCCGGTACAACATGTTGGTCCGGTTGGCCTCGGCCGCGTCGACGAACAGGTTGAAGATGCCCTGCTCCACCGGGCGCCGGCCGCCGACGGCCTCGCCCTGCACCCAGCCGTGCGCCGTGCCTTCCTTGCGCGGGTCGGCCACGAAGGCGTCGATGTCGGCCACCTCGATGGTGAGGTGGAACATGAGCGCGCCGCCGGACCGCTTGCCCTCTCGGGCGCCGCGGTCGTAGTCGAGCTCGCCGACCGTGACGAAGCCCTTCATCTCCTCGGTGAACGACAGCGCGGTCGCGCCGCCCGTCTCTGCCGCCGTGGTCGCACCGCCCGTCCCGGCTGCCGCCGTGGTCGCACGCGATGGGCGCCTCGTGGCGCGCCGCGGGCCATCCTCGATCATCCGCTCGGCCATGCGGTTGGCGAACGCGGCGATGGTGAGCGAAGGGTTTGGGCCGACCGGCCCGGGCATCACCGACCCGTCGGCGACGAAGAGGCCCGGGTGGTTGAACACCTCGCCTTCGGGGCTCACGACGCCCTCGGCGGCATGGCGGCCCATGGGCGCGCCCCCCACGGGATGGACGGTGATGACCCGGTTGAACTTCCACAGCGGGTTGCGGCGGAAGTCGGCGTCGAGCTGGTCGGCGATGGCGGCCATGGTGGCGTCGAGCCGTTCGAAGTAGTGGCGCGACGTGGCCAGGCTCCACCGGACGTCGAGGTAGCGCTTTCGCCGCAGGCCCATGACCCCGTCGGGCACGTCGCGACCCATGCCGAGGAGCGGGAACGAGCTCGACGACAGCCGGGCATCGCCCAGCAAGGCTCCGATCTCGGCGCTCAGGTCGCTCTTGGGGCAGCGGGTGAGCCGTGCCCACGCCCGGCGCCCGGCGAAGCGCACGAGGCGGTTCACGGTGCTGGGCACCGTGGTTCCCTCGAGCAGCCAGTCCACCACGCCGGGAAAGCCGGCGTCCTGGATGTAGTAGCCGGGGCCGTCGCCGCCCGGTCCGCCCTGGTGAGCACCGTCGACCCGGTCGGGCACCCGCACGTAGCTGGTGATCACCGGCCCGCGGCTGGCGTCGATGCGCCGGGGGACGGTCGCGCCGTTCACGTTGTCCGTGCTGCGCAACAAGAACGTGAGCAGGTCCCCGTTGCCGCAGAAGCGCGTGCCGAGCGGGGCGCCGATGCCGGGGAAGGACCGGCGGTTGCGCAGCAACAGGTAGGGGGTGCCCAGGGCCCCGGCCCCCAACACGAGGCGATCGCAGGTGACGTGGCGTTCGGGGAGGCCGCCGGTGTCGGTGGCGTGGCCCTCGTGTTCGCTTCGGTGCTCGACGTAGCCGACCCGGTAACCCCCCGCGGCTCTCGGTGCCAGGCTGCGTACTTCGCTCCGGGCCCGGAGCTCGGCGCCCCTGTGCTTGGCCGCGGATAGGTAGGTGTGGTCGAGCGTGTTCTTGGAGCCGTAGTTGCAGCCGATGTCGCATTCGCCGCACAGCAGGCAGGTCAGGCGGCCCCGGCCATGCAGGTTGGGGTAGGCGCCGCTCTCGACGATGGGCTCGCCCTGGGCCGGGGGTCGGTCAGGGTTGGCGAACGTGACCGCCAGCGGCGCCAGGGCCCATTCGAGGCCGAGGCCGGCGGCGGCCCGTTGCAGGGCCAGGGTCTTGGCCGTGTCGTCGTAGCCGGGCGAGGCCAGCGGGTAGGTCTGCGCGCCGAGCATGCCCTCGACCTGGTCGTAGTGGGGGTCGAGGTCGTCCCGGGTGAGAGGCCAGTCCTCGTGGCCGCCGCCTCCGGGCTTGGGCTGGGTGAACCAACGGGGGTCCTTGCGCAGCAGGACGTTGGCGTAGATGAGCGAGCCTCCGCCGAGCCCGGCCGCGACCAGCGCCTCGACCTTGCGGAACGACCACACGTTGTAGAGCCCGTGCTGGCCCCGGCTGGGGTCCCAGAAGTTCTGTCCCATCTCACGGGGCCGGCGAGGGAACGATCCCGGGGGGTACGACTTGCCCCGCTCGAGCAGGCACACCCGCAGCCCGGCGTCGGCCAAGCGGTAGCAGGCCACCGAACCACCGAAGCCGGAGCCCACGACGACCACGTCGAAGTGGGTGTCAGCAGCCATCGGCTTCCCCTCCCGGTTGTCCGCTAGGTCCGGTGTGCTCTCGCTCGACCCAGACGCCGTACCGTACGCGTCCTGGCCCGATCATGAGGCCGAAAGGCCGCGTCGTGATACATCCGCACCCGGCCATGCGGGCCTATGGCTCCACGACGGACCGGTACACGTCGAGGTGGGCGGACGCGCTCCGTGCCCAGGTGAGCTCGGCGGCCCGCCTCAGGCTTCGGGCGCGCAGCTCGGCCGCCCGGGCGGGCTCGGTGAGGGCGCACACCGCATCGGCCATGGCGTCGACGTCGCCGGGGGGAACGAGGACGCCGGCGCCGCCCACGACCTCGGGGACGGCGCTGGTGTCGAAGGCCACCACCGGCGTCCCGCACGCCATCGCCTCGGCGGCCGAGAACCCGAACCCCTCCGCCCGGCTCGTCACCAGGCAGGCCGTGGCGCCCTGGTAGAGGCCCACGAGATCGTCCACGAAGCCCACGAGGTCGACGCGGTCGGGCCTGGGCGCGGCGGCGACGAGCGCGTCGAGCTCGGGTCGGCGCCACGGCGGCACCCGCCCCGCCACCTTGAGCCGGTGGGGCATCCCGGCGGCGGCGACGGCGCCGATCACCGCGAAGGCCGTACCGAAGCCCTTTCGCGGGGAGAACTCCGACACCACCACCACGTAAGGGGGCTCGGGGCCCGGCACCGGGTCGGGGGCCGGTCGGAACGTCGGGTCGATGCCGTGGTGGATGACGTGGACGCGGGCGGGGTCGAGGCCCCAGAGACGGATGCCCTCCTGCGCGCTATGGCGTGAGACCGCGATGACCGCGTCGGCGCCACCGTACCGACGGGCGTAGCGGGCGAAGCGGCGTCGCATGGCGGCCAGTCCGGGGTCGGGATCGGTCAGCGGGACCAGGTCGTGCAGCGTCTGCACGTAGGGGCGGGGTCGCCGCGGGGCGGGGTCCGGTGAGGGTTGGTGGAAGACGTCGGCCCCCACCCGCCAGGCCTCGAGAGGGCCGCGGGCTGCGTCCTCGATCATCCGCGGCCGGCCGCCGGGCGCCCGCCGGACGATGCGCCGGCGCTCGATCCCCGCGGGCAGGGGGACGTCATCGCTGACCAGCGCTCGTACCGACACGTCGGGGCTCAGCGTGGCCAAGCCGCCGAGCAGTCCCAGGACATAACGCCCGACACCGCTGCGATGACCGCCGCCGCGCAGGCTGGCTGCGTCGAGCGCCACCACGAGCGGCCGGCCCATCGTCGGCACGGTAGTGCAGGGGTAGTCCACCCCCCCTGGCGATCTCGCGACAAGATGCGGGGCCAGGACCCCACGTCTTGTCGCGAGATGACCGGTTCTGCCGGCGCGCGGCGACGGGCACCAACTCCACGGAGGTTCGACATGTCGGTGCGCCGGTTCGGCTGGCAAGGATTCGCGGTAGAGCTCGAGGTGCCCGATGCGCTCGGTCGTCGCGTCGGCGCGGTGGTCGGCCGGGTGGCCCGCGGGCGCCCGGCCGAGCCTGCTCGTCCCCATCCCCGTCCCGGTCCCGGTCCCGGTCTCGAGGACCGACCGCGGGCACCGTCCCCGCGGGTCGAAGCGTTGGACCGCCCGGTGCGAGCGGTGCGGCGCGACCCGCAGCGGGCACTCGACTTCCTGCGCGCCCCCGACCTCGCCGGCGACGGTCGGGCGCCGTCGGCGAAGTTGCAGGCGTTCATGGCGGCCGAGCACGACCGGCAGGAGGCGGCCGCCTCGTTGGCCGATCGGGTGGCCGTGCGCTCGTGGTACCACACCATCGAGCTGCCCGACGGCGTGGTCACTCCGGGGGCGCATGATCACCGGGGCCTGCCCGCCCAGGTCGGGCTCCCCGCCGACCTGACGGGCATGCGGGTGCTCGACGTGGCCACCTTCGACGGCTTCTGGGCCTTCGAGCTGGAGCGCCGAGGGGCGTCGGTGGTGGCCGTCGACGTGGCGTCGGTGGCGGGGCTCGACTGGCCGGGTGGCGTCGCCGAGATCGTGGCCGCTGAGGGGCTCGACGCCCCGTTCGGGGAGTCGTTCGCGGTGGCGCACGCGGCGCTCGGCTCGACGGTGCAGCGGGTGCCGTGCAGCGTCTATGACCTCGACCCCGCCGGGCTGGGCACGTTCGACCTGGTCTTCTTCGGTGACCTGCTCCTGCACCTCGAACGGCCCCTCGCCGCCCTGCGGGCGATCCGCTCGGTGGCGTCGGACCGACTGGTCATGGTCGACCGCTTCGACGCCGAGCTCACCCGGCTGGCCCGTACCCACGGTGCGCTGCTGCGCTACGAGGGCGGATGGCAGGGCCTGGAGTGGTGGGCCCCTTCGCTGCCGGCGCTGGTGCAGCTCGTCACCGATGCCGGCTTCGACGACGCGGCGGTGCTCGGCACGTACCGCCTGCCCACCGCGTTCGACGACGACCCGGGCTGGCACCGCGCCGTCATCCACGCAACGGCCAGCGCCCGGCCCCCCTCCGCGATGGCCACCTAGTCCTCGTTGCTCATCGCGTTGCCCATCGCGCACCAGCGAGCTACGCAAGTTGGTGCCTCGTCTCGAGGGGTTGGGGGTTGGGCGGTTACAGGACGACTATGCGATGGCGCAGGGCGCCGTAGAGGTGGCCGGCGGTGCGGGCGGCGTCGACGGCGACCGTCTCGATCCCGGTGCGCACGAACCCGGGCCGGCGCCGCGGGGGCCGGGCCGACCACAGGTAGGGCACCGCCACGACCGCCGCCGGCCGCCAGCGAGTGGCCGCCACCGCGCCGAGCACCGCCAGGACGAAGGCGGCGTCGCGCCGGCGCGAGGCCCAGGGCCGCCAGAACGCCTCGCGGCGGTAGCCGGGATGGCGGGCGGCCAGCAGCACCACGTTGCGCTCGTGCAGCCCGTTGCGGACCATCCACCACGCGCCGCGACGATCGACGTCGTGCACGACCCGCGCGGCCGCGGCGAAGGCGCTCTCCCAGCCCGACTCGACCACCGACCATCCCGCGGTCGTGTCCTCCCCCCACCACCCGATCGTCTCGTCGAACCCGCCCGCGCCCGCGAGCGCCTCGCGGCGGTAGAAGATGTTGCAGGCCTCGAAGAACGGCCCGGCGCGATCGACCTCGCGCCAGATGCACCAGGTGGGGAGGTCGGTCACGTCGACGCCGTCGGGCACCGACGTGCGGCCCTGCACCACCCCGGTCCTCGGCCCGGCGCGGAGCGCGGTGAGGCCCGCTTGCAGCCAGCCCGGTGAGGGGACGCAGTCGTCGTCGATGAACGCCAGCAACGGGGCGCGGGCGGCGCGCCAGCCGACGTTGCGGGCGACGGCCGGCCCGCCGTTGGCCGCCGTGGTCAGGCCGCGTAACCGCAGCGGTCCGGCTCGGGCCCGGGCGCCGACGACTGCGCCGGTGCGGTCGCCGGAGCAGTCGTCGACCACGATGACCTCGAAGCGGTCGGCGACCAGGCTCTGGTCGGCGAGGGCGTCGAGCAGCCGCGACAGCCGGTCGGGCCGGCGGTACGTCGGCACCACCACCGAGATGTCCGGGGTCACCGTGGCGCACCCGAGTAGAGCTGTTCGAGGCGGGGCGCGATGGCGGTGTCCCAGTCGAAGCCGGCGGCGAAGTCGCGACAACGCCCGGCGGTGGCCGGGGCGGCGGCCAGGTCGATGGCCCGTCGCAACGCACGAGCCAGCGCGACCGGGTCGTCGGGTCGTGCCACCGCGCCGGTGCTCGGCGTCACCAGCTCGGGCGGGGCGGCGTCGTCGAGCACGACGATGGGCGTGCCGCAGGCCAGGCTCTCGAGGAGCGCCAGGCCGAAGGAGTCGCCCCTCGACGGCAGCGCGGTGACCCACGCCCGCCCGTACCGTTCGCCCTGGTGCCGCGCCTCGCCGAGGGGGAGGTGCTCGACCCGGCGGCGCAGCGCCGGTGTCGTCGTCAGGTACGGCTCGGGGTCGCCCGGCCCGCTCAGCCAGATCCGGAGCTCGGGGATGTCGGCGACGACCAGCGCGGCGGCCTCGAACAGCAGCCCGAGGCCCTTGCGGCGTTCGTCGATGGCGCCCGAGAACAGCACCGTCGGCTCCGGGGCTCGCGTCGGCGCGGGGCTGAACTCGGCCAGGCGCACGCCGCCGGGGATCAGCGCGCCGCGCCGGCCCCACTCGGACTCCAGCACCGACAGGGAGAAGCGGGACATGCAGCCGTACACGTCGATGTGGTGCACCACCAGCTCGCGCGCTCGTCGGTCGGCCAAGGTGGCCCACCAGCGCCGGTAGGGGTTGCCCAGCTCCTCGTACACCGTGCGATGACCCCCGACGCGACGAGATCGGATGGCGGCGAGGGCGTCTCGGGGCATGAGCGAGTGCACGGCGTCGAAGCGCCCGCGCGCCAGCCTCGTCACGAGCTGGAGCCCGAACCAGCGCTCGTGACGAAGCGGGTCGTCGTGCACACGCCGGCACCGCACCGTCCGCACGGTCCCTGTCCCGATGATGTGCTCATTCTGGTCGCGCTCGGGCCTGGCTCCGGCGGCCCCCGCGGTGAACACGGTGACGTGGTGACCGCGTCGGGCCAGCGCCCCCGCCGTCTCCACGATGATCCGCTCGGCTCCCCGTCGGACCTCGGGCCAGGAGTACGGATGGGTCAGTGCCAGCTTCAAACAGCGTTACCGTACCGGTCCGCGCCGCACGCCGTTCGAGGCGCTCGATCATCGAGGCTCGATCCTGGCCCGCATCCTCACCCTCACCAACTGGTACCCGCCCCATCACTTCGGCGGCTACGAGCTGTCGTGCCACGACGTCGTGCGCGGGTTGGTCGCGCGCGGCCATGACGTGACCGTGCTGTGCAGCGACCACCGCCGCCGGGGCGCGGCGGTCCTCGCACCCGACCCCGCGCACGAGCGGCTCGTCCGGCGCGAGCTGGCGATGTACTGGCGCGACGACGCTCCTTGGCGCCCCCCCCTTCGGGCGCGGCGCGCCATCGAGCGCCACAACCTGGACGTGCTGGCCCGCACCCTCGACGAGGCGACGCCCGACGTGGCGTCGATCTGGCACCTGGGGGCGCTTTCCCTCGGTCTGGTGACCATGTTGGCCGAGCGGGGCATCCCACTGGTGTACTCCGTGTGCGACGACTGGCTCACCTATGCCACCAGGCTCGACCCGTGGGCGGGGCTCTTCGACGGGTGGGTCTGGAAGCAGTGGCTGGGCCGCGCCCTGCGCCCCCTGGTGAGGGTGCCCACCGCGGTCGGCGACCTCGGCGCCACGGGTGCCTTCTGCTTCGCCAGCGACCTCACCCGGCGCCGGGCGCAGGACGACAGCCCGTGGGCCTATCCCCGCCAGGCCATCGTCCACCTGGGGATCCAGCGCTCCTCGTACCCGCCCACCCCGGACTCGCCGCCCGAGCGGGAGTGGCGGTGGCGGCTGCTCTATACCGGCCGGTTCGACCCTCGCAAGGGTCTCGACACGGTGCTCCGGGCGCTGGCCCTGCTGCCGCCCCAGGCCACGCTCGCCTGCTACGGGGCGGCCACGACCGACGAGCTCGACCGGGTGCGGCGGCTCGCCGACGAGCTGGGCATCGCCGGACGGGTCACGTTCGGCGAGCTGGCCCGTGACGACCTGGCGCCGGCCTACGCCCGCGCCGACGTGTTCGTGTTCCCCAGCGAATGGCCCGAGCCCTTCGGTCTCGTCCCGCTGGAGGCGATGGCGTGTGGCACCCCGGTGGTGGCCACCCGCACGGGGGGCTCGGCCGAGTTCCTGGTCGACGGCTGGAACTGCGTGGCCTACGCGCCCGGCGACGTGGCGGCCCTGGCCGGTGCGGTCCGCCGGCTCGGCGACGACCCGGAGTTGCGGCGCGCGCTGGCCCTGGGCGGCTACCGCAGCGCCGACGCGTTCACCACCGATCGCCTGGTCGAGGCCACCGAGGAGTGGCTGGTCGCGGCGGCGACCGGTTACCCGACGGGCTCGCCCGCGCCGCGGCCCCTCGACCTCGGTCCACCGGCCGGATCGGCCCCGGGGCCCGCACAAGGGCCGGGGCCGGGGCCGGCGTCGGGTCTCCAGCCGCCCGCCGGGGTCGACCCGCTGGCGCGCCATCAGGCCGACTCGCCCCGCGTGATCGCCACCGGCGACCCGGGTGCCATCAAGGCGCTCTACGTCGACCTTGGCGACCGCTGGTGGGCCGCGCGGAGCGCCGGCGCAGCGGTGGCCGCGGTCCTGTCCGCGCCCGAGACCGCGCCGGCGGTGCTGGGGCGCCTCGCGTCGGTGCGGGGCCTCGTGCTCGACGCCGGCTGCGGTCCCAACCCGGCGGTGTCGATCGGCCTGGCCGGCGAGCCCGCTCGCACGGTGGTGGCCGTGGACATCGGGTGGGGCACCGTGTGTACGGCCCGGGCGACGGCCGCGGGGCAGGGACTGGTGCTCCTCGGCGTGGCCGCCGATGTCGAGCGGCTGCCCTTCCGTGACGGCGCGTTCGACGGGGTGGTCTGCGACGACACGCTCGAACATCTACCCGACGACGTCGCCGGTGCCGCCGAGCTGGCGCGTGTGCAGCGCCGGAGCGGCACCGCCGTGTTGGCCACGCCGAACCGTCACAGCGCCGCGGTGGTGATGGCCAAGGGGCGCGACCGGGTGCTGGGCGTCCGCAAACCAGCCGCGTCGTACTTCTGCTCGAACAGCCACCTGCGCGAGTACACGTGGGCCGAGTTCGAGCGCCTGGTGGGCGCCGCCTTCCGGGTGCGGGCCAGGGTCCCGGTCGGCTGGCGCGACGGGCGCAAGGCGCGGCTCACGCCCCTGCTCCGGCTGGGCCCGCTGCGTCGCCTGAGCCAGATGATCGTGCTCGAGGTGGAGCCCAAGTGAGGATCGCCCTCACTCGTTCGCGGCTCTCACTCCGTTCGGGCGAGCTTGATCGTGCCCGCCTTCGGTGGCGCGGAAAGACCTCGTCGCCGATCGACCGAACAAGTCGGATCGATCGACAGCCGGGGGGCTCCGGCGGACCATCGGCCCCCCGGGCCCCCCGCCGGTCCCGGGCCATGCGGCCCGGCGACGCCAGCCGCCAGGAGCGACAAACCGGCGGCGATTCTCGTGCGTCGCAGGTCGCCCCGCCGGGGGCGGTGGGGGATCCGTGACGACGGCGCCGGTGCATGTGCGAGTGGGGATCGTCTCGTGGAACACGGCCGGCCTGCTCGACCGTTGCCTGGCCGCGCTGCCCGCCGCGCTGGCGGGGCTCGAGGCGACGATCGTCGTCGTCGACAACGCGTCGACCGACGCCAGCGCCGTCGTGGCCGCCGGTCATCGCGGGGTGACGGTGATCCGCAACGCCGACAACGTCGGCTACGCCCGGGCCATGAACCAGGCGCTCGGCACCGGGGGCCCGTCACCGGGCCAGCCCGCGGCCGACGCGACCGGCGACCGCGACGCGGCCGGCGCCCCGCGACCCGCGGCGCGGGCCGCCGCGGCCGACGTCCTCATCGCCCTGAACCCTGACACCGAACCGCCGCCCGGCTCGCTGGCCGCGCTGGCCGAGCACCTCTGCGCCGACCCCGGGCTCGGTCTCCTGGCCCCCCGGCTGGTGCACCCCGACGGGACCGTGCAGCACTCCGTGCACCGCTTCCCGTCGCCCCGCCAGGCCGCCACGGTCCTGCTGGTGCCGCGATGGTGGCAGCGCCGGACGGGGATCGGGCGGCGCTGGTGGACGGAGGGCCTGGTGGCCCATGATCGGTCCGTCGACGTCGACTGGGCGCTGGGCGCGGTGCACGTGATCCGGACCGCGGCGCTCGACGGCGCCCAGCCCTACTCGCCGCGCTGGTTCATGTACGTCGAGGACCTCGACCTGTGCTGGCGACTGCGGCGGGGGGGATGGCGTTGCCGGCTGGACGCCAGCGTGACCGTGGCCCACGTCGGCGACGCGTCGGGTCGCCAGGCGTGGGGGGACGAGCGCGCCACTCGCTGGCTGGACGCGACCTACGACTGGTACGCGGGGGTGCACGGCCGGTCGGCGATGCGACGCTGGGCGGCGGTGAACGTCGTCGCGGTTGTCGTCCATGGCGCCGCGAGCGCCGGGCGCGGCCTGCTGGGGGGGACCGCGGCCGGCACGGCGCGGCACCGGGCTCGTGCCCTGGTCGGGCTCCTGCCCCTGCATCTGCGGGCGCTGTGGTCCGGGCCGCCGCCGTTGGCCGGCGCGCCGAGCGGGCCGGCTCTCATCCATGATGCGCCAGCCTCGGACCGGTTCGGTGCGTCGATGCCGCATCCGGCGTCCCGGGCGAGCCCGGATCGGCGGTGAGCGCCCCCGACATCCCCCGGCGCTGGCGGGAGATGGCCGCCAGGGCCGCCGATCGCGCCGCCGACCGGCTCCACCCCTACTGGACGCACCACATCCGCCTGGAGTCGGCGCCGAGCGCCCGCCCTCAGCCGCGCTACGGGCATGGTCGTCCGCCCCATGCCGGCTTGGAGGCCTACCTGGCTCGCCATGGCGAGACCTACCGCGCCGAGCTGGCTGCTCTGGTGGCCTTCCGGGACGACCTCGTGCGCATCCCCCGCCGGCGGGAGCGGCCGGGCGAACCGTGCTGGGACAACGCCTTCCTCCTCGGCCTCGACACCGTGTCGCTCTACGGGTACGTGCGGCGTCGGGCGCCGGCCCGCTATGTCGAGATCGGGTCGGGCAACTCGACCACCGTGGTCGCCCGGGCCCGGGCCGACGGTGCGTTGGGCACCCGCATCGTCTCGATCGACCCCCGGCCCCGGGCCGAGGTCGACGCCCTCTGCGACGAGGTGGTCCGCCAACCGCTCGAGCTCGTGGACCTGGCTCGCTTCGCCGCCCTGGAGCCCGGCGACATGGTGTTCGTCGACGCGTCGCACCGGGTGTTCACCAACTCCGACATGGTGGCGTTCTACCTCGACGTGCTCCCTTCGCTGCCCAGCGGCGTGCTGGTGGGGATCCACGACATCCTCTGGCCCGAGGACTACCTGCCCGAGTGGTCGCCGTACTGGTTCTCCGAGCAGTACCTCCTGGCCGCCTACCTCCTGGGCGGTGGTGAGGGCGTGCAACCGGTGCTCCCGTGCCACTTCGCATCGGGCGTGCCCGAGCTCGCCGCCGTGCTCGAACCGCTGTGGCGCGAGCCGGCGTTGGCCGGCGTCGACCGGCGCGGCTTCTGCTTCTGGTTCGGCATCGACCGCGGGCGACCGCCCGGCGCCGCGGCGCCGCGTGCTCCTCGGCCCGCGCCGGGAGAGACTGAGCGGTGATGCAGCCCTTCGGTACCGACCAGAGCGAAGCCGCAACCGCGTCACCGTCGAGCCCGGTCCTCCCGGCCGCCTCGACCGGTGGCGCCTCGACCGGTGGCGCCTCGACCGGTGGCGCCTCGACCGGTGGCGCCTCGACCGGTGGGGACGGCGGGGACGGCGGGGTCGCCGCCGGGGGGGCCGACGTCACCCTGGTGGAGGGCCAGACGTTCTGCCTCTCGGCGTGCTCGGGCGACATGGCGCCCGGGGTGCCCCAAGGCCTGTTCCTGCTGGACACCAGAATCCTGTCCCGCTGGCAGCTCCGCCTCAACGGCCGAGCACTCGAATCCCTCGCCGTGGCCGTGACCACGCCGTTCTCGGCGACGTTCGTGGGCCGGGGCGGGCCGGCCGCGCACGGAGCCGATGCCGAGCTGGTGGTGATCCGCCATCGCCACGTCGGGCGGGGCATGCGCGAGACGGTGCAGCTCACCAACCACGGGCTGGCCCCGGCCTTGGTCGCGGTCGACCTGGACTGCGACGCGGACTTTGCCGACCTCTTCGAGGTGAAGAACGGCCGGGTGCGCCGCCGGGGCCGCCGTACGCAACAGCACGACGAGCGCGAGCTGCGGTTCAGCCACGATGTCGCCGGACGCGACCGTCGGAACGTGACCGTGCGCTCGTCGGTCCCGGCCGAGACGGAGCCGGGCCGAGCATCGTGGCGCCTCACGCTCGGGCCCGGCGAGCGTTGGGAGGTCTGCTTGGAGGTGGCCGTCCGGCTGGGTGAGCACGACATCGAAGCGCGCTTTCGGTGCGGGGTGCCCGACGAGCGCACGGTGCCGACCCGACGGCTGGCGTCGTGGCGGGCGCGCCTGCCCACGGTCGACACCGACAACGCCGAGCTGGCTGGCGCGCTGGCCCGCTCGGGCGAGGACCTCGGTGCCCTGCGGATCTTCGATCCCGAGCATCCCGACGTCCCCATCGTCGCTGCCGGCGCACCGTGGTTCATGACCGTGTTCGGGCGCGACTCGTTGCTCACGGCCTGGATGACACTGCCGGCCGACCGGTCACTGGCCCTGGGCGTGGTCGAGACCCTGGCTCGCTTCCAGGGCGTCGAGGTCGACGATCGCAACGAGGAGGAACCGGGCAAGATCCTCCACGAGATGCGCTTCGGAGCCTCGAACGACCTCGCGCTGGGGGGTGGCGACGTCTACTACGGCTCGGTCGACGCCACCCCGCTGTTCGTGATGCTCGTGGGCGAGCTGCGCCGATGGGGCCTCGACGGCGAGGTCGTGGCCCGCCTGCTGCCCGCCGTCGACCGGGCGCTCGAGTGGATCGAGCACTTCGGCGACCGCGACGGTGACGGCTACGTCGAGTACGCGCGGCGCAGCCCCGACGGGTTGGCGAACCAGGGGTGGAAGGACTCCTGGGACGCGGTCCGCTTCGCCGACGGGCGCCTGGCCGAGGCGCCGATCGCGCTGTGCGAGGTACAGGGCTACGTCTATGCCGCCTACGTGGCCAGAGCGCACTTCGCCCACGAGTCCGGTGACGACGCCACGTTCGCCAGCTACCGGGCCAGGGCCGGCGAGCTTCGGCGTCGCTTCAACGAGGACTTCTGGTTGGAGGACCGCGGCTGCTTCGCGCTCGGTCTCGACGCCGACAAGCGCCCGATCGACGCGGTGGCGTCCAACATGGGCCACTGCCTGTGGACGGGGATCGTCGACCCGGCGCGGGCTGCCTCGGTCGCCGCGCACCTGATGTCCCCTGAGCTGTTCTCGGGCTGGGGCGTGCGCACGCTGGCCTCGTCCATGGCCGCCTACAACCCGGTCAGCTATCACAACGGCTCCGTCTGGCCCCATGACAACGCGCTCTGCGCCGCGGGCCTGGCCCGGTACGGGTTCGTCGAGGAAGCGCACCGGATCATCGAGGCCCAGCTCGCGGTGGCCGCCCGGACGGCGCGCCTGCCCGAGCTCTTCGCCGGGTTCGACCGGGTCGACGTGCCGGTGCCCGCCGCCTATCCGGCGTCGTGTTCGCCCCAGGCCTGGGCGGCGGCCGCGCCGCTGTCGTGGCTGCGCACGATGTTGCGCCTCGACCCGTGGGTGCCCAGAGGCCAGGTCTGGATCGCCCCGGAGCTCCCCCCCAGCCTGCGCAGCCTGAGCGTCAAAGGCATCCAGATCGCCGGCCACAGCCTCGAGGTGACGGTGCAGGACGGCGTCGTCGAGGTGGGCTTCGACGGCCCGTTCGAGATCGTGCGCTCGCCCCGGCCCCCGCTCACGGCCAGGTGAGGACCGCCGCGATGGCCTCGTCGCTGGTGCCGGCGGCGCCGACATCCGTTCAACGTGTCGCACGCACCGGGCGTTCCCCCGCCGAAATGGCGTCCAGATGTCCCGTATATGGGCCAGGGGGACGCCAGAACGGGTGGGTGAGGGGCCAGGGGGACGCCAGAACGGGTGGGTGAGGGCCAGGGGGACGGGCGATCAGCCCCCGAGGGGGATCTCCAGGAGGTCGTGGCCGACGATGATCTCGCCGTCGTAGCCGGCCGCGGCGCCGGCCCGCCAGTGCTCGTCGGGGAGCAGGTCGTCGCGGGGGATGAAATGGGTGAGCACGAGCCGGCCTACACCGGCCTCGGCGGCCACCTTGCCCACCTGGCTGAGCGGCGTGTGCGAGCTGACCAGGTGCTGGTTGCGCTGGGTCGCCTCCCAGGTGTCGTCCTCGCTCACCTCGTCGATCCAGGCGTCGTCGAAGACCTCGTGCACCAGGACGTCGGCCCCCTCGGCCAGCGTGACCAGGTTCGGTGTCGGCGCGGTGTCGCCCGAGATCACCACCGAGCCCACGTCGGTGTCGAACCGGAAGGCGAAGGCGGGGAACACCGGCGCGTGCGCCACCAGGATGGCGGTCACCCTGACGTGGTCGTCCTCGCTGACCACGATGGGCGCCATCGCGGGGGCCACCGCGTCGAACGGGTTGGCGCCGATGCCGTCGGGCACGGCGATCTCGTGCGGCACCACCAGCTCGGTCAGATCGGAGCGGCCCGAGTCGCGCAGGCGGATGTTGATGTCGTAGGCGTGGGCCCGGACCTGGTGGTCGGTGATGTCGACGAGGCCCGGTGTCGGGTTGGGCGGGTGGACGAGGGGGATGGCCGGTTCGCCATCGTCGCCGGCCGGCAGCGCGCACATAGGGCCGGCCGATCCGGGACCGTAGGTGTCCACCGGAGGGTTCTGCTGCAGGATGGGCCAACCCAGCAGGAACAGGTTGAAGTAGTCGCAATCGTGGTCGGAGTGCAGGTGGGTGAGGAACACCGAGTGCAGCGAAGACAGCAGCTTCGCCCGGCGCAGTTGGCGGGTCACTCCGCTGCCGCAGTCGACCAGGTAGGTGCGCCCGCCCGCTACCACCGCCTGGGAGATCCCCTCGCGCACGGGCGACGGCAACGGCCCGCCCGCCGTTCCGAGCAGCACCAGCCTTGGGTCGGTGGATCGCGCCATGATGGGACCTTAGTCCCAGCTTCAACCTCGATCGGGGGTCGTGTGCCATGCGGGAGCGCAGCATCCGAGTAGCCAGATACCTGCGGCTGCGTTGATGCGCTCGACGCTCACCGGGCCGGCGTTGGCAGTGCACACCTGTGCCCGTCGCCTGGCCCTGGTGGGGACCATCGTGGTCGAAGGCCCCGACGGGCGAGGCAACCGGAGCGCCACCGAGCCGGCCCGGCTGGTGATCGAGTGGCCTGCCGTGCCCGGTCGCCCGGCGCCCGGCGGTGCCTCCGCCCGCGAGGGGGTGTGTGACCTTTCCTGGTTCGGCCCGGCCGGCCTCGACGAGCGGGACGGGAGTGAGGCGGTGGTGCAGGCCTCGAGCGGGTTGATGCACCTGCACGGTCGCGACAGCGGACGCCCTCGCCGCATCGGGGTCGAGATCGCCTCGGTGGCCGCCGGCATGTTGGCGAGCCAGTCCCTGCTGGCGCAGGCCATCGGTCGATCGCTCGGGCGCACGGGTAGCACCGTGCGCACGTCGGTCCTGCAGGCCGGGCTCCTGCAGGCGTCGCACTACGTCGCCGCCGCGACGTGCGAGGAGCAGTGGGTGCCCGCGCCCCCGGCTGCGGCGCCCGGCCCCCCGTTCCGCACCGCCGACGGCCACGGGTTCGAGATCGAGACCTTCGACGCCGAGGCGTGGAAGGGGTTCTGGCTGCAGCTCGGCGCGCCGGCGGCCGACCTGGGCAGGGCCTGGACGCTTTTCCGCCCCCGCTACTACCGGGGCACCACGTCGCTCCCCGGCGGTTTCCACGAGGCCACCATGGCCCACTCCCTCGACGAGGTCACCGCCGCGGCCCGCGCCTTCGGGGTGAGCCTGTGCCGGGTCCGTAGCTACGACGAGGTCCTCGTCGAACCGGGCCCGGGCGACGGCAACCCGCGGGTCGAGCCGCTCATCCCGACGACCCATACCCGGCCACCCGCCGGCCCGGGAGCGCGGCGCGCCGGCGCGGGCGCGGGCGCGGGCGCGGGCGCAGGAGCGGGAGCGGGAGCGTTGCCGTTGGCCGGCATCGAGGTCGTCGAGGCCACCAGCCGGCTCCAAGGGCCCCTGGCCGGGCTGCTGCTACAGATGCTCGGCGCGCGGGTGACGCGGGTGGAGCCGCCCGGCGGTGACATCGGCCGTGGCGTCCCGCCCCTGGCCGAGGACACCGGCTCGTTCTTCCTCGCCTTCAACCGGGGCAAGCGCACCGTCGAGCTCGATCTCGGGGCTGCGCCCGGCCGGGCCGACCTCGCCACCTTGGCCGCGGGCTCCGACGTCTTCCTGCACAACTGGCGCCCGGGGAAAGCCGAGGAGTGGGGCCTCGGGCCGGACGACCTCGGCGCCAGGCACCCCGGGCTGGTGTATGCCGCGGCGTCCGGCTGGGACGACGGTTCGAGCGCGTCCGGCCTGATCGGCACCGATTTCCTGGTGCAGGCCTTCTGCGGCCTGGGTCACGGCATCGAACCCGAACCCCGCGCGCCGGCACCCTCGCGGGTGCTGCTCACCGACTTCATGGGGGCGCTGGTCACCTGCGAGGGCGTGCTCTCGGGCCTGTACCGGCGCACCTTGGACCAAGGTCGTGGGTGCCGGGTCCGAACGTCGCTCCAGGCCGGGGCCATGGCGTTGCAGGCGCACGTCCTCGACGCCTTGGACGGCATCGGCCGGGCCGGAGCGGCGTACGGGACGCGCCGTCGCGGTCGGCCGGTTTGGGGCCAGCTCGACATGCCGGTAGAGGCGGCGGACGGCTTCTTGGTGCTCGCCGTCACCGACGAGGTGGGCTTCGCTCGCCTCTGTCGGCTCTGCGGTGTGGACGCGACGGCGGGGCGAGCCGAGATCGAGCGCCGGGTGGTCGAGCGCCTCGGCGCCGCCCCGGCCCGCGATTGGGTGAAGCAGCTCAGCGACGCGGGCATCCCCAGCGCGGCGGTGGCGACCGACCTGGCGGCCCTCCCCGACGACGACCGGTTGTCACGCCTGTTCGAAACCCTCGCCGGCCCGTGCCGGGCGCCGGCTACGCCGTGGCGCTTCGAACCCTGAACCGTCGCCCCGTCGCCCCGGTGTTCGCAGCCGCCAGCGCCGGGTCGCGAACGCTGCTCATCGGATCCCGCGACTGGTTGCGGGGTTCTGACCCTGATATTGCAGCCATACGCTCCGGCGGCGCGATGCGAGCCGCTAGAGCCGAGGACGGGCGCCGGAGACGGGCGGCCGAACGTGCGGCGGCGCCGCGGGCGCGTCGAGCCAGGGCT
>Ga0187893_10004092_pt1 | contig 28301 bp, 30 predicted proteins | sample MA1701074metaG_FD_139574 | JGI IMG/M metagenome (GOLD analysis project Ga0187893, IMG submission 139574) | White microbial mat communities from a basaltic lava cave in the Kipuka Kanohina Cave System on the Island of Hawaii, USA - MA170107-4 metaG ... | reverse complement strand
TTATCAAGCTGGGGCGGCAGGGGATCTCACAGCTTCCAGTCGTTAGCCGAAAGGATTCGGCCAAGCTTCTGGGCATTCTGACGATGCACGACATCGCCGAGGCACTTAGCAAAGAAGCGTCGGGTGAAAGCACGCCTGAGGTAATAAAGAGTCCCCCGGCATCGCAGTCATAGAGAACCACTCTGCCGAATCAGAATTCGCGCTATTTGGCTCCCCTGTCCAAAGGCAGCACAACCAAAGAAAGCATCTTGATCAGGTCATGTCCGTCCTAGGACCTCGGCACTGCTCTACGAGATTTCCCTCCGGGACTCTGTTTTGCAGGCAGGGTGGAGACGAAGTCTATACTGCGCTGAACCCACTGCTTTAGTGCCGACGTGCCTTGGTAGCCTGCAAGTGCGACGTATACATAGCCATTCAGAGGGCGTCCCGTGAAATCCATCGGGCGCGCATGCTGCTGCGACAGCGCTGCTTCGTACTGTTGAGGTCCGACTCGAACCATCAGGTCCTCGTTGATAATGCCGCAAAACATGTGGCCATGAAGCAGGAACGCGAGACCACCGAACATTTTCTTCTCGGTGACACCACTCTTCAGTGCGAGTATCGCGCGCAGTCGCTTGGCCAGTTCCTCGTTGTAGCTCATCGTGTTGCTCTCAATAACACAATGCAATTGGAGCAGCTATTGAGGTGTTTTGGATTCGGTTTCAAAGGTCGGAGGTGGAAGATCGAGAACAGTCAAAGAAAGACATCAATGAGTTCCATCCTTCTTCCCAGCCGCTCTGCGCTCGTCACTGTCACGAAGCATTGCCTGATACTCTTGTTTCTGTTCTTCGTTCAGGATCTGCTGAATCTGTGAGCGCATCTGATACCGGATCTCTTCAAATTGAGGTTTGACCGCGAAGTGCAGTTCGTTGAAATCGTGATGAGTCTGATCCAGGATTGATTCTATTCGGTGCACCTGTTCGCCAGAAAGCCGCAACCGGGTCTTGAACTTTTCGATTATCCCTGGTTTGCTCTTGTGGGTTGGCGACATTGCAGAGGCAGCATTCCGTGAAACCAGCATACCGCCCCACGAAGCACCCATGATCGCGCCTGTGGCAAAGACGGTACTCATGGTGAGAATCATTTTTAACCTGAACAGACTGATCATCGTTGGCACGGATGCTTCACAGGGCTTCTTGGCATTGCTCCTGGGAAATACCTTACAGTCATAAGAACGAAAGCAAGCTTATCCAGGTTACACAACATTGCAGACACCAGTCCCTCGTCCTGGGCAAAAACTAATCAGTCTCGTCGATCCGATTGGTTCGGGTTCGAGTTAGTCACCGGCTTTCCCACGGAATTTGACCCTGTCCTTATTCCGGTGAGATCGCTTCACGCCCACGATTCACCGTTCGGAATGGAGCTTAGGTTTATGGAGATCGCCGTCGTGTTGCTGCTCGTTTTGGGGGCAGTTGTTCTCATGGCCACGGAAGTATGGCCTGTGGACGTAGTCGCGATGCTGCTTCTGCTCATCCTGATTGTGAGTCGTATATTGACTTTTCAGCAGGCCTTTAGTGGCTTCGGCGATTCGTCGCTCATTATGATCGGCTCGATCCTTGTGATGACAGGGGGAGTCATTCACACTGGGATTGCCCATCAAGCCGGACTATGGATTGGCCGGCTGGCCGGCGACAGCCGAGCTCGGTTCTTTCTGCTCTCGCTGGTGTGCGTAGCGCTCCTGTCGGCGTTTATCAACAACGTGGCGGCGACGGCAATGTTTGTGCCCATCGTGTTGGCCGTGAGTCGTCGCAAGCAATGGAGCCCGTCCCGTTTTCTCATGCCAATCGCCTTTGGATCCATTCTGGGAGGAACCTGCACTCTGATCGGCACATCCACAAACGTGGCGGTGAGTTCTTCGCTGGCCAAGTATCAGCTCGCCCCATTCAGCCTGTTCGAGTTCACTCCAGTCGGTCTTCCAATCGCACTGATTGGCGTCACCTATCTGGCCGTTGTAGGCAAATGGCTCATTCCCGACCGGGCTGGCCAGAGCTTGGCTGAGGACTATCACTTGCGGGAATACCTGACGGAGATTCTCGTTGTGCCCAACTCCTCCTTGGTGGGCAAGCTAATTTCGGAAATCGGCCTGCGCGAGCAGTACGATGTCAACGTCTTGGGCCTGATCCGAGAGAACCAGAAGTTCATCTTTTCCGCTGACGCTCCCACCTCGCCAGGTGCTCTGCTGGGGAATGACGTGTTATTGGTAGAAGCCCGACTGGAGAAGTTGACGCACTTAAAGGAGTCTACGGGCGTCGAGATCAGGGCGGAAGCCGCCATGAAAGATCTCGACCCGGCGAGAGCCAAAATGATGGAGGTCATTGTCTTGCCAGGCTCCGACTTGATCGGGCAAACACTGGCAAGCACAGACTTTCGCCGTCGCTTCGCGCTCAATGTGTTGGCGCTATATCGTCGGGGCCGCACCTTGGTAACAAAGCTCAGCCGATTTCCTTTAAGAACCGGCGATACTTTGCTAGTGATGGGCCGAGACGAAACGTTGACGGCTCTTCGAGCTCGGGAAGATTTGATGGTTCTTGGTGAAGTGCTCGTTCGAAATTTCAGGCGCAGCAAGGCCCCTGCGGCTCTAGTCATTTTTCTGCTTGCGGTTGGGTTGAGCGCCTCAGGCTGGCTTCCGGTCGCAGTTTGCTTCTTGCTGGGGGCCACTCTGATGGTGATGAGTGGATGCCTGACGGTGCAAGAAGCCTACGAAAGCATTCACTGGCAGGTCCTGGTGCTGATCGCCGGCATGCTGTCATTAGGAACAGCCATGGAGGCTACTGGGGCGGCTAGGTTTCTGGCGGAGTTTCTCGTTGGCATGTTGGGAGGTTTTGGACCACTACCGATGTTGGCCGCATTTTTCTGGATTACGGTGCTGCTCACTCAACCCCTATCGAACGCCGCGGCCGCCCTGCTGGTTTTGCCAACCGCGATCAACACGGCGGGACTTCTCGAAGTGAATCCGAGAACGTTTGCCATGATGGTCAGCGTGGCGGCTTCAATCTCATTGATCACTCCGTTCGAACCCGCCTGCCTCCTGGTTTACGGCCCGGGTAAATATCAATTCCTCGACTTCGTAAAGAACGGCGGCCTAATCACATTGCTGGCATTCGGCGTCTGTCTGGCGTTGATTCCTGTGTATTGGCCGCTCTAATGGCAAAGTTCAGAGCCCGACGAGAGAGGCTGATGCGCTGCTCTTAAATGATCAACCTGACCCCACCAAGATCAGCGAGGCGATACGGGAATCTTCCGGTAGGTGAGCCAATGAACATATAGTTCTTAGCGATGCCCATTCCTGGCTGAGACGCTCAATGAGCTCGGGTCCAAACTTGCCACGAACCGTGATAAATTCCACATCAATGTCGGGATACACATCGTCGAGAAACGCGAGATCGTGTTCCAATTGAGGAGGGATGTCTTCCTCGTGCTCATAGACATGAACCACTTTGAGCCGTTTGGTCTCTTCATTCCGCAAGACATAGAGCATCGCCTGATTCAAGCTGTAGCGGCTGTCCCCACCGGTAAAGAACACGATCCCCTGGCTGTTGATTTCTTCAATCTTCGACAGAATCGATTGGCTGATCCTTTCGTTGCTTCTTCGTAGCCAAACCATGCCGGACTGCATGACAAACAACATCACCTTAAGGATTTTGGTCCGCCAAAGCATCACAGAGATCAACACTGCCGTGGGAACGAAGTAAGAAAGACCCAGAAGTACCACGGATTGAGCGCAATGTTGCCAATGATGCCCAGAACCGTTGCCAGAAGTGCCAGCAGGACAGCTGGCCAGCTGGCCCGGATGTGACGAGGGAGTTTGGAACGATTGATCTTCAACAGGATGTTGCCTGCTGCAAACAGCGTCATTACGCCCAAGAACGAGAGTGTATAGACGACGGCAAGTGTTTGAATGTCTCCACCCGTCATCCACAGGATCGAAGTACAGAGAAGAAAGAAGAGCACTATGATGCGATGATTCGTCTGCCGCCATTTGTTCTCCTTTAACAGAAATTGAGGTAGACATCGATCCAGGGTTAAGCGTTTGACGAGCCCCAGCGTGCCGATGAACGAAGTCAGCACCGCTCCCGACAACACCAGCGTGGCATCCACAGAAACCCAGGTGAGAAACCAACGGCCAGCCATTTCACCACCAGTGAAGGCGAGCAAGTCTTCCTTGTGATTTCGCACGACTGCCAGAGGAAGAATCCCCAAAGCCAACAGACAAATCAGCGGATTGAAGACACTCACTGCAGCCCACATGTTGCGAAGCGTCTTCGGAAACACATGCTCTTTCTGCTCTTCGATAAAGTTGGCAGAACTCTCAAAGCCGCTAATCCCTAGCAGCGCCGCGGAGAATCCAAAAAAGAGTGCCAGCAGCAAGTGCGCTTCGCCTGGCGCGTTCCAGTTTGCAGCCAGGATCTGCGGGGATCAGTGACTACCTTGTAGATGCCCAGCACTGAAAACATTACGAGCGTAAGGAGATGCAAGAGAAAAATGCCGACCGCGACCGCGGCAGATTCCGAAATCCCTAGGATGCTGAGAAAGGCGAAGAAGCCCAGCAGGCCGATAGTAGCTTCAAACACTGGAAGTCCTGCCCACAAGTGGTGCGCGTAGTGCATCCCTTCGCCTGCCGAAATCACGGCTGTGGCGATATAGGACAGGATCGTCATGCAGGCCGCCATCGAGGCCCGGAATTTGCTTGTCGTGTTCAGCAGGCAGTTGTAGGCACCGCCGTTGAGAGGCAATGCATCCCCAACCTCGGCGTAAACCCAGCGGTAGAGGTAGAGCACCCCAGCCACCATGAGCAGGGCTAGAGGGGCATATTTCCCAGCATGAATTGCGCTAAGCGCCGCAACATAGAGACAGGAAGAAGTGATGTCGTTGCCGCAGATGGCGGTAGCCTGTAGTTCTCCTAACTTGTGACTGGGAGCCGAGTCCAACGGCCGCAATTGAACAGGCCGGCGCGAATCGAGTGCCAGATCTCCAGCTCTCGGAAAGCGATCAGTGGATTTCCATCTGGGCGGATCACCCGGGGCGGAGGTTGGATCAAGGCTTGCATCTGATTTAGTCAATACTGCTCCTCTCGGTGTCGCATGTTACGAGACTAGCGAGGGCTGACGGTAGGCTAGCGCTAGAAGCAATTCTCGCTGTCAAGCAAGGTCAAAGCCATAGCTCTGTCCGCACACTCAGCGCTCGGTCCGCCCGCCTATGATAGAGCAGACGCATCGTGGAGGGATTGCAGAAACATGATCAGGGAAGTCAACAGCCAATCAATCGTCTCCAAAATTTGGTGCCATGACATACTCAACCCTTGTTCGCGGATACACTCAGGAGGATAACGTTACCAGGCTTCACTTTGCAGCCTGTCGACCTTCCCCTTAACTCGGTCCGCGAGCAAACCTCACTTGACCACGGGTCCACGCAGGTAGGCACTGCGGGAGCCCGCGCGTGTTTGCTAGAATGGTCTCTGTATCGGAGGAGTGAGGAACTTTATGGACCTCAAGAAAACTGTCGAGTTCTGGAGGAGACCTGTAGCGCCTTGGGTGCGGCTGTACCTGAACTGATCACCAGCACAAACATGATCAGATTGGAGACAGTGATCGGTTGCTTGTTAATTTCGAAGAGCGTCACATTGAAGACTCCTCGAATCAGCGACAAAACTTCGGAGAACGGCATGGGACTCCTCCTCTATTCGAATTGACCCTAACTTTCTGCTTCGAGCCGAGGCGCCGAGCCTACAAGACACCTCATTGACTGCCTCGATGGCCAGGTGACTCTAGCGGCCCAATAGCCTTGGCAGTGCAGTCGTTAGCCAGGGAATATAGGTGATGCATAGTACGCCGACCATGAAAGCCAACAGAATTGGACCGATCGAACGGTACACTTCCGACAGAGGCTTGGAAAATCGGTACGAGGCAAGAAAGAGGTTCATTCCCACGGGAGGAGTCAGATAGCCCAGTTCCAAGTTCGCCAAGAAGATGATTCCCAAGTGAACTGGATCGATTCCGAATGCCAGCCCGATAGGGATAATCAACGGCACGACCACCACGATGGCAGAAAAGATGTCCATCAGGCATCCGACCACGAGCAGGAACAAATTCAGCAGAAGAAGGAACAGCCATCGCGAGTGAATGGAGCCAGTCACCCACTCGACAGCGCGCTCCGCAATCTGTGCGTCCACCAGGTAGTTTGTAAACCCAAGGGCGACTCCAAGAATCAGGAGAACTCCTCCAACCAGCAGCCCGCACTCCGTCATGACTCGAGGAGCATCACGCAACACCTTGAGATCACGATACACGAATGTCTCGACAACCCAGGCATAAAGTGCGGTGAGGGCCGCTGCTTCCACGGGCGTCGCAATCCCTCCAAACAATCCTGCGAAGGCAACTACTGGCAGGAGCAACTCCCATTTGGCATCCCAAAGGGCTGTCTTGGCTTCCCTCAATCCAAACATCTGCCGATTTACGGTCATCTTCGGTCCCTGCGTTGTTCCCCACCAAGCGGTGAGCACCACCATCAGGATGCCTGGCACAAATCCTCCGAGGAACATGTCCTCGATACTGATTTTGGCCACAATGGCATACAGAATGAGCGGCAAGCAGGGAGGAAACAGAAGGCCCAGGGAACCCGCTCCGGTCAGCAACCCCAAGGCTGATTTGGGTGGATAGCCGGCAGTCAGCAACACAGGCATCAGGAGGCCACCCAGGGCCAGAATGGTCACGCCCGAAGCTCCGGTAAACGACGTGAAGAAGGCACAAACCAAAGCAGTCACAATCGCGGGTCCACCGCGGAACTGTCCGAAGAGTGCTTGAAAGACCCTGACCAAGCGCTGAGAAGCACCACCCTCTGCCAGAAAGTAGCCTGCCAGAGTGAAGAGTGGGATCGTCGGTAAGGAGGGATTGATCACCAGACGATAGTGGTCCAATGGGATCGAGGCAATGGGGAGGTCGGCGCCCCAAAAGAGGATCAAGGCAGCGCCGCCGAGTGTGACAAACACAGGAGAGCCCAGCGCCGTCGCTACGAGCAATCCAATCAGCGCAGGGGTTACCGCCTCCGCTGGTGGCAGTGGCAGTCGCACGGCTAGCAACATCAGAAAGCCGGTTAGCGTTCCAGCAATCGCTCGGAGCTTCCAAGTCTCGCCAGCATAATAGAGCAGACGAACGGCTACGAGGCCAAAGCCAAGCGGCATCACACATTGGATCAGCCACACTGGCAAGTTGTACGCCAGAATGCTGCCGGCTTCTCGTTCGCTTAGCACGAACTGATAGCTGGCCACGCCAAGGAACAGGCTGATGGTCGCCGCAACCGCGCCGCTGAGCAGCGCTGCACCTGACTTCAGACGGCCCGTCAGGAAAGCGCTCCCAGTGGAAAGGCCCAACAACCGATTCTCGCGGGCGGCCACTGCACCGCCCATCATCCCGATGACAAGCGTCATGTGTTGTACGAACGCATTCGATCCCGAGACTCCAGTCTGGAGTGTGGCTCTCAAGACGATCTCCAAGAGGGGTAGCACTGCCAGAGCAGCCAGCGCCACGCACAGCAACCCATCCTCCAGCCAACGCAACCAGCCGCCTTGGGACGTAATTCTGATGATTCTGGGATCCCAAACACTACTGGCAAACTTGGCTTGATCGCTCATCGCGCGTGGATCACCTCTTGGGCGCCGCAGCCTTCTGAGACTGCTGGCAGAGCAACTCAATCCGTCAAGCATCTCGGCAGGGACAACGACTCCAAGTATGTCCGGGTACACCTCTCAACCGCCTGTCATTTCGATCTCGGACGTAGCTGGATGAACCGTTGGCTAACGCCTTCGCAGGGTGACCTAGCTCCGTTCAACGTAGCTCTTGGGTTTGATCGCGTTCGTCTCCACAGCAGCCTTCGGCACGCTTGTGACTCTAGAAAATCATCGTACGAGAAGGGCTAGGGGAAAAGAACGAAAGACCTTCGCCAGGAAGAAGCAACGCTTTTGATGCACAAGTTCTGTGCCTACCGTTTCTCCGGTAAAGAAATTTCGGAACACACCGGCCGGGATCTCGGAAGGTAATGTCAAAGCTGTCTTCTGCCAAATTTCGTTTCCCAGCGGCCAAACCTCTTTACCTTCTGTGAGTGCGACCGAAAGGCGTGGGACAACGATGACGATCGTTTCCGTATCCAAGGTCCGAGCGAACGCACAAACGTGGTTCAGCTTTTCACCGGAAATACTCAGCGGGACATAACTTCCCCGGTTGAAGAGCGAAACGTTCCGGCGGCGAAAATTGAGAACTGTATATATCAGAAAGAGCTTGAGACGTCCGTCGGTGGGACTTGCAAGCAGCTCTTGCAGCACTGGCATGGGATCATGTTCAGCTTGACTCAGTTGTCGTTTCAGTCCCTGCAGGAGCTCGCGCCGCAGTTCGTAGTCGACAGGCCTTCGGTTGTCCGGATCGACCAGGCTGTAATCCCAGAGTTTGTTTCCTTGATAGAAGTCTGGAACTCCGGGCGAGGTGAGCTTCAGCAGAGTCTGCGTAAGCGAGTTCAGTCGGCCGTAGAACGCTACTCTCTGTTGCAACTGCTGAAAGTCGCGGAGGAATAGATTGTTGACGTAGTCGTCCAGCGCTGCCTGCACGAAGTGCCGAACGGCATGCTCATAATCTTCGTCGGCGTTCACCCAGCTCGTATGTACATTTGCCTCGCGCGTTGCCTTCTCCATGTAAGCTAGAACTCTTTCTCGAAACTGCTGTAGCTCCTGCGTGCTTATCGGAGCGTCGGGCCAAGCTCCAAGCAGTGTCTGGTAGAACAGATACTCGTCGTTGCGATCCGGAGCCGCGTTACCATTCACGCGGATGCGGTTGTAAGCATTGAGCCGGCTCCAACGCGTGAGTGCTGCCTGCCATTCCTTTGGAATTTCGGAGAGGACCTGAATTCGGGCGCGGACATCCTCACTGTGTTTGGTGTCGTGTGTGGAGGTGGCAAGCATCGAATGAGGCCAGTTCTTCAAACGCTCCTCGTTAGAACGGTGAAAGACTTCGACCTCTGCGCCGAATTGCTGCGGACGGCCACCAACTTCGTTCAAGCTCACAAGCCGGTTATAGATATAAGACGCGGTGTCCCCGACTCCTTTGGCCATCACCGGTCCGGTCAACTGCTGGAACTTCATGACAAATTCCAGCACTCCCGAGCGGTCTTCAGGGCGAAACTCCTCCACATTGCGAAACAACAGTGTGTCGCGGATGAAGTCGAAAATTTCATGTGCCGTTCTCGGATTCTGCTTGCGGGCCTGTGCCACGGCTATCTCGACCGCCTTTTGATCGTGCTGGGAAGGGCCGCTGAGAGCGGTCACATAGGTGCGGTGGACCGGCAAACAGGCGATTACTTCGCGAATGGCATGCGTCAAGCTGTTGAGTGTAAAGTCACGGTAGCGACGATTCTTTTCGGAGATCCGGTCGAGCCGGCGTGCCAGTGCATTGATTTCTCCTGCCATGGCAACCAGCATGATCATCTTCTTGCAGGAGTTTGCCAGCTTCGCAAAGTCCGTCTGCGCAGCCGTGAACTGCCCATAGATCCGATCGAATTGGCGGTCTTGGCTTGGGTCTGTCAACAGGCCATTGACTTCGACCAAGAAGTCGTACCCTGTGCTTCCATACACTGCCCAGTCGATGGGCAAGGCTTCGCCCTCCGCCAGTGTCTTCTCCGCCACAACGTACAGTGGCCAGGTTCGATCGCCGCTTGGCAGCGCTGCTTGCTGATCGAGCCAATGGGAAACCGCTTCCCTGAGGCCTTCGTCACTAACGGGGTTTTCCTCGCAGGCTGCCCTGAGGCTGTGGAAGAGGTAGCTTTCCTGCAGCCTGCGAAAATAGGCCGGAGGATCCCATAGGCCGTCGGCATGATCGATTCGCAATCCCGTGGCTTGGTGTTGACTCAACATCCGGAATACCAGACAGTGCGTCGCCTTGAACACTTCGGGAACTTCCACGCGGATAGCGGACAAAAGCGACGGTAGTTGATCTCTTCCGTCGTCACTTTCCAGAAAGCCAGCCGATACGCCTGCGATTCTATCAGCGCGTCCAGTTGGTCGAAGCTGTGCGGCTCTCCCACAATGCCGTTGAATCTTCGAATAGTCGCCTCCATCGCCGAACGGACGACGGTAGAACCTCGGCAGATCGTTGCCAAGCGTCGCTTGATGACTTCCTTCTCCCTGAATCGCTCGACGATCCGGTCTGGCGAAAGTTCCGCCCGTGTCGGGAGATAACCGAGGGCTGTCAGGATGCTCTGCAATTCCAATAGATGTTTGTGGCGCTCGTTCAGCTCCGGAGCAAGCTCTTGGAGACAGTGGGAAGGAATCTGGATGTAGCTGCGAGGCGCCAACGGCAATTTAATGTCGTAGTAGTGAAGCGAAAATGCGCCTTCCTCCAGGACTAGCCGCAGTTTGCCGCTTTCCAACTTCGGCCATATTGGTCTTCCAGGATCGGCAGCAGAATCTTGTTTTCGAGATCGACTTTGGCAGGATGAAAATCCACATCAAAGTAAACTGCGTATGCGGAGCTGGGACCGTTTTCGAGCAAATCGGACCACTAGACATTTGACGCATCGCGAATCCCCAGGTGACTGGGCACGACGTCCAGAATCAGGCCCACTCCAGAGGCCTGACAGACGGCAGAAAAGGCGGCAAAATCTTCTGCATCGCCCAGCTCAGGATTGAACTGCGTAGGGTCGCAGATATCGTAGCCGTGCCTACTACCGCTGCACGCTTTGAAGCAAGGCGAGGCGTAGATGTCTGTGACGCCTAACTCGTTGAGATAATCGACCAGCGCTTGAGCGTCACGAAAGGTGAAGTCGCGATTGAACTGGACCCGGTAGGTTGCCGCCGGAATGCGTCGTCGACCCGAAATTCTGCGCAATGAATCCAGAATTGAATCAATGCCTGGGCGTCGGATGGGGTTCATGGAAGTACGGATGCGAATTCGCGACGTTGTTTTCAGGTTTCACTGCAGTGGCGGACCGCAAGGCCGGCACCCGCTGGCCTGGATGGGAGGTTCCCGCGGCAGCGGAGCGAATCAGGTCTTCTTGCGTGTCCTACTGGCCGTCAACCCCTTCTCTCCCGCCACAGCATCGTAGCCTTTTGGAAGTAAACTGTCAACGATGTAAGTGATGCTTACACAGCAGACTGCCGACTTCCTGGCGATCTGCATGTTTGCCAATAATCAATTGGGAAACTAAGTTTTGACCGGACTCGCCCGACTAAAGAAGGGGAGCCGCTGATTTCGTTATGCTGGGCCCGTTTCGACACCGTGAACCTTCAGGCAGTTTACCAATTGACCGTTGTCAGGGTACCGGCCGCTTACTCGCTTAAAAACGTGGCTGTGCACATTGTGGATTGGATAGTGGGCCTCAAATATTTAGGATAGAGTGAACTGAACTTCGGGAACTTCTATCCCTGTGTGGTTGTTCGGCGCAAACTGAAGACACACATCGTAGCCGCTGAGTGAGGAACCTGAGACGCATGAAGAAGAACGACTCCGAGCGAGACCACCTTTTGCTTGCACTACGCGCACCTGGAGTGCTCATACTGCAACTGTTCTCCCTGAAATCGGATACCGACCACGACGGAACCATTCAACAAGTTAGATCAGACGCCGAGTTTAGCAGTGGAAACATCTGGGCCCTGGTTTTTGCGATTCTGATCGCTTCCGTAGGCCTGAACGTAAATTCGACTGCGGTGATTATCGGCGCGATGCTGATTTCTCCGCTCATGGGTCCGATCGTTGGCGCCGGATTTGGGTTGGCAACGAACGACTTCCCGTTGCTGCGCCGGAGTCTGCGCAATCTGCTGCTGGCCACTACCGTCGCATTGGTAACCTCGACGCTGTACTTTTGGATCTCCCCTCTTGCAAATGCGCAATCTGAGCTCCTGGCACGTACACGCCCAACACTCTACGACGTGCTCATTGCACTCTTCGGTGGGGGTGCCGGTGTCGTGGCGGTGTCGCGAAAAGGGTACAAAGGTAACGTGGTGCCCGGCGTTGCCATCGCTACGGCACTCATGCCTCCCCTGTGTACTGCGGGCTTCGGTATTGCCCAGCGGAATGTGTGGTTCTTTCTCGGTGCAATCCATTTGTATCTCATCAACGCGCTATTCATTTGTCTATCAACGCTGGCGTTGGCGCGTTTGATGGACTTCGAGCGGGTTGGAGAACTGAACCCACGCCATCTTACGCGCGCCCGCCTGATTATCGTACTGGTCACGCTTGGCATCGCATTCCCAAGCGCCTACACCGCTTGGATCGTCGTCCGGGAGGCGCGTTTCCAAAAAGCGGCTCGGCGGTTTGTCGCCGAGAGCCTCGATTTCCCAGACCGTGCCATTCTGAATGTTGAGACCCACTACTCCCGTGCAGGCTCGACGATCAGCGCTACTCTGTTAGGGCAACCAATCTCTGAAGAAGTCGCCCGTTCCCTGGAGCAGCGATTGGCATCGTACGGTTTGAACGGAACCCGTCTTGTTCTCAAGCAGCCAGTCGCCGCTCAGGCTTCCGTTGATCAGCTCAGTCAGATGGTTCGTCAGGGAGTTCTCGAGGATCTCTATGGGCGCACCGAAAAGGCCCTTGGTGATCGGGACACTCGTATTCGGGCTCTTGAGGATGAAGTGGTCAGACTGCGCGCGGCTGAAGTTCCGGTTAGCGGGATCACCCGTGAGCTCGCGGCGCTTTACCCGTCGCTGGTCTCACTTGGTATAGGGCGGGAGGTTAAAGCCTCCGACACGACTGCTGGCACAGATTCAACGGTGGTAGTCTTCGCGTCGTGGCAGAGGCTGCCGACTGCCGGCGAGCAGAACAGACTACGTGATTTCCTGGCCCGTCGGTTGGCAGTGGAGTCCCTGCGGCTCGTGAACAATGTCGCGCGCTGACTCGTTTTGGCTGCCATTAAAGGACTACGGAATATCGTGACGGCACGCCTTGGTTGCTCGAATGATTAGCTATTCACCCAACCTCTTCGGCAAAACCTGCGCGCTCGGAACAATTTCTAGATCTGCAGCTGCCCGCACTGGCTGCGCTGCCAGGATTTGCTGGGGAGTTCACGCTCAGCTCGAAAGGCTTGCTGGCTTCGCCGAAGTAAACGCTCAAGTGCGGAAAAGGAATCTCGATTCCCTCATGATCAAAGGTCTTCTTGATGCGGCGTCGCAACTCACGTCCTACCTTCCATTGCTGCAATGGCAGGGTCTTAATGGCGATTTTGATGGTCACCTGGGAATCGCCGAAATCGTCCACACCCAGAACCTCGAGCGGGTCGAGAATCATGGGTCCGAAGTCGGGGTCATCCGAAAGCCCCCCTCCGATATCTTTCAGTACGTCCATCACCCGGTCGACGTCTTCCTTGTACGCAATGCCCACATCAAACACCTGTTTGATTTCACCGTTGGGAAAGATGTGGACCACCCCTTCCAGATCCCGCAGGACCATGGTGCGGAGGTTGATGGCTTCCACTAATCCCCCGGTGCCGTTAATGATCGCTACATCGCCTACCCTCACCTGATCTTCCAGGATCAGAAAAAACCCGCTAATGATGTCGCGAACCAGATTCTGGGCACCGAAACCGACGGCTAGCCCTACAATGCCTGCGCCGGTGATGATCGGTGTGATGTTCAAACCCAGCTCGCTGAGTGTCATCATAAGCGCTACGCCCACAACCACCACAAAGCCGGCGCTATTGATAATGTTGCCTAGCGTGCGGGCGCGCTTTTCGACTTCAGATACGTGCCAGTGATCCTCAGTTTCAACCAGGCGCTGGACACGGGCAACGGCCAGGTTCAGGATCTTGAGAACGACGTAGGCGCCAGCGGCAATGCCCACAATGCGCACGAGTCTCACGCCTTCGTCAGACAGATTGATATTAAGGACCTTCAGGCTCAGCGCCACCCAACCCAGGACGAACAGCACACGGGATAGCGTTCGAAGAGGTTGAATGAATCGCTGCAGGTTCTCCCGCCGGTCGGCCGCTCCTTCGAGAACTGTCGAAACCATCCTGGCAGAGAACAGGAACAACAATCCGACTGAAGCGATGTGCAGCCCTCGCTGAATCCAGAAGATGACCCTTTCCGAAAACGGAATCCACTGGGTAATGGAATAAAGCACCACCATTAGCAGCAATGGCGGAACAGCGGTGTCGAGAGTTGTAACGACCTTGTCATCAGTTTGGTTCGTCGTTCTGGCTGCCCAACGGACCAAGTAACGATGAATCATGTACCGAAGAGCACCTGCGATGACGATAGCCAGCAGCGGGTATAACGCATAACGGGCCGGAAATCCGAGCAGTTCCGTGAGTTTACTCATCGGTTCTCCATTTTCAATTTCTTGAGAAGCGTTTTAGCGTTGCGAACCGTTGCCGCAAGCGGGAGACAGGTTGCTCTGAAAAGTGCAAGAGCAACTCCGAACTGTATGGGTACGTTCGGAAACAGCACTCAGAGAAAGACAATCAAATGAAGCGTTTCATCCTTTGCAATCAGCTGCTGTCTTCCGAGCTTGACCGACTCCATCTAATGGTCAGCGGTTCCCACCCACCAACAGAGCGGCTACGTTCTTGACCTCGTCTATCCCGACGCTGACTGGCTGGAACGGAAGGCTATTCAGCATGAGCAGCCCGTGCAGCGTGTTAACGAGTAACTGGGCCAGCAGACCTGCGTCCAGACTTCGGATAAAGATATCTTCTCGCTGTCCTCCCCGCAGAATCTCCTGAAGTGTTCCGATAAAGGTCAAGTATTCAGAATCCAGCATGGATTCCGGGAGCAACGCAGGGTTTCGCATCTGGGCCACCACGATTCGAAACACTTGGGACTCTGCCAGCCACGGACGGCTGGGATCGTCGGCGGTTGATTGGATGAGTGCATCCACGATGGCGTCAAACAGACGTTGAGGATCTCTGGTGATCTGCTGGTAATGGCCGATTCGCACATTCAACGGAGCCCAGTAATACTCGCTCATGATGAAGAGAGCGGCTTCCTTCATTCCAGCGAAATAGCGGTAAAAAGCCGGATCGGTCGTGCCCGCGCGCCGCGTGATCTCGGCGACACGCGCTCCCAGAACTCCCTTAACGGCAAATTCCTCAACCGTTGCGCTAACCATCCGGTGGCCCAGATCCGTCACAGGTTGTCGCTTGATCCATTGTTCACGCCGTAGAGGCTGAAACCTAGCCTTAGTCCTGCTCTGTGCTCTGAGCCCCACGCGATCATCCTTTCTTGTCCGCCAAACAATGGGGTTGACGTCTCTGAGGCTAGTCTGTTAAAAGTAAGCTGTCAAGAATGTAAGTGATGCTTACATAGCGTTGTTCTCGTAGGACGGTTTTGATCGTTTTTTCTGTTTGTGGCTCTCCAGCGTTGGATCGCGATAAAACAGCAGCAAATGACCGCTGGAGAATTCCGGTTGTGGTTCCAGAAAACTAGCTGAGACTCCCGGCTGACGGGGCACCCGTATGAAGTTCGCTGGCTCGCCCTGCGACTCCCCAAAACGCACAGCTGTACTGTCCGAAACACTAAATCGATGGTCCGCTGAGAACCAAGTCACGCCTCAGAGGTACCGCGATGCCCGAGTGGGAGAAGCTAACGCCTGTCGAGCATTCCTATCGCAATTTTGTCGCATGCGCGATGGCGCCGCACCCACTGGCTGTCCTGCCAAACGCACATGGTCGTTGACATGACCGCTTCTGTTCCTGATCAAGGACTCTATTTCTTCCACGTAAGGTTCACGGATTAGTCCGTGGGGATGGGCCTGAATTTGCCGTGATGCCGACACAGGCGGCCGGCTGAAAATATGTCCTTTCGGCCCATGCGCTTTCTGAGCATCCAGAGGTGGGGGATGGGTTTAAAGCAAGAAGGGAGTGACGATTGGAAAACGACACGATTCAGATCCTCGCTGCTATTCTGTTCGCTCTGGCAGTGCTCCACACGTTTTCAATCAAGGTGCTGCAGCGCCTCGCTTTGAAGTTTCCAGAGGGGTCGGTGCAGGAAAACCTGTTCCACCTGCTGGGGGAAGTGGAGATTGTCTTCGGCCTCTGGGCAGGGTTCCTAGTAGTCAGCGTTGCTTTGCTGGCAAGCGGCCGGGAGGCCATTCAATACGTCGAGAGCAGAAACTTTACGGAGCCGATCTTTGTTTTCGCGATCATGTCGGTGGCAGCCACCCGGCCCGTCCTGGATTTCGCCAACGCACTGATTGGCCGAATCGCTCGTGTTGTGCCACTAGCTGGAGAAGGAGCGTTCTACTGTGCGGCGCTCGTTACCGGCCCGCTGTTGGGCAGTTTTATCACCGAACCCGCCGCCATGACCGTTACCGCACTTATCCTTCGTGATCGATTCTTCGGCCGCTCATTGTCAACGCGGTTTCGGTACGCAACCCTGGGAATCCTCTTCGTGAACGTTTCGATCGGCGGCGTTCTGACGCCGTTTGCCGCGCCGCCGGTTTTGATGGTGGCCGGCACGTGGGACTGGAACTTTGCTTACATGATGGGACATTTCGGGGTGAAGGCCGCCGTGGCCACACTGTTGAATGCCGCGCTGGGCACGGCTGTCTTCTATCGTGAACTCCAGGCACTGCAACCGGCGAAACATACGCCAAACGGGCTCACATCGCCCATCTGGCTGCGAGGACTACACCTGCTATTTCTTGGGATGATTGTCCTGATGGCGCACCATCCCACCGTATTTCTGGGCATCTTTCTCTTTTTTCTCGGACTCACGGCCATTACACCTGAGTTTCAGGAACGGCTGAAACTACGTGAAAGCCTACTGGTAGCTTTCTTCCTGGCAGGTTTGGTTGCGATCGGAGGATTGCAGCGCTGGTGGCTGGAACCGCTCATTCGAAACCTTGACACCCTGCCGCTTTTTTTGGGCGCTACGGCCCTGACGGCATTTACAGACAACGCTGCTCTGACTTATCTAGGCTCACAGATTCCTCAGGTATCAGAAGCCTTCAAGTATGCGTTGGTCGCCGGAGCTGTGGCGGGAGGCGGGTTGACTGTGATTGCCAACGCGCCAAATCCTGCTGGTTTCTCCATTCTGAGGGAAAGCTTTGGTCCGGAGGGAATCAGTCCAGCGGGGCTTGCCGCCGGCGCCGCTGTTCCGACTCTAGTTGCCATGGCTTGTCTGTGGTGGCTGCCGTCGATCTGAGCGCTTCGACACTGCGCTTTACTGCCTGGTGCAAGCAGAACTTTGATCTCACCGGGAAAGGAGGCAGGATCATGGCAGACTTTTACCAAACTGGAGTGGTGGCCACGTTGCATCGGCTTGGCCAGACTAACGGTCGCAAACTCGAAACCCAACTCGAGGCATTCGGACAGCAACGGCCCATTGCGCTGGTACTTCCAGCGCTTTACAGTGAGTTTGATTCGGGCGCTCTCCACGGAATCATTGAGGAGCTGACCCAGGCCAACTATCTCAGACAGATTGTGTTGACCCTGGGAGGAGCTGACGCAAGCCAATTCTCCCGGGCAAAGGATTACCTGGCGAAATTACCACAACAAGTTCGGGTCGTCTGGAACGACGGTCCGCAGATTTCGGGGCTCCTGCGGATGCTGGAAGACAACGATCTCCGCATCGGCCAGCCCGGAAAAGGACGCGCTTGCTGGATTGCGTATGGCTACGTTCTGGCCAGCCAGCAGAGCGATATCATTGCGTTGCATGACTGCGACATTGTCAATTACAACCGCGACCTATTGGCGCGCTTGGTCTATCCGATTGCAAACCCTGCGATCGACTTCGAGTTCTGCAAGGGATTCTACGCGCGTGTCACTGACCGCATGCACGGACGGGTGACACGTCTGCTGGTTTCACCGCTTCTTCGTTCGTTGATCAGTGTGCTCGGCCACATTCCCGTACTGGTTTTCATGGACAGTTTTCGCTACTCCCTGGCTGGGGAATTTGCCATGAAAGTGGACTTAGCGCGGGCCAACCGTATCCCGCCTGACTGGGGTCTGGAAGTCGGAGTACTGGCAGAAGTGTTTCGGAACTGTGCGATCAAACGGATTTGCCAAGTGGATTTGTGTGACAGCTACGAGCACAAGCATCAGATCCTTTCGCCGGACGATCCGGAGAAGGGACTTCTCAAGATGACAGTCGACATTTGCAAAAATTTGTTCCGCACCTTGGCCGCCGAAGGTGTGGTGCTGGATGACGGAACCTTCAACTCACTGTTGGCCCGCTACGTGCGCATGGCCGAAGACACTCTACGGCGATATCACGCCGACGCTCTCATCAACGGCTTGGTATTCGATAGGCATGCCGAGGAAATCGCCGTTTCCGCATTCTCGCAAGGCATTAACCTCGCCCGGCGCAGGTTCCTGGAAGATCCCCTGGGCGTGCCGCTTATTCCCAATTGGAATCGAGTGATTGCGGCGATTCCCGATTTCTTCAATTTGTTGAACACGGCGGTCGAAGCCGACAATCGCTGAAATCCAGCTTTGGAGGGCAATGCCAAACCGAATCGCCATTTTCACCGATCTCGATGGCACACTGATTCGGCATGAAGATTATTCCTTTGCCTTGGTGAAGTCTTTGCTGCGGAATCTTCAGGCCAAGAGCATCCCGGTGATTCTCGCTTCCAGCAAAACTCGTGCCGAGATTGAGCATTATCGGCGCGAAATGAAGCTTGCTGATCCGTTTATCGTGGAGAACGGAGGTGCGATTTTTGTTCCCCAGGATTACTTTCAGTCGAACCATCTTCGAAAGCATCAGACCTATCTTCGTAACCACATGAAGTATGTCTGTGTCGAGTTGGGGCGTCCCTATTCAGAGTTGGTCAACGTGCTCATTCAGGTTCGGTCAGAGGCGCGGGTCAGGTTGATTGGGTTTCACGACATGGAGTTGGAGGAGATTATTCGGCATACTGGTCTCAACCGAGAGCAAGCCCAGTTGGCAGCCCAGAGAGAGTATGACGAACCCTTCCTCATCCCCGGCAACTCATCGCAGGCAACCGTTAGGACAGTGAAGCGTCTGGCAGCCCAACGGGGATGCCGAGTCGTTAAGGGCGGGCGTTTCTATCACCTGACCGGTAAATCAAACAAAGGCCGTGCCGTGCGTATGTTGATGCAGCTTTACCGGATGGCCCATCAGATCCAGGTTTTCATCGGCTTGGGTGACAGTGAAAACGATCTGAGTTTGCTGCAGAGCGTGACCATGCCGATCCTGATGGCCAAACCGGACGGAACATTCGACGCATCGGTTCTGCAGCGGATGCCTTCGGTAAAGCGGGCGCTGGCTGGGCCGGCAGGGTGGCTCCAGATCGTCAGCGCACTTCTTCGCCAACAGACAACATGAACCCGTCCCACAGATCCAGCAACCCGCCAAACTGGCCATTTTCAAGAAGCACGTCGGGAGTTTCTGTGCGACGTTGGACAGCCGGGGCACTTCTTCTGGTTGTGTTGTCAATCCTTCTCGCCATTATCCTGGAAGGCGACTCGGGCCTTCAGCTCCCTGAGTATTCAATCGGCGACATTGCGCGGGCTGATATCGTCGTGCCAAATGATCTTGTGTTCAAGGATGAGCCCTCCAGCGAGAAAGCCCGGGTCTCTGCGCTGGAGAAAGTCCTGCCGGTCTACCGTTATTCGCCTGAGGAGAGTGTTGAGCGGGCACGGAGGGTGGCTGGAGCCTTCCAACAGTGCAGAGCCCTGCTCGAGTCAGCTCCAGAGATTAAGCGCAGGCCTACCCGCTTCAGCCGATTGCCTGCTCCGCTTCAAGCCGCGCTGCTGGAGAAGCTAGCAGCCGTAATGGTTAAACCCGCCACGAATGACTCCATGGACTACCTCCTCTCTCAGGGGTTCGACGAGCCCCTCGAGAAATTGCTTGTCGGCGGGTTGAATCGATCAGCCGCGCTCCTGATTGTCGAAGACGAGAAAGCGTTTGTTTCGGGAAAAACGCAATTCAAAACCGTCGAAGCCAATGGCAAGGAAAGGACTCGATCATTTGACGAGGTGCTGACTTGGCGGCAGGCCCTGCAGCAACTGGAAGGTTGGATGGCCTCCAACTCAGATTCTGCCGGAAGCTCACGGTTTATTACCGAACCCCTGCTTACTTCATTGCTGCAACCCAACCTGAGTTTCGACCTGCAGGCCACGGAATCCCGGCAGGCGGAAGCCGCTGCCAGCGTCGATCCTGTGTTACGACAGTTAAAGAAAGGAAAAGTGATTCTTCGACAGGGCGACGAAATCCAGGCCGACCATCTCGTTCAGATAGACGCAATGCGAAGGGCCAGCGAAAAAGGCTCGTCGCTGCAAAAAATCAGCGGCCTCGGAGTCTTGCTCGCCGCGGTGCTGGGAATGTGCGCCTATTTTCTCCGCCTGCTTCCTCGACAGCAGTGGAGCCATCCCAAACTAGCTGTCTTGCTCGGAGCGGTCCTGGTGGCCAATCTCGCTCTTCTCAAAGTCGGGTGGTTCTTCTGCGGCGCAATCAGCAGTAAATTTCTTGCATCCCCGTTCAACGACAGCAGCTATTTTTTCTTTGTGCTCCCCTTCGCCTTCGGAGCCATGCTAATCACATTGTTGGCTGGGGAGCTTGTTGCCCTGTTGTTCTTGCTCTTTTTCTACAGCATGGCGGGATTGGCGGTCGGAGCCGACATTCATGGTTTGCTCTACGTACTCACTGCGAACCTGCTCGGAATCCTCGCTGTAACGAAAGCTTCCCAAAGGGTTGGCATCGTCTTGTCGGGCTTCAGACTCGGATTCGGAGCGATTTTGCTCTTCGTTCTGATTCAGATCTCTAGACAAGTACCACTCGGTTGGAGTGCCGGTGCCTTTGGATCGGTTCTTGCCTTTCTCTCTGGTCCGATCACTGCTGGCTTGCTGGTTTTTGCACTTCCGCTTTGCGAGCGACTTTTCTCTGTGACTACTGAGATTCGCCTTTCCGAGTTGGGCAATGTGAATCTTCCGTTGCTTCGCCAACTGATCTTAAAGGCTCCGGGCACTTACAATCACAGCATCGCCGTAGGCACGTTATCCGAGGGCGCCGCCAAAGCCATTGGTCTCAATCCACTATTCGCTCGCGTGGCGTGCCTTTATCACGACATCGGCAAATCATTGCAACCGGAGTATTTCGTGGAAAACCAGCAGGGAGCCAATCCCCACGATGCGTTAAGTCCCGAAGAGAGTGTGCGCATCATCACCAGCCACGTGAGTGAAGGAATCCGGCTCGCCCGGGAGGCTGCACTACCACCCGCCATTGTCGACATTATCCCTCAGCACCATGGGACCAAGTTGCTGGCGACGTTCTACGCCAAAGCCCGAGCGCTCACAGACGGAGATGAGTCCAAGGTCTCACAGGGAAGCTTCCGCTACCAAGGCCCTAAACCGCAAACCAAGGAAGCAGCCATCATCATGCTCGCAGACGGAGTGGAAGCTGCGGCGCGGACGCTGAAGGATCGTTCGCAGGAGCGATTGCTGGAACTGATTCGGCGCATTGTGTCGGGAGCTTCCGAGGACGGGCAATTCTCAGATTGTGAAATCACACTGGCTGATCTGGAGCGCATCACGTTCAGCTTTCTCGAAGCTCTGTCCAGGTTCTATCACGGCCGCATTACCTATCCCGGGTTTGAGTTTAGAGAGAAACAAAGTCCCGTCGCCACGGAAAAAACCTAGGGTGACATACCTCGTGTATTGATCTGCGAACGCGTTCGGTCTTTCGCGGTACATGATCACTGTCACGGGTTGCTAATAACTGCTCGCACTACGGAACGAAGAAACGAATGGATGCCGATTTTCCACAAGAGCTTTGCCTTTTCATCCAGGACACGATTCCAACTATTGATGCGGCAGAACTGCTGGTTTTTCTCGCAGGTGATCGAAGCAGACAATGGAAGGTTGAAGAAATCGCTCAGGAACTGCGACCGACAATAATCGCCGAATCGGAAATTAGAAGATCTCTGTCTCTCTTCCTGACACGTGGATTGGTGGTCGAAAATCAGGACGGCCGCTTTCACTACCGGCCAACGTCGCCAGACTTAGATGCTACCGTCGGTGCGCTGGCCAAAGCCTTTAATCAGCGCCCTGTGACACTGATTCGAATAATCTACTCTCGAAAGATCCAATCGTTTGCCGATGCCTTCAAGATCAAGAAGGATTAATCGATGGCCACATTCAAAATCGCACTCTATCTGCTAGCGATCGTTTCCAGCCTCGCTTGCACAATACTGCTGTTCCGAGCTTATGCGCAGCGAAGGTTGCGGCTTCTTTTGTGGAGCTCCCTGTGCTTCGTGGGTCTGAGCGTCAGTAATGTTTTGCTGTTTGTGGATATGGTCGTATTTCCATTGATAGACCTTCGCCCGGCGCGCCTCACGGCGGCGCTCGTTGGCTTGCTTTTCCTGTTGTACGGCTTTATCTGTGAAGCAGAATAAAGATTGGAGAAGCGAGATGATCCAGTTTCTTGCAGGTGCGGTTACGCTAGCCTATGTCATTGCAGCCGTTCACTTCTTCCATTTTTGGCACAAGACTTCAGATCGCTTGTTCGTAAGTTTCGCGGTAGCTTTCCTCCTCTTTGCCTTGAATCAGTTCATCATTTCCGTCTTGTGGGCCGCTGACGAGCGAAATAGTTACGCCTACATCCTGCGCATATTAGGTTTTGTGATCATCTTGTTTGCGATTTTGGACAAGAATATAGTTTCTCCCCGAAAGCAGCGTTAAGAAGCGCTCAATCAGCATACTCCATTCGGGATTCCTAACCGTTGCGACCAACCTGGCGGACTTGCGGGACCCCTGGCCTTGACGTTCCCTTGACTTGAGTGGCGGGGACCTACCACCGCTCCAGCACTGGGTCAAATCTAGCAGGAGTTCTTCAATCGCGAACTGAACAACGATCGTTGCTTTAGCGGACGTTCATTTCTATTGACGCTTCTTCGTTCCTGTAGAATTCCCTGCTCAATTAGAACGCTGACAGCATGCTTATAGGTTTCATCTAGAGTCTTCACGATATCGTTGATTGAGAGTTTGTAGTTCACAAACAGATTACAAATCGTGACCCTTCGCTTTGTCTCAGCCCCCAGTTGGGCTGAATCAGGCGGAGGAGGATACTGATCTCGAAGGACTCGAAAGCCATCGCGGATAGTTGGATCTTTGAATTCCATCCTGAAAACTCCTGTCAGAAATGTATTCAACGTTAATCGATACTCGGCTTGAACTGCCCTAAGAGATGTGCATGAGGGATGGTTACGGTAGGAGCTTCAGAGTAGCAGGATCCCCGAGGGCCAATTATCTGCCAGAATATATCAAGGAGGTATTCACGGAATCAACTTAATGAAGAATGGACAAGCAGGGCCGGACTTCACAGTTTCATCCGAATCGCGCACGGAAATCGCGAGAAAAGTTTCGGCCCACTTCAACATCAGAGCCATCCGACAAGCGGAGCAGGTAGTGGCCACCCGCCAGCGCGTGTAGCTCGCGGGCGTGTCTGAGTTGGATAATGGTCTGCCGGTGAACGCGGCAAAAGCCTTCAGAATCGAGTCGCTCTTCGAGCTCTTTCAACGTCACGTTCAGCATGAAACGTCCATTCGCGGTGCGCGCAAAGACCAGCTTATCTTCCGCTTCAAAAGCGATCACGTCTTGCACTTGAACGATCAAATGCTTCGCACCCGAACGAGCCAGCAACCGCTCCAAGGGCCGATGCTCCCGACGTGCGCGGTCCAGCCGGCTACGCGACAACTCGGCCGAAAGCAGCTCCACTCGCTGGAGACACTCGCCAAGCCGGTCTTTCGTCACCGGCTTTAGCAGGTAATCTAAAGCATGTACCTCGAACGCCCGAATCGCGTACTGGTCGTAGGCAGTCGTGAAAACGATGAGTGGCCAGCTAGTGCGTGGAAGAGAGTCGAGTAGCTGGAAGCCATTCAGGCCAGGCATCTCAATATCGAGAAAGCCGACGTCTGGCCTTAGAGACTCGATTGCCGAAACGGCTGTAATCCCGTCGGCAGCTTCGCCCACAAGCTCTATGCGATCCGTGTGATCGGCCAGCAATCGTCGCAGTCGTGCCCGTGCGTCCGCCTCGTCATCGACAATGACGGCCCGCCGTTTCATTCTGAAACCCTTTGACTCGTAAGCCGAGGAGCCGCAAACGCAGCCCCTTCGAGCGGCAGCCACAGGATGGCTCGGGTTCCCATTGGCTCGCGAGCCTCCATCAGCAGCCGCGCCTGCTGGCCATAGCTGCGGCAAAGACGCTCTCTCACGTTGTTCAATCCTACGCCAAAGCCCGGCTTTGAAGACCCCGTGGAAAAACCTACGCCACTATCGTCAACCTGCAACATCAGCCGGCCGTCGCGGAGCCTGGCTTCAATCCACAAATCGCCGCCTTGGAGGGCAGGGGCAATGCCGTGGCGAACCGCATTTTCCACGAGTGGCTGAAGCAACATTGGGGCGATGAGTAAATTAACCGCTGCCGGGTCCAGATTCCAGTGATGCCGCAAGCGGGCTCCGAAACGAGCGGATTCAATATCGAGATAGGCTCGCAGGAAACGCACCTCCTCCTCGAGACTTACCCACTCGCGCCGTGTGGCTTCCAGGGCGTAACGAAAGACTTCGGCCAGCTGTTCGGTTACCTGCTCAGCGCGCTCAGGATTGTCTGAAATCAAGTTGGCCAAGACGTTGAGCGTATTGAACAGGAAATGAGGATTGATCTGGGCTTGCAAGGCCCGCAATTATAGGCCAAGACACCCCGGGACCAAAGTAGATGCTCGCCAAGGTCATCTGCGGCGTGTGCGGCAGACTTGTGACAGCGGCAGATGAGGCACAGCAAGTCCTTATCCCGGCAGCATCCTGAACGTCATCACAGCGTTCTCTCCGACAGGAAGCCCAGGATGTTCACGAAAAGCGCGTCCGTTGTAGCTTCTCCAGCTGAGGAGTGAAGATCGCAGCGGACTAGGCACCCATTCCAAAGTAATTTCGATTCGGGTACCTTTGCCTGTGATGTCAAAGCGGGCATCGCTAAAACTGGGTGGGCCCATTGCTCCGCGGGCATTGTTTGAGAACCCGTAAGGTGCCACGGGAATTCCCAGGATATTGCGATCCAGCTTCCCGTTATTGTTCCGGTCGTGATAAATGGCCACCGCGTAAGACCCGCACTGCAGGCCCTTCACCTGCCAATGGCCCTCGGATTGTTCAATGGCCGCGACGCCCGCCTTGAAGGGTGTTTGCAGAAAAGCTCTCTCAGAGTCGAACAGCGCCACTCGTACCTGCCCCTCGGCTGACTTCAACCCAACGATGCTCACTGTCAACTCGCCTTCCCCAGCCTGCATCCGGGAGGGTCCTAAACTCCCCGACACCCGCTCTGCAGCCACTGCAGGCGCTTTTAATGAGACCTGGGTTTTATCGGAGATCCGCAGATGGCAGCTGTTGCAGCTCCCGAGCCCGGCTTGCCCAAGCAGTTCATTAAAGGTTGGCCCCGAAGCATTCATGCGTTTGCGGATGATGTCTTGCAGCAGAAGGCGGCCGGCTTTCGCTTCTGCCTCGGATGGCAAAGGAAGGGCCAATGCTTCTTTGAAGGCTGCCTGCGCCTTGGCAGCATCGCCCCCGAGGAGATAAGCTTCGCCAACAAAGACTTTTGAGCCAAGTTCAGCATGCGGAGCATAGTGGGACTCGATCCCCGAGAAGGCATGGTTGGCAAACTCCAAGTCGTCGACCGGGTCGTATTTCCCCATTCCAGTCCGCGCCTTCGTCGGGAGCGCCAAAGCCGTTAGGCCCCGGCTCAAACGACCGTTCAGACTGTCAGGCTTTTGTTGCACCAGCCGATTCATCTCCTGGATCCCTTTCTGAAATTTTTCAAGGTCCTTCCCCTGGCTCAGGATCGTCAGCACGGATCCGTGGAACGGGAGCGCATCATGTTGAGGATCGAGTTCGAGGATGCTGGCAAATGTGCGTTCTGCTTTCGCAGCCGACGGCAGATCGCAGCGAGTGATGGCGTCGTAGAAGTAGGCGCGGCCCAGGGTAAAAAGATTGTGGACGTCTGTGGGGACTGCGGCCGCAGCTTGCTCGAGCTGCTGTATCGCCGGCTGGAATTTCGTTTTGCTCGATCTGAAGTAGAGGCACAGTGTTCCCAATGAAACTACGGAGGGGTATCGACGTCATGACCGGTACGCTGATGGAACTTGAAGAATGAAGAGACTATTAAAGAAGGAGCAGTGAGCCATGCCAATCAGCCTAAGGAGCCAAAAAAGATGAACACGTTTACGCCTCAAGCCTTCTCGGACCAGAACTCGGAGTTGCTCACTCTTGACGAGTTGGCTGCAATCCTTAAGGTCCCTCGATCCTGGATTTATTCCCATACCCGCTCGACATCGCGAACTCGACTCCCATACATCAAGGTCGGAAAATACCTCAGATTCTATGAAAGCGAGGTTCGACAACTGAAGTCCCGTTATTAGGAGTCTGTGGTATGTTTTCCCCGGTACAGGAAAACGAAGACGAGCCGAACGAAAGGAGGCCTTATATGGCTCGTCACCGATATCAGGATGGTTGTGTCTTTCAGCGAGGTATTCGCCGCAAAGTGTGGGTGGGCCGCTGGCGTGAAGCGAAGATTGGGCAAGGAGCAGGAACTAAGTCCGTTCTTCGTTCTGTTGTCCTTGGCTTAGTCACTGAGATTGCCACGAAGAGAGAGGCCAGAAAGTTGTTGCAGCGTCGGTTGGAACACAACGGCGACCAGGGTTCTCGAATCGAGATTCAGATGCGCCTTTCAGACTATGTTGAGAAATGCTGGCAGCCTGCGATCCTGCCAACGTATCGCCGATCTACACAAGTACAATGCCGGATCGCTTTGGAGAACCATTTGTTTCCAGCTTTTGGTCAACGGAGGCTCTGCGATCTGACTCGATTCGAGATTCAAAGCTTCTTTGGAAAGCTAGCGAAGAGACTCGCTCCTGACACGATTCATGGTATTCACCGCTTTCTACGGAAGATTCTTGCGGACGCAGTCGAGTGGAAATACATCTCAGAAAATCCGGCCAAGGGTGTCAGGTTGCCTCCGTCGCGCCGACGAGAACCACCCTTCATCGAACCTCTACACTTCCAACAGCTGCTCGCTGCTGTCGCAGAGCCAGCTCGCACCATGGTTTTGCTGGCGATGATGACTTCAATGCGGATCGAAGAAATTCTTGGATTGCGTTGGGGACGGTTGGATCTTGAGAACGGGATGCTCCGAGTGGTTGAAACCTTCTAGCGGGGTCAGTTCAGCACAGTGAAGTCGCGCCGCTCGGAGCGGCGCGTACCCCTTAGTCCCATTGTTCACACGGCGTTGCGGCAGAGAAGAGGCTTGGCCAAAGGAGGTCCAGCGGACTTGGTGTTCGCCACACGCAATGGCAAACCCTTAAGTGACGGGAATCTCCTGAAACGACTGATCTATCCAGCCTGCGACCGACTGGGTATGCCTCGCCTCGGCTGGCACGCTCTGCGGCATCTTCACAGTACGCTGCTTTCTCAGTTGGGCGTTCCGGTGGCGGTCGCGCAAGCTCAGCTTGGGCATGCGGATCCGAGGATCACACTTTCAATCTATACGCATGTGATTCCAGGAGCCCAGCGGCAGGCAGTCGAACAATTGGAACGGCATTTGTTCCCAAATTGTTCCCAAGTCGGGATCGAAGCTTCAAATTGTGAAGACGCTCGAACAGGGTTAACCGATTCAGAGGAAAGCAGGAAGGGCATGGTGGGCGCGACCGGGATCGAACCGATGACCTCTACCGTGTCAAGCTAGCGGAAAACTCAAAACAAAGGACTTAGATCCTTTGCGTTCAACGTGCATTCAATAACTTGGAGGCCGATCATTGCGAATATTGGGCTGATTCTGGGCTGTTTCTGATTGGGTTTGCCGGAGCCAACTCTTAGTGCCTTTTGCTCCACTCAGCCCTTGAGTCAAAAGGTTAAGGAACGAGCGCAGATCTCGCGGTCGCCGCATTCAGGTTCCTCCTGGCAATCGCCTAAAAGGAGTATTCTGACTATGACGCGGAGCCAACCCCGCGCTTGCGGCGGCCAGACTCCATGGCACTCGCTGCTGCGCGTCCATCTCCCTTTCTGGATTACACAATGGAGACATCCCCAAATCAGTCAGACTGCTAGCGCCCAGCGGTTGCATCAAATAGTGTGATACATTAGACGGAAGTCATATTGAGGTTTCAATGTCGAAAACAGTACAAGTCGAGCTACCACTAGAGTTGGTCGAAGCGGCTAATCTCGATGCAGCCCATCTTTCTCAAGAGGCTGCAAGATTGCTCGCGCTGGAGTTGTTCCGCGAGGATCATGTGTCTTTGGGACGAGCTGCTGAACTCTGTCAGACACCCGTAGCCACCTTCATGGAGTTT
>Ga0187893_10004091_pt1 | contig 28303 bp, 19 predicted proteins | sample MA1701074metaG_FD_139574 | JGI IMG/M metagenome (GOLD analysis project Ga0187893, IMG submission 139574) | White microbial mat communities from a basaltic lava cave in the Kipuka Kanohina Cave System on the Island of Hawaii, USA - MA170107-4 metaG ... | reverse complement strand
CTCGCGGCGTCCTCGTCCTCGAAAGTGCTGGTGACTTCCTTCGTCCTGCGTCCTTGCGAGCGCCGCCCCCGACTCGCCGAAACGCTCCCCGTTCCGCGCGACCAGTTCCCGTACGAGCCCTAAGGGCTCGAGTAGCCCCCGCCCGCGCTTCGTTCGGACGAGCTGGCCGGGACAACCCGGCCGGGCCGGGTTGGGTGTGAACGCTTCGTGAACGCCGGTGGGAACGGTGGCGCCCGCGGCGCGGGTCCCCTATAAGGGCGCCATGCCCGGCCCGGTCCGCCACACCTGGAGCGAGTCCGACCGGTTCGTACCCCGCGCCTTCGCCCGCCCGGCCCAGCGTTTCATGGCTACCGAGGCGGCGGGGGGTGTGGTCATGCTCGTCGCCGCGGTGGTGGCGCTGGCGTGGGCCAACTCACCCTGGCACCAGAGCTACAGCGACTTGTGGCGCACCCCGCTGGTGGTCGACGTCGGGAACCTGGTGAACCTTGACCACCTGAGCCTGCAGGCGTGGGTGAACGACGCGCTCATGGCCGTCTTCTTCTTCCTCGCCGGGCTCGAGATCAAGCGTGAGGTGGTTCACGGCGACCTGCGCGACCGGCGGGCCATCGCGCTCCCGGTGTTCGCCGCCCTGGGCGGCATGGTCGTGCCGGCGACGATCTATGCGCTGTTCAACGCCGGGGGCCCCGGTTCGAGCGGATGGGGCATCCCGATGGCCACCGACATCGCCTTCGCCGTCGGCGTGGTCACGCTGCTCGGCCGGCGGGTCCCCGCCGCGGCCAAGGTCTTCATCTTGACCCTGGCCATCGTCGACGACATCGGCGCCATCGTGGTCATCGCCGTGTTCTACACCGGCACCTTGTCGCCCGGGTGGCTGGCGGCGGCCCTGACCGGTCTCGCCGTCGTCGTCGCGCTCCGGCGCGGCGACGTCCAGGCGCTGGCTCCGTACCTTTCGGTCGGGGCCTTCGTCTGGTTCGCCATGCTCCAGTCGGGCGTGCATGCGACCCTGGCCGGCGTGGCCCTGGGCCTGCTCACGCCGGCGTGGCCGCTACGGTCCCCGCGCCGCTTCCCCCGGGCGGCCCGCAGGCTCATCGACGGGGTCGAGCGCGACTACTACGACCGGGTCGTCACCCAGGAGTCCTTCGAGGCCGCGGAGTTCCGGATCGACGACCTGAGCCGCCTGGCCCAGCTCTCCACGTCGCCCCTGGAGCGCCTGGCGAGCCGCCTGACCCCTTGGGTGGCGTTCGTCATCGTGCCAACGTTCGCTCTGGCCAACGCCGGTGCCCGCTTCGGCGGAGGTGCCGCCGGGCTGACCGACCGCGTGTTTCTCGGCGTCGGGGTCGGCCTGGTGCTGGGCAAGGCCGTCGGCGTTTTGGGGGCGTCCTGGTTGGCCGTGCGGCTCGGGTTCGGCCGGCTCCCGGCGGGGGCCACCTGGCACCACATGGCCGGCCTGGCCGTGACCTCGGGCATCGGGTTCACGGTGGCCCTGTTCGTGGCTGGGCTGTCCTTCGACACGCCGGCGTTGCTCGACTCGGCCAAGCTCGGCATCCTGGCCGCGAGCTTGTGCGCCGGCGTCGGCGGCTGGCTCGTGCTGCGGTCCGCCCCCCTGGTCAGCGACGAGTCATCCCCGACCGCGCTGGCGGCGTCCGGGTCGCCCGAACCCGGGAATGGGGGACGCCGCAAAGGGTCCTCGGCGGTGGCCGGGAACGGCGTCGGTGCGTCGACGGGTTGACACGGACGCGTTCGGCCTCCATACCCTGTGGCTCTGATGGCCCGTTCCCTGGTAGTCGTGGAGTCCCCGGCCAAGGCCCGCACCATCGCGAGCTTTCTTGGCCCCGACTTCATCGTGAAGTCGTCGATGGGCCATGTTCGCGACCTCGAGTCCAAGGGCCTCAGCGTCGACGTCGACAACGATTTCAAGCCCACCTACGTGGTGAACGTCACCAAGCGCGACGTCATCAAGGAGCTGCGCGGCGCGCTGGCCGAGGTGGACCAGCTCTACCTGGCCACCGACGAGGATCGTGAGGGCGAGGCCATCTCCTGGCACCTTCTCGAGGTGCTCAACCCCAAGGTGCCGGTCAAGAGGATGGTGTTCCACGAGATCACCCGCTCGGCCATCGAACGCTCGGTGCAGGAGTGGCGCGACATCGACCTCGGTCTGGTCGATGCCCAGGAGACGCGCCGCATCGTGGACCGGCTGTACGGCTACCCGGTCTCGGAGCTGCTGTGGCGCAAGGTGTCGGGCGGGTTGTCGGCCGGTCGGGTCCAGAGCGTCGCCACCCGCCTGGTCGTCGAGCGCGAGCGCGAGCGGATGCGCTTCGTGGTGGCGTCGTACTGGGACGTCGAGGCGAGCCTCGCCACCAGCCCGCCGTTCGACGCCACGTTGGTCTCCGTCGACGGGCATCGCGTCGCCAGCGGTCGCGACTTCGACGAATCCGGCCGGCCCACTGGCCGTCCGGCATCGGGCGGGACCGGCGTGGTCGTGCTCGACGAGCAGGCGGCCCGAGGGCTAGCCGGTCGGCTCGACGGGGCGGCCTTCGGCGTGCGCAGGGTCGAGGAGAAGCCCTACCGCTCCAAGCCCAAGGCCCCCTTCATGACCTCGACGCTGCAGCAGGAGGGCGGACGGAAGCTGCGCATGACCGCCCAACAGGTCATGCGGGTGGCCCAGGGGCTCTACGAGCGCGGCTTCATCACCTACATGCGTACCGACTCCGTCGCGCTGTCGGATTCTGCGGTGGCCGCGGCCAGGGACCAGGTGCGGTCGCTCTACGGCGAGGCCTACCTCCCCGAGGCGCCCCGGCGCTATGCCAGCAAGGTCAAGAACGCCCAGGAGGCCCACGAGGCGATCCGCCCGGCAGGCGACGAGTGGCGCACCCCCGAAGCCGTCGGCCGGGAGTTGTCCGGCTCTGACCTGCACCTGTACGAGCTCATCTGGAAGCGCACGGTGGCCTCGCAGATGGCCGACGCCACCGGCCGCACCCTGTCCGTTCGCCTGGGCGCGACCTCCTCGGCCGGTGAGGACGCCGAGTTCAACGCCACTGGGCGCACCATCAGCTTCCCCGGCTACCTGCGGGCCTACGTCGAGGGCTCCGATGATCCCGAGGCCGATCTCGACGACCGCGAGACGGTCCTGCCGCCGCTGGCCGAAGGGGACCCGGTGCCCCTCGGCGGGCTGGCGGCGCACGGCCACGCCACTGCGCCCCCCGCCCGCTATACCGAGGCCTCCCTGGTCAAGCGCCTGGAAGAGCTTGGCGTCGGTCGTCCCTCGACCTACGCCTCGATCATGGGGACGATCCAGGACCGCGGCTACGTTCGCAAGAAGGGCAGCGCCTTGGTGCCCACCTGGACCGCCTTCGCGGTGGTCAACCTGCTCGAACGGCACTTCTCTCGTCTGGTCGACTATGCCTTCACCGCCCGGATGGAGGACGACCTCGACGAGATCGCCGGCCGGCGCCAGGAGCGGGTGCCGTGGCTGTCGGGATTCTGGTTCGGTGACGGGAGCCCCGGGCTGGCCAGCCTGGTCGAACAGGGGCGGATCGACATCGACCCCGCCGAGATCAACTCCATCCCCCTGGGCACCGACGCCGGCGGCGAGGAGATCGTCGTCCGCAACGGCAAGTACGGGCCCTATCTCAAGCGCGGCGAGGACACCGCGTCGGTGCCCGAGGACATCGCCCCCGACGAGCTCACCGTCGAGCGCGCCCTCGAACTACTGGCCGCGCCCAAGGGCGAGGACCCGATTGGGTCCGACCCGAGCACGGGGCTGCCGCTGTACGCCAAGAACGGTCGCTTCGGCCCGTACGTGCAGCTCGGCGATGCCGAGACGCTGCCGGAGGGGGTCAAGCCCAAGATGGCCTCCCTTTTCGCCACCATGGCGCTGGAGACGCTCACGGTCGACCAGGCCCTGGCCCTGCTGTCGTTGCCCCGGGTGCTCGGCACGGGCGATGACGGGGAGGAGATCACCGCTCAGAACGGTCGCTACGGGCCGTACCTGAAGCAGGGCAAGGAGACCCGCAGCCTTGATTCGGAGGACAAGCTGTTCACGGTCACGGTGCAGGAGGCCAAGGCGTTGTTGGCCCAGCCCAAGACCTACGGCCAGCGGGGGGCGCCCAAGCCGCCACTGCGAGGGATGGGAGATGATCCCGTGTCAGGGCGGCCCATGGTGGTGAAGGAGGGTCGCTTTGGCCCCTACGTGACCGACGGCGAGACCAACGCCTCACTGCGCCGCGGCGACAACGTGGAGGAGCTCAGCGGCGAACGGGCGGCCGAGCTGCTGGCCGACAAGCGGGCCCAGGGGCCGACCAAGCGCACGCCGGGCCCGGCCCGCAAGGGTGCGGCGAAGAAGCCGGCGGCGAGGAAGGCGGCGGCGAAGAAGCCGGCGGCGAGGAAGGCCGCGGCGAAGAAGCCGGCGGCCACGCGACAGGCCGCCAAGAAGAACTGAGTCAGGTCCACTCGGGCCATGGTGCCTGATCGGATGGAGACCTCCTCGGGCGGCTCGGGGTGGGCGCCTCCCGGTTACTGTGGCGCGGTGGAGCCGGGCCCCCAGCGCTCGACTGCAGCGGCGCACCGATGAGCGAGCCGGAGGCGAGCGAACCAATCAGCACGGCTTGTCTCGGCCCGAAGGGCCGAGCGCTCATCGGTGCCTCCCGAGCCGGGGCGAGCCGAACGAGACGCCCCGCGGTGGGGGCGCACCGATGAGCGAGCCGGAGGCGGAGCTCCCGCCGACCGTTCCGATCCAGGCCGTGGGCCGGGGCGACCGTCCCGGGCTGCATGTTCGCCTGTTCGGCACCAGCGCGTTCTTCCGGCTGTGGCTGGCCCAGGTGGTCTCGGCCATCGGGGACTGGCTCGGGCTCTTCGCCATCACCTACCTGGCCACGCGGGTGGGCGGAGGGTCGAGCGGCACCGCGGTGGGCCTGGTGATGACGGCCAGGATCCTGCCCGGGTTCTTCCTGGCCTCGGTGGCCGGGGTCATGATCGACCGGCTCGACCGCAAGAAGGTCATGGTGATCTGCGACATCGGCCGGGCGGCGGTCATGGTCCTGCTGCCGTTCGTGGACACGGTGCTCGGCTTGGTCGTCGCCTCGTTGGTGCTCGAGATCGGCACGTTGTTGTGGTCGCCGGCCAAGGAGGCCTCGGTCCCCAACCTGGTCCCCACCGACCGGCTCACGTCGGCGAACTCGCTCTCGCTCGTCGCCGCCTACGGCACGATGCCGCTCGCCGCCGGCCTTTTCGCCCTGCTGGCCCTGGTGGCCAAGTGGCTCGGCGGGATCGAGGCCCTCGACGCTCTCGAGGCCGACCAGGAGACCTTGGCGTTCTACGTCGACGCTGCCACCTTCTTGACGTCGGCTCTGATCATCTCGACCCTCGCCCTACCCGACCGCCGACGCGAGCGGCGTCCCGACGTCGAGCGGCGGCGCATCGACTGGGGGCAGACCTACCACGAGCTCAAGGAGGGCTGGTCGCTCATCTTCGTGAACCCTGTGGTCCGGGCGGTCAACGTCGGCCTGGCCACGGGGCTGGTGGGCGGGGGCATGATCGTCCCCCTCGGCTCGGTGTTCTCCGTCGAGGTGCTCGGCGCCGGGCCGGCGGGCTACGGCGTCTTCGTCTTCGCCCTCGGCCTGGGTGTCGCCTTCGGCGTGCTCGGTCTCAGCGTGGTGCAGAACCGCGTGCCCAAGGACCGGGCCTTCGCCCTGTCCCTGCTGGTGGCCGGCGGCGCGCTGATAGGGGTGGCGTCCATGTCCCGGATGCTGCTGGCCGCCGTCGGAGTCGGCGTGCTCGGCATCTGCGCCGGCAGCGTGTACGTGCTGGGCTTCACGTTGTTGCACGAGAACGTCGAGGACGAGCTCAGGGGGCGGATCTTCAGCGCGCTCTACACGCTCGTTCGGCTGTGCGTGCTCGTTTCGTTCGCGGTCGGTCCCTTCCTGTCGGGCCTGCTCGACTCGGTGTCGAGCGGGTTGCTCGACGATCGTCGCTGGGAGCCCCTCGGTCTCGATCTCTTCCTGCCCGGTGTCCGCCTCACGCTCTGGCTGGCGGGAGCGATCATCCTGTTGGCCGGGGCCTTGGCGGTGCGGTCCCTGCGAGCCACTCGTGTGGCGGCCGGTCGCGATCCCGGCGCGGGTCTCGGCTCGCGATGACGAGCCTGCGCTTCATCGCATTGGAAGGGGGTGACGGCTCCGGGAAATCGACCCAGGCCCGGATGCTGGCCGAGCACCTCGGGGCGCGGCTGACCCGCGAGCCGGGCGGCACGGCGCTGGGTGAGAAGGTGCGTGCGCTCGTTCTCGACGTCGGCACCGGGGCGGTCGACGAACGGGCCGAAGCGCTGCTGCTGGCCGCCGCCCGGGCCCAGCACGTGGCGCAGGTCATCCGACCGGCGCTGGCCCGGGGCGAGGTCGTCGTGTGCGACCGCTACGTGGCTTCGTCGATCGCCTACCAGGGCTACGGGCGGGGGCTCGTGCCCGACGAGGTCCGCTGGCTCAACGACTGGGCCACCGGCGGGCTCGTGCCCGACCTCGTCGTCTACCTGGAGGTGCCGGCCGAGGTGGCGGCGGCGCGCCTGGGCGCCGAACGCGATCGCTTCGAGGAGGTCGGCGACGGGTTCCACCACCGGGTAGCCGACGGCTATCGCGCCCTGGCCGCGGCGCAGCCCCTGACGTGGGCCGTCGTCGACGGCACCGGTGCCGTCGACGAGGTGGCGGCGCGTGTGCGCACCACGGTCGAGACCCGCTGAGGCGGCCTCCCGTCCCCTCACCCCGATCGGCTCCTCGGTACCGAGCGCGCCCAGCGGTACCGTGCGCGCAAAGCGGCACCCGCCCACGCCGGGCGCACACGCTACGGCTTCGCGCGCGCGGTCCCGATGGCCCGGCCGGGGTTGGTCCCGCACGGGTTGGTACCGTGTCGGGCGCGCGGCTGAGGACGACTTCGAACAGGGAACCGACCGAAGAGGGAACCCGAGGTGCAGATCGTCTTCGATGACGACGGCCGCCAGCGCGAGATCGACGTTCGGGTCAGCGACCCGAACGCCACGGTGGCCGACCTCGCGGCCGCTCTCGACCCCGCCGGCGGGCGCGGCCGGGCCCTGGTCATAGGCCAAGGAACGCCATCGCCCGATCTCGGGCTCGCGGAGTGCGGCCTGCACGAAGGGGTGGTCGTGCGCCTCGTTCGCCCCGGTGCCATCGGCTTCGCACCGCGGCACCCGCACCCGGGCGAGGCACCGGCACCGCCCGGGCCCGCCATGGAGTTGGCGGTGGTCAACGGTCTCGATGCCGGGCGCCGGTTCCCGTTGGCCCGCGGCGTGTCGACCCTGGGCCGTGAGCCCGGGTGCGACGTGGTGCTGCGCAGCGCCACGGTCTCGCGTCGTCACGCCACGGTCACGGCGGGGCCGGGCGCCTCGCTCGTGCTCGCCGACCTGGGCTCGCACAACGGCACGTGGGTCGAGGACGAGCCGGTGGTTGCACCCTGCCCGATCGGCGAGGAGATGGGCTTCGCGCTCGGCGCCCTGCAGCTCGTCGCCCGGCGGGACCGTCGCGACGACCAGCCGGCGGCGGTCGACCCGCTGCGTCACGCCAGCGCCGCGGGCACCATCGCCTTCAACCGGCCGCCCCGGTCGGCCCCGCCGGGCAGCCCGCCGTCGATCCCGCTGCCGGCTCCGCCCAAGCCGCCGTCCACCCGCGTGACCTTCAACGTCGTCGCCTTTCTCGCGCCGCTCCTCTTCGCCCCGCTGATGTACGTGCTCTTCGACAGCATCGTGTTCCTGGCCTTCGCGTTGCTGAGCCCCGTGATGGCGGTGGGCAACTACGTGCAGGGCCGGCGGCGTGCCACCACCGGGTCTCGCAAGGAGCTCGAGCGCTTCGGACGGGATCTCGAGTTGTTCCGCGCCCGCCTCGTGGCCGTGGTGGCCGAGGAGGTCGCCCGTCGCGATGCGGCCTATCCCGACCCGGGCGAGGTCCTGCGTCGGGCCACCCTGCCCAGCGTCCGGCTGTGGGAGCGACGCCCGGGCGACCACGACGTGCTGGTGTTGCGGGCCGGCATCGGCCCGGTCCCGTGGGTGCCGCCCGTCGAGGAAGGCCGCGACCTTCGCGACGACGTGGCCGAGCCCCTCGCCGCGGCCGGCGTGCTGAGGTCCGCCGCGGTCACGGTGGACCTCTCCGGCGGGGGCGTGGTCGGCATCGTCGGCCCGCGCCCGCCGGCTCTGGCTCTGGCCCGCTCGCTGGTGTTCCAGGCCGCGGCCCACCACGGCCCCGCCGACCTTCCAATCGCAGTGTTCGCCCGCCCCGAGGCCACCGACGACTGGGACTGGGCCAAGTGGCTGCCTCACACCCGCGACGCGGCCACCGGCGGAGCCCGGCTGCTCTCGGGGACGTCCGAGCAGTCGAACCGGACGGCAGAGGCGTGGCTCCAGCCCGCCGATGGCCGTGCCGAGCGTCGCGGTCGCGAGCACCATGGCGCCACCTTGTTGGCGGTGGTCGACGACGAGTCGCTCACCGAGGGCCGCCGGGCTCCGGTCCGGGCCTTGCTGAGGGGTGGGGCGGGACCGGTGGCCGGCATCGTCGTGGCCAGCACCAGGGACCGGTTGCCGGCGGTGTGCACCACCGTCGTCGAGCTGGATGGTCTCGACGGGGCCGCCAGCCTGCACCGGCCCCAGCTCGGCGAGATCATCGAGCCCTTTGTGGTGTGCGGCCTGGCCGACGACATCGCTCGGGCCGGGGCCCGGGCGCTGGTGCGCTTCGAGGACCCGGAGCTGGCCGTGGTCGGCGCCGGCCTGCCCGACACGATCAGGCTCCTGCCGCTGCTCGAGCTCGACGAGCTCGACGCCGAGGCCGTCAACCGCCGCTGGAAGGCTGCCGGCCCGTCGCCTCGGCCCGTGGCCCCGATCGGGGTTACCGAGGACGGCGTGTTCGCGGTCGACCTTCAGGCCGATGGGCCCCATGGCCTGGTGGCCGGCACCACCGGATCGGGCAAGTCGGAGCTGCTGCGGACCCTGGTGGCCTCCCTGGCGGCCGCCGTCAGCCCCGAGCACCTCACCTTCGTGCTCATCGACTTCAAGGGCGGCAGCGCGTTCGACCAGTGCGCGCGGCTGCCCCACACGGTCGGCATGGTCACGGACCTCGACGAGCACCTGGCCGAGCGAGCGCTGCGCTGCCTCGAAGCCGAGCTCAAGCACCGTGAGAGGCTCCTGCGCTCGCACCATGCCGCCGACATCACCGAGTACCAGCGCGGGCCGGCCCCGGAACCGCTGCCGCGCCTGGTGGTGGTGGTCGACGAGTTCGCCACGCTCAAGACGGAGCTGCCCGACTTCGTGGACGCCCTGGTGGGGGTGGCCCAGCGGGGCCGGAGCCTCGGGGTGCACCTGATCCTCGCTACCCAGCGACCCTCCGGCGCGGTGAGCGAGAACATCAAGGCCAACACCAACCTGCGGATCGCGCTGCGGGTGCAGGACCGTTCCGACTCGACCGACGTGATCGACGTGGGTGACGCCGCCGCCATCGGGCGTTCGGCCGCGGGGCGGGCCTTCGTGCGGCTCGGCCCGGGCGAGGTCGTCGCCATCCAGACCGCCCTGGCCACCGGTCCCCGCACCGCAGCGTCGGCCCAGCCGGTCGACGTAGCCCGGTTTCGCTTCGGCCCGACCCCCCGCGGCCCGGAGCCGTCACCTCTCGACGCGCCGGGAGCGCCGGGAGCGCCGGGAGCGCCGGGAGCGCCGGAGGGGGCGGCCAGCGGTCCCACCGACCTCGGGCTGCTGGTGGCGGCGATCGCGAAGGCGTTCGCACACACGGGCCGGCCCCCGCCCCGCCGACCGTGGCCAGAGCCGCTACCCGCCGAGGTCGACCTCGAGGTCCTGGCTTCGCCGCCCGATCCGGGATCGCCGGGGCTGGTGGTGCCCTTCGCCCTGGCCGACGATCCCGAGGCCCAGACCCAGTACCCGCTCGGCTGGCGACCGGCCGACGGCAACCTGGTCGTCTACGGCATCGGCGGCAGTGGGACCACCACCGCGCTCGCCACCGTGGCCCTCGGTATCGCCGGCCGGCTGGGGCCCGAGCGGGCCCACCTCTACGTCGTGGACTTCGGCGCGGGTGAGCTGGCTCCCCTGGCCGGCTTGCCCCATACCGGTGCGGTGATCGGGGCGGGCGAGCGCGAGCGCCAGATGCGCCTCATCCGCTACCTGCGGACCGAGCTCGACCGGCGCCGCGACCTCGGCGGGCCGCTCCGGAGCGAGCAGCCCTTGCTGGTCCTGCTTCTCGACGGGTACAGCGCGTTCAACGCCGAGTTCAAGGACGTGCTGGGCATGGCTGTGCTCGACGACTTCACCCGTGTCTTCGCCGACGGGCCGGAGGTGGGCATTCACGTCGTGGCGAGCGGCGACCGCTCAGCCTCGGTGCCCTCGGCGCTGTCGTCGCTGGTGCGTCAAAAGCTCGTGCTGCGGTTGGCCGACACCTACGACTATGGCGCGTTCGGGGTGCCTGCGAAGACCGTCCCGACGTTGGGACCGGGACGGGGGATCATGGTCGAGACCAACCAGGTCGTGCAGGTGGCTCGGCCGGCCGACGGGCTGGCGGCGGCGGTGGCCCGTCTCGCCGGTCGACCCGGGCGCGGGCTTCGGCGCGCCGCTCCGGCGCCGATCGGTCAGCTCCCGGCACTGGTCGGCCTCGAGCAGGTCGCGACCCGGGCCGAGCTCGGCGGGCGCCCGTGGCGCATCCCGTTCGGGATCGGTGAGCGTGCCCTTGGCCCCGGGGCCCTGGTGGCCTACGACGGCGAGCACGCCCTGGTGGGGGGGCCGGCGCGCTCGGGCAAGAGCACGACGCTGGCCACGCTCGCGGCCGCGGCCAAGGGCGCCGCCGCCGGGGCGGTCGTCATCGCGGTGGCCGGGCCCCGGAGCCCGCTCCCGGGCCGGCCCGAGGTCGACCATCACGTCGCGCCGTCGGCACTGGCGGCCACGCTGGCCCCGTTGCTCGACGGCCTCGGCGGCCGGCCAGTCCTTGTGCTCGTGGACGACGCCGAGACCGTCGATGACGACGGCGGCGTGCTCGCCTCGATGGTCAACGGCCACCGAGGCGACCTGCTGGTGGTGGCCGCGGGCCGCTCGGAGGCCCTGCGAGGCCTGTACAACCATTGGACCAAGCTCCTGCGCCGTTCCAAGCTCGGCGTGGTGCTTCGCCCGAACGTCGATCTCGACGGCGAGCTGCTGGGCGTGGCCCTGCCCCGACGATCGCCGGTGGCCATGACCGTGGGACGGGGCTACCTCGTCACCGGCGGTGACGTCGAGATCGTCCAGGTGGCCACGCCGGATCCGGTGAAGGGGAGCGGAGCTTGATTGACTCGCGGCGCAGCGTTCGAATTGCGTCGATGCGGCGAATCGGGCCCTACGTGCTCGACATCGAGCTCGGCCGGGGGGCGGCCGGGACCGTGTGGCGAGCCCATCGCGACGGCCCGGTGGCCCAGACCGTGGCGGTCAAGCGCCTGCGGACCGGGGCCGACCCGCGCGACCTCGAACGTCTCCGGCGCGAAGCGACGATCCTCACGGAGCTCGACCATCCCCACATCGTGCGCGTGATCGAGGTCGTGCGCGACGGGGACGACTACGGCGAGCTCCACGGTGGTGGCGAAGGCATCGCGTTGGTCATGCAGTACGCCCCGGGCGGGTCGCTCGACGACCTCCTGTCCCAGCGGCACCGGCTCGATCCGGGCGAGGTGGTCGCCGTCGCCGCGCCGATCGCCGACGCCCTGGCGTCGGCGCACCGCCGCGGCGTGCTGCACGGCGACGTGAAGCCCGCCAACGTGGTGTTCACCTCCGACGGCGAGCCGCTGCTCAGCGACTTCGGCGTGGCCCGGTCCTGCGGCCGGCCGGCCACCGCCGACCATGACGTGGCCGGAACGGCCGAGTACCTGGCTCCCGAGCGCTTCGACGGCGCCGATGCGGGCCCGCGCACCGACGTGTACGCCCTCGGCGTCGTCTGCTACCGGGCGCTCCTGGGCCGGCTTCCGTACGAGGGCCCGACCGCCTTGGCTGTCGTGCGCGCGGCCGAGCGGGGGGACCACGCCGACCTCCGGGCCGCGCCCGGCGTTCCCCCCGAGCTGGCGGCGGCGGTCGAATCGGCCATCGCCCGCGACCCCACCGCCCGCACCGCCACGGCAGCAGAACTCGGCCGGGCGTTGCGAGCGGCGGTGGCGGCCGAGTCGGTCGGTTGGCGGCTCCAGCTCCCCGCCGACGCCGTGGGCCTCCGCCGCCCCGAGGCGCCGCCACCACCCGCTCTGCCCATCCCCGAGCCGGCGTCGACCACCGGCGGCGAGCGCATGACCTTGCTGGGCGATGGCGATGGCGATCATGGGCGCTGCGCCGCGCCGGTCGCTGCCGCCGCCGTGGCGGGAGCCGGCCCGCTCGATGGCTCGGTCGAGGCGCGCCCGGACCGGCCAACCAACGGCGCCATGGTGCGATTGCCCGACGAGCCGGTTGCACCCGGGCCGCCTCAGATCGCCCGGCGGCCTCAAACGCCGGGCCACCCCCGCCCGCCGAGCCCGTTGGTCGCCGAGTACGCCGACCGGTCCGAGGAGTAGGAGCGCCCGATGGCATCCAGGCCCACCTCCAGGTCCGCCATCCCGGCGGGTTCAGCATCCAACTCAGCATCGAGCGCGGCATCAATGTCACGCTCGACGGGGGCGGGCTCTCGGGCTCGCGGGGCGGCGGGCAACGGCCGGGCCATGCCGGCGCTGGCACCCGCGGGAGGTCGTCAGCGACGGTGGTCGCTGGCCCTCGTGGCCGTGCTGGTCACCCTCGGCTCCGCGTTGGCGTTCGCCGTGCTGTGGCTGAACGCCGGCGATCGCAAACCCGTCCTCGCCGTGACCCGCAACGTGCCCGCCGGCCAGGTGATCGCGTCGCAGGACATCGAGGTCGTACGCGTCTCGGCCGACCCCGCGCTCACCCCGGTGCCTTCGGACCGTCGCGGCGAGATCATCGGCCAGACCGCGTCCTTCGACCTGGTGGCCGGGACGCTGCTTACCGAAGGAGCCGTCGGAGAGGCGACGGCGCTCGAGGTCGGGACGGCGGTGGTCGCGGTCGCCCTCGGCGCCGGCGAGTTGCCGACCGCCTCGTTGCGCGAGGGCGACCGGGTGCTGACGGTGCTCACCGGCATCGAAGGCGAGGCGGTCGAGGACGGCGGTCCGGCCCCCGATGTCCTCGGCCGGGTCATCGGCCGGGGGGCCACCGTGTACGCGCTCGAGCGCGACGAGGTCGACGGGTCGCTGATCGTCTCGCTCATGGTGGGCGAGCCCGACGCGGCGGCCGTGGCCGGCGCCGAGGCCGCAGATCGCATCAGCCTGGTACTGGTACCGACCCCCTGATGGCCCTCATCGCGTTCGGATCGGCCAAGGCGTCGCCGGGGGTGACGACCACCGTGGCGGCGCTGGCGGCGACCTGGCCGGACGAGCGGGCGCTGCTGGTGGCCGAGCTCGACCCCTCCGGCGGGGACCTCGCGTCCCGTTTCGCCCTCCGGCCCGACCCCGGGCTGGTGTCGCTGGCCGCCGCCGGGCGCCGGGACCTCAGCCCCGACGTGGTGTTGGCGCATACGCAGGCCTTGCCGGCGGTCGGCGGTCAGCTCCTCGAACACCGGCGCGCGCTGGTCGCGCCGGCCGCCGCCGACCAGGCCCACGCCTGCCTGGTCGCCATCAGGGCGCGGCTGGCCCCGACGCTGGCCGCCCTCGACGGCACCGATGTGCTGGTGGACTGCGGGCGTCTCGACCCGGGTTCGCCGGCGCTCGGGTTGCTCGTCGTGGCCGACCTTGTCGTCGTGGTCGTGCGGCCCGTGGTCGGCGAGATCGAACACCTCCGGGCCCGGGTCGCCGCGCTCGGCCTAACCGCCGCCGGGGTGGTTACGATCGGCGAGCGGCCCTACCCCGTCCGAGAGGTGGCCGACGTCGTCGGGACCGATGCCCTGGTCTCGCTCCCCGACGACGCGAGAGCGGCGAGCGCGCTTCGGGGCGAGCATCCCGATGGCGTCCGCGTGTTGCGCCGCTCGCGCCTGGTCCGAGCGGCGGCATCCCTGGCCGAGGCGCTGGCGAACCTCCGAGGTGAGGGCCCGCCCGCGGTCGTCGAGGTGAGGGCGGGGCCCGAGCCGGCGCCGGCCCTGAGCGCGGCGCCGGCCCCACCGCCAGATCGGCGCTCGTGGTCGGTGCCGGCCCGGTCCCCCGACCGGGCGGTGGGCGCCAGCGCGCCCGTCCCCAGGGGCGATGGCGGCCGATGAGCACCGACCTCGAACGTGACCCCGCACGTGACCCCGCACGTATGGCGGGCCCTCACGCCCCCTTGGTCCGGCGCTTTCGCCGCGAGGTGGCCGACGAGCTCACCGAGCGAATGCGGACCGACGAGAGCGCCGGTCGCCAGCGAATGACGCCGGCCGACCAACGGGTGTTCGGCCGGCGGCTCATCAACCGCCGCCTGGAGCGCTTTGCCAAGGAGCAGTTCGAGGAAGGTCGTGAGCCGCTCGGAGACGTCGAGGAGGCCGCGCTCGAACAGGCCGTCCACGATGCCCTTTTCGGGCTGGGGGCCCTTCAGCGACTGCTCGAAGACGCCTCGATCGAGAACATCGACGCCAACGGCGCCCACGAGGTGTGGCTCACGAGGGCCGACGGCTCCAAGGAGCGCGGCCCGTCCCTGGCCGACGACGACGACGAGCTCGTGGAGATGCTACGAATGACGGCGGCTCGCGTCGGTCTCACCGAGCGTCGCTTCGACAACGGCGCTCCCAGCCTCAACCTCCAGCTACCCGACGGCAGCCGCCTCTTCGCGGTGATGGCCGTCACGTCGCGGCCCAGCCTGGCCATCCGGCGCCATCGCTATCCCAAGGTCTTCCTCGAGGACCTCGTGGGCCTCGGCACCATCGACCTGGCCCTGCGCGAGTTCCTGGCCGCCGCGGTGCGAGCCCGCAAGAACATCATCGTGTGCGGCGGCGTCGACGCCGGCAAGACCACGCTGCTACGCGCCCTGGTGAACGAGATCCCGCCCGAGGAACGCCTGGTAACCATCGAGGACAACCTCGAGCTCGGCCTCGATCGCTACCCCGAGCTGCACCCCGACGTCGTCGCCCTCGAGGCCAGGGAGCGCAACGTCGAGGGGGAAGGCGAGGTGACCCTGGCCAACCTCGTGCGCTGGGGCCTGCGCCTGAACCCCGACAGGGTCATCGTCGGCGAGGTGCGCGGCGACGAGGTGCTGCCGATGCTCAACGCCATGAGCCAGGGTAACGACGGCTCGATGTGCACGATCCACGCCAACTCCTCCAGCGGAGCGTTCGGCAAGCTGGCGATGTACGCGGTGCAGGCGCCCGAACGCCTCCCCTTGGAAGCCACCAACCTCATCGTGGCAAACTCCATCGATTTCGTCGTCCACCTGGCCATGGTGGGGACGAAGTCGGTGGGTTACCCCGGCGAGGGCAAGGTCCGTCGGGTGGTGGCGTCGGTGCGAGAGGTGATCGACGCCGACGGTCCCATGGTCATCTCGAACGAGATCTTCGCCCCCGACGCCCGGCGCCAGGCGATCCCGGCCTCACCCATGCGCGACCGCAACCTGGACGACCTCGTGCAACTCGGTTTCGACCCGACCGTCCTGTTGCGTCCCGAGGGGTGGTGGTCGGTGTGACCGAGCACCGCCCGCCGGTGGTCGTCGCGCTAGCGTGGCGTCAGCGCGACTCCGGGGGTTCCCGTCGAGCGTGGGCGCCGGGCCTCCCGGGGGCACACCGGGAGTGGCGATGACCGTTGGCCATGCGAGTGGCGATCAGATGGTGAGCGGGCCATGACGAGCGTGCGAGCGCTCGCGGTGGCCGCGGTCGTCGTCCTGGTCGCCGCCGGCTGCGGCGACGACGACGGTGACGAGGCGGCCAACACGACCACCTCGACCGCCGCGGCCGTGGAGGCGGGCACGACGACGACCGGGCCGACTTCGACGACCGCCGCCCTCGACTCCGAGCAGGCGGCCATCGCCGCTTACAACGCGTACTGGGCAGCCTTCGTCGCCGCCCAGGACCCGCCCGATCCCGACGCCCCAGGGCTGGCCGCACTGGCCTCCGGCGAGGCATTGCAGGTCGATCGAGACCTGATCGCGGCCCAACTCGACCGCGGTGAACGGGTCGAGACCGACGTCACCACCCAACCGGTGGTCGAGGTCTTCGAGCCGGGCGCCGCGGTGCTCACCGACTGCATCACGGGCACCACCACCGTGTTCGCGATCGCCTCCGGCGAGGTGGTGAGGGCCGAGCCGCCCTACACCGCCGGGTTCCGTACCACCCTTCGCTTCGAGGACGCCCGCTGGGTGGTCACCCTTCGACTGGTGGAGGACTCGCTGTGCCAGAGCTAGGAGGCTGGTGTAGAACACGCGCGCAGGTCGCCGAGCTGCTCGGCGTCACGAGCAGGGACGCACCGACGAAGCCGTAGCCTTGCCCTACGGCGAGGAGACAGGACGCCGCCCGCGGCGTCGACAGCCGGCGAGATGTGCACGATCGTCTGGCACCAGCCTCCGAGGGCGCCGACGAAGGGGCAAACTGGCCGCGCTGGCCGCCGCAATAGTGGCCGTCGTGGTCGTGCCGGCGGTACCGGCGGCCGCTGACCACACCCCGGTGGGGGGCAGCCATGGCGCCGGCGGTTCGAACTCCGACGGCAGCCTGCTGGGTTGGGCGTTCGCCGGGCGGGCCCTGCTGAGCGGCGGCGGCGGCGGTCGCGTCCCCTGCACGTTCGCCGACGGACGTCAGGGCTACCTGTGGGTCGGCGCCACCTGGGCCGGGAACGAGACCTGGGAGCCGATCATCGGCGAGGGGATCGAGGGCACGGCCATACGGATCGAGTGCCGGCTCGACGGCGAGGACTACCCGATCGGTGGTCCTTACGACAGCGACATCTACGACTTCATCGGCATCGAGTGGGTACCCACCGGCGAGCTCGACGCGGTGTTCGAGTTCGCCCTCGAACAACTCGACATCTCGAACCCCGAGATCGCCACCAGCCCGAGCCCTGCCACCGCCAGCCTCGTGGGGATCGACACCTGGTTCTGGCTCGACGGCGGCATGGTCCCCGTCGCGGAGACCATCTCGGTGCTGGGTGGTGCCATCACCGTGACCTTGACCGCACGGCCCGTCTCGGTCACCTTCGCCACCGGGGACGGCGCCACCGTGGCCTGTCCTGACGGAGGTCGGCCGTACGCTCCCGGGGCCACGTCGTCGTGCACCCACGTCTATGAACGGTCCTCGGCCGGCCAGGAGGGCGACGTCTATCCGGTGACGGCCACGGTCACCTGGGAGGGGGCGTACACGGTGAACGTCGGCGGTGGGGAATCCCTGGGGACCGTCGAGCGTGAGAGCGCCACCACGCTGCCCGTCGCCGAGGGTCAGGCCGTAGTGACGCGATGACGTTCGTCATGGCGTTGCTCGGCGCTCTCTGCGGCGCCGGGGCCCTGGGGGTGGTCGCGGCCGTACGCGGGACCGACCCGGCCGATGCCCGGCCGCGTCGTCCAAGCTCAGCACCGGCGTTCACCGACCGGGTCGAGCGCCTCTCGCTGCGGCTCGCCCTCGGCGTCGGGGCGGGGGTGGTGATCGGGATGATCACCCGGTGGCCGGTGGCGGCCCTGCTGCTCGGTCTGGCCGGCTACATGGTCCCGAGCATCACCGGCGGACGCGAGGCCAGGGAGGCGGCCATCGCCCGCATCGAAGCCATCGCCACCTGGGCCGAGATGCTGCGCGACACCATGGCCGGAGCCGGCGGCCTCGAACAGTCGATCATCGCCTGTGCCGGCGTGGCCCCCGCCGCCATCCGCACCGAGGTGCGCCACCTGGCGGCGCGCCTGGAACGGGAGCGGTTGACCGTCGCGTTGCGCGAGTTCGCCGACGAGATCGACGACCCGACCGGTGATCTCGTCGTGGCCGCGCTCCTGCTCGCCGCCGACAAGAACCCCAAGCGACTGGGGGCACTGCTGGGCATGCTGGCCCAGTCGGCGCGTGCCGAGGTCGAGATGCGCCTACGGGTCGAGACCGGCCGCGCCCGCACCCGGGCGTCCGTGAAGGTCATCAGCGTGGCCACCGTCTTGTTCGCCACGGGGCTCACCGTGTTGAACCGGGAGTACCTCGAGCCCTACAACAGCCTCTTCGGCCAGCTCATGATGCTGGTGGTGGGGCTCTGCTTCGCCACCTCGTTCCTGTGGCTGGCGCACGCCTCGCGCCTGCCGGGCAACGAGCGGTTTCTCAGCGCGACCGGTGCGGACCTGTGATCACCGTTGCCTTGGTCCTTGGCGCGCTGAGCGGCCTGAGCGCGCTCGCGGCCACCCGGCTCCTGTTCCCGCAAGCTCCGCCGCTGCAGGCGGCCCTGGACCGGCTGGCCCGGCGCGACGAGCTGGTGCGCAACGCCGGCGCCGAGCGCGGTGACGATCGCGACGCATCCGATCTGCTCGGTCGAACCACGGGCGCGTCGATCGGCCGAGCCCTGCGGGGCGCGGGCCTCTCAGCCGGTTCGCTCGGGCCCGATCTGACCCTGGTGGGGCGCTCGCTCGATCAGCATCTCGGTCAGAAGGCGCTGGTGAGCCTGTTCGGGTTCGCGCTGGCGCCGCTGGGCACGATGGCGGCGTCGCTGGGCGGCGTCGGCACCGGCGTGGTGCTGCCCACCGTGTTCAGCGTCATGGCGGGGTTTGCGTTCTTCTTCGTTCCCGACCTCGCTCTGCGCCGCGAGGCCGAAGCGCGCCGGGTCGAGTTCCGGCACTCACTCGGCTCGTTCCTCGACCTGGTCGTGATCTCGCTGGCCGGCGGCGCCGGGGTCGAGAGCGCGCTGCGCGACGCCGCCGGGATCGGGCGCGGATGGGCGTACGTCCAGCTGCGTGACGCGCTCGAGGTGACCGCGCTGACCGGTGAGACACCGTGGGCGGCGCTGGCCCGACTGGGCAGGCGACTCGGCGTGGAGGAGCTGTCCGAGCTGGCGGCCAGCGTGTCACTGGCCGGCACCGAGGGGGCCAGGGTGCGCGAGTCGCTGGCGGTCAAGGCCTCGTCGCTGCGAAGCCACGCCCTGGCCCGGGCCGAGACCGAGGCGCAGTCGAGCACCGAAACCATGGCAGTGCCGGTCGTGTTGCTCTTCGTCGGTTTCCTCATCCTGATCGGCTACCCCGCCATCGACGCCGTTCTCACCACCGTCTGAACCCGAGCCCGGCCGCATCGGGCCGGTCCCGAAGCTGCTCGTCGTCATCCCCCAGAAAAGGACCTGCGCATGCCCGAACTGACCATCTTCCGCATGGTGGCCTCCGTCCTCCTCGACCGGCTCCGCGCCGCTCGCCGGGACGAGCGGGGGATGACCACCGAGACGGTGATCATCACCGCGGTGCTGGCCACGTTGGCCCTCGCCGTCACCGCCATCATCGTCACCAAGATGACGGCAGAGGCCAACAACATCCCCACCAGCTCCGACCCCTGAGCCGGACCGGCCCGTTCCCGAGAAGGTGACCCTTCCCGTGGCGCCACGAGGCGCACCTCAGCCACGAGTCGCACCTCGCCTACGAGGCGACGGCGGTGCCGCGACGACCGAGCTGGTGCTCGTCACGCCCCTGTTGCTCAGCGTCATCACCCTGCTCGTCCAGTTCGGGCTGTGGTACCACTCGGCCAACGTGGCCGGCGCCGCCGCCCAGGAAGGGGCGCGCGCTTGCCGGATCGACGGCGGTACCGAAGCGATCGGCGAGCAGGCGGCGTTGCGCTTCCTGAATGAGACGGCTGGGCGGCTCCTGTCGGAGCGTTCAGCCACGTGCGCGCGCGACGACACCAGCGCGCGGCTGGAGGTTCGCGGCCGGGTGGTCCAGGTGGTGCCGATCGCCATCGTCCGCCTACCGGAGCTGGTCCAGGTGTCCGAAGGGCCGGTCGAGCGGTTCCGGGCCGCCACGGAGGCGGGGGGTTGACAGCCCACCGAACCGTGCGCGGCCGACCCGGGGCGGCGCCCTGCGGGCCCCGCTCGGAGCCACGGTTTCGGTGCCAGCGCGGGGCGGCGACCACGGAGCTGGTGCTGGTGACGCCGGTGTTGCTGGCGCTGTTGTGCCTTGTCGCCGTGGCCGGCCGGATGGTGGATGCTCATGGCGACGTGGCCGGAGCGGCACGCGACGCGGCCCGAGCGGCGAGCACGGCCCGATCGGCTGCGGTCGTCGAAGGAAGTGCGGTCGCGGCCGCGGAGCAGGCGCTCGAGGGCGAGAACCTCGACTGCCAGGGCGGCGCCCGGGTCGACTTGGCCGGGACCGGGTTCCGTCGCGGCGGGCAGGTGTCGGTCGTGGTGTCCTGTGACGTGGACCTCCGCGACCTCGGCTTCGTTCTGGCCTTGGGCGATCCCGTGCGCACCATCGAAGCCCGTGCCGTCGAGGTGATCGACGAGTTCCGCGGAGCCCAATGACGTCGCGTACCGGCGGCGAGCGCGGTCAGGTCACCGCCTTCGTCACCATCATGACCGTGGCCATCCTGTTCGTCGTCGGCCTCGTCCTCGACGGTCTCCTGCTCCGAGCCAAGCGAGAGACGGTGAACCTCGCCGATGGCGCGGCCCGGGCCGGGGCGCAGGCCTTGGATATCGACGCCTTGCGGTCCGGGCGCCCGCGGCTCGACCAGGACGAGGCCCGAGCGCTGGTGGGCGCCTATCTCGACCGGTTCGACGAGCAGGCCGACAGCGTTTCGTTCCCGGACGCGGTGACCATCGAGGTCACCGTGTCGCGTTCGCAACGCCTGCGCATCCTCGGGTTGACCCGCACGGTGGAGGCCGTCGGCGCCGCCACCAACCAGCGCGGGGTCGTTTCCGCGGGCGACGTCTAGGCCGCGGGCCGGAGACTTGGCGGCAAAGCGTTACCGGTCGAGCAGCAGGAGGTCGCACCGGGAGCTCGAACTGGTGCTGGCCCGAGTGCCGTGAACGATGATGGCCTCATGGCCGCGACGATCGACCCATGGGCCGGCGTGGTCGGCCAGGCCGGTCCGGTGCGCCAGTTGCGGGCATCGGCTGGCGCGCCCGTGCACGCCTACCTCCTCGTCGGTCGGCGAGGCAGCGGCAAGCGGGACCTGGCCAGGGCCTTCGCGGCGGCCCTGCTCGGCGCGGGTCGCTCGGGCGCCGACGCCGACCGCCACGTCCGCCTGGCGCTCGCCGAGCAGCACCCCGACCTCGTGGTCGTCGAACGTGCCGGGGCGGCGGTGCGCAAGGAGGAGGCGATGGAGCTGATCCGCCTGGCGATGCGCAGCCCGGTCGAGGGCGACCGCAAGGTGATCGTGGGCACGGGGTTCGAGTCCACCCAGGAAGAGGCTGCCGCTCGGCTCCTCAAGGTGGTCGAGGAGCCGCCGGCCAGCACCGTGTTCGTGATCCTCGCCGACGATGTCGGTCCCGAGTTGGTGACCATCGCCTCTCGCTGCGTCCGTATCGACCTCGACCCTCTCCCGGAGTCGCTGGTGGCCGAACGACTGACGGCCGAGGGCGTCGACCCGGAGACGGCCGCCGTGGCCGCAGCGGCCGCGTCGGGCGACCTGGGCCGGGCGCGGCTGTTGGTCAGCGACCCCCGACTGTCGCTCCGGCGCGACGCGTGGCGCTCGGTCCCCGACCGTCTCGACGGCACCGGGGCCGCGGTGGTCGCGGTGGTGGGCGAGCTCCGGGCGTCGATCGACGACGCTCAGGCCGTGCTCGATGTCAGGCACGGCGCCGAGCTGGCCGAGGTCGACGAACGCGCCGCGAGGCTGGGCGAGCGCGGTGCCGGCCGGGCCGGGCTCAAGGAGCGCCACAACCGCGAGGTGCGCCGTCACCGTACCGACGAGCTGCGCTTCGGCCTGGCCACCCTGGCGGCGCGCTATCGGGACGAGACGGTCGCCCACGGGGCGGCCCCAGACCGTCCCGGGTCCTTCGTGGCGGCGGTGGCGGTGATCCAGGACACGGCGGAGGCGCTCGTCCGGAACCCGAACGAGACCCTGCTCCTCGAGGCGATGTTCCTTCGGCTCGGCGCGCTCCCATGAGCGCACCCTGTTCGGTGTCGTCGTGACCGCGAAGCCCCATGGCTCGGCGGCACCCGGCTGTTAGCCTCGCCAGCCCGCCCGGATAGCTCAGTGGTAGAGCAGCTCACTCGTAATGAGCAGGCCGTGGGTTCAATCCCCACTCCGGGCTCTTCAGGAGCCGGACGGGAACGGAGGGGTGACGCGGGGGTGAGCCGGAGCGGCGGGAGGACGGCGGGTGAGCGGGACGGCGGTGAGCGGGACGGGAACGGAGCGGTGACGCGGGATGAGCCGGAGCGGCGGGAGGACGCGGGAAAGGGGCCCACACACTATGCACAGGGTGCTGGGGCTGGTAGCTCCGCCGCCGTTGATGACGCCGATTTCCGCCTTGTCGGTAGGCAGGCGGGCCGAGCTGGTGGGCATCTCCCGGGCTCGGCTACCGACCTCGGCCCGTTCGAACCGCGCTCCCGCCCGGGTTCTGGGTGCCGTCGATGGGCAAGACGCGACGCCGGACTCGTCCCTGGACTAGTCCGGTTCGGCAGCCGAAATGGCCCGATGGGGCCATCGTGGACCGGGTTGGGGTGGTTCATGCTGCTTGATGTCGGTGCGGACTGCGCCTCGACGGTGCGGGCCGCACACGAAGGGGCGTCACAACATGGCTGGTCGCGGGTGGACGAGGGGGCCGCGCTCGCCGCGCCGGATGATCTCGGTGACCCTGGCGGTGGCGGTGGGGGCCTCGCTGTTGGCGCCCTCGCCGGCGGTGCCGGCCCAGGAGGCCGAGGCACCCACGCCCGACCTCGAGGCCAGCTTTCCGGTGCCCGACGAGCGCCCCGCGAGCGCCTCGGTGCGGGTGGGGCCGCCCGACGCCGCGGTCGCCGCAGCCGACGACGGCGCGGACCAGGCACCGGTGACATCGCTGGAGACGGGCATGGCCGCCGAGGTGTCCTTGAGCTCGCCGGCTTCGGCCCCGGCCCCGCGCCGGGCCCCCCGGGGCGTGCCGGCCGCGCCGGTGACCGAGGACGAAGGGTGGACCGAGACGTCGCATTGGGAGACCAATGCCGACGGCTCGCGCACGGTGGAAGTGGCCACCGAGGCGGTGTTCTTCGAGGACGAGGCCGGGGACTGGCAGGACGTCGACCTGTCGGTGGTCGAGACCCCCAAGGGCTTCACCGCCGGGGCCGTGGAGGGCGACGTGGTGGTGGCCGAGCGCGCCGGCGAGGCCACCGTGCGCCTGGAGTCCGAGGCCGGGGTGCTGGTGGTGGGCCACCCCCAGGCCGATCCCGGCGTCGAGGGGGTGGCCGTCGACAGCTCCCCCGCCCAGCCGCCCGCCCCCGTCGCTCCCGAGGCGGCCCCCCTCGACCCCGGGCCCGAGCCGGCCGCGGCGCAGGACCAGGTGGTCTTCGTCGACGCCCTGCCCGCGGGCCAGGACCTGGTGGTCTCCTTCACCGCCGACGGGTTCAAGGAAGAGGTAATCGCCGCCGACCGCACCGGGGGCGGTTCGTGGCTGACCGAGGCGCAGCTCCCCGAAGGCGTGGTCGCCCGAGAGGTCGAGGCCGGCATCGAGTTCGTCGACGGCGAGGATGCGGTGGTGGGCTCGGTCTCCCACGGCTGGGCCTTCGACGCCACCGAGGGCTTCCCCGGCCCGGTGCGGGTGGCCTTGGTGTCCCAAGTGGGGCAGACGGTGGTGGTGGAGTCGTCGGTGGACGCGACCTGGTTCGCCGATCCGGCCCGGGTGTTCCCGGTGCGCCTGGACCCCGCTTGGAACTGGAGCAACCCCTTCGAGAGCCCGGGCAACTCCACCAGCACCTACAACCCGCTCGACACCTTTGTCGACTCCTACTACTGCTCCACCAGCTACTGGAACTCACCGGAGATGTGGGTGGGCGGCCTGCCGGTGGCCGAGCAGTGCGGCGTCCCGACCCTAGCGGCCATCTCCCGGACGATGATCCGCTTCCCCACCGACAACTACGGCGCATCGGCCGGGGACCAGATCGTCACCGCGGCCTGGGTGACGGTGCGCAACTTCGGCGGGGCCACCCCCAGCTACGGGCGCACCTTCGACCTGTTCGAGTCGGGCGGGGTCATGAGCAAGGATACGAACTGGTACTCCCAGCCCTTCCCGGCCGGGGCGGCGGTGGCCTCGGGCTCGTGGGGGTCGGGACCCGGGACCTGGACGTTCGGCGGAGCGGGCGTGGTGGCCATGGCCCAGCGCTGGTTCGACAGCCACTCCAACAAGGGCGTCATCATCAAGGCCCGCAGTGAGCGGGACTACTACTCCTATCGGCGCCTCTACCCGGGCGGGGCCGGGATCGGCCTGGAGCCGTCGCTGTCCATCTCCTACGTCACCGCGCCGGGCGCCCCTCGCACGGTCAGCGCCAGCGCCGGCTACGCCGCGGCCAACGTCTACTGGAGCGCGCCCTCCTCCAACGGCGGCGCCCTGGTGACGTCGTACTCGGTGCGGCCCTACAACGTGAGCACCGGCCAGTACGGCGCCACCCTCAGCGCCTGCGGCGGCTGCACCAGCGCGGCGGTGTCGGGGCTGACCCCGGGCCAGCAGTACCGCTTCGACATCACCGCGGTGAACTCGGTGGGCCCCGGCCCACTGTCCAGCACCAACACCGTGACCATCGCCGAACCCCTGGCCGTGACCAAGACGGTGGGCACGGTGGGGCCGGCCGGCAGCGTCGACTGCGCCACCGCCGGGCCCGGTGAGTACGGGGACGGCGCCGCGGTGGGCTACTGCGTGACCGTTGCGAACCTGTCGGGCTCGACGCGCACCGTCACCTCGGTCATCGACACCGTGGAGCCGGGCCTGGCCGTGCTGGGGGGCAGCGTCACCGTGGACGGCGCCCCCTGCACCACGGTGAGCTCGCCCACCTGTACGGTCAGCGGCCAGACCCTGAGCGTGGGGGCCATGACGGTAGGGGGCCTGCAGACCCGCACCCTGGTCTACCGGGCCGCGGTGGCGGCGGCGGGGGCCTGCGCCCCGCTGGCCAACTCGGCCACCGCCACCGACGCCAGCGGGCGCACCTACACCGCCGCCACCACGGTCACCGGCTGCGGCGGGGGCGGGGCGGGACTGGGCCTGGAGGAGTGGTTCTCCTACGTGGAGCGCGACCTGGGCCCGGCCGGGGTGGCCCGGGTCAACGTGGCCAACGGCAACCTGGTGGTGTCCCACACCGACACCCCGCCGGTGCAGGGCCACGGCCGCCTGGCCTACGTGCTGGGGCGCACCTACAACGCCCAGGCCCCCACCGCCCTGCCCCTGGGGGCGTCGGTGGGCGGGGGTTGGACCTTCAACGTCTCGGCCGGCGGGGACCTGGCCTCTTCGTTGACCGCCGACGGCCTGGTCATCCCGGCCACCGCCACGGTGGCCTCCCCCGGCGGGGTGACCCTGGTCGACCGCGACGGCACCCGCCACGTCTTCACCCCCGAGGGGACCACCCTTTCGGCCCTGGGCCTGAGCCTTCAAGGCCTGCCCACCTCGGGCTCGGCCGAGGACCTGTTGGGCTTCGTGACCGGCCTGTTGGGTAGCCAGAGCGGCGTGGGCGGGCTGGACCTGTCCTCGCTGGCCTCCCAGCTCACCGACTGGGCCCTGGGGCTCTCCGTGCGGCCCGAGGCGCTGAACGTGTGCCTGGACACCACCTACGCCCCGCCCCCGGGGGTGCAGCTGTCCCTGTGGCGCTTCGTGGCCGTGCAGACCAACCCCGACGGGTGCGCGGGGGCGCCGCCCGGGGCCGCGGTCATCGGCTACGGCACCCAGCGGCCCGACCGCACCCGGCAGTACTTCGACGCCCTGGGCCGGCTCACGTCCCTGGTCGACCCGGCCGGCAACGCCCTGGCCTACACCTACGGCGCCCTCAACCTCTTCCAGCTGGCCGCGGTCTACGAGCCGGCGGCCTGCCCCACCGGCCCGTCCACCCCCACCTGTCGGGCCCTGCGCTTCACCTGGAGCACCGACACGGTGACGGTGACCGACCCCGGGGGGCGCACCGTGGTCTATGACCGCACCGGCAACCGGCTGCGCTCGGTGACCACCACCGTGGGCGGCACCCCCGGCGGCACAGTGGTCGAGCGCTGGGGCTACGCCTACCAGGGCGACCCCGGCGTGGACTGCGGCGCCCCCAGCGGCACCCTGTGTTCGCTGAGCCCGCCCCGGGCCGGGGCCGGGGAAGACATCGAGCCCAGCGCCTTCGCCTACGACCAGGCCGAGCCGGCCCGGGTGAGCGCCATCGTCGAGCGCCACGGATCCGCCGAGGCCGACCCGCCCACCACCACCTTCACCTACACCCCGGGCAGCACCGACGCCCGCCGGGGCGAGCGGGCGGTGCGCTACGGCTCCATCGACGCCGCCGGCCGGGTGGGCGAGCGCCTGGAGGGGACTTTGGCCCCCGGCGGCGCCTTCGTGGCCCTGCGCCGCACCGTCATGGGCTGGGACACGCCCGGGTGCCGGCCGGGCGACGATCAGGCCGACCACCACCTGTGCACCCTGACCCGCCAGGCCCTGGGCCCGCCGGCCGGCGCCCCCCCGGGGTGGGAACCGGCTCCCGACCAGGCCAGCACCTGGACGTATGGCCCCGAGGGCCAGATGCTGTCGGAGACCCGGGCCATGGGAGATGATCCCGACCTGGTCACCACCTGGGGCTACCGCAGCACCTACACCTACCCCGACGGCACCCGCACCAGCGCCGACGCCACCATCGGTGGTCCCGGGGCGGCCGGGGTCAGCGCCGGTCCCCGCCCGGCCGGGGCGCTCTACGCCACCACCGACCGCGTGGCCGAGCTGTCGCCCCGGGGCAACGCCGCCGCCGCCGGTTCCTGGGCCGAGCACCTGAGCGAATGGGCCCTGGACTCCGCGTCCGGGATCGACGGTCAGCCCGAGCCGGCCGACCCGGGCACGGTGGGCAGCCCCTGCGGCGCGGGCAACAGCGGCCTGGTGTGCGTCGAGACCCGCCCCGAGGCCATCACCACCGCCTACAGCTACGACGGCTACGGCCAGCGGGCCACCATGACCACCCCCCGGGGCGGCGTCTACACCTACGCCTACTACGGCGACGCCGAGACCGACCTGACCGGGGCGGTGTCGGCCGGGGGGTGGCTCCGCGCCGTGACCGACCCGGCCGGCGCCTTCGTGGCCTTCGGCCATGACCGGGCCGCCAACGTGGTGCGCACCTGGGACCGCAACGCCACCGCGGCCAACGCGCTGCCCCTGACCTCCTACCCCGGACCCCTGGGCTCGCCCCCGGCCCGCTTCTCCGAGACCCGCTACGGCCCGGGGACGGCGCCGTCGGCCTTCACCGCCCCCTGGCGCTACCGCACCCTGAGCGCCGACCAGTTGGGGAACACGACCACCACCACCCGCGACGCCCACGGCAACGCCGTGACCACCACCTCCCCCCGGGGGATGGCGGCCGGCACCGCCGACTACTACACCACCCAAGTATTCGACGCCCGCGACCACCTGGTCAGCCGGACCCTGCCCGAGGGCGGCACCTGGGCCTTCCGCTTCGACGAGGCGGGGAACCCCACCGGCACCGTCGACCCCAACGGCCGGGTCACCGTCACCCAGTACGACGCGGTCAACCGGCCCGTGGCCACCGAGTGGACCCGGGGCCCCTGGCCCGGGGACCCTGCCCTCGCCCCCTGCGAGGAGACGCCCACCGGCGCCACCAGCGACCCCCTGTTCGGGGCCCAGGGCCAGGTCGAGCGCATCCGCTGTCGCGCCACCGTGGCCTACGACGGGGCGGACCAGGTAGTGGCTACTGCCGACGCCGACGGGGCCGAGGTGTGGTCCGCTTACGACGGGGCCGGGCGGGCCACCGCCAGCCTCACCGAGCGCGCCGCCGACACCTGGCTGCGGGCCGAGACGGTCTATGACCCCGACGCCAACCCCACCCGCCGGTGCCGGCCCCGCCTGTTCACCGAGGGCGACGGGGCCTGCGACGACGACGCCCCCTTCGCCACCCACATCGCCTATGACCGGGCCGGGCGACCGATCATGGTCAGCGCCCAGCGCGAGGACGGCGCCGGCGGGTTCACCACCGTGGAGACCAGCACCGGCTACGACTCGGACTCCAACCCGGTGAGCATGACCGACGCCAACGGCCACGAGACCACCGCCGTCTTCGACCTGCTGGGCCGGCGCAGCTCGCTCAGCGTGCCCCGCGGTCCCGCCCCCACCGACGCCAACACCACCACCTGGGCCTATGACCCCTCGGGCAACGTCACCGCCCTCACCGGCGCGTCGGGCCAGATCACCGCGATGAGCTACGACGCGGCCCAGCGCCCGCGCGACACCGTGACCGGCGCCACCAGCACCGGCGCGGCCACCGCCACCGACGCCGGGGCGGCCACGCTCCCCGACGGGG
>Ga0187893_10004090_pt1 | contig 28303 bp, 26 predicted proteins | sample MA1701074metaG_FD_139574 | JGI IMG/M metagenome (GOLD analysis project Ga0187893, IMG submission 139574) | White microbial mat communities from a basaltic lava cave in the Kipuka Kanohina Cave System on the Island of Hawaii, USA - MA170107-4 metaG ... | reverse complement strand
GCCGGACTGGGTACCGCCGAAGATGCCGAGCATTCCGGTCCCCCTTGCGGGGCTCCCTTTCGCCGAAAAGCGTTCGTCCGGGCACCTCGTAGCAATCCCCACGCCAGTGGCGCGGGAAGCGCGCAGAAGCGTGAACTACGCCGCAGCCGGGCGCGCGGCGCGCGAACTATTGACGCTCCGCGGGGCGGCCCGACGGGCCGGAGGCGGCGACGTCTCGACATCGACGGCGGAAAAGAAAAGAGGCGGCCGCCCGGACCGCCCCGTCTTTGGTGTTTCGTGTTGGTGCTTCGTGTTGGTGCTGCTGGCAGGAATCGAACCTGCGACCTCATGATTACGAATCAAGCGCTCTACCAACTGAGCTACAGCAGCGTCCGGCAGGAACTCCTCCTCGAAGCGCGCCGCTAGGCCGCAGCCGGGCGCGTGCGGATGATGACGTCGACGCCGTCGGCGACGGTGCCCGGCGGCAGCGGCGGCAGACCGTCGATGCGCACCGCCTCGGCCGGGATGTCGGTGAGCCGGCCGGTCACGACGTCGTAGAAGTGGTGATGCGGCACGGTGTTCGGATCGTAGAACACGCGGCTCGGATCGACGACGAGCTCGCGCACGAGCTTCTTCTCGAGGAAGAGCCGCAGCGTGTTGTAGACCGTGGCCTTCGAGGTCTCGGCATGGCGCGCGTTCACCGCGGCGAGGATCTGCTCGGCCGAGAGGTGCTGCTTGCGCTCGAACAGCACGTGCGCGATCTCGATCCGCTGGTGCGTCGGCGCGACGCCGTGCGAGCGGAGCAGGTCGGCGAGCGACTCGCGCGTCATGGCCGGCGCTTCGCGCGTAATGCCCTGAAATTCCATCGCTTTGATCGTACCCCAACCGCCTGCCCGTGTCTAACGCGGCGCCGCGCGCCGGGCTTGCCCGCCGGGAGCCGGCAAGCCCGTCCCGGCCCCATGCCAACGTCCTAAGCGCGTGAATTTGTTCCGCTCTTTTCGGGGCCGCGCGCCGTTCGTCCCGCCGGACCGCCCGACCATCGGTCAGGGCTGGCACCCGGCGGTCGGCCTTCCTACCATGCACTCACCTTGCAAGGGGAAACGGACATGAACATGCGCGTACAGCAGGGCTTCACCCTGATCGAAGTGATGATCGTCGTGGCGATCCTCGGGATCCTCGCGGCGGTCGCCTACCCGTCGTACTCGGACTACGCCGCCCGCGGCCGCATCGCCGAGGCGGTGTCGCAGCTCGCCGACTCCCGGGTCAAGATGGAGCAGCACTTCCAGGACAACCGCACCTACGTGGGCGTGCCGACCGCGCCGTGCAACGGGACGGCGGTCACGCTCAAGGCGTTCTCGGTGACCTGCGCGCCGACCGCGACCACTTTCACGATCACCGCGACCAGCACCGCGGCGCTCGGCGCCGCCGGCGCCTACGTCTACACCGTCAACCAGAACAACGTCCGCGCGACGACCATGTTCAAGGGCGCGACGCCCACCTGCGCGACCGGCTGGCAGACGAAGAAGGGCGAGACGTGCTGACCCCGATCCTCCGGCAGCGCCGCCCGGGCTCCGGGCAGCGCGGCTTCAGCATCATCGAGATCATGACCTCGATCGTGATTCTCGCGATCCTGCTGGTGATCGCGATGCCGCAGTATTTCAGCTACCTGCAGAACCAGCAGATCCGCAGCATGAGCGAAGGCATCGCGGCGGGCCTGCAGTTCGCGCGCGCCGAGGCGGTGACGCGGAACACGCTGAGCGGCGTCGCGTTCAACATGGCCGGGGCCGACTGGACCGTCACCGTGGTCGAAACCGGCGAGGTGCTGCGCGCCCAGCGCGGGAGCGAGCGCATGGCCAACACCGTCGTCGCCCCGGCCGCCGCGACCATCGTCTTCAACGCGCTCGGCCGGTCCTCGAACCTGGCGGCGGGTTCGACCACGCAGTTCGACGTGACCAATCCCACCGGCGGCGCCTGCGTCCCCTCGGGCGAGATGCGCTGCCTGAGCGTGCGGGTCTCGGCGAGCGGAGGCATCCGCGCCTGCGACCCGTCGAAGCCGCCCGCGGCGACCGACCCGATGGGCTGCTGAAGGAGACGACAGACCATGCGACCCGAGTACTCTCCGGACCGGCAGCGCGGCGTCTCGCTGCTGGAGTCGCTGCTCGCGATCCTCATCTTCTCGATCGGGATCCTTGCAATCGTTTCCCTGCAGGCGACCTCGGTGAAGACCACGACCGACGCGAAGCTGCGCGCGGACGCGAGCTTCTACGCCTCACAGATCGTCGCGCTCATGTGGGCCGATGCCGCGAACATCAACGCGTACGCGCTCAACGCCGGCGGCGCGCCGTGCGGCCCGGGCGGCAACGCATCGGGCAATGCGAACGTCAGCAACTGGATCAACCAGCTCAACGTGGCCAACAACCCGAACGGGCTGCCCGGCGCGATGGCGCTCGCGCAGCAGATCAACGTCGTCGCCACCGCCGACCCGCTCGTGCAGGACGTCGCCGTGACCGTGTGCTGGTCGTCGGGCACCGAGACGCGCCGGTTCACCCTGAACACGACGGTCGGGCGCGACCGGGAAATCTGATGGAGCCTCTGACCATGAACGGCAACCCCATGCCCGCGACTCGCGCGGCCGGCTTCACCCTGGTCGAGATCCTGGTCGGCCTCACGCTCGGCCTGATCGCGATCATCGTGATGTACCAGGTGTTCGCGGTGTTCGAGTCGCAGCGCCGGACGACCACGACCGGCTCGGACGCCCAGACGACCGGCCTCATCGGGCTCTACCAGATGGAGGCCGAGGGGCGGATGGCCGGCTACGGGCTCATGTACAACGAGTTCTCGAAGGAGGCCGTCGGCCTCCTCCAGTCGCCGTACAACGGCGGCGTCCTGTGCCGCGAGATCCAGGCGTACGCGGCGGGCGCGCCGCTCCCGCCCATCCCGGCGATGCCGATCCGGATCGTCGACGGCAGCACGAAGGCGGGCGGCAGCGCGCAGGAGCCCGACGACGTGATCATCATGTACGCGAACTCGCCGCTCGCCGGAACGCCGGGCCAGCTCAAGTCGCCGAGCTTCGCGAAGGCGGGGGACGTCCTGATCGTGTCGAGCTTCGGCCACAACGGGGTGCCGATGAACATCACGAACCTCGACAGCGGCGATCCGCGGAGCTGGGTCGCGAGCCCCGCCGCCGCCGCCGGCGAGAAGACGCGATTCATCCTCATCGGCAAGCCGCAGTGGACGGCGGGGACGAAGGAGCCGTGCCTGCGGCTGCAGGCCACGAAGGTCACCGAGGACAGCGACAAGACGCAGGTCCTCGTCGAGTACGACCCGGTGAAGCCCGCCAACCCGACGAGCGGAACGGTCTTCCCGGCCACGTACTCGGCCAACGCGTACTTTCCGGTGAACGTCTTCCTCACCGGCTCGTTCGCCATCAACGAGTACAAGGTCGACAAGGCCGCCCGCCAGCTCGTCTACGTCGACGGCGCCGCCTCGCCGCCGATGAGCAACGTGATCGGCGAGGAGGTGGTGACGATGCAGGCGCGCTACGGCTACGACGACGCCGGCGTCCTGCGCTGGACGCCGGCCACCGGGGCCTGGCTCGAGCCCTGGAAGAAGGACGTGACCCACGTGAACGCCGTGGAGCGCATCCGCGCCGTCCGCGTCGTCCTGGTCACCCGCGGCAACCTGCCGGAGCGCGACGTGGTGTCGCGCGCCTGCGGCACCACCACGCCGGCCGGCACGAACGAGGTGTGCGTGTGGTGGGACGACAAGCCGAGCGCCGAGAACCGGATCGACCTCCTCCTGCCCGCGGACTGGGCGAACTACCGCTACCGCGTGTACGAAACCACCATCCCGCTGCGCAACGCGCTGTGGGCCGCAAACTACGGGAAGCTGCCGTGATGAACTCCTCTCCGCTCAAGCGTCGTTCGCCCACCGGTCGCGCGCCGCTCCGCCGCGAGCGCGGCGTCGTCCTGATGGTCGCGCTGATCGTGCTCGTGGCGCTCACCCTCGCCGGGCTGTCGATGGTCCGCACCGCCGACACCGGCGCGGTGATCGCCGGCAACCTCGCCTTCCGGCAGAGCGCGACGAACGCCACCGAGACCGGAGTCCAGGACGCCTACAGGCTGCTGCCGACGGTCGCCTCGCCGACCAACCGCGACACGGTGCAGACCGGCGCCCACTGGGTCTACTACCCGTCGATGAAGCCCTTCGACGGGGCGGGCGTGCCCAAGAACTACAGCGCCGGCACGTTCTCCGACTTCGCGTGGGGCAGCGGCGCGGCACTCACCACGGCGGACGGCTCCGAGATCCGCCTCGTGATCGAGCGGATGTGCGTCGAGGCGAACGACGGCGTCGTCGCCCCGATCCCCTCGGCCAAGCTGAAGGAGCAGTGCTTCATCGAGCGCGTCGCGCCGGAAGGCTCGATGCGCGCCGGCGCGGGCCCCGGCCCGGCGGCGAGCGACAACTACCCGCTGCTGCGGGTCACCGTGCGGGTGAACGGGGCACGCAACACCGTCCGCTACGCGCAGACCATCCTCGGATACGTGAGGCAATAGGCGCCACGAGCGCCACGAAAAAGGAGCGAACCCGCGCGCGGAGTCCCCGCCCGCGGCTCGACCAGACTGAAGCCAGGAGCATCGAGATGAACCGTCCCCGCACCCTGATGAAAAAAGCCCTCGTCGGCTGGCTCGTGTACTCGCTCGGGTTCAACCCGCTGTGGGTCGCCTCCGCCTACGCCGTGTCGAACGACTACAGCGACACGCCGCTGCCGGCAAAGAAGCGCCCGCTGCCGAACCTGCTGATGGCGATCGACGACTCGGGCTCGATGGACTTCGAGACCTCGCTCAACGGCAACGACGGCTCGGCCTGGTGGCACACCGGGGACGGCCGCTTCCACGGCCGCGCCGGCGCGACCGGCGATCCGTCGGACTTCGTCGCGATGGCCTGGGGCGGCACCGGGACGCCGAACTTCAACGTCGCCGGCAACCCGAACGACACGTGGAAGAAGTTCACCTACCTCTTCCCGAACGGGTACGGCACCAGCACGACCTCCGATCTGCGCAGCCTCGCCGACGGCGACGACAGCCACTTCGCGATCGCGCCGACGGCGCAGTTCGCGTGGCTCCGCAGCCCGGCGTACAACAAGCAGTACTACAACCCGGCGGTCACCTACGAGCCGTGGAAGGCGTACAACCCGCCGACCTTCTTCGGCTCGGCCTGCCCGGCGGGAACGGTGAACGGCTCGGGCACGACCTTCCGCTGCAACCCGAACCCGGCCACCTGGACCGCGGCGCGCAGCCACCCGCTCTACCCCAGCTCCGGCGCGTTCACGTTCAACGTCACGGCCACCCAGGCGGCGAACCAGAGCAACGACTTCCATTTCCGCATGTACGCCGGGATGATCGTTCCCTCGGGCGCGACCTACCGCGTCTGCAGCAACACCGGCGTGGGCAGCGGATGCGGCGGGGCGCTCGGCAGCTGGACGACGGCGGCGACGAACCTGTGCCTGTTCAACAGCTCCGACAAGCCCGGCGCCGCCTCTTGCACCGCGATGGGCATGGCGATCGGCGCCAACCTCGACATGTCGGGCCGCAACCACGCCGAGGTCGCCATCGCCTACTACATGCCGACCTACTACGTCCAGGACGACGCGGTCGCCGCACCCGACGCCTACGGGCCCTACGTCCCGACCGGGGCGACCACCACCAGGCTCCGCCGGGTCGAGGTCCGTCCGGCGACCACGAGCTACGTCAAGGCGGCGACGCGCAAGGACTGCCTCGGCACGGACTGCACGTACACCGAGGAGATGCAGAACTTCGCCAACTGGGTGCAGTACTACCGCAAGCGCTCGTTGAGCCTCAACGGCGCGATCGGCAACGCGCTCGACTCGATCTTCGGCCTGCGCGGCGGCTACTTCGTGTTCAACAACACCGGGAGCCCGGGCTACCACACCAACGCCTCGGCGGCGGGGTCGATTACCATGTACGACTTCGACAGCACCGACACGACCAAGAACGACCGGCGCCTGCTCGGCGGACTCTACGCTGTGCGCCCGAACGGCGGCACGCCGACCCGCGTCGTGCTCGACCGGCTCGGCCGCCGGTTCATGGACACCGGCGCGAACCAGGTGATGACCGCGCCCTGCCAGTTCAACGGCGGGTTCATCATCACCGACGGGTTCGCCAACCCGTCGGGCGATCCGACCTGGTCGGGGAACTATGACGCCAACACCGCCGGCGCCACCGCGACGCCGGTGATCGACCCGACCAACTATCCGTACAACACGCCGTTCGCCTCCCCGATCAACCCGGCCGTGACCGCGCCCTACCGGGACAACTGGTCGAACACCATGGCCGACATGGCGATGTACTTCTACACCAAGAACCTCCGGCCCGACTATCCGGCCGGCAAGGTGCCGGTGAACGTGAACGATCTCACGCCCGATGCGGACCGCAACCCGAATCCGCACATGAACCTGTACGGCCTGATCCTCGGCCTCTCCGGGCGGATCTTCAAGAACCCGGCGTTCCCGGCCGAGAACGCGAATCCGTACACCACGCCGCCGAACTGGAACACCACCAATCCGACGGCGCTGGTGCGCGACCCGGGGGTGATCGACGAGCTGTGGCACGCGACGATCAACGGCCGCGGCTCGATGCTCAAGGCCGACTCGCCGGAAGAGACGCGCAACGCCGTGCTCGACGTGGTGAACTCCGTGGTCGCGAAAGGCGGCGCGGCGGCGGCGGTCTCGGTGTCGAACGCGAACCCGGTGCCGGGCGACAACTTCACCTACCAGACGAGCTACAACGCCGGCCCCTGGTCGGGCGACGTCAACGCGTTCGAGATCGACCTCGCGACCGGCGTGCCGAGCTCGACCCCGGCGTGGACCCCCTCGCCGCAGCAGCAGCTCGCCGAGCGGACCTGGAACGACGCGGTGACCCCGCGCCGGATCGCCACCTACAACGGCACGACCGGCATCCCGTTCCAGTGGGCGAACCTGACGGCCGCGCAGCAGACCTCGCTGACCGGCCTGGCGGTCGGGGCCGCGATCGTGCCCGGGATCGAAGTGCTCGAGTTCCTCCGCGGCGAGCGGACGAACGAGGGCACGTTCATGCGCTCGCGCGGCCCGCGCAAGGACGCCGGCGGCCTCTGGCCCGGCGGCACGGCCGTGACGCCGACCGGCATCAGCGTGCTCGGCGACGTCGTGAACGCCGAGCCGCTGATCGTGAACGCCCCGAACCTGAGCTACCTCGACGCGGGATACGCCGCGTTCAGGACGGCGAACGCGGGGCGCACCAAGATGCTCTACATCGGGGCGAACGACGGGAAGTTGCACGCGTTCAGCACGATCGTCGGCAAGGAGGAATGGGCGTACGTGCCGAGCTCGGGCTTCCTCTCGAGCACCGGCGCGAGCACGCCGAACTCGGGCTACCCGGGAAGCACTGTGGCCTTCGCCAAGAAGAACCTGCGCAACCTCGCCGACAAGGAGTTCTTCACCCACACGTTCTACGTCGACGGGACGCCGATCGCGGCCGATTTCGACCTCGACAAGGCCAACAGCCCGGCGGGCACGGGGACGCCGCAGTGGCGGACCTATCTCGTCGGCGGACTCGGCAAGGGCGGGCGCAGCTACTACGCGCTCGACGTCACCAGCCCGATCCCCTCGGGCAGCGACGACACCGCGATCGCCGGCATGGTGAAGTGGGAGTTCCCGAACGCCGCCACGGCGGCACACCTGCCCAACGTCGGCTACACCTACGGCCGCCCGGTCATGGTGAAGACGAAAGCCGCGGGCTGGGTGGTGCTGGTCGCCTCCGGCTACGAGAACGGCAACGAGACCGCGGGCGACGGGCGCGGCCACCTGTACGTGCTCAACCCGTTGAACGGCGCCGTGATCGCCGACCTCACGACGATCGACTCGGAGGACGGCGTGGCCGATCCCAGGGTGACGCCGCTCGGGCTCGCCCACATCAGCGCGTTCGCGCCGAACGGGACGGTCGACGCGACGGTCGACTTCGCCTACGGCGGCGATCTCTACGGCAACGTGTGGCGCTTCGACCTGAGCGGTGCGAGCGTGGCGAGCTGGAACGTGAAGCGGCTCGCGACGCTGACCGACGTCCCCGGGAACCGCCAGCCGATCACGACCGAGCCCGAGCTCGGGATCGTGCTCTACAAGGGCACGGTGAACCGGATGGTGTACGTGGGGGCGGGCAGGTACTACGGCGACAAGGACATCCCCGGCGCGACCGGCGCGTTCACCAGCGCCACCGGCAAGCAGACGCTGTACGCGCTGAAGGACGACCTCTCCGCCGCGCCCCTGATCGGCGCCCCGCGGACGGCGCTCGTGTCGCAGACGATCGCCAAGTCGGGAGGGTTCGCGTCGCTCACCAGCAACCCGGTGGACCTCCTCACGTCGAAGGGCTGGTACGTCGACTTCCCCGACACCGGCGAGCGGGTGATCACCAACCCGCAGCTCGCGCTCGGGGTGCTGGCGGTGACGACCAACATTCCCGACGGCAGCGATCCCTGCATCCCGGGCGGGCGCAGCTGGTTCTACGCGATCGACTACCGCACCGGCGGCACCATCCCGGGCGCGACGTACGCCGGGAAGTCCCTCGGCGATGCGCTGGCGAGCCGCGTGGTGTTCGTGCGGCTCCCGAACGGCAAGCTCGAAGCGCTGATCCGGATGACCGACGCGTCGACCAGGACCGAAGAGACGCCGCTCAGCAGCGCCAACGCCGCGCCCAAGCGCAAGAGCTGGCGCGAGATCCTGGTCACGCAGTAGCGCACGCGCGAGTCGCGCGCAACGCGGCTGCGGCAGGCGGGGCCCCGACGGGGCCCTGCTCGCCGGGGAAAACGGAAAGGAAACGACGATGAAGCGCCCGCTGAACACGCTCCTCGCCCTCGCCGCGGCCCTCGCCGCCGGCGCGGCCCAGGCGCAAGCCTTCAAGTGCGCCGACGCTGCCGGGAAACTCGTCTACAGCGAGCGGCCCTGCGAAAGCCAGGGGCTGCGGACCCAGGGCACGGTGAAGGCGCCGCCGCCCCGGCCGGTGGATCCGATGCCTCACCAGACCAAGGCGGGCAAGCCGGCCGCCCCGGCGCCCAAGGGCCAGCCGGCCGGTGGCACGCCCGGTCAGGCGGACGACGGCGTCCCGCGCGACAAGCGCGGCAACCCCGCGACCTGAGCCCCGAGTCGCCTACCCGCCCAGCCCCTTCGGCAGCGGGAAGACGACGTTCTCCTCGACGCCCGCGAGCGGGCGGACGCTCTGCGCCCCGAGCGCGCGCAGGCGCTCGATCACCGCCTGCACCAGGACCTCGGGCGCGGAGGCGCCGGCGGTGACGCCGACGCGCGGACGCTCCGCGAGCCACGCCGGATCGAGCTCGGACGCGTCGTCGACCATGTAGGCCGGCACGCGCAGCTGCTCGGCGACCTCGCGGAGGCGGTTCGAGTTGGAGCTGTTCGGCGAGCCGACCACGATCACCACGTCGCAGCGCGGCGCCATGAGCTTCACCGCGTCCTGCCGGTTCTGCGTCGCGTAGCAGATGTCGTCCTTCTTCGGCCCGACGATCGCCGGGAAGCGGCGGCGCAGCGCCTCGACGATCGTCGCGGCGTCGTCGACCGAGAGCGTGGTCTGGGTGACGTAGGCGAGCCGTGCGGGGTCGTGCACCGCGAGCGCCGCGACGTCCTCGACCGTCTCGACGAGGTACATCCCGCCCTCGGCCTGCCCCATCGTCCCCTCGGACTCGGGATGGCCGCGGTGGCCGATCATCACCACCTCGCGGCCCGCCTTGAGCATCTTCGCCACCTCGACGTGCACCTTGGTGACGAGCGGGCAGGTCGCGTCGAACACCTTGAGGCCACGCGCCCCGGCGTCCGCCTGCACCGCCTTCGACACGCCGTGGGCGGAGAAGATGACGGTGCTGCCGGCGGGCACCTCGTCCAGCTCCTCGACGAAGATCGCGCCTTTCCGGCGCAGGTCGTCGACGACGAACTTGTTGTGCACGATCTCGTGGCGGACGTAGATCGGCGGGCCGTGGCGCTCGAGCGCGCGCTCGACGATGCCGATCGCGCGCTCGACGCCGGCGCAGAAGCCGCGGGGGTTGGCGAGGAGGACTTCCATGGCGGACCCGGGACCGATTCTACCCCTCCCCCTTCGCACCTTTCCCCGGCTCCACGCTCCTGCTCCCGAACAACCCGTCCCAGATCAGGAGCGCCGCCCCGACCGTGATCGCCGAGTCGGCGACGTTGAACGCCGGGAAGTGCCAGCCGCCGGCGTGCAGCAGCACGAAATCGACCACGCACCCGAGCGCGATCCGGTCCCACAGGTTGCCGACCGCCCCGCCGAGGACGAGCGCGAGCCCGGCGCAGAAGAGCCGCTCGCGGGCGTGGCGCACGAGCAGCCAGAGGATCAGCCCGATTGCCGCGATCGCGACGCCGATGAAGAAGCCGCGCTGCCAGCCGCCGGCGCCGGCGAGGAAGCTGAACGCCGCGCCGGGATTGCACACGAGCACGAGATCGGCGAACGGGATCACCGGGATCCGCTCGCCCGGCGCGAGCGCGCCCTGGACCAGCACCTTTGTCATCCGGTCGGCGACCGCGACGACCGCCGCCACCGCGAGCCAGGGCGCGAGCGTGCGGGCGCCGGGCGCGCGCACGCGGGTCAGGCGAAGCGGCGCGTCTCGCCCGCGCCGTGGAGATTCGAGACGCAGCGGCCGCAGATCGTCGGGTGCGCCGGGTCGGCGCCGACGTCGGCGCGGTAATGCCAGCAGCGCTCGCATTTCGGGTGCGGGCTCGGCGTCGCGGCGATCGCATCGGCGCCGTTCCGCAACGCGGCCTGCGAGGTGATCATCACGAAGCGCAGCTCGTCGCCGAGCGCGGCGAGCGCGTCGTGGCGCGCGCCGGAGGCGCCGATCTCGACGTGCGCGGCGAGCGAGGCGCCGATCTTCCCCGCCGCGCGCAGCCGCTCGAGCTCCTTCTGGACCTCGGACCGGACCGCCCGGATCGTCCGCCAGCGCTCGAGGAGCGCGGCTCCGTCCGGCACTTCCGGGAACGCGTGCCAGGTGTGGAAAAACACGCTTTCATCGCCCTTCCCCGTCAGCACCTGCCACGCCTCCTCGGCGGTGAACGACAGGATCGGCGCCATCAGCCGCAGCAGGCTGTGCGTGAGGTGATGCAGCGCGTTCTGCGCGGAGCGCCGCGCCGCCGAGTCCTTGCGCGTCGTGTACAGGCGGTCCTTGATGACGTCGAGGTAGAACGCGCCGAGGTCCTCGGAGCAGAACGTCTGCAGCTTCTGCACGACCTGGTGGAACTCGTGGCGCGCGTAGTGGCCGGCGAGCTCGGCCTGGAAGCCGGCGGCGAGCGCCACCGCGTAGCGGTCGATCTCGACCCAGTCCGCGACCGGCAGCGAGTCCTTCGCCGGGTCGAAGTCGGACCCGTTCGCGAGCAGGAAGCGCAGCGTGTTGCGGATCCGGCGGTAGGCCTCGACCACCCGCTTCAGGATCTCGTTCGAGAGGAAAAGCTCGCCCGAGTAGTCGGTCGCGCCCACCCAGAGCCGCAGGATCTCGGCGCCGAGCGAGTCGGACACCTGCTGCGGCGCGATCACGTTGCCGAGCGACTTCGACATCTTGCGCCCGGCCGAGTCGACGACGAACCCGTGGGTGAGGAGCCCCCGGTACGGCGGTGAGCCGTTCAGCATGCACGACACGAGGAGCGAGGAGTGGAACCAGCCGCGGTGCTGGTCGGAGCCCTCGAGGTAGAGGTCGGCGGGAAACTCGGTCTGCGCGTAGTGCGAGCCGACCTGGCGCCTGCGGCCGTCCGGCCCGCCGATCACCGTCTGGTGGGTGGAGCCCGAGTCGAACCAGACGTCGAGCGTGTCCTTCCCCTTCGCGTAGCCGGCGGCGTCGGCGCCGAGGAGCTCGCCCGGCTCGACCCGCTGCCAGGCCTCGATGCCGCCGCGCTCGACCCGCTGCGCGACCGCCTCGAGGAGCTCGAGGGAGCGCGGGTGCAGCGCGCCCGACTCCCGGTGGATGAAGAACGGCATCGGCACGCCCCACTGCCGCTGGCGCGAGAGCGTCCAGTCGGGGCGGTTCGCGATCATCCCGTGCAGCCGCGCCTTGCCCCAGCCGGGGAAGAACTCGGTCGCCTCGATGCCGCGGAGCGCGGTCGTGCGCAGCGTCTCCGCCGGCTTGCGGCCGCCGAACCCCGGCACCGCGTCCATGCCGGCGAACCACTGCGTCGTCGCGCGCAGGATCACCGGCGTCTTGTGGCGCCAGCAGTGCATGTAGCTGTGCACGTACGGCGCCTCGCTGAACAGCGCCCCCGCCTCGCGCAGCTTCGCCACGATCTTCGGGTTCGCGTCCCAGATCGAGAGCCCGCCGAAGTACGGCAGGCTCGCCGCGTAGCGCCCGTCGGCCTGCACCGGGTTGAGGATGTCGTCGTCGCGCATCCCGTAGCGCCGGCACGAGTCGAAGTCCTCGACGCCGTAGGCGGGCGCGCTGTGGACGATGCCGGTGCCCGTGTCGAGCGCGACGTACTCGCCGAGGTACACGGGCGACAGCCGTTCGTAGAAGGGGTGGCGGAACTCGAGCCCTTCGAGCGCCGCGCCCTTCGCCGAGGCGATGGTCGTCCCGGTGAGCCCGAAGCGCGCGAGGCAGGCCGCCTGCAGGTCGGCCGCGAGCACGAGGTAGCCGCGCGGCGTGTCGACCAGGTTGTACACGTGCTCCGGATGGACGTTCAGCGCCTGGTTGGCGGGGATCGTCCACGGCGTCGTGGTCCAGATCACCGCGAAGCCCGGCTTGTCGTCGAGGCGCTCGCGCCCGAACGCGCGCGCGAGCTTCCGCGCGTCGGCGAACGGGAAGCCGACGTCGATCGCCGGGTCCCTGCGCTCCTCGTACTCCACCTCGGCCTCGGCGAGCGCCGAGCCGCAGTCGAAGCACCAGTTGACCGGCTTCAGGCCGCGGTAGAGGAAGCCCGCCTCGAGCAGGCGGCCGAGAGTGCGGATCTCGTCGGCCTCGTTGCCGTAGGCCATCGTCAGGTAGGGGGCGTCCCAGTCGCCGAGCACGCCGAGGCGCTGGAAGTCGGCCTTCTGCCGCGCGATCTGCTCGGTCGCGTAGGCGCGCGACAGCGCCTGCGTCTGCTCGGCCGGCAGGTTGCGCCCGTGCTGCTTCTCGATCTGCACCTCGATCGGCATCCCGTGGCAGTCCCAGCCCGGGACGTACGGCACGTCGAAGCCGGCGAGCGTCTTCGACTTGACCACCATGTCCTTCAGGATCTTGTTGACCGCGGTGCCGATGTGGATGTCGCCGTTCGCGTACGGCGGGCCGTCGTGCAGCACGAAGCGCGGCCGGCCCGCGGCGGCCACGCGGATGCGCCGGTAGAGCCCTTCCCCGAGCCAGCGCTTCACCCAGCCGGGCTCGCGCTTCGCGAGGTCGCCGCGCATCGGGAACGGCGTGTCGGGGAGGTTCAGCGTGTGCTTGTAGTCGGGCATGCGGTGGGCTCGTCCGGGATGCGGTCAATGGGCGGTCAGCAGCGCCCGCGCCGAGTCGCAGTCGCGCGCGATCTGGGCCTTGAGCGTGTCGAGATCCGGGTAGCGCGCCTCGTCGCGGATCTTCGCGAGGAACTCGACCTGCAGGTGGCGGCCGTACAGGTCGCCGGCGAAGTCGAAGAGATGGACCTCGAGCACCGGCCGGCCGTCGGCGTGCACCGTCGGGCGCACGCCGAGGCTCGCGACGCCGTCGCGCGGGCGGTCGCCGGCGCCTGCTCCCGCGCCGGGGCCGGCGCCTGCACCCGCGCCGGGGCCGGCGCCTGCTCCCCTGACGCGCACGGCGAAGATCCCGCCGAGCGGCGGCCGGTTGTGCTTGAGCTGGACGTTCGCGGTCGCGAACCCGAGCGCGCGGCCGAGCTTCGTGCCGTGCACGACGCGCCCGCTGATGCTGTACGGCCGCCCGAGCAGCGCCGCCGCGCGCGCGAGCTCGCCGCGGGCGAGCGCCTCGCGCACCGCCGAGCTCGACACCCGGGTGCCGCCGTCGCTCACCGTCGGCATCGCCGCGAGCTCGAAACCGTGCCGGGCGGCATCCGCCGCGAGCGCGGCCAGGTCGCCGGCGCGCCGCGCGCCGTAGCGGAAGTCCTCGCCGACCAGCACCCAGCGCGCCGCGAGCAAGCCGACGAGCGCCTGCTCGACGAACGCCTCCGGCGCGAGCGACGCGAACGCACGGGAGAAGCGCTGGACGTGGACGTGGTCGACGCCGTGCGCGCCGAGGAGCTCGAGCTTCTCGCGCAGGCTGGTGAGGCGGGTCGGGGCCGTGGCGGGCGCGAAGAGCTCGCGCGGATGCGGCTCGAAGGTGAGGACGCGCGCGACCAGGCCGCGCTCGCGCGCCGCGGCGATCGTCCGCGCGAGCATCGCCTGGTGGCCGCGGTGCACGCCGTCGAAGTTGCCGATCGTGATCGCGCCCGGCGCGAGGCCCCGCGGCGCGAGGCCGCGGGTGACGACGAACTCTGGCGCGGCGGCGCGCGTCACTGGCATCAAACCGAGAAACCCCGGGAGCAAAGACGTTGAATTTTAGCGGGTTTCCCCCCGCCAAGAAGGATGCGGCAGTGCGAGAACCGGGTTACTGGAGCCGCGCCAGCGCGGCGCGGAGGTCCACCACCCGGGCGTGAATCTCCGCCGCGTCGGCCGCATCGGGTCGCCGGCGCAGGTAGTTCTGCAGGTCGGCCACCGCCGGCCGGAAGCACTCGAGGCCCGCGTACACGAGGCCGCGGTCGCGCAGCTCCGCGGCCGACTCCGGCACCACGAGAAGCATCCGCTGCATCACCGCGAGCGCCTCGCCGAGCGTCGCCGCCTTGAGGTAGATCGCTTTCAGGTTGCGCAGGACCCGCGCCACGATGTCGCGCGAGCTCGCCGGCTCGAGCAGGCCCTGGAGGTCCACCTTCGCGGCCTCCGCCGCGGGCATGACGCGGCCGATCCGGGCGCGGAGCTCCCGCTCCGAGCACGGCTCGCCGCGGGCGAACGGGTCGAGCACGAGCGCGCCGCGCTCAAGGCGCAGCTTGACGAGGAAATGGCCCGGGAACGACACCCCCTGCAGCGCGAGGCCGAGCCGGCGGCCCACTTCCAGGTACACGATCGAAAGCGTGATCGGGATGCCGGTGCGCCGCTCGAGGACCTCGTTCAGGTAGCTGTTCCGCGGGTCGTAGTAGTCGTCGCGGTTGCCGGCGAAGCCGAGCTCGTCGTAGAGGTGGCGGTTCAGCGCGGCGACTCGCTGCTCGGCCGCGGCGTCGGCCGCGAGCCGGCCACGCACCGTCGCCGCGATCGCATCGAGGCGCGCGATGCCGCCGGGGACGTCGACCGCCGGATACGCGTCCGCGGCGAGGAGGAGGCAGGCCTCGGCGAGGCTGAACTGCTCGCGGGCGACGAGCTCGGCGAAGCGTTCGAGGTCGGGAGTCACGCGGGGGCGGGAGTCACGGGCGGCCGATTGCGGTTCCGGGTCACTTGCGGACGAAGTCGCGGGCGCGGAAGCCGAGCGCCCAGAGCGCGCCAAAGTACACCCCCGCGCCGAGTGCGACCAGCCCGGTGAGCGCCGCCGCGCGCAGCCGCCAGTCCGCCGCGGTCCACCATTCGCCCGGGCCCGTCGCAACCGCGAGCGCCGCAGCCATCAGCGCCACCGCGACCGCCACCTTCGCGAGGAAGCGGCCCCAGCCGGGCTGCGGGCGATAGATCCCGCGCGCGCGCAGCCCCCGGTACAGGAGCGCGGCATTGAGGCACGCGCCGAGCGCGATGGCGAGGGCGAGCCCGGCGTGCGCGAGCGCGCCGACGAGGGCGAAGTTGAGCGCCTGCGTCGCCGCCACCGCGACGAAGGCGATCTTCACCGGCGTGCGGATATTCTGCCGCCCGTAGAAGCCGGGCGCGAGCACCTTGACGAGAATGAGGCCGAGCAGCCCCGCCGAATACGCGATGAGCGCCTGGCGGGTCATCGCGAGGTCGCCGGCGTCGAACCGGCCGTGGAAGAAGAGCGTCGCGATGAGCGGCGTGGCGAGCAGCGCGAGCGCCACGGCGGCGGGCACGGCGAGCAGGAACGTGAGCCGCAGGCCCCAGTCGAGCAGGCTCGAGTACTCGTCGTGCGCCGCGGCGGCGTGCGCGCGCGCGAGGCTCGGCAGCAGGACCGTGCCGAGAGCGACTCCGAGCAGGCCGGTCGGGAACTCCATCAGCCGGTCGGCGTAGTAGAGCCACGACACGCTCCCGGTCCGCAGCGTCGAGGCGAAGATCGTGTTGAGGAGCAGGTTGATCTGTCCCGCCGACACGCCGATGAGCGCGGGCCCCATCAGCGCGAGGATGCGGCGCACGCCCGGATCGCCGAAGGCGAAGTCCGGCCGCGGGAGCATGCCGATGCGCGCGAGCGCCGGCACCTGGAGCGCGAGCTGCAGCGCGCCGCCGGCGAGCACCGCCCAGGCGAGCGCGAGCACCGGCGGGTCGAAGTGGCGGGTGCAGTAGAGCGCCGCCACGATGAACGCGACGTTGAGGAGCGTCGGCGTGAAGGCCGGGATCGCGAACCGGCCCCAGGTGTTCAGGATCCCGGCCGCGAGCGAGACGAGCGAGATGAAGACGATGTACGGGAAGGTGATCCGCAGAAGGCTCACCGTCAGGTCGAACTTCTCGGGCGTCGCGGCGAAGCCGGGCGCGGTGACGTAGACGACGAGCGCGGCGGCGCCGACGCCGAGCGCCGCCGCGACGACGAGCGCGATTGCGAGCGCGGTGGCCACGCGATCGACGAGCCGCTTCGAGTCGTCCGCGCCGTGCCGCGCCTTGTACTCGGCCAGGATCGGCACGAACGCCTGCGAGAAGGCGCCCTCGGCGAAGAGCCGCCGCAGCAGGTTCGGAATGCGGAACGCGACGAAGAACGCGTCGGTGGCGAGCCCCGCGCCGAAGACCGCAGCGATCACCGCGTCGCGGACGAACCCGAGGACGCGCGAGACGAGCGTCATCCCGCTGACCGTCGCGAGGGCGCGGGCGAGGCTCACGCGAGAGGGCCGGGGCGGACGTTCATCGGGCGCGGACGATTATACGGGGGCGGTCCGGCGAGCCCGTCCCGTAACTCCTTGTATTCGCTTGCGCCCCCGCGGCATTGCGCCTACAATCCGCGCCTTTTCCGCACCCCCCGCCCCGCCGACGACCATGGCCAATACCGCCCAAGCCCGCAAGCGCGCGCGCCAGTCCGAGAAGCGCCGCCAGCACAACGCGAGCCTCCGCTCCGCGTTCCGCAGCGCCATCCGCAAGGTCCGCAAGGCGATCGACGCCGGCGACAAGGCCGGGGCGACCCGCGTCCTCGGCGAGGCCTCGAGCGCGATCGACCGGATCGCCGACAAGAAAGTGATCCACAAGAACACCGCGGCCCGCAACAAGAGCCGTCTCGCCGCCCGCATCAAGGCGCTCGCCTGAGCGTTGCGGGCGATCGTCTGAGCCCTGCGGGCGATCGTCTGAGCCCTGTGGGCGATCGTCTGAGCCCTGTGGGCGATCGTCTGAGCCCTGTGGGCGATCGTCTGAGCCCTGTGGGCGATCGTCTGCGTCTCGCCGAACCGCCTCCCCCGCGCCCCCGCCCCCGCGGGCGGCGTCGTTTGGGTTTCCCCCCGCCGGCGCCGCGCGCGGCCTGAAGCGCGCCCCGCCCGCCCGGATGCGCAAGCCCGTCAGCCGCGTGCTCGTCATCAACGACGAGCCACTCGTGCTGCGCGAGTTCGTGAAGGGCCTCAACGCCGCGGCGCGCTCGCTCGACAACCCGCTCGGCCTCACGTTCACCGGCGTCACCACCGCGCGCGAGGCGCTCGAGGCGCTCGAGCGGGACGGCGACGTGCAGGCGGTGGTCGTCGACGACAAGCTCTACAACCTCAACGGCAAGGGCTCGAAGAAGAAGCTGCAGATGTCGGCGGTCGACCTGGTGCAGCGGATCACCCGGTTCCGGCCCGAAGTCGACGTCTACATCCTGGTCGCGCAGGAGCACGAGGACGAGGTCGTCGACACGCTCTTCGCCGAGTCGGTGGACGGCTACTTCTACCGCGAAGAGCGCGACTACCGCGGGATGTACCGCATCCTGAACGCGCAGATCCAGGAGCGCGCGCGCACGCCGTTCTACGACCAGCTCAAGAACTACGTCTGGATGGCGAAGGACTCCTGGCACACGCCCGGCCACTCCTCGGGGGAGTCCCTGCGCGGCAGCCCGTGGATCAACGACTTCTACGACTTCATGGGCGAGCACATCTTCGACGCCGACCTCTCGGTGTCGGTGCCGATGCTCGACTCGCTGCTGGAGCCGCGCGGCGTGATCGCCGAGGCGCAGGCGATGGCGGCCAAGGCGTTCGGCGCGCGCCAGACCTTCTTCGCCACCAACGGCACCTCGACCGCGAACAAGGTCATCTTCCAGACGATCCTCGCGCCGGGCGAGAAGCTGCTGCTCGACCGCAACTGCCACAAGTCGGTGCACCACGGCGTGGTGCTCTCGGGCGCGCACCCGGTCTACCTCGACTCCTCGATCAACCGCACCTACGGCATCTACGGCCCGGTGCCGAAGAAGCGGATCCTCGCCGCCATGGAGGAGCACGCCGACGCCGAGGCGCTGATCCTCACCTCGTGCACCTACGACGGGTTCCGCTACGACCTGAAGCCGGTCATCGAGGCGGCGCACGCCAGGGGCATCCGCGTGATCATCGACGAGGCGTGGTACGGCTTCGCCCGCTTCCACCCCGATTTCCGCCCGACCGCGATCGAGGCCGGCGCCGACTACGCGACCCAGTCCACGCACAAGGTCATGAGCGCCTTCTCGCAGGCGAGCATGATCCACGTCAACGATCCGGCGTTCAACGAGCACCTCTTCCGCGAGAACTTCAACATGCACACGTCGACATCGCCGCAGTACGCGATGATCGCGAGCCTCGACGTGGCGCGGAAGCAGATGGTGATGGAGGGCTACAAGCTCCTTGCGCGCACGCTCGCGCTCGCGCAGGAGCTGCGGAGCCAGATCAACTCGACCGGCGTGTTCCGGGTGCTCGAGCTCGACGAGCTGCTGCCGGACGAGGTGAAGCAGGACGGCATCACCCTCGACCCGACCAAGGTCACGGTGGACATCTCGACCTGCGGCTACACCGTCGAGGACCTGCAGCACGAGCTCTTCACCCGCTTCAACATCCAGGTCGAGAAATCGACCTTCAACACGCTGTCGCTGCTGCTCACCATCGGCTCCACGCGCAGCAAGGTGTCGCGGCTCTACGACGCGCTGATGCGGATCGCGCGCGAAGGCCGGGCGCCGCGGCGTCTCTACCAGGCGCCCGACATCCCGCCGTTCACCGCGCTCAAGGTGCTCCCGCGGGACGCGTACTACTGCGGCGGCGAGGCGCTGCCGATCCTCGACGACAAGGACAACGTGAACCGGGCGCTGGTCGAGCGGGTGTGCGCGGACCAGATCACCCCCTACCCGCCCGGCATCCCGGTGCTCGTGCCCGGCCAGATCGTCACGCGCGAGGTGATCGACTACCTCGCCGGGCTGCTGCGGTCGCAGAAGCGGATGGAGCTGCACGGCATCGTGCACGACGGCTACATCCCGTGCCTGCGGGTGCTGAAGGCGGGCGAGGAGCGGGGGCTGAAGCGGGTCGGCTGACGGCGCGGCCCCCGGTCCCTTCGCGGGCCGGTTCGCTCAAATCTTGGGCAAAATGCCCAAAATTTAATCAAATCCGCCGGCAAAACTCCCGCCGAATGAGGCCGTTAGGTTGTCCACCTGAGGCGAATCTGCTATACACCCCGTAACTGCCTGATCGGGAGGGGGTATGGCGTTCGCTAGCGGCACGGTCAAATACGGTTTCCGGATCAAGACCCGCACCGGGATGGTGGTCGACAACCTCACCATCCACGGCCGCGACGAGGCCGACGCCGAGCGCAAGCTCCGCCAGATGTACCTCCACTGCCACGTCCTCGAGTGCCGCACGGTCGGCGCCCATCCCAAGTCGGACGCGATGAGCTACGAGGACGTCCTCTCGCTCGTCACCAAGTAAGTCCCGGCGGCCCGGTTCCGCGGCCGCCCGCTCCTACCAGTTTGATGCAAAAGGGGCCACAGCCCCTTTTGAATCCCCAAATCCAGTGACGCAAAACGCGCGCTTCGCTTTGGCGAAGCGTGCGCGACTGTCGGTGCCCGGTGCCATATCCGCGTTTTGCATCACGCTGCTAGACCTCCAGAAATCCCGCAGCGAGCAGCTCCTCGAGCAGCTGCTCGTAGTCGCGCGCGCCGCGGCTCTTCGCGTCATGGGCGAAGATGTCCTTGCGGTGGAACGGGCTCTCCGCGAGCCCCACGCTCTCCGCGATGCGCGTCTCGCAGAGCTCCGCACCGTAGCGCTCCCGCAGGCTGCGCTCGATGTCGTGCGCCATCCGGCGGCGGGTATCGAACCGGGTGAGCACGTAGCGCCGCTCCACCCGCCGCTTCAGGACGTGCTCGAGCGCCTTCAGCGTGTGCTCGAGCGCGGTCGCGCCCTTCACCGCGAGGAAGTCGGCCGAGACCGGCACGAGCACCCGGTCGGCGGCGAACACTCCCGCGAGCGAGAGCACCCCGAGCATCGGGCAGCAGTCGATGAACACCGCGCGCGGCGCCGCCGCGCCCGGGAACTCGTCGAGGCCCCGCTTCAGCCGGTTGAGCACGTTCGGGCCCCGCCCGAAGAGCGAATCCACCTTCATCAGCTCGGCGTGCGCCGGCACGAGCTCGCCGCCGCCCTCCCCGGCCCCGGCTCCGAGGCCGACCGGCCGGACGAGGCTCGCGAGCGGCCGCGCGTCGCTGAACCAGGCGTAGAGGCTGTCGGCCGCGGCTCCGGCCGGCGCGAGGATCTGCGAGAGGTGGGCCTGCGCGTCGAGGTCCACGAGGAGCGGCGACACCTTCCGGCGCGCGAGCGCGGCGGCGAGATTGAGCGCGGTGGTCGTCTTGCCCACCCCGCCCTTCTGGTTGAACACCGCCAGGCGCGTCATGCGCGCGTTCGGTTCATCGCGTCGGCTCCCCGCGAGCATTCTACGGGTGCGGAACGCTGTGCTAACATCTTCGCCACGTTACGGCGGCGCAAGCCGCCGTTTTGCGTTCGGAGCCGCGATGCCGTCGTCCCACGTCATGCCGACCTATGCGCGCCTGCCGGTCGCGTTCGCGCGCGGCGAAGGCGCGTGGCTGTGGGACGAGGGCGGGAAGAAGTACCTCGACGCCCTCGCCGGGATCGCCGTCTCCGGGCTCGGTCACGGCCATCCCCGCCTCGTCCGCGCGATCGCCGACCAGGCGGCAAAGGTCATCCACACCTCCAACCTCTACGAGATCCCGGCGCAGACCGCGCTCGCCGACCGCATCTGCGGGCTCGCCGGCATGGACGAAGCGTTCTTCTGCAACTCCGGCTCCGAGGCGAACGAGACCGCGATCAAGCTCGCGCGCCTCTACGGCCACCAGAACGGGGTGCAGAACGCCGCGATCGTCGTGATGGAGCACGCGTGGCACGGGCGCACGCTCGCCACCCTGTCCGCCACCGGGAGCCGCAAGGCGCAGGCCGGCTTCGAGCCGCTCGTCGCCGGGTTCATCCGCGTGCCCTACAACGACGCTCACGCCGTGCGCCAGGCCGCGGACTCGAGCCGCAACATCGTCGCCGTCCTGGTGGAAGTGCTCCAGGGCGAGGGCGGCATCAACGTGGCCGACGCGGAGTACGTGCAGGGCCTGCGGCGCCTCTGCGACGAGCGCAACTGGCTGCTCATGATCGACGAGGTGCAGAGCGGGCTCGGCCGCACCGGGAAGTGGTTCGGCTTCCAGCACGCGGGCATCGCCCCGGACGTGATCACGCTCGCCAAGGGGATCGCCTCCGGCGTGCCGCTCGGCGCCTGCGTCGCCGCCCGCCGCGCGGCGGGCGTCTTCAAGCCGGGCACGCACGGCTCGACCTTCGGCGGCGGGCCGCTCGCCTGCGCGGCGGCGCTCGCCACCTTCGACGCGATCGCCGAGGAGGGCCTGCTCGAGCGCGCGGGCCGCACGGGCGAGGCGATCCGCGCCGGCTTCCGCGACGCGTTCGCCGGCCTGCCGGGCGTGGTCGAGGTCCGCGGCATGGGCCTCATGATCGGCATCGAGCTCGACCGGCCCTGCGGCGACCTCGTGCGGCGCGCGCTCGAGGCGGGGCTCCTCATCAACGTGACCGCCGACCGGGTGATCCGCCTGCTGCCCCCGCTCGTCCTCACCGACGCCGATGCGCGTGCGCTCGTCGACGCGCTCGCGCCGCTCGTCCGCGACTTCCTCGCCAAGCCCGCCTAGGGGCGGGGCGGTCTCGTGGCGAGCCCGAAGCACTTCCTGCAGTTCAGCGACTTCGCGCGCGAGGAGCTCGAGCACGTCTTCGAGCGCGCGCGCTGGATCAAGGCGAAGTTCAAGCGCTACGAGCAGTACTGGCCGCTCGTCGACCGCACGCTGGTGATGATCTTCGAGAAGCAGTCGACGCGGACGCGCCTGTCGTTCGAGGCCGGCATGCACCAGCTCGGCGGCGCGGCGATCTTCCTCTCCACGCGCGACTCGCAGCTCGGTCGCGGCGAGCCGGTCGAGGACGCCGGCCAGGTGATCTCGCGCATGTGCGACATCGTCATGATCCGCACCTTCGAGCAGGCGATCGTGGAGCGCTTCGCCCGCCACTCGCGCGTGCCGGTGATCAACGGTCTCACCGACGAGTACCACCCGTGCCAGATCCTCGCCGACCTCTACACCTTCCTCGAGCACCGCGGGCCGATCGCGGGACGGACGGTGGCCTGGATCGGCGACGCGAACAACGTGTGCAACACCTGGGTGCAGGCGGCCGCCGTGCTCGGCTTCAACCTGCGGGTGTCGACGCCGCCCGGCTACGAGGTCGAGCCGGCGCGCGTGCGCGCGCTGGGGGCCCGGTTCGCCGCGTTCGCCGACCCGCTGGAGGCGGTGCGCGGCGCCGACCTCGTCACCACCGACGTGTGGACGAGCATGGGCTTCGAGGCCGAAGCCGAGGCGCGCCGGCGCGCGTTCGCCGGCTGGCAGGTCGACGCGGCGAAGATGCGCGCGGCGAAGCCGGACGCGCTCTTCATGCACTGCCTCCCGGCGCACCGCGGGGAGGAGGTCGCGGCCGAGGTCATCGACGGGCCGCAGAGCGTCGTCTGGGACGAGGCCGAGAACCGGCTGCACGTGCAGAAGGCGCTGATGGAATACCTGGTGCTGGGGAAAGTGAAAGGGGACGAGTGAAGAAAGGGAAGGCAGGCGTGAAGAAGGTGGTGCTCGCCTACTCCGGCGGGCTCGACACCTCGGTGATCCTCAAGTGGCTGGTGGACACCTACGGCTGCGAGGTCGTGACCTTCACCGCCGACATCGGCCAGGGCGAGGAGCTCGAGCCCGCGCGCCGGAAAGCGCAGCTGCTCGGCGTGAAGGAGATCTTCGTCGAGGACCTGCGCGAGGAGTTCGTGCGCGACTTCGTGTTCCCGATGTTCCGGGCGAACGCGGTCTACGAAGGCGAGTACCTGCTCGGCACCTCGATCGCGCGTCCGCTGATCGCGAAGCACCTCGTCGAGAAGGCGCGCAAGACCGGCGCGGACGCGATCTCGCACGGCGCCACCGGCAAGGGCAACGACCAGGTCCGGTTCGAGCTCGGCGCCTACGCGCTCATGCCCGACGTCCGCATCATCGCGCCCTGGCGCGAATGGGACCTCACCTCGCGCGAGCGGCTGCTGCAGTACGCCGAGAAGCACCGCATCCCGGTCGAGTTCAAGCAGAAGAAGGGCGGCGGCGCGCCCTATTCGATGGACGCGAACCTGCTCCACATCTCGTACGAGGGCGGCATCCTCGAGGACCCGTCGTACGAGCCGGACGAGTCGATGTGGCGCATCACCGTGTCGCCGGAGAAGGCGCCGGCGAAGCCCGAGTACGTCGAGCTCACCTATGCGAAGGGTGACGTCGTAGCGATCGACGGCAAGCGGCTCACCCCCGCACAGGTCCTCGCCGAGCTGAACGCGCGCGGCGGCCGGCACGGCATCGGCCGGCTCGACCTGGTCGAGAACCGCTACGTCGGCATGAAGTCGCGCGGCTGCTACGAGACGCCCGGCGGCACGATCCTGCTCAGGGCCCACCGCGCGATGGAGTCGATCACGCTCGACCGCGAGGTGGTCGCGCTGAAGGACGACCTGATGCCGCGCTACGCGCGCCTCGTCTACAGCGGCTACTGGTTCAGCCCGGAGCGCGCGCTCCTGCAGACGCTCGTCGACGCCTCGCAGCAGCACGTGAACGGCACGGTGCGGCTGAAGCTGTACAAGGGCACGGTGATGACCGTCGGCCGGGCGTCGAAGTCGGACTCGCTGTTCGACCCGGCGATCGTGACCTTCGAGGAGGACTACGGCGCGTACGACCAGGCCGACGCCGGCGGGTTCATCAAGCTGAACGCGCTGCGGATGAGAATCGCGGCGAACCTGCGGCGCAAGCGCCGCGGCTAGACCGCACTGCGCGCGAGGGCGCGAATGCCCACCATCGTCTCGCACGCGCTCGCGGTGGCGGCGGTGGGCGCGGCGGCGGGGACGCAACGCAAGCTCGTGGGCTGGGCAGTCGTCTGTGCGGTCGTTCCGGATCTCGATTTCGCCGGCCCCATGCTCTTCGGCATTCCGTGGACCGACCCGCTCGGCCACCGCGGGTTCACGCACTCGTTCGCCTTCGCGCTCGGGCTCGCGCTCGCGGTCGCCCTCGCCGCGTTCCGCGAGCGCGGCGTCGGATCGGCGGCATGGTGGCGGGCCGCGGGCGCGCTCGCGGCGGCGGGCGCGTCGCACTCGCTGCTCGACGCCCTCACCGAGGCGTACTTCGGCGTCGCCCTCCTCTGGCCGTTCGACGACGCGCGCTACCTCCTGCCTTGGCGGCCGATCGCCGCGGCGCCGGAGCTGCACGAATTCCTGACAACGCCCTACGGCCTGGGCGTGCTCCGCGACGAAGCGTTGTGGATCGGGCTGCCTTCGCTCGCCCTCCTCGCGCTGGCGGCGCTGCGGCGCCGCGGGGCCTGAGCGCGCACGTGCGCATCCGCGTCCTCTCGGACCTGCACCTCGAGGCCTGGCCGTTCGCGCCGCCGCCGGCGGACGCCGACGTGGTCGTCCTCGCCGGCGACATCCACAACGGCGTCGCGGGGATCGAGTGGGCGAAGTCGCGGTTCGCCGCGCCGGTGCTCTACGTCGCCGGCAACCACGAGTCCTACGAGGGCGAGTTCCACGCCACCCGGGCCGCGCTCCGCGACGCGGCGGCGGGAAGCGCGGTGCAGATCCTCGACTGCGACGAAGCGGTGATCGGCGGCGTGCGCTTCCTCGGCTGCACCCTCTGGACCGATTTCGCGCTCGCGGGCGAGGCGGGCCGGCGGCTCGCCCTGGGGAAGTACCTCGGGTGGCTCGTCGACTACCGGGCGATCCGCTGGCGCGACCGGGCGTTCGCGCCGGACGACTCGGTCGCGCTGCACGCCGCGCACCGCGCATGGCTCGCAAGCCGCCTGATGCGGCCGTTTCCCGGGACCACGGTCGTGATCACGCATCACGTGCCGCACCCGGGGAGCATCGCGCCGCGGTTCGCGACCCACCCGCTCAACCCGGCGTTCGTCAGCAACCTCGAGGACCTGATGGGCCGCGCCGCGCTCTGGATCCACGGCCACACCCATCACGCGTTCGACTACGTGGTGCGCGGGACGCGGGTGGTGGCGAACGCCCGCGGGTATCCCGGCGAGGCGACCGGATTCCGCCCGGACCTCGTGATCGAGGTCTGACTCGCCGGCGCGCCGTGCCGGGCTAGGCCTGGCAGGGATTCACCCAGCGCAGCCCGGGGAAGCGCGCGAAGTCGGCGTCGGTCGAGTAGAGAACATAGCCGCGCTCCATCGCCAGCACGGCGAGGTGCGCGTCGGTGGTGAGGTTGGCCGCGGTGCCCAGCCGCTCGAGCTCGGTGCGCAAGCGCGCGAAGTGGGTCTCCGCAGGATGCGCGAGGTGCACGTGCGGCTGGGCGAGCCAGGTCGCGATCCGCGCCATGACGTCGCCGACCGGAAGCGGCCGCGCCATCACGCGACGATTGGTGGTGATGCGGACGAGTCCGAGGACCGTCGCCCACGCGAGCCCGACGCCTTCAGTGCCCGCGAGGCAGCCGTCCCACCACCGTCGGGCGGCGTCGTGCACGCCCGAGTCGGCGTTATGCGCGTGAACGAGAACGTTGACGTCGGGCAGGATCACGCACTCGCTCCGCGGTCGCCGCATACGCCTCGGCCTCGAGCTCGTCGGCGAGCTGGCCGAGCTTGTCGAGATCGACCCCCGGCCGGAATGCGAACGAATGGGGAATGGTCTTGGGCGGGTGGCCACGCCGCATCGTCGCCGCCTCGCCGAGCCCGGCGCGGAGGGCGCGGTTGACCGCCTCCTTGAACGGAATCCCGAGCTGACGCGCGCGCGCTTTCAGCAGCCCGGCGAGATCGTCGTCGATGGTGAGGGTGGTGCGCATCGATGGAATCATAGATGTGCGGTAATTTGATGTCAAGGCATCAAATCACCCGAAGGAACCGATCTGTCCCCGCGAGCGGGCCGGGCGCGAGCTCTCCGGTCCGCTCGCCGAGCGCGCCGGAGAGGGCGCCGCGCGATGCAATAATGCCCGGGCACCATGCGCGCGCGCCTCTGCCTGATCCTCCTCCTGCTCGCCGTCGCCGCGCCGGCGCGCGCCGGTTTCGAGGAGGGGGAGCAGGCGTTCAAGCGCCGCGACTACCGCACCGCGATGACCGAGCTCGCGCCGCTCGCCGACGCGGGCGACGCGCGCGCGCAGTACTACCTCGGCGCGATGTTCGTGAGCGGGCTCGGTGCGCCCCGCGACGACGCCCGCGCCGCGGGCTACCTCGCACGCTCGGCCGGGCAGAACCATCCCCAGGCCCAGGGGCTGCTCGGCGCGCTCTACCTCCAGGGTCGCGGCGTTCCCAGGGACGACGCGAAGGGTGCCGACCTCGTGCGCCGCGCGGCCGACACCGGCCTCGCCGGCTCCCAGTACATGATGGGGATCCTGCTGGTGGAAGGGCGCGGCGGGCTGCCGAAGGATCCCGCGACCGCCGCGCAGTGGTTCAAGGCGGCGGCCGACCAGAACCACGTTCCTGCCCTTTGCTGGCTCGGCGAGCTCGCCGACCGCGAGCAGAAGCCGGTCGAAGCGGTCGGCTGGTGGCGCAAGGGGGCGGCTTCCGGCGACCGGAGCTGCCAGTTCCTGCTCGGCCGCGCCTATCTCGAGGGCAAGGGCGGCCTCGCGCGCGATGCGAACGAAGGACTCGCCTGGATCCGGCGCGCGGCGAGCCAGCGGCTGCCGGCGGCGCAAGCCGCGCTCGGGTTCGCGTACGAGCGCGGTGCCGGCGTGCCCACCGACTACGTGCTCGCCTACATGTGGCTCAACCTCGCGCGCGCGCAGGGCCACAACCCGCAGCCGCTGCGCGAGGCGATGGAGGCGCTCGAGAAGAAGATGACGCCGGATCAGATCGCCGAAGGCCAGAAGCGCTCGCGCGAATGGCGGCCCGGCGGCGAGGTCGCGGACGCAATCGCCAGGGCCACGCCGCCGGGGCCCGCGGCCGCGCCGGCGCGCACGATCACCGGGAGCGGCTTTCTCGTCTCGGCCGAGGGCCACGTCGTCACCAACCACCACGTCGTCGCCGGCTGCGAGCGTGTGGTCGTATCCCCGGGCGACGGCGCCGCGGCAGTCGTGGCGCGCGATGTCCGCAACGACCTCGCGCTGCTCAAGTCGGCCGGCGCCGCGGCGGAGGCCGCGCGGCTGCGCGCCGGCCCCGGCGTGCGCCCGGGCGACGACGTCGTCGTGGTCGGATTCCCCCTGCGCCGCGTGCTCGCGCCGAGCGCGGTCGTCACCACCGGGACGGTGAGCGCGCTGAGCGGTCTCGCCAACGACAGCGCGAAGCTCCAGATCGCCGCGCCGGTGCAGCAGGGCAACAGCGGCGGCCCGCTGCTCGATCGCCACGGTCTCGTCGTCGGCGTGGTCCAGAGCAAGCTGAACGCGCTGCGCATCGCCGGCGTCACCGGCGACATCCCGCAGAACGTCAACTTCGCCGTGAACGGCGCGACCCTGCAGAGCTTCCTCGAGGCGAACGGTGTGGCGTTTCGCGCCGCGCCGGCGCGCGGTGCGCCGCTCTCCGCCGCCGACGTCGGCGAGCAGGCGGTGCGCTACACCGTCGCGATCGAATGCGCGCGGTGACGCGTGCTCGTAACCAATGCACGCGGTGACGCGTGCTCGTAACCAATGCACGCGGTGACGCGTGCTCGTAACCAATGCACGCGGTGACGCGTGCTCGTAACCAATGCACGCGGTG